>Ga0326727_10011658_pt1 | contig 20351 bp, 16 predicted proteins | sample MB2enrmetagenome_FD_207643 | JGI IMG/M metagenome (GOLD analysis project Ga0326727, IMG submission 207643) | Lab enriched peat soil microbial communities from McLean, Ithaca, NY, United States - MB29MY | ecosystem: Environmental > Terrestrial > Soil > Wetlands > Peat | place: USA: New York...
CTGCAGGTGCGCCGGCGTCGCCGGCGGACGCCGGCGCTGAAAATACGTCTTCTCTCTCCATTTATGGTGAATCGTCCGACGAGCAGGGATCAGACGTCCAGGTCGCGGGCGAACTTGGCCCGCTCCTGGATGAACTGGAAGCGCAGTTCCGGCTTCTTGCCCATCAGGCTGTCGACCAGGCGCCGGGTGTCCTTGGCATCCTCGCGGGCGTCGTCGGACAGGCCCGTGGGCACCACCACCCGCAGCAACTGACGGGTCTTGGGATCCATGGTGGTTTCCTTCAGCTGGTGCGGCGGCATCTCGCCCAAGCCTTTGAACCGGCTGATCTCCACCTTCTTGCCGGCGAAGGCCGTGGCCATCAGCTCGTCCTTGTGCCGGTCGTCGCGGGCGTAGACCGAGGTCTGGCCGTGATTGATGCGGTAAAGGGGCGGGCAGGCCAGGTAGAGGTGCCCGTTCTCGATCAGGCCGGGCATTTCCTGGTAGAAAAATGTCATCAGCAGCGACGCGATATGGGCGCCGTCGACGTCGGCGTCGGTCATGATGATGACCTTTTCGTAGCGCAGCTTGTCATCGTCGAAACTGTCCCGGATGCCGCATCCCAGGGCTTCGATCAGGTCGCGGATTTCCTGGTTGGCGCGCATCTTGTCGACGGTCGCCGAGGCGACGTTCAGGATCTTGCCGCGCAGGGGCAGGACTGCCTGGGTCTCGCGACTGCGTCCCTGCTTGGCCGAGCCGCCGGCGGAATCACCCTCCACCAGGAACAACTCGGACCCTTGGGCCACGCTGCGAGTACAGTCGGTCAGTTTGCCCGGCAGACGCAGGCGCTTGGTGGCGCTCTTGCGGGACAGGTCCTTGGCCTGCTTCTTCTTCAGCCGGTCGTCCGCCCGTTCCACCATGCGGTCAAGGATCGCCTTGGCCAGCCCGATGTCGCCGGACAGCCAATGGTCGAAGTGATCCTTGATGGCGTTTTCCACCAGGCGTGCGGCCTCGGGCGAGGCCAGCTTCTCCTTGGTCTGACCCTGGAATTGCGGGTCGCGGATGAACACGGACAGAACCACGCAGGCGCCGCCCAGGACATCGTCGGCCGAGACCTGGGCGGCCTTGCGGTTGGCCGCCATGTCGCCGTACTGGCGCAGGCCTCGGGTCAGGGCGTTGCGCAGGCCCAGGTCATGGCTGCCGCCGTCCGGGGTCGGGATGGTGTTGCAATAGGAATTGGAAAATCCGTCCTCGTCTTCCGGCCAGGCGATGGCCCATTCGACCTGTCCCATGTCGTCGGGAAAGGTGGTGGAGCCCGAGAAGGATTGGCCGCCGATCAGCGGACGGTCGGCCAGCACCGTATCCAGGAAATCGCGCAGTCCATTGGGGAAGCGCAGGACCTCGCGGGGCGGGGTGCCGTCGCCATCCTTGATCAGCAGGGGATCACAGGACCAGCGGATCTCGACGCCGCGAAACAGATAGGCTTTCGAGCGGGCCATCCGGTAGAGCGGACCCGGACGCAGTTGGGCGCGCGCGCCGAAGATCTCCGGATCGGGGTGGAAGGACACGGTGGTGCCGCGGCGGTTCTGCACCGCGCTGGCGGTCGCGGGCGACGTCCACCGACAATCGATCGCTCAGGGCATTGACCACCGACAGACCGACGCCATGTAAGCCACCGGAAACCTTGTAGGCGCTGCCGCCGAATTTGCCGCCGGAATGCAGCGTGGTCATGATGACTTCCAAGGCGGACTTGTCGGGGAACTTGGGGTGCGGATCGACCGGAATGCCGCGGCCGTTGTCGCGGACCGTCACCGAACCGTCGACCTTCAGCTCCAGGTCGATCCAGCTGGCGTGGCCGGCGACGGCCTCGTCCATGGAGTTGTCGAGAACCTCGGCGACGAGGTGGTGCAGGGCTTTGTCGTCGGTGCCGCCGATATACATGCCGGGGCGCCGACGAACGGGCTCCAGCCCCTCAAGGACCTCGATGTCCTTGGCCGAGTATTCGGTCGACTTGGGGGGGAGCTGCTGGAAAAGATCAGGCATGGCCGCATTATAGGGATGGGGCCTCGGCGCGGCAAGTGCATCCTATAGTGTTATATTGTTTAAATTTCTACTATATGTTGAGATGTGAGGGAAGATGTCAGAAATTGAGCCAAGCGGACAGTTGACCATCAGGACCATCGCCATGCCCGGCGACTTGAATTATGAAGGTGATGTTTTTGGCGGATGGCTGGTGTCGCAGATGGACTTGGCCGGCGGCATCGCCGCCCGCTGGCGGGCCGAAGGGCGGGTGGCCACCGTCGCCATCGAGGCCATGCAGTTCCACACGCCGCTTCGGGTCGGCGACGAATTGTCGTGCTATTGCAGCGAGACCCGGATCGGGCGCACGTCGCTGACCTATCTGATCGAAGTCTGGGTGACGCGGCGCGAGGGCGGCGAGCAGGTCAAGGCCACCCAGGGCACTTTCACCTTCGTGGCCCTGGACGATACCGGCCGCCCCCGTCCGGTGCCGCGCCGCGACGAAGAATAAAGCGGTGCCGGCGTCCCCGCCGGTGTCCGCCGCAAAGCGGGGGAAATGCTCATTTTCGGCTTCCGCCGAAATACCGGCAGGGACGCCGGCGCCACTATTTTGTTACCCCTTTCCCCCGCTGCTCAGCCACCGAAGTGCTGGCGCAAGATGCCGGCGAACCGCTCGATGTCCTCGATCGTGGTGTCGAAGGCGCACATCCAGCGGACCAGGCCGGCGCCGGCGTCCCACGGCCAGAAGAATGTTTCCTTCTGCAGGGGGGCGATGGCCTCCGGCGGAATCCGGGCGAAGACGGCGTTCGACTGGACCGGAAAGGTGATCTCGACCTGGGGGATGCCGACGATCCGCTCTTTCAGGGCCTGGGCCATGGCGTTGGCGTGGCGGCCGTTGGCAATCCACAGGTCGCGCTCCAGCAGGGCCTCGAACTGGGCGGCCATGAACCGCATCTTGGACGCCAACTGCAGTCCGTGCTTCTGCCAATGGGGAAAGTCGCGACCCAGCTCGGGCTTCAGAAAGACCACGGCTTCGCCACAAAGGATCCCCTGCTTGGTGCCGCCGAAACTGACGACGTCGACTCCGGCGTCGACCAGCATGGTTCCGGCATCGATGCCAAGGGAGGCCACGGCCGAGCCCAGCCGGGCTCCGTCGACATGGACTGCCATGCCGTGTCCATGGGCGATGTCGGCCAGGGTTTTGATGTCGGCGACGGCGTAGACCGTGCCGACCTCAGTCGGCTGGGTCAGCGACAGGGCGACAGGTGTCGGATGGTGGACCCCATGGCCGCGCCGAAGCTCGCGTTCCAGGGCATCGGGATCGATCCTGCCGTCGCGGCTGGCAAGCCCGATCAGCCGCATGCCCAGCAGGCGCTCCGGCGCCGTGCTTTCGTCATTGATCAAATGGGCCACGTCCGAGCACAGCACCGACCCATAGCTCTTGGCGAAGGCCGACAGGGACAGCACATTGGCCGCCGTGCCGTTGAAGACGAAGTGAGTGTCGACGGGTTTGCCGAAGACCTGGTTGAACCGGTCCTTGACCCGGGCGGTGATGACATCGCCGCCATAGGCCATGGCGTGACCACCGTTGATGGTGGCCAGGTGTGCGAGGACGGCGGGATGGATCCCGGCGAAATTATCGCTGGCCAGGCCGCGGGCGAACCAATCGTCGGAAGGGGGAAATTCCATGATCGCGGAAGTCCTTGTCGCTGAAGCCAAGGGGGAAGGACCCTTCCGGCTTGGCAACTCTTCAAACTGTTTACATACTGCCGCAGCTTTGAAGGACTGGGCTGCCGCACTTTCGGAGAAAACCGACGGCTCGGCAAGGTCCCATGACAGGTCGAGGAACAAGTATGAAGAAATGGAATTTGCTGGCGTCGGCAATTCTCGCCGGGGCCGGGATGATGGGCGTGGCCTGGGCGGATCCGGCGCAGATGTCGATGCCGATGAGCTTGAAGGACATGGTGGACCCCGCCGTGCCGCCCTGCGCCAACTTTTATGAATTCGTGTGCCGCAAATGGCAGGCGGCCAATCCCATTCCCGATGACCAATCCTATTGGGGACAGTTCCAGGAGTTGCGGGACGCCAACCTGGCCAAGCTGAAGGGGTTGCTGGAGGGTGTTGGCGCCGACGCCACGCCGCCCGCCCGCCAGGCCGGAGACTACTACGCAGCTTGCATGGACGAAGCCGGCATCGAGGCAAAGGGCATCGCGCCGGTCAAGCCGCTGTTGGACAAGATCGACGCACTGGCTACCAAACAGGGGCTGTTCCCCTTGCTGGCCGATCTGCACCGGGTCGGCGTCGGCGGCTTTTTCGCTTTCGGCAGTGCTCGCGATCCCGAGAATTCCGACCGCAACATCGGTGGCGCCGACCAGGCCGGCCTGGGTTTGCCGGACCGCGATTTCTATTTTCGCAAGGACGATAAGACGGTTCACCAGCGTGACGCCTATGTCAAACATATCGCGAAGATGCTGAGCCTGGCCGGGGTGCCGGCGGACGCGGCGGCAGCCAAGGCCGGCGCCATCATGGCGCTGGAGACCCGGCTGGCCGAGCAGTCGCTGGACCGGGTGTCCCGGCGCGACCCGCAAAAGGTCAACAAGCCGATGACCTTTGCCGGGTTCGTTGCTGAAACCCCCGGCCTGGACTGGGCGTCCTACCAGCGCGAAGCCGGCATTGGCATGATCGAGCGGGTTAACGACCAGTCGTCGGAGTACCTGGCCAAGCTGGGCGGAATCGTCGACCAGACGTCGCTTGACGATATCAAGAGCTATCTCGCCTGGCATGTCCTGCACGACAGCTCGCGGTTGTTGCCCAAGGCCTTTGTCGAGGAGACGTTCGACTTCTACGGCCGGACTCTTTCCGGCCAGCCGGCCTTGCAGCCGCGCTGGAAGCGCTGCGTCCAGTTGACCGACCGGGCCCTGGGCGAGGACCTGGGCCAGATGTTCGTCGCCAAATATTTCCCGCCGGATGCCAAAGGCCGGATGGCGCATCTGGTGGACGCGGTGCATCAGTCCTTTGCCGAACTGATGGCCAAGGTGGACTGGATGGCGCCCGAGACGAAGAAGCGGGCGCAGGCCAAACTGGCGGTGATGGCCTCGAAGATCGGCTTCCCGGAAACCTGGCGCGACTATTCGTCGGTCGCGGTCAAGACCGACGACGCCATGGGCAATTTCCAGCGTGCCAACGCCTTCGAGACGGATCGGGACAACAAGAAGATCGGACAGCCCGTCGACCGCCAGGAATGGGACATGACGGCGCCGACGGTGAACGCCTATTACGCCGGCGAAAACAATGACATCAATTTCCCCGCCGGCATCCTGCAACCGCCCTTCTTCGACAAGGACGTCGACGACGCCTTGAATTTCGGGGCCATCGGCATGGTGATCGGCCATGAGATGACCCATGGCTTCGATGACGAGGGCCGCCAGTATGATGGCAAGGGCAACCTGGCCGATTGGTGGACCAAGGCCGACGTCAAGCGCTTCCAGGCGAAAAGCCAATGCCTGATCGACCAGTACGGAAGCTTCGTGGCCGATGGCGACGTCAAGCAGAACGGCAAGCTGACGTTGGGCGAGAATACCGCCGACAACGGCGGTGCGCGGATCGCTTTTTGGGCCCTGGAAAAACTGCTGGCCGGCAAGCCGACCGCCAAGATCGACGGTTGGACTGCCGAACAACGCTACTTCCTGGGCATGGCCCGGGTCTGGTGTGAAAACAGCCGGCCCGAGGTGCGTCGGCTGCAGGCGCAGACCAATCCCCATTCGCTGTCGGAGTATCGGGTCAACGGGACCATGTCCAACATGCCGGAGTTTGCCAAGGCGTTCGGTTGCAAGCCGAGCGATCCGATGGTCAACAGGCATCCCTGCAAGGTCTGGTAGGCGGGGGATCGCCCTTCGCAGGGTCTATCAAGAACGTGGATGCCCGGCCTTGAGCCGGGCATCCACGTCCTCCGGCAAACCGCCGTCGCCGGTTCCCGCCGCGTGGATGGCCCTTGTCAAACACGGCCATGACGGTTTCAAGGTCAACGGACGACCCGTGCGCCGTCCGACTCCCGATGAGGTCCGAACCCCGACGGAAGACATCTTTCACGTTTTTTATCGCTGGATTATTCTCCTTTTCCGATAGTCGGATATTCCCGGCCCAGCCGGAGACGTCGAACCGACGCGATGCTGCTTGAGAGGGAGAGGGGATGTACCAGTTGGATACTTTGGAGGCGATGCGCCGCAACAGCGCCCGGTTGATTGTCATCGGTCTTTGGGCGCATCTGCCTGTTCTTGCTCTGATCGCGGCCGTGAATGGAACCTTGGGTTGGTCCGTGGAAAGCCTTGCCGTGGCGACGGCGATCGCCGCCACCCTGGCCTGGCGGCTGACCGGCCATGGTCCGGCGGCGCGCCAGGCCATCGGTCTGGCCTCCATCGTCATGGCGTTTCTCCTGGTGATCCGGGCGGCCGGCCCCTGGCAGGTCGACACCCACCTCTACCTCTTTGCGGTCCTGGCCCTGCTGGCCTTGTTTTCCGATTGGCGGGTCCTGGTGGTGGCGACCGGCGCAGCGGTCGTCGTCCAACTGGTTCTGGCCGCCGTGGCGCCAAGCCTGCTGTTTCCCGACGGGGCATCGGCGGGGCGCCTGGTCGTCCATGGCCTGTTCATCGCCTTCGAATGCGGCATCCTGATCAGGGTGGTCTGGCGCCTGACCGACGCTTTGGAACGGGCCGGCGGTGCGGTCCAGGCGGCCGCTGTGGCACAACGTGACGCCGAAGGGCTGGCCGATGCCGAACGCGACCGTGCCGCCCGCGAGGGGGCGGCGCGCGAACGCATGGCGTCCGACGCCCAGCGTTTCGATCAGGCAATCCGGCAGTCGTTGAAGAACGTGGACAATGCCACCGATGACGTGTTGCGTCTGGTGGCGGACCTGCATGGCATGGCCACCGAACTGGATGCGGTGGCGCGGGACATGGTGGCAACCATGACCGAGTCCGCCCATGAAATGGGGGCTGCCAACCAGGCATCGTCGGGAATCTCGGCCTCGATCGAGGATATCGGCCAGAAAGTCGCCCAGTCCTCATCCATTGCCCGCGACGCGGTCCGCCAGGCCCACAGGACCAATGAGACCGTCGAGGGGCTGTCGGAGGCGGCCCGGCGCATCGGCGACGTCGTCAAGCTGATCAACGATATTGCCAGCCAGACCAATCTTTTGGCCTTGAACGCCACCATCGAAGCGGCACGGGCCGGGGATGCCGGCAAGGGCTTTGCCGTGGTGGCGGGCGAAGTGAAAAGCCTTGCCAACCAGACGGCCAAGGCGACGGACGAGATTTCCGCGCAGATATCGGCGATGCAGGCCGCCACCGGCAGTGCCGTCGAAGCGATTCGCGGCATCAGCGGGACCATCACCGACATCGATGGCCTGACCGCCGGGGTCGTCGCGGCGATCGGCGCGCAAAGCGCCTCGACCCAGCAGATTACCGGCCGCATCGAAAAGGCCTCGGAAGGCGCCCGGCGGATCACCGCCAGCTGCGATCGGGTGGCCGGGGCGATGCAACGAACCGTCGAAACCGTGGCCCGCATCAGCGATCAGGTCCGCCTGGCCGGCGAGACGTCGGACGCCGTCCAGATCCAGGTCGAAGACTTTCTGCGGACCATGGGACACGGGTGAGGGGCTGGCTGTTTGCGGGCGGGCCACCGCCGAGAGCCCACCCGCAAGCCGCCGCCCGCGCCTACTCCGAAACGATGCTGCCCTTGGCGGTGTCCTCATGGTATTCGCCGATGAAGGCATAGCGTCCCGGACCCAAGGGGCGCAGGCGGACGATGCCGCTGCTGCCCGCCGTGACCACCTTTTCGATGGCCAACTGGCGCATCTCGAACTCCTCGGGTGTGTCATCCTGGTTGACGATGCGCAGGAAGGCCGGCTTGCCGCTGGTCACATGCACCTCGTCAGGGGTGAAACGATGGTCCTTGAGGACGATCTCGATGGGCGCCGGGGCTTCCTCGGCCGCCACCAGGTCGGCGAAGGGGCCGATCAGCAGGGCCAGCGCCAGGCCCAGGAAGGGGGCCAGACGAGCGGCGGTCATGACCGGGCCGTCCGCTCGAACAGCCGCTGCCCGATGAATTCGCCTTTGCCCGCGCCGGGCGGGCAGGCGAACAGCGCACTGCCGATGTTGGTGACGAACTGGTTCATCATGTCGAACTTTGCCATCTTCTCGAACAATTTGATGAAACCGCTGCGCGGATCACGCTGGTAGCAGACGAAGATCAGGCCGGCGTCATATTCCAGACCCTGATGCCACGGCGGCCAGCGTTCGGCGACCACGTTGGCGCCATCGTTGTAGGAATAGGACCGGCGCAGGATCTTCATGCCGTCGTTGCTGGCGGCGGTAGCCAGGCGGACATGGGAGTTTTCCGGGATGACCGGATTGCCGTCCTGGTCGGTGGCATCCAGGTTCAGCGGGTCGCTTTCCTTGTGTCCGGACAGGGGGGCGCCAGAATATTTGCGCCGGCCGAAGGTCTGTTCCTGGAAGGCCACCTTCATGCGGTCCCAATGCTCAAGGAAAATGCGCGAACGGCGCACCACCACGTAGCTGCCGCCCCGCAGCCAGGCCGGTCCCTCGTCACCGACCCAGATGAACTTGTTCATTTCGGCGTCGTCGTTGACTGGCGGGTTGCCGGTGCCGTCCTTGAAGCCCATCAGGTTACGGGGCGTTTCCTTGGCGCCGAAACCGCCGACAAAGCCGATCTGTACCCAGCGGATGGTGGCCGAGTCGCCGGCCAGCCGGGCCAGCTGGCGCACCGCGTGGAAGGCCACCTGGGGATCGTCGGCGCAAGCCTGGATCGAGAGGTCGCCGCCGACCAGGCTGTCCACCAGCTGGTCGCCGGGAAAGGTTGGCATGTCCACCAAAGCCTCGGGGCGCTGCGACGCCAAGCCATAGCGGTCCTGGCCGTCCTTGCGGAACAATCCGGCGCCGAAGCCGAAGGTGATGGTCAGGCGCGACGGCGGCAACTCCAAAACATCGGCGGAATCCGCATTGGTGTCTTCCAGGTCGGCGGGCAGGGGCGCCACCGTCTCGCCCCGGGTCATCCGGTCCGCCGCCCGGGTCCAGCGGGCCAGCAGGGCGGCCACTTCCTCGCGGCTGCCGGTGGCAAGGTCGAAGGCGGCGAAATAGGTGTGCTTTTGGGCCGGCGTCAGGATGCCGCCTTGATGGGGGCCGAAGAAGGGCACGACGTCATGGCCGACCGTCGGGTTCTGGGCCGGCGACGCGGCGATCTTGGCAGCGGCCGGAACGGCGGCGCCGCCGGCCGCCATCAGGCCGGCGGTTCCGGCCAGGAAGGCGCGCCGGCTGGGGGTGTTGCGAGGTGTATCGTTCACGGCTTGGCCTCCACCAAAGTGTTCATGTCATCCTCGACGTAATAGAAACCGCGGCCATCGGGGGTCATGGCCAGTCCGAACAGGTCCCCGTTGCCGGGCGGCGACTGGGCCTGGTTGGTGTCGACCCATTGGGCGTAGAGCTGCTTTCCGGCCGCCGGGTCGATCTCGACGACCTGGCCGTTCTTGGCATTGGTGGTCAACAGATGGCCGGTCGGGGTCATTACCAGGGCCAGGGGGCGCTGCATCAGGCCGTCCTTGGTGATGGTCCGCCCGGTACCGGCGCTGTCGGTCCGGGTCAGGGCATCGTCGATGGCGACAATGCGGTTTTCCAGCGCGTCGGACACATAGAGGGTGCCGTTCTCGGCCAGGGCCAGGCCGGTCGGGCCGACCAGGAAGACATCCTTGTCGGCTCGTTGGCCGAATCCGTCGCCGACAACCGTCCGTCCGACGATTTCCGGCGGCTTGCCCTGGGCTATGGTCAGGTCGAAGCGGACGACCTTGGCTTTGTTGATGGTGACGGGATAACCGCTGGCCGGGTCCCGCACCTCCGGACCGGGGACTTCGAAGCCCGCCATGCTGATGAACAGGGTGGCGGTGTCGCCCTTGTCCACGGTGGCCATGTTGCCCCAGGGGAAGTTGATGTCCGGTCCACTCCAGGTCGCAGCCAGCTGTCCCTGGGCATCCAGGACCATCAAGCAGCCGTCGCCTTTGGTGCGGGTGGTGCCGTCGGTGCTGGGGGCGCTGCCGACGATGATCCAGCCGCTTTTCAGCATGGTCATGGCCGTCGACAGGCCGACGCCGCCCGGGCATTGGGGAAGATGCTGCGGCAGCTTGGCCACCAGGGTGGTCTTATGGGTGGCCGGCGTATAGGCGACGATGGAGCCACCCGTTCCCTGCAGGTTGGAGACATTGTTGAAATTGTCGATCAGGACATCGTCCTTCTGGATCAGGCCGGCGCTGACCGGAGCCACCACCACTGCGTAAGGGTTGAGGTCGGCGTTTTCGGGGATCGTCGAGGTCAGGGTGACGTGACGATGGATGGTTTCCAAAAGTCCGGCGGGTTCGCCGGCCGACGCTGCGCCGGTTGCGACACAAGCGAGAACGGCAAGAGCGCCGATGCGCGGGGCGGAAGACATGGTCGGTATTCCTTGTCGTTGGGGGCCCGAACGGTGGGCCAGTTCCATCAATGAAAATCGTTGCTCAGAAGGAGATATTCGTCCTGGCTCCAAAAACCGTTTCATTGGAGATGCGCTGACCTGAAATATTCGGATTAGCCAGGCCGCCCCCCACGTTGAAGATGTACTGGAGGTCCGGCTGGATTTGCCACCAAGGGGTCAGTTGGTACTGGTAGGTGACCTCGACGTAGGTTTCGCCGCTGCGGACCGGGCGATAGCTGCTGGTGAAGAAGGCGGTGTCCCGGTCCAGGCCGCTTGCCCGGCTGCTGACCTGGGCATAGCCCATGCCGATGCCGAAGGTGTCGTCGTCGCGCTGCAGGAACGGCTCGTGCATCGTGATCCCGGCGTTCATGCTGAAATCGATGGCGTTGCGGTCGTCGTCCGGTGTCCCCATGGCCCGCAGGAACAGGTTGACGGTGCGGTCGGGCTCGTCGAACGAGCGCCAGAGCATCTGGTCGGCGACCGCATAGACCGCCATGTCGCCGCGGTGGCTGCGCGGGACGCCGGAGCCGGCGGGGTCGGCCAGCGACAGGCCGGCCTGGTCATAGCGCAGATCGGCGAAGCGTTCGCTGTCGTACCAGGCCCCGACCTTGAAGACATGGGCCAGGGGTTCAGCCTCGTCGGCCATCACCATGGTGGACAACGATGGATAGGCATATTGCAGTTCGGCGATGGCCAGGGCGCCGCCGTTCAGGGCGAAGCTGGTGCCCGAGCCGTCCTCGCGCTGGGAATCGGCGCTGGCCTTGGCGGCCGGCCGGCCATTGAACACGCCGGCCAGCAGGGTGACCGAATCCGCCGGGCGGCCACGCAGACGGACACCCAATGCCGAGAGCGGATAGGCCGGGCCGCCGTCGGGCATGTCGGCCGAAGGCAGCATTGGCCAGCCGAACATGGTGTTGACGAACAGCGCCGCGTTCTGGCTGGTCATGAACTCCTGATCCAGGCTTTGCTGGCCCACCTTGATGTCCAGCCGGTCCTCATCGAGGAACTTCTGCTGGTACCACAGTTCCCACAGGCGGGTGGTGCGGTCGGCCTCGATGCCGCTGGCGGTTTGCAGGGCATCGAGCTTGTCGGCGCTTAGATTTCGGCCGTGGATCTGCAGGGCGCTGACGTTGAAGGTACCGCCATACAGTCCGAACGCCCGCTGGGTATCGGTCTGCAGTGTGGCCTGAGTCAGGCCGTCATAGGCGATCCCCTTTCTGACGCCGCCGGTGGCATTGCCCAGCACCTCGCTGGTTTCCTGCAAGGTGAAGGTCGTCCCGAAGCGGCCCAGGAAGGTCCGCAGGCCCCACATGTCGCCCAGCATCAGGCTGGACCGGGAAATGCCGTCGATGAAGCCGAAGGGACCTGGCGAGGTCGGAACGGTGGCATCCAGTGGAACAACCTGGGCTACCGGGGGAGTGGCTCCGGCGGGGGCGATGGCCAGCGGTAAGGTGGCAAGGCAAAGGGCGATTGCGGTCCGGGACAGGGGGCTCGGCACGGTCGGACGGATCAAACTGACCTCCTTGGCTCAAGGGTGCGTCTGATAATCATTCGCATTTGCATTTAACTATTGTGGATTTTCAGGGATGTCAATACGATTTAAACAGTCTTTGAAGGGCTGTTTATACGACTGGGCGTTGGGTCTGGCAGTGTGGATGCCGGCTGGGGACAGGCCGGCGACCCGCCGACGATTGGCCCCATTGACGCGACGGGTCTGGGCCGGCATGCTCCTGCGCGACATCTGTGCGGCGCGCGTAATGGCCCGAGGAGAGCCTGGATCTCATGAAAATCGCTGTCCTGATCCCCTGCTATAACGAAGAAAAGGCCATTGGTGCGGTGGTGCGATCGTTCCGGGCGGCGCTGCCCACGGCCGACATCTACGTCTATGACAACAATTCCAAGGATCGCACCACCGAGGTTGCCCGTGCCGCCGGAGCCATCGTCCGGCAGGAGCCGTTGCAGGGCAAAGGTAATGTGGTGCGCCGGATGTTCGCCGATGTCGAGGCCGACATCTATGTCATGACCGATGGTGACGAAACCTATCATGCTCCCAGCGCGCCGATCATGATCGAGAAGCTGGTTGCCGAGAATCTCGACATGGTGGTCGGCAGTCGCCTGAAGACCGATGTCAGCGAGGCCTTCCGCGCCGGTCATCATTTCGGCAATCGTCTGCTGACCGGGGCCGTGGCCCGTATCTTTGGCGATCGGTTCCGTGACATGCTGTCGGGATACCGGGTGTTCTCGCGCCGCTTCGTCAAATCGTTCCCGGCCATTTCGGCCGGATTCGAGACCGAGACCGAGCTGGCCGTCCATGCGCTGAGCCTGCGCATGCCGGTGGCCGAGATGGAGACCCCATACGGCGCCCGTCCCGAAGGGTCGACCAGCAAGCTTCGGACCTATCGCGACGGTTTCCGCATTCTTTGGATGATCGTCACCCTGTTCAAGGAAGAAAAGCCGCTGACCTTCTTCTCGCTGGCCTTCGCCTTGCTGGCGTTGATCAGCCTGGTGTTGGCGTTGCCCGTGCTGGTGACCTTCTTCGAGACCGGTCTGGTGCCCAGGTTGCCGACTGCGGTCCTGTCCGCCGTGGTCATGCTGCTGGGCTTCCTGTCCCTGGTCTGCGGTTTCATCCTGGATACCGTGACCCGCGGCCGGCGCGAAGCCAAACGCATGTTCTACCTTTCCTTTCCGGCCCCTGCGGACGTTGCCCCGCAAATGGGCGACCGGTGACGGTGGCAGGGTGACAAGGGGCGGGATGTTTCCATGCAGCGGTCGAGAGAGTTCTATTGAGTACTGACATTCCGCAGGGCGGCGGCTTGCGGCCACCGGCGATCAGCAATCGACAATGGGGGATGGTCTTCAACGATCTGTCCCGTCTGGTCTTGCTGGGTGTCGCCATCCTGGTCCTTCTGACCTTCGAAGACTATGGCATCACCAACGACGAAGAGGTCCAGAACGTCTATGGCATCAAGCTGTTGGCGTTTTATTTGTCCTTTTTCAAGGATATGTCGGCGTTCAACTATCTGGATCTGTTTCGTTACGGCGGCTTTTTCGACCTGGTGGCGGCCATCGCCAACCTGGTTTCACCCTTTGGCGAATACGAGACCCGCCACCTGCTGGGCGGCCTGATCGGCGTTTTCGGACTGGTCGGCGCCTGGCGGTTGGGTCGGCATCTGGGTGGGCAGAGGGCCGGATTCCTGGCCATGCTGTTCCTGCTGCTGACTCCGGCCTATTACGGCCACAGTTTCATCAATCCCAAGGACGCGCCCTTTGCTTCGGCAATGGTGTGGACCATGTTCTACCTGTGCCGGGTCATTGCGACCCTGCCGGCACCGCCGTTGCGCCTGGTCCTGAAGCTGGGCGCGGCTTTGGGGGTGGCCCTGGGGATCCGGGTCGCCGCAGTGCTGGTCGGACCCTACCTGCTCCTGGGGCTGATGCTCTACCTGATCGGTTTCTGGCACCAGGAACGAGATCTGGGCCGCATACCGGGCCAGGTCTGGACGGTGGTCCGCCACGTCTGGCCGGCCGCGGTGGTGGCCTATGTGCTGATGGGCGTGTTCTGGCCCTGGGGCGTCATGAGCCCCTTGAACCCTTTCGAGGCGTTGCGCGACTTTTCCAAGCTGCCGATCAACGTCGACACCCTGGTGGCCGGCATTTGGGTCAAGGCGACCCAGGTGCCGCGGGACTATCTTCCCGACTATCTGCTGGTCAATCTGCCCGAGGTCGTCCTGGTCGGCCTGCTTGCCACCGCGGTCCTGGCCGCCGGCGGGTTGATCAGCCGGATACGGCGCCGGGCGGTTCTGCCGACCGGCACCGGACCGGCCGAATTGCGCCGCATCCAGCTGCTGGTGCTGGCCGTGGCGGCCTTCTTCCCGATCGTCTTCTTCATTTTTTTCAAGCCAACCGCCTACAACGGGATCCGCCATTTCCTGTTCGTCGTGCCTCCTTTGGCGGTTTTATCGGCCATCGGCATGGATCACCTGTGGACGGCGTTGAGTCGCACCGGCGAGCGGCTGGGACGCCTGTTTGCCGCGGTTCTGACGGTGGTGCTGGTGGCGCAGACCTGGGTGATGGCCCAATTGCACCCCGACGAATATGTTTACTACAACATGTTGACCGGTGGCGTGAAAGGCGCGCAAGGCGCCTACGAGCTGGACTATTGGGGCAACTCGCTGGTCGAGGCGACCAAGGATCTGGCCGAGTACATCGCCATGGAGAATGGCGACAAGCCGATCACCAAGGTCTACAAGGTCGCCGTTTGCGGTCATCGTCTGTCGGCGGCCTACTTCTTTCCGGAGTACATGGAGTTCACCAAGAATCTGGAGGATGCCGACTTTCTGGTGGCGTTCACCCAGGCCAATTGCCACCGGCACTTCGAAGGTCACCAGATCATCTCGGTGGAACGCTTCGGCGTCGCCCTGTCGGTGGTCAAGGATCGCCGTTATTTGAAGAACCGGACCAAGTAGCCCAGGCAAGAAAGCTGATGCCAGGTCCTGCGTGCGCCGATATAGTCCCGCCATGCGTCAGACAAGCCTTGCCATCGCTTTAGCGATCTCTTCCGTTGCCGCGGCTCTGCTGTGGTTCGTCCTCGATCGTCCCGTCGCGGTGCAGCCGTCGTGGAACGAGCCGCTGCGCAGCGTGTCCTTCGCGCCGTTCCGTCGCGGGCAAAGTCCCCTGACCAAGACCTATCCAAGTCCGGCCCAGGTCGACCAGGATCTGCAGGCGCTGGTCGGGGTAGCCCGGGGGATCCGGACCTACACGTCGCGGGAAGGCATGGACGTGGTGCCGGACCTGGCGGCCAAATACGGGCTGAAGGTGATTTTCGGCGCCTGGCTGGGAACCAAGACCGAGACCAACGACCTGGAAGTCAATGCCCTGATCACCGCCGCCAACGCCCACCCCGACGCTATCGAGCGGGTTCTGGTCGGCAATGAGGTGCTGCTGCGTCGCGATCTGACACCGGAGCAGTTGATCGGCTATATCCGCAAGGTCAAGGCGGCGGTCAAGCAACCGGTGTCCTATGCCGATGTCTGGGCCTTCTATCTGAAGCATCCCGAGGTCGGTCGCGAAGTCGATTTCATCACCATCCATATCCTGCCCTTTTGGGAGGACGAACCGGTGGCGGTGGACAAGGTGGAAGAGCACATCGTCCGCATCGTCGACAAGATCCGCGAGACTTTTCCGGGCAAGCCCATCCTGATCGGCGAGGCCGGCTGGCCGTCGCTGGGGCGTGATCGGGGGCCGGCGGTGGTCAGCACGGTCAACGAGGCCCGGTTCGTTCGCCAGATGGCCGATATCGCCAAGCGCCACGACTTTGACTACAACATCGTCGAAGCCTTCGACCAGCCCTGGAAGTCGGCGCTGGAGAACACGGTCGGCGCCTCCTGGGGCGTGTTCGACATCGACCGCAAGGCAAAATTCGGCATGAGCGGGCCGGTGACCGAGGTCGCCGACTGGCCGCTGCGGGCCGGCATCGCCATCGTTGCCGGGATTGGGGCAACCGTTCTGCTGGGTCGATCCGTCGCCGGATTCGGCGCACTTTTGCTGTTGGCCTGCCTGACCCAGGTCCTGTCCTGGTTGACGGTGACGTCGATCTTTCATGCCCAGGCGGTCAGCTTCCGGTGGTGGCAGGACATTTGGCTGATCCTGCGCGGCGGCTTGCCGGTCCTGATGTCGGTTGCCATCGTTGGCCGATCGGCGGACTTTCTGGGTAACCCCGCTTCAACCACCGCGTTGCCGTCCGGTGGCCGGAAGTGCTGGTTGCAAGGAGGGGGGCTGGCGCTGGTCAGCACCGGTTACGCCCTGATCTGGACCGTGCTGCTGTTCGTCGATGGACGGTATCGGGACATTCCGGTGATCGATTTCGCCGTTCCGGCCTTCGGTATCGCCGCTCTTGCTCTGATCCGGGCCGTCCTGGCCCGCCGCCAGGGGTGGTCATGGTCCCAAGGGCTGGCCTTCGATGGCCTGTTCCAGTGTGTCCTGCCGCCAGGCTGGGGGGGGCGGCTGGCCGCCGGCCTGCTGGTGGCTGCTGTCCTGTCGCTGGGCAGCGAGGGGGTGGCGGTGATTGGCGAAGACTTCGCCAAGGACCATCCAACCCTTGCCGAACAGGTGCCGCTGGTGCTTGAGGCGATGGTCAGCAATCGCGAGATGATCCTTTGGGCCGCCATGCAGGTGCTGATGGCGGTGCCCTACTGGTTCTGCCGGGGCTCGAGCGGACACAAGGCGTAGGGGGCGGCGCCGATCGGCGAGGTGACCTCGCCGCAGGGGCGGTCGGCCAGGACCAGGCCATAGTCGCCCAGGCGACGGACCACGTCATGGCGCTCGGTGGGGATGAAGAGCGCCATCAGCGGCCCTTGGTGGGTGGCCACCGCGTCCCGCATGACCTGGTTGAAGCGCACGTTCGTCTGGTCCGGATTGGTAAAGGTGCTGTCGATGCGCAGGAAACGCACCTCGGGCGGAAAGGACGGCAGCAGGAACGACAGCGGTTCGTGCCCGGCCAGCAGGACAATGGTGTTTTGCGGTTGGGCCAGGGGCGGGACCGTGGCCGATACCGCCTTGTCGGCGAAGGGGACGCGGATCCAAGTTCCGGGTCCGGTCGTGACCACCAGAAGGCCGATCATCACGGCACCAGCCGGCAATCGATGGCGGCAATGGCCAACAGCACCAGCAGGGGCGACAGCATTTCCAGCGCGGTGATGTAGCGGTAGACGGCGAACAGATCCAGCCAGGCCAGGTAGGACACCGATGCCGCCACCATGACGAAGGCGGCGGGGCGGGGGGGGAATGGCATCGTCTTGCCGGTACGCCGACAGGCTGCCGCCAGCCCCGCCAGAGGGATCAGCAGGAAGGCGGCCAGCACACGGAAGTCGCGGAAGACGATTTCGCCGGCCTGCCGGCTGTCGATGGCGAACAGGACCGGGTAGAGCAGCCGGCGCCATAACGGGCCGTCCAGATATTGGGTATCCCGGTAGGAGTCGGCCAGACCCCAGGGCGACCGGAACAGCTGGTTGAACATCGGAAACAGCGGGTTGGCGTAGGCTGACCAGAGGTGGGCCATCCAGTAGCCACCGCCGGCGGCCAGTCCCAGGCAGATGCCAAGGCCGCAGGCAAAGGCGACGGCCAGCCGCCGGACCGGCGGCACCGGCAGGGTGACCAGCAGGGCCGTCCAGACGCCGACCGCATAGATCACCGAGGTTTGCTTCAGGCCGAACGCCAGCCCCACCGGCAGGCCGGCCAGAATCGCCCTTGGCAAGGCTCTCGGCAATGGTGCCGCGACAAGGGCCGGCCAGAACCGGACGATTCCCAGAAGAGCGGCGAACAGGCCAAGGCTCAGGAGATTGTCATAGAAAACGGTGCCGACCTCGGACAAAGCGACCGCGCCGCAGACGCCGGCGCCGGCGGCCAACAGGCTAAGGCCGGCGCGCCGCCAGGATCGGGCGGGGCCGGGCAGCAACGCGTCGGCCAGGGCGGCCAGCACGCAGAAATTCAGTCCGTGCAGGATCCCCAGCAGTACGGCCAGGACTCGCGCGGGCAGCATCTGGGCCAGCAGGAAATAGGGAACGTCCAGCAGGGGATTGTAGAAACTGGGGATCTGGGCGACGGCAATGTCCTGGCCATAGCGGTCGGTCAGGAAGGCCCAGGCGTTATAGTAGTGGTAATTGCGCAGGTCCCAGTTGGCATCCATGCCAAGGACCAGGGCCAATCCGCCGAATGCCGCCGGGATGGCCAGCCACAGCAGCCGGACCAGGATTTGGGGGGAAAGCGTGCGCATCATCGGCCAGTGCTACCCGCCCCGAAGGGCAGCGTCAAGCCGTCGACGGGATGGACCGGGCGTCAGGCCTGCGCGGCGGTGCACGGGGTCTGCTGGAACAGCTGGCGCAGGGCGACGCCGCTGCCCTGCATGAAAGCCGTCACGGAAACGGCGATCAGCGGATCGATCTCCTCCGGCACCGGCAGCTTGTAGATCCATTTGCGCATGGCGATGTAGGAGATCGAACCATGCAGCGCCCAGGCCAGGTCGACCTCGGCCTCGGCGATCGGACGCTGGTCGATGTCCGGCAGGCCCAGGTCATGACGCAATTCGATGCAGAACGGCTTTAGGATGTTGGTGAAGACGATGTCGAAATAATGCTGGTTGACGATTTCGCCCTTGAGGCCGGCGAACATGAAGATGCGGATCCATTCCGGCGTGAAAATGGTCTGGCAGTAATTCTGGTAGAAATCGATCAGACGGTCGGACAGGGAGCGGTCGCGGTCGCGCAACAGGTCTTCCCACTCGGGGCGCCAGCGTCGCAGGAAGACCTCGTCGAAGACCCGCTCGATCAGGGCATCCTTGTCGGCGAAATACCGGTAGAGGAGGGGCTGGGTCACTCCCAGCCGGTCGGCCAGGGCCCGGGTCTGCCCCTCGAATCCGACCTCCGCGAAAAAGCGAACAGCTTCCTCAACGATCAGCCGTTCCCGCTCAGCCCGGGGCAGACGTTTCCGATGCCCGTTTCCGTTGCCGCTCGTCACTTCGGTGTCTCCATGCCCCAATAACCTTACTTTGATTGTAAACAACCGAGGGGTACCTTTGTCAAAGCTTTCGTTCGCCAAATATGATTCTTTCTTAAGAAACAGACTTTATCAGGTAAGAAGAAATTTTTATTAAGAAGACTAACAAGGGGTTGTCTTCAAGTACCTTTGACAAAGGTTGGGCGATGGCGCTGGTGATCTTAGTAACATGATACTGATAAATTCAACAGTGATAGTAATTTAGTTATCAATGGATGCCGATTTTTTTGTTCTCTATTCATTGCAAGCCTTTGATGGTGTGTCGCGACGATGAGGGGCCCGGATAAAGTCACAAATTAATTATGGTTTTAGGGTGCGCCTGGTTGCGGCTTTTGCGCGGCGGGGCTTGCCGGTTGCCGAGAGGTCTGGTCTGATCCAATCAGCAAGGAGCGCGTGATGATCGTCCTGTTTACCGATTTTGGCCTCGATGGCCCCTACACCGGACAGGTCAAGGCGGTCCTGTACGGCCTCGCGCCGGCCGTGCCGGTGATTGATCTGTTCGCCGACGCTCCGGCTCATCGGCCGCGGGAGGCGGCCTATCTGCTGGCCGCCTATGCCGATGCGGCCGTCTTTGTCCGTCCCAGCGTGTTCCTGGCGGTCATCGATCCCGGTGTCGGCGGCGATCGCGCCGCCCTGGCCTTGCATGTCGACGGACATTGGTTCGTCGGTCCCGACAACGGTCTGTTCGAGCCGGTGGTGCGGCGCGGCGGCATCGTCCAAACCTACCGGATTGCGGTGCCGGGAGTGGCGCCGTCGGCCAGCTTCCACGCTCGCGATGTGTTTGCGCCGGTTGCGGCGCGGCTGGCGATGTCGGGGAATGTCCGGTCGGCTGGGCTCACGCTGGCCGGGATGACGCGCTTTCCCGATTGGCCCGACGACCATGCCGCCATCGTGTACGTCGATCGGTTCGGCAACTTGCTGACCGGCTTGCGCGCCGCCCTCATTCCACCGGCGGCCCAACTGGTTCTGGGCGGTCGGCCTTTGCCGAGGTGCCGCACCTTCTCCGACGTCTCTCCCGGTCAGGCCTTCTGGTACGAGAATGCCAATGGCCTGGCCGAGATCGCGGTGAACTGCGGGCGTGCCGATGCGCTGTTCGGATGCCGGGTCGGGGATGCCGTCACGGTGGTGACATGAGGGCCGGCGGCGATGACAATGGATTGACGCGGGTGTGCGCCCGACTATTGTTGGTTTTTTGAACCGTTGACGCGGGGCCTTCCCTGTTCGATCGGTGTGCCGGGGTGGCTTGGTGGCTGGGAGCTTTGGCTTAAGAGGACATCGTCGCCGATGGAGATGAG
>Ga0326727_10011659_pt1 | contig 20351 bp, 11 predicted proteins | sample MB2enrmetagenome_FD_207643 | JGI IMG/M metagenome (GOLD analysis project Ga0326727, IMG submission 207643) | Lab enriched peat soil microbial communities from McLean, Ithaca, NY, United States - MB29MY | ecosystem: Environmental > Terrestrial > Soil > Wetlands > Peat | place: USA: New York...
TCATCGACTGGATCGACGAAGATCTCGACGCCGACACCAATGAGTGGATCGCGAAAGACATGCTCCTTGCCAAAAACCGGCAGGTAGGCCGCGGAAACTACTACAATCATTCCGGATTCGCCGATCCGCTCATCACAGGAATCATTGGCCTGCGTCCACGCGTGGACGCGAAGATCGACATTCATCCGCTCCTGCCCGCCGGCACGTGGACATTTTTTGCCGTAGACGGTCTTCCCTATCACGGCCATCTGCTCGCGATAGTGTACGACGAATCCGGCAAGCAATATCGTTTGGGCCGCGGCCTCATGCTCTTTGTCGACGGGAAGAAGATCGCCAGCCGCGCCACGCTCGGCCCGCTTGAAGCCGAACTGCCGCACTGAACCATCGCATTCGCAATCACAGTTTGCCCTGAGAGGTCTTGAACGCATGGCAACACAGTTGAAGACAATCGTCGCGCTCACTGCTTTGTTCGCGGCGCCGCTGCTGGCACAGCCCGCATCCACCATTCCCGTGGCGCAGATTCCCGCCGGCTCATTCACCATGGGCGCCGACGATGCCGCGCTCTCACCCGCCGTCGTCAACGGTTTCGGCGTGATGTCAACGCGCCCCGTACATGGCGACTTCGACGAAGTCCCCGCGCATCGCGTCACCATCGCGCACGCCTTCTCCATCGCCCCGCACTTAGTCACAGTCAAGGAGTTCCAGCAGTTCGATCCCTCCTACCAACCCGTCGCCGCGTATCCCGATTACGCGGCCGGCATCAGCTACAACCAGGCCGTCGCATTCTGCGCCTGGCTCACAAAGAAAACCGGCAGGCCCTGGCGTCTGCCCACTGAAGCTGAGTGGGAATATGCAGAACGCGCGGGCACGCAGACTCCATTTTTCACCGGAGACACCCCGCCCCATCCTGGCCAGGCCAATCCGTGGGGCGTGGTCATGGGCGAAGGCACGCCCGAGTGGGTCGCGGACTGGTACGGCCCCTATCCCTCCGCCGCGCAAATCGATCCCACCGGCCCGGTACATGGATATTTTCGTGTCCTGCGCGGCGGCGGCCTCGACTTCCGCAAATCGAAGCCCGGCGAGAACTACCCGGCAACCGCGCCGTATTTCATGCGCTCCGCCAATCGCGCCAGCATGGCGCCGAGTTACGCGTCGAAGGAAGGCAACATCGGATTCCGCGTAGTCCAGGCGCCAAGCCCCGCACCGCACCCTTCTCCCGCCGCGCAATTCTTCTTCTTCACCGATGTGAAGCAGACGCCCGTTGAAATCGCCAAGGGCCCCGATCCTGCCAAGCCCTTCTATCACGTTCATGAACTGTTCCCAAACCTCAACGGAAAATCGATGCCGGAGATTGGTTGGCGCACCGGCCTCGCACGCGGTCTCGGCATCAACTATCACAACTCCGCCATTCAAGTGCTTGCCAACGGCGACGTGGTGGCCGCTTACTACAACACACCCCGCAACGAGGACGATCCCGACCAGACCGTGATGGTGATGCGCCGTCGCGCCGGCGCTGAAGACTGGGACATGCCGGAGCCTTGGCCCGACTTTGCCGATGCCGCGTGCGCCGCACCTGTCTTCTGGAACGATCACGGACATCTCTGGCTCTTCTTCGGTTTCCCGCGCTTGATCGGCGCGCCGCCCTTCGCCTTCACCACTTCCGATGACAACGGCGAGACTTGGGCGCCGATTGAATTTCCCCACTTCACCGCGCCCATCGGCCGCTACGTCTCGCAACCCATCAACTCAATCGTCCGCGCAAAGAATGGAACCATCTACATCCCTACCGACTCCACGGGCCGCGATGATGATGGCAACGGTTCGATCTCTGCGGTCTGGGCCACGCGCGACGACGGCCAAACATGGTACGACACCGGCGGGCGCACCGCGGGCCGTCACACCACGATCGTGATGGCAGAGAACGGCGACATTCTCGGCTTCGGCGGAAAAAACTCCAACATCGACGGCCGCATGCCGCTCGCCACCAGTTCCGACGGCGGCAAGACCTGGGTGAAGTTGAAGACCATCTTCGACCCGCTTGCCAGCGGCGAGCGGCCCAGCGTGATTCGCCTCGCCTCAGGCCGTCTCTTCTTCGTCGCCGATTTCAATCCCCACGATGAAAAGCACCTGCACAAGGACGGCGCGTACGTTGCACTCTCCGACGACGACGGCAAGACCTGGAAGCAAAAGCGCCTGCCCGCCGACATTCTCACCGTCGGTTACGTAACGGCCACGCAGGGTCCCGACGGTGTGATTCACATTGCCACGTCGAAGAACACCGTGAACTTCGAGATCGAACTGAACGAGGCATGGATTCTCGCGCCGGATGCGGCGAAATCGCCGGAACCCGATGCGATCGGTCCGGTCACGAAGCACACTGAGAAGTGGCCCAACGGAAAGCTCAAAGCCGAGTGGGGCACGGCGCGTGCAGGCGACGGACGCATTCTGCTCGAAGGCCCGCAGACATTTTACTTCGAGAACGGAATGCGGCAGTGGACATCGGAATTCCATTTCGGCCGCAAGATCGGCGACGAAGTCTTCTATCGCGCCGACGGTTCGAAGGAGTGGGAGAAATCCTACGGCGCGGACGATGCGTGGACTTGGCGTCTCTTCGATGCAACCGGAAAACAAACCGCCGAGTCCCGCTGGCACAGCAAGTCGCTCGTCGACTGAGCTGACGGCTAGAAGCTAATAGCTGAAAGTTTTTCTCACTCGAACAGCCAGTCCAGATTCGCCAGCCCGCCTCCGCTGCCCGTCTGCGCAAAACTCACATGCGGAGCCACATGGTCATCGGCAGGAATGAAACCGATGATCACGTAGAGTCCTTTGCCAAGATCGAGCTCGTTTGCGCCCGCCGGCAAGGGCTTGGCCCACACTGCCATGGCCGGAACCTTCGGCGTCGTAATCGCATTCAGCAGCACCAGGTTCCACTGCTCGGTTTCCGGATCGAGCACGGAATTCTTTTTCGACGTGTTACTCACAAAGCCGACCAGAATCTGGGCCGGCTCAGCGAGATCGAAGTGCAGCGTTCCGCCTTCGCTGGGCGCGATGCGGATTCCTTTCATGCCGGTAAGTTCCGGCGCCAGACCGCTGATGACTGCATTCGCGCCTACGAAAAGATTCGCGCCCTTCTCCACTGTGAATGCTTCGCCCGCCCCAGGATGGAGCGTGAACGCGATCTGCGGCAGCGTCGCAACCGGCTTGTTCTCGTCGATCTTCGCGCCGGAGCTCAACTGGGCGATGCGTTTTTGAAACGTCGCCAGCTCTTTCTCGTACATCGGCAGGCACTGCTGCCAGTTGGGAAATTGATTCATGCCGCCACGAAACGGAATCTGACGCTGCGTCGTCTCCATGCTGGTCGCGGTTCGATATGCAGGACCGGCAATCGCAGTCAGCTCGCGGAAATGGTCCACGCTTTCGGCCAACAATGCTTCCGCCTGCCGCAAATGTGCCGCATCGTGATCGTATCCGTACAGCAGCACCTGCTCCGCCGCCTTGGTCTTCGCGTTGTAGAACTCCATCAGCAGTTCGATCGCGTGCATGTCGTTCACCACGCGTCCGTACTCGGCCTTGTTCTTGGTCACAAAGGGTTCAGCCGCATTCGCTGCATCGAATGCCTTCCGCGATGCATCCACAGTTTCGTCGCTCACGCCAAGCGGAGTCTCGCCATGATGCGGTTCATTCTTCACCTCTTCGGCTACATAATCGTCGAGCCGCTCGCCCGGCGAAGCATCGCCCGTCCACAGCGTCACCGCGGGATTGAAGCGTGCAGAATCGATCAACTGCGGCATGGTCATGCCCAGTGTGAATGCCTGGCGGTTTCCTTCCGTGATGCCGATGCGCGGCAGAAGCTTTGGCTGGCACGGCCCGGCAAGCGTGTAGGCGTCGAGGATTTTCTCGCCGGCCTCTGCCGATCCGAATTTCTCCGCGAAGCGCGACACCCAGTAATCATGCTCTTTATCAGGATCGCGATTCGGATTCCATGCGTAGCGCCCCCACGCCGCGAACCAGATCCAGTCACGGTCAGTTTGGAGCAGCATCGGCTGCGTAGTATCGCCCGCATACGGCCAATCCCAGTAGCGCAGTGGATAGAGATGCAGCCCTTCGATGCCGATGCGCTGAAAATTCGTCTCCGTCTGCCGAATAAAATCCGGATCGCCCCAGCGGAACGGCTCAAGATTCGAGAGCAGGTGCACGTTGGCAATGGTCACATTCGAAGATTCGGCGAGCATCTTGAAACGGTCGAGCACCGGCCCGCGCACGTTGGTCCACGTCAACGATTCGCCGTTCCACTTGAACATGGTGTCAATGTTCGAGTAGAGTGGCGTGGCCGCCTTCATCACTGCATCGATGTCCGTTGCGTGTGCACGCACCACGATCGGAGGCTCCTCTTTGATTCCGAGTTCTTTCAGCCCATCTTCGACGCCGGGAATGATCGTCTGCGTAAGCCACTCCGCGCCATAGCGCGGGCTTAGGGCTTCGCCCAGCGTCATCATCAGCCCAGCGTGCGGATACTCGCGCACAAATTCCGAGATCGCGTAGCGCGTATAGGCGCTGGCCTCGGCATTCGGCGCCGACAAATGATACGGAAGATGATGTGCGCGGGCAAAAGCGTGCGAAAGATGAATGTTGTAGAACCCCTGCAGTACCCAGATGCCGCGCCGGTCGGCCTCCGCCGTCAGCCACTTGAACAGGGCGATGTTCTCGTCCAGTTGCGCCGTCGGCAGCTCCTGCGCCTCAGGGTATTTCGGCAGTTTCAGCAGGCTGGTGAAAGGATGCCCGTTCCAGAGGTAGAGCGTGTTGTAACGCTCCTCGGCCAGCATGTCGAGATACTTGATCCACGCGGCTTTGTCGTAGAAGAATGGAAAATCCTGCGGCGTGTAGGGATAGTCGTATTCGGCGTTGTCGTAAGTGATCTCCTGCTTCTGCATGCCGATGCAGGTTCCGCGCAGCTTCAGCGCCGGATGCTCCATGTCATCAATTCCCGCGGGCAGCGCCTTTGCCGCGCGGATGCGATCGGCCAGCTCCAGTTCGCCGTAGAGAACGCCCGATGGATCGGATCCGGTCACAATCCACGTTTTGCCAATCTGCTTGATGAGAAACGCTTCCTCGGCCTGCGGCCAGAACTCGGGCAGATCGAAGTGTGCGAGTTCCGGTGCGCTGCGCACCGCGACCAGCACGCGCACACCCGCCGGCGTCGTCTTCAATTCCGCAAGCGCCGCGCGCAGTTTCTGCGCGCCGTAGAGTTCGCGCGCAGACGCGCCCTTCGCAATAACCACGGTGACGGCGCGCGCAGCGACGCACAAAGCAAGCGCCAGCAACGCCGCGCATAATGACCGCGCAATCCCTTTTGAACCAAGCCCCATGTTTTCGACCTTATGCCTTTTCAAAAAGCACAGCCATGTACGGCTTGCCAGTCAACGTGATCTTGCTTTTGCCGCTGAAGGTTCCGGGCAACGGCGATTCCGTCATCGCCCACGGATCGATCATGGTGGCCTTGAACTTCACATTTTCCGGCAATGGAAATTCGTACTCGCCCACGCAGTGATAGTCGAAGTAGTAGAGAATCACCGCGCCGGCATTGCCCGCGTTCAGATAATAGGGATTCTCGGCCGCCATCAGGCCCGTGGTGCCCGATTTCTCCAGCAGCTTGCGCAGAAACGTGATGCGCGCAGGGCTGGCGCCATGCAGTTCGCCTGCGTCGGACCACACTGGACGCCCGTCCGTCGCCATGTAGGTTTCGCCATGTGTCGCGTATACGCCATAGACAACGGCGCGCCAGAAGCGATGCGTCATCTCCTCCGGCGACAGATTTCCCCAGCGCCGCGAAATGTTGCCTTCGTACTGAATCTCGTCGTAAATAATGGGCTTGTTCCAGGCCGCCATGCGCTCCGGCGATTTTTCAAAATCGTACTCCTGCAAACTGGCGTGCGTGCACCATGGCTTGGAGTTGTCATAGATGACGCGGCTGTGATGAATCGACCGCAACCGGCTGTACGGATCGCCCTCCTGCACGATGCGAAAGAACCGGTCCCAATCGGTCATGGTTTTCGAGCGCACCAGGTCGTATTCGTTGGCGATGGACCACCACACGTTCCGATATGCGGACAGCCGCGCCACCGCATAGCGCAAGTATCGGTCGTCCGCCTCCTGTCCCATCGCCTTGAATCCCCACGCATCGTAAGGATGAAACAGAATCACATCCGCCTCGATGCCGGCCGCCATCAGATCCTGAATGCGCGCTTCAAAATGCTGGAAATACGCCGGATTGAACCGCGCCAGATCGAACTTCTCCTGGCTGTTTCCGTTGTCTGCAAGATTCTCCGCGCCCGGCGGCTGCGCCTCGCCAATCCTCTCGAAAGGCATGGCCACCGGCTGCAGCTTTCCCAGTGGCTTGGGCAGCAGGCAGATACGCACCTTGTTGAATCCAGCATCTTTCAGGTTCCTAAGCGTCTCATCGCCGTAAGGCGCACCGATAAAACCGTACGAGTAACAGGTAGTGCCGAATGGAAAATAGGGCGTTCCATCGGCATACTGAAAGTGGAACTGGTGCGCCGTCCCCACCGGTCCGCGATTGCCTGCCGCTGGCGCAATGCATTCGAAGTCGCCGGTCAGTCCGGCAAGCTCTCTTACATTGCTGGTGGTTTCAAAGTTCCAGCGCCCCACGGTGTCTGGCGAGAAGCGCACTTTGTAGACCCCGTTGCCGTCATAAAATCCTGCCGCGTCCACGCTGCGGTGCCCCAGCGTAAATCGCGCGCCAAACTGAACATCCACAAAGGGATTCCCGGCCGAAGGCCCATGCGTTTCGGTGCTGAATACGCCCCACTGTTCAACTTTTTCGCTCATGGGCTTCGAGTTCCCGGGATTTGCCCGCGCAGTCGAAGCGCCGGAAACAAAGCCCGTCACGACCGCCCCGGCTCCCATTTTCATCAGATCTCTACGATCCATCGTTCCTCACTTCCCAGTTGGCTCACGGCCGCCCCGTCCTTCCCGTATCTTGAGCACCGGTCCGCGGTCAACCGAGCCCCGAATCGATCTTCACTCGAAGGTTGAAAACCCCGCCCACCACCCGGCAAGGCCTGTTCTACACAGCTTCCAGCAGCCTGTCAAACCCAATCTAAAAAATGAAAATTATTGCACACAACGACCCAAACAGCGTATACACTGCAAGAACACGCTAAGCAGCTTCTCAAAGCAAAGGTGCGACCCTGCAATGAAAGGCAAGACAGAGCTCTCCTCCACACAACGCAAAATCACGCGGCGGCGCATTCCCAAATGGGCGCTCCACTCCAATGACACGGCAGCCAACGAGCAGTATTACCTGCGCTCCATCGGCCGCGCCCTTGAAGTCCTCGACTGCTTCGACGGCAAAGCCCCGCTGGCGCTCAAGGAAATCGGCTTCGCCACCGGACTTCCCGAGTCCACGCTCTTCCGTGTCCTGCTCACCCTGGAAAAGCACGGTTACCTGAAGCAGGCAGTGGACGGAACCTACCAACTCGCGCCCAAGCTCCGCTTTGGCTGGCTCATTGAGCAGGCCAACGCACTGCGCGACAAGGTGCGTCCCGAATTGGAGCGGCTCACCCAGCGCTTCAATGAAACCGCCAGCATGGCTTACCTTTACGACGATCGCATCCACGTCCTCGATTCCATCGAAACCTTTCACGAGATCCGCATCTCCAATCGCATCGGCCGCGTCCTGCCTCCGCATTGCAGTGCGCTGGGCAAGGCCATCACTGCGTTTCAGGACCGCGCCCTGGCCGAGCAAATCGTCGAGGTCTATGGCTTGTCGCGTCGCACCGAGTTCACCATCACCGATCGCGCGCGCCTGTTCGATGAATTCGCCCGGATCCGCTCCACCGGTGTCGCCTGCGATCGTCAGGAATCCATCCTGGGCGGCATCTGCTATAGCGCCGCCCTCCGCCCCGCCGAAGGTCCAGTAGTCGCGGCCATCAGCCTCTCCACTCCCGTTGTCCGCATGACTCCCGAGCGGGAAGAAGAGATCCGCGAGGCCGTGCTCGAGACTGCGCTGCGCGCCTCGGCGCTCTAAATGACAAGGGCATAAGCGGGCGAAAATTAGCGGAAGTAATTTCCACCGCGCCTCTGCGCTTGGCCATCTTTCACTCGCTCCGTCATTAAGGCACGCCTTGGCACGCCTGCCCGCTTGACCCTTCTGCCATGCCACCGCAGTCGAGTCTCTGCGCCCATTCCCATCTCTCAGGGCCCGACCGGCAAGGCAAATATCACGGCATTCGTGGGCGCGGCGAACCATGCGGCAAATCGGAAGAATTGGTTCCGAATCGCGGAATTCTACAGCCTGGTTTCACCAGTTTTCTGGGTCGATTCCTCCTATTTCAGCCAATTTACGGATTCAGCAGACTTAATTTTCAAAAAGCGTCGTTAGTTCTCCGATTCCTCTTGACACCCGTATCTCCGCCTCATTACCTTGGCCGATGTTCCCGTAACCGCTAACTGCCAGCGTCGCATTCTAAAAGGGAGTTCAAATGAAACGCATTCTCATGATCGCTCTCGCCTTCGTTTCACTGGCCACCTACGCAGTGGGCCAGGAATCGCGTGGCTCCATCACAGGACAGGTGACGGACCAGACCGGGGCTGCCATTTCGTCGGCCGCCGTCACGCTGACCAGCACCGATACCGGCGCGGTCACTCATGTGACCTCGACACAGGAAGGCTATTACACGGTTCCCGGCCTTTTGCCCGGCGGCTACACCGTGAAAGTAAATGCCCCGGGGTTCAAGGCCGTTGAACAGTCGGGCATCAAGCTCGAGACGCAGCAGAACCTGACCATCAACATCAAGCTCGAGGTCGGCGCGGCCACCGAGCAGGTGACCGTCAACGCTGCGCCTCCCCTCATCGACACGGCAGACGCATCAACGGGCCAGGTGCTCACCACCGACCAGGTCGAGGACCTGCCCAGCAATGGCGGCACACCGCTCGGTTTTGCCCGCATTGAATACGGCACGGTCGTCAAGGCCAAGCACGCGCTCGGTGGCGCGACCCCGATCAGCAACAGTACGGTCGACGACTTCTCACTGGGCGGCGGCAACTCATCGTCGAACGAACTCCTGCTTAATGGCGTCCCCAACATGCAGGATAGCGGCCGCACCGCCGCTTTCAGCCCGCAGCTCGACTCGGTCAACGAGATTCGCGTCGACGTCTTCGGCGCCAATGTGCAGTACGGCGACACCTCGGGCGGCACCGTGAATATCACCACCAAGAGCGGCACCAACCAGTTCCACGGATCGGGCCGCTGGAACTATCAGGAATCTGGCTGCTCGGGACTGGACGGAAACTACGCCAGCCGCAGCGCGAATCACTGCACATGGATGTCCGCCATACCCTATACGCAGAAGATCGGAAACGCAGCTGCTCCGTCGAGCCACTTCAATCAGTTTGGGGGCACCATCGGCGGGCCCATCTGGATCCCCAAAGTCTTCAACGGCCGCAACAAGCTCTTCTTCTTCTATGCCTACGAAACCTACCGCGGTCAGCAGCCCCCCGCGCAGACCATCACCAGCGTGCCCACTGCCGCGGAACGCGCCGGCGACTTCGCTCCTCTGCTCGCGCTCAACAGCAGTTCAAATAAATACAACCTCTACAACCCGTACACGGCTTCGGGCACGCAGCAGAACTACACCAGAACGGCCATTCCCAACAATTGCCTGGGCCCAGCCGCTACCGCATATTCCTCCAGCGATTGCCCGGGCAACGCCGGGCTCACGCTGAGTCCCATCGCGCTGGCCTATCTCAAACTCGTTCCCATGCCCAATTACACCGGTTCCACAACCACTGCGGACGGCGAGAACAACTACTTCGCTTACACACCCACCGTGCAGGACTACCGCTCGCACATGGGACGCATCGACTGGAACATCAGCTCCAGGGACAAGATCTACGGCGAAGCGCATCGCAGCCGCTATCTGAATTCAGCCAGCAACTACTTCCACGACGCGCTGAGCGGCACAAACTCCGATCAAATTATGTTTGCCAGTCAGGTCGATGAGATTCACACGTTCTCACCCACGCTGTTTTCCGACGTGCGCGGCAGCGTGACGCGTTATGACAACGCCTCCGATCTCTCCAGCACCGGCATCAGTCCCACGGCTTTGGGCTTCCCTGGGTATCTGGCCCAGAGTTCCACTACGCTGGCCATTCCGCGCGTCGCCTTCACCGACCAGACCAGCCCGCAGGCCTGGAGCGCACAGCCCGGATCCATTGAGAACTTCGACACCATTCAACTGTTCGCCACGATGACCAAAATCTACAAGGCGCACACCTTCATTGGCGGAACTGACATTCGTGCCTACAAGTTGTCCTCTCTCACACCGAGTTATGCCGATGGAAACTTCACCTTCACCAATGCGAAGGGGAATCCGGTTTCGGCAAGCAATAGCTCGCCCCCGGCCTACTTTGGCAGCTCTTGGGCGCTCCTCATGCTTGGCATTCCCTCGGGCGGCGAAGAAGACATCGGCGTTCCCTTCCAGTACAACAGCTTCCTCGATGCCTTTTTTGTGCAAGACGACTGGAAGGTGAAGCGAAACTTGACCGTGAGCATCGGCATCCGCTTCGAGCACGAGCTTCCTGTCAACGAAAGCCAGAACCGTATTACCAACGGGTTCAACCCCACGGCAACCAACGAGGTAACAGCGACTGCTGAAGCCAACTACGCGGCGCATCCCAGCACATTGCTGGCATCATCCGCGTTCCTGCCCGTGGGCGGCGCCACCTATGCCTCATCCAGCAATCGCAACCCGTACCATCCACCGGGAGTGTATTACAACCCTCGTTTGGGAATTACCTGGTCGCCTGATTTCACACACGGCAAGGGCGTCGTGCGCCTTGGATTCGGCATCTTTGACAATCCGTTCAACGACTACAACACGAGCCAGACGTATGGCTATTCCGCCACTACTGCCTACGTTCCGTCGGCTAACCAAGGCATCACCAACAATAACTGGAGCGATCCGTTTCCAACCTCGTCAACCGCGCCGGCTCCGAACCCCATTCAGCAGCCCACCGGTAACGCCCTGGGCGTCAATGCCAACCTCGGCGCCAAGATGGTGTATTACTCGCCGACGATCAAGCAGCCCTACGCCGAGCGTACCAGCGTCGACATTCAGTACCAGATCGGAAACACCATCCTCGTCGACGTGGGCTACATCAACACCCACCAGGTTCATCTCTCCTACAGCAACACGGTCGACGCCATTCCCATCCTGCCCTACCTGAGCCGGTCGCAGTACTACGATGTTGCGGCCAACAACCTGATGACCGGAACCACCTTCAAGAACGGCGGCCCGGCCACCACCGACATTACCAATCCGTTCAAGGGTCTCACGGGAATGACGGGGGGCTACGCTACGAGCAGCACGCTCCACGCCTATCAATACCTGCAGACCTTCCCTCAGTTCAACTCCAGCTCGGTTACCGAACAGTTGATTCCCGGCTCGGAGGGAACGTACAACGCACTCAATGCGCGCGTCGCGAAGATGATGGGCCATGGGCTGACCATCAACGGCGTCTTCGAGTGGTCGCACCTGTTGGGAACATATAACCAGCTCAACCCGGGCGGCCCATTGAACTACGGCGAGAACACGTCCGATTATCCGTTCCACTTCGCCGGTTACGGAACCTATCAAATCCCGGTTGGCCGCGGGCGTCAGTTCTTCTCCAACGATAATCGCATCCTCGACGAAGTGGTTGGCGGATGGCAGATCTCGGCCATCTACCAGTTCCTCTCCGGCACGCCGATTTCGTGGAACAATGCGATCTACACGGGATCTAATTGGAAGGACTTCCACAACCACCAGCACAACTCATCCGATGTGGTTGGCGGCCAGCCGGTCTTTAACACCTCCGTGTTCGACACCCGCACCTGCACTTACCCCTTTGTGACTGGCCAAACAGCGTGCAACAACGACCCTACCAACGTGAGCGCGACGAATCCCTATAACCCAAACGTTCAGCCCGGCACCTACAACTTCCGCACCTTCCCGCAATACCTGATGCGCCAGGACTACACAAGCAACTGGGACGCAAATGTGCAAAAGGACATCAAGGGCCGGGAGAACATCGATCTGCAACTGCGCCTCGACTGCTTCAACATGCTCAACCGGCCGCAGTACAACACCCCAAACGTCACCCCAACGTCCAGCTTGTTTGGCACGGTGACGGGTGTCTACAGCGGTACCAATGCCCGCCAATTCCAGGTGGGCGCGCACCTTTCGTTCTAGCGATTCTGGGCTGAGTAAGCACGCCTCCGCTATCTCAGCCCAACGCCCAAGTGCCAATTTCTTAAACTTGGCGGGGGATGCGCAATGCATCCCCCGCCTTCTTTTGCTGTTCCGTTTCGGTCTGCAGTCTCAAATCAGCGCAAATCCATCGCTTCGCCCCGGATTCCTTGCGCCGCAACGGCCCAGCCCGGCCGTACTCTCAGGAATATGGCCGTGCTCTCTGTCGATCTCGCTTTTCGGCGCTGGTCCGATCTGGGCGCCGTAATTCTCAGCCGTGCTGCTTCGCGACTGCCCGCCTCTTCCGTGACCTGCGAGATCATTGCTCTTGACCCTCCAGGGCTTGGCGCCGCTCATAACTGTGCTCCCATCGACCCCGAGATCCTGGCCGGACGCCTCAATCACCTTTGCGCAGTGCGCAACATCCGCATTCTCATGCTCGACGGTCCCCAGGCATGGAAATCCGGCGCCAACGGCCTCCAGCACGCGCGCGTCAGCGAGCGGCAACTGAACACCGCCGCCAAAACCGGCCTGCCCGGCATGGTGAAGCCGGCCACCTACCGGTCGTTCGCTGAATTCTGCATGGATGTCTACGATGCGCTTTGCCGCCGCGGCTGGTGCCGCCTTGAAACCCGGCCGCAACCCACTTCACCTGACCCGGCGGCGCCATCGCTCGAGCGCGTGCTCGTGGAAAGCTATCCCCACGCCGCCTGGAAGTCTCTGGGGTTGAAGCCGCTGCCCGCCAAGCGCCGTGCCCGGGTCAGCGACCTCGCCGAGGCGTATGGCGCTCTGCGCGCGGTCATTCCCTTCACCACCAACCGCCCGCCCAATCACGACCAATTGCAGGCCATCGTGGGTGGCCTGCCCGGCCTGGCCTTGGAAGAGCACAACCCCGCCGCCATGCGTATTGTCGGCGATCCGCCGCGCCGCGAACAGGGGCATTGGCGCGAAGGCTTCATCGTTTTGCCCTTGCCGCCGCGCACGCCCTCCAGCCTTCGCTGGCTCCACTAGGACAGTGTGAGTGTGAGTGTGAGTGGACTGTGTGCGCTGATGACTGACCTTTCACGCCCACACTCACACTGTTCACTGTTTCTTAGAACCGGTACACCACGCCGAAGGTCCCTCGCGCATTCCACGTCCGGTGTGTCGAGTAATCAAGCTGCGGAGTATTGTTGGGCAGTGAGAACGATGCACCGACGCGGTCGCCGGCAAGCCGCACACCCAGATTGCGGAACAAGTTATAGGTCAAGCCTGCGCCGAATCCGCCCGCAAACGAAGTGGAGGGATTCATACCCTCGCCCCCAGTGTGTTCTCCGCCCACTTCTGCGAATATCTCACCGCTGAGGTTTCCGTAGAGGTCGGCGTGGAGTCCCGGCCCAACCATGAACGAGTAGACCGACGGGTTGCCGCGATTTGATAGGTTATTGTGGCCCGTCCCCATCTTGTAATAGTCGCCCGATGCGATGAGTTGAAAGTATTTTCCCCAATCGCGGGCCAATGACACCTTTCCCCCCAGCAATCCGCTATACGACTCGGTTGCCTGCCTGAAGCTGGTATAGGCGACGCCCGCGTACGCCTCGTATTTGTAGGGCGCGGCCTGCGCGGGACCTGGCGCCGCCTCTGGGTTTACCTGACCAGCGGCTGCCAGCGGCGCAAGCGCCGCGGCAACCAGGGCCGAAATTCGAAATAGGATCGTCCTGTTCAACTTGAAACTCTCCTCAAACACTGCCGTGCGTATCGCAAAACCAGAGTTACCATATCCAGAAGCCACAACCGCAAAGTCGATGCGACCAACAGGGAGCAGCGACCTTCAAAAAAATACAACAGGGCACACCAACTCTGGTTTTGCGGTAAACAAACCTGTCGCCGCCGGGTTTCGAACCGCGGCAGGCATCTTCCGGCTGGTTTCCGGTACCCTCCTAGACTATCCTTTCCCCCCGCCTTTCACGAAGCCCTTCAAGCGAGGAAATGCCCCGGCCGACTGGCCCAAATGATCCCCCAAAGACCCCTTGACTGGAGCCTCCCTCTTGGGACGGCCACTGCGCTGGAAAGATAGCACGGGCCTCGCCCGCAAGCGCCGGTCAGTCGTTTTCCAGATACCAGGGAATATTGATGACCACGATGCGGCGGTTGCCGCGCATCAGCAGAAGCACCTTCAGCAGGTCGGAGCGGCGGTTGTGCAGCATGCCTTCCCACCAACGCTGCACCACCAGTTCCGGCACCAGCACGCACACCTTGCAGGTCGAGCTTTCGCGCTCCACCTCCAGCACGTAATCCACAACCGGGTACACAATGTACCGGTAGGGCGACTTGAGCGTAATCAGCTTGGGCACACACCGGCCGGCCGCCTTCAGCGGCGCAGCAATGTCCTTCTCCCACGCATCGCAGAACGCATCGGGGCCTTCGACCGTCTGCACGTGCACGCAGCGGATATCGCACGACATCGACAGCGCAAACGAGAGTGCCTTCTCGCTGATCCGGCTCCAGCGATCGATGGGAACCACGACGATGGGCTCGCTGACCTCGGCCGGCACAATCGGCCGGTCGAGATCGATCTCGCGGTTCACGCGCACGTAGTGGCGATTCACGCTGCGCATGAACACGATCATCACCGCAACCAGCAGCACCGTGATCCACGCGCCATCGGCAAACTTGGCCAGCAGCACCACCAGTGTGGTGATGCCCGTGGCCACCGCGCCCACGCCGTTCACCATCATGCGCCCCGGAGCGTTGCCCTGGCGCTTCCAGTGCATCACCATGCCCGCCTGGGAGAGCGTGAAGGCCAGAAACGCGCCGATGGCGAAGAGCGGAATCAGCCAGTCCGTCACGCCGCCAGACGCGATCAGCAGCAGCGCCGTCAGCGCGACGAGTACGTAGATACCCCACGAGTAGAGCAGCCGCCGCCCACGGATGAGAAAAATGTGCGGCATGTAGTTATCCATCGCAATGGCGCGCGTCAGCCGCGGAAAATCGGCAAACGCGGTGTTGGCCGAAAGGGCCAGCACCAGAAGCACTGAAGCGATGGTCAAGGAATAGAACCACCCGTGGCCCATCACCGCGCGCGTCAGCATGGAGAGCACGCTCTCGTAGCCGGGCCCGCCGGGATCGGTGGCGGCAATGCCATACGCGCGGCACAGCAGCGCAATCCCCAGCAGCAGAATCGCCAGCAATGCAATGATGATGGTCAGCGTGGTTTTGGCGTTCTTGCGCGTGGGGTCGCGGAAGGCCATCACGCCATTGCTCACCGCCTCCACGCCGGTCATGGCCGTGCAACCCGAAGAAAAGACCTTCAGGATCAGCCACCAGCTGAAAGCCGCAGTAATGGGCGGCATCGTGGGCATGGGCGTCACCGGCTGGGGATGCCCTGCCGCATGCACCACCTGCCATCCGCCCACCGCGATTACAATCAGCAGCGTTGCCGTGAACAAATACGTGGGGATCATGAACACCACGCCCGTGTCGTGCACGCCGCGCATGTTCACAATGGTCAGAATCCCCAGCACGATCAGGCATAGCGCCAGTGTGTGCGGCTGCAAAGAAGGCATCGCGGAAATTAAAGCGCCCACGCCCGCCGAGATGCCCACTGAAGCGGTGAGAATGTAGTCGATCATCAGCGCCGCGGCGGCCAGCAGTCCTGCACCCTCGCCCAGATTCTGGCTGACCACGGTGTACGACCCGCCGCCCCGCGGATACGCCTCTATGGTCTGCCGGTAGCTGAAGTAGACGATCCCCAGCAGGATCACGATCGCCGTGCTCACGGGCACGATGTACTTCACGCCCAGCAGACCCAGGGGAATCAGCAGTGTGAGAGCCGCTTCAGGCCCGTACGCAGCCGAGCTCAGTGCATCCAGCCCGAAGACCGGAATCCCCGCCAGGGGGCCGATATGCTCGGCGCGTTCTTCGCTGGTCGCCAGCGGCCGCCCGAACAGCAGATTGAAGAATCCTGTGTAGACGCCCATGAACCCCAGGAACCCCCAGGAAGCATTGACCGGCGGCCGTCAATTCAGTGCGGGGATCGCCGCCGATGGCATTGTCTCACGGCGCACCGGGAACCAACATAAAATGGTCCCTGGATCTCCGACCGCTTGAACAGGAACCTTCCCGCGCCCCATCCTCTCTGTCATTCTGAGCGACCCTGAGCGAAGTCGAAGGGGAGTCGAAGAACCTGCTTCTTGAAATTTTGGGCGAAAGGGTGGGAGAACACGAGCGCTCCGCCCGCGAATTCACGAGGTCAGAGACCTGGGCCGCATCGGCATATAGAGGTCAACTAAGTTCCTGAATCCGCAAATAGCAGATGGTAATTCGCAAATAGCAGACGGTCATCCTGAGCGAGGATTGGCGCGCTTTTTGCGTCAATCCGAGTCGAAGGACCTGTGGTTGCTTTTCGGCCATGTATCAGGGCGCGAGTTCACTCAGGCGGCAACAGCCCATGAGCTTTGTATCAGGGCGCGAGTTTACTCGCGCCGCAACGGACGCAAAAAATGCTATGGGGCTTCAGCCCCTGCATCCCGCCCCGCCCCGGCCCTCCTATCGCCTTGAAGCCTTGTATCAGGGCATGAGTCTACTCATGCCGCAACCCACCCACCCATTTTTCGAGGAATCAAGTCCGCGGCGAAGCCGCGATCAATCCCCGCCTTAGCGCAACCCTCCTGGAGGCAGGGAACGAAAATAGCCCAGGGTGAAACCCTGGGAAAGCGAACCGATTTTTACGAAAAACAAAGTACGCGGCGTAGCCGCGATCAAACCTGGCGGGTGGCTCAAATCTCAAGAGGAATTTCGTTGAGTCGAGGGTGCCCCCGGTCCCTCGCATTTGGGGACCGGGGAGGTCGAGGAGATCGCCCGGGGATCACGCATCCACCCGGGAAGCTGCCAGCCTCTTTGTTGGGCTGTCCAATCCGACTCGATCTCCACAGTTCCGCGCATACCCGTTTGATAGTGGCGAAAGCTCGACCATTGCCAATCCTCCGGTTGCGCGACCAGGCCTCGACGCACCGGGTTGCGATGGATGTAGCGCAGCTTCTCCACAAACTTCTCGTGCGCCGAAACGTTGAAATCGTAGTAATGCGCCTGCCAAAAGGGCCGTTCCCGGCCTCGCATCGAAACCGACAGCTTGAGGGCCTGAATCACTTTCGACAAGAGAGCGCGCTTGGGCTCGTTGACCAGCAGATGCACGTGCTCCGGCATGACGACATAACCAGCAACCGCAAAGAGATAGCGCCGGCGGACGCGCTCCAGCGCATCTTCAAACAGATCCATGGCTGCAGTCGCCGTCAGGTAGGCTCGACGGCGATAACAGCTGAAGGTGAGGAAGTGGAACTCCCCCGTTTGCTGATAACGGATGCGCTCGCGTTTCATGCACGTTGAGAATACTCCCCTTCGCGATGGTTTGGGAGAGGTGAGGCTCTCCACCCCGGTCCCCAAAAGCGAGGGACCGGGGGCACCCTCATCCTAATTTGGAGATCCCGCCGGGACCGGGGCCACCCGCCACCAGCAGCCCCATACAGCGGTCCGCACGCAACTCCCTCGGGGGAGATGCGGCTTTTTCGTGAGCTTCACAGGGACGCCGATGCCGGGCCGACCGGCGAAACGCATCGGAGCTGCCACATTGACAGGCCATAGGGCGAGAACGATACTTCTCGCTATGAAAACAAGAGCGGTATTGTGCTTGAGTTTATCTGTGCTGTTCTTGTGCGCTTGCGAAGACTTCGGGTATGTCGAGAAAACAAAATACGACCAGCTCGCGCAAGAGAACGCCGAACTAAAGAAACAGCTAGCGGAAAAGCAGGAAGAGATTAGCAAGATGCCGCATCATCACTATTCCCTGCATCAGAAGGGCTTTCGCACTTTTCGCTTCGATGCCGATACAGGCCAGACATGCATAATGTTGACGACTGAAGCCGACTGGAAGAATCAGAAGGTAAAATCGCAGAGCTGTGACTGCGTGGATTTTCTGGCCGATGATCCCAGCTCTTCTAATGCAGACCTTCGCAAGCTGTATTGTGGATTTTAGGCACCCATTAGCCCCGCCCGGCGGACTGTCACACGGATGTTTCAGAACGAGCGGGTGTCCTCAGCTTGGGCCGCCCCGAGTCCATGCACAAGCGGCCCTACCGAAGCATCCGCATACCACGCGGCGTTTATGAACGCGTAATCAACCTACTAGCGGTCAAGTGAATGGGAACTGGCCTTCGCGAACGGTCAGGACCATTAAGACAAGGGAAGAGCACTGCGTGATCTAGAGTAGAATCCCGTTAGATTCACTGAGGGCGCGGCCTATGACTTCTGCCGACATTGCGGCTTACATTGGTGCAGCAGCGTGGGCACCACAAATCGCAAGCTGGATTTACGGGGCTGTCGCAACCCCGAAATTAAAGATCGTCTCGGACGGAAAGATTGAGATTGGGTTCTCGATGTTTGGCCCAATTGTGAATGCGACTCTTGCGATCTCCTCAGAGCGACGGGACGCACTAATCGAGAAGATGATACTCGACATTACGCATCACCACGGGGAGCAGAGGCGCCTAGTCTGGCGGATGCTAAACGAAGCGCAACAACAAATCCGAGATGCACAGGGGAACATCTCATCGCAGTTCAAGAACAACCCGGCTGTAGCTCTCAAGGTGAGTACGCTCTCCCTAACAGAGAAGACGGTCGGCTTTCAAGACCAAGACTTTGAACGCGCGCGATATGAAGCTGAGGCTCGCATTTCGGAGCAGTTTCAACACCTGGAATCACAACAAGGAAACGCTAAGGCTCTCGATCAACTCCTTGGCAGCATGGAGTTCGCGCAAGTCCAGCGCAATTTTGAGAATTTCATGTATTGGAGGGCCGGAGAATACGACTTCGCCTTTTCCGCTCAGTTGGCTGGCGTGAAGCGTCCCCACGTGCAGCACTTCGTGGTGCGCTTTACAGAATCACATGTAGAGACGCTGAGACGAAATCTTGAACTGCTCACGCGATACGTCAGAGCGATACTTTCCACCAACCAAGCCGAAAAGGGGTTGGTCATCTGGAATTGGGCCTATCCGACGATAGAGCCTCGGTCCTCTTCAAAGTAGCGTCCCGAGTCCATGTACGAGCGGCCCTATCGAAGCATCCGCATTCCACGGCGGGTGGCCTCGGTCTCGACGCCCCCAAAACCACACTGAGGGTGCCCCCGGTCCCTCGCTGTTGGGGACCGGGGAAACTCCGGACCGCGTTTGGGAGGAATAAGCCCACGGTCTGGCCGGATCGGTCCCGAAAACGCCGATCCCTCATCCAACCCACCCCACCCCACCATCCCCGCCCCCCAAAAATTTTCCTCCGCCGTTTTGCAGATAATTTCCCCCTCCTGGCGCACAATCATTCCATGATGCCCTTCCGGCGGAGAGCCGCCTGAAAGAAAAACCATCCGCCGCAACCGGCATGAACGCAAATGTTGACCAAAGAGTAAAATTCGGGCTCAAAATCTGGAGTAAGTCGTTTGGATGGATGACCTTACGAAATAACTCTTGTGTGATCAGCGGGCTGGAGCAAATGATCGCGGCTCAAGCCGATCAAAGAAAAGCACTTAATCCAAAAAGGGGAGTGGGGGGAGGGGGTAACTGAAAGGTACAGACCGGGAACATCCCTGAAAGACAAGATTGGGGATATAGCTTTTCTATTCCCTATTCCCTGGTCCCTGCACTTCCGCCGCGGGCAGCGTAAACAGGAACCTGCTTCCCTTCCCCAACTCGCTTTCCGCCCAGATGCGCCCGCCGTGCTGCTCCACGATGCTGCGGCAAAGCGCCAGGCCCAGGCCCGTGCCGCCCAGCGCCCGCGAGTCCGACGCATCGCCCTGCTGGAAGGGCTCGAAGATCCGCTCCAGCTTCTCCGCTGCAATGCCGCGTCCCTGGTCCGCAACGGCAAAGCACACCTCATTCACTTCGGAAGCCCCCGGTCCGCTGCCGGCCGCATCGCGCGCGCTCAAATGAATGGTCGTGCCCGGCGGCGAGAATTTGATGGCGTTGGTCACCAGTTCGTTGAGCACCCGCATCACGCGCTCCGAGTCAGCAAACACCGGCGACGCCTTGGCTTCGATGCGCAACTCCATGCGCGCTTCTGCCGCCGCGCCGTGCGCCACGT
>Ga0326727_10011660_pt1 | contig 20351 bp, 24 predicted proteins | sample MB2enrmetagenome_FD_207643 | JGI IMG/M metagenome (GOLD analysis project Ga0326727, IMG submission 207643) | Lab enriched peat soil microbial communities from McLean, Ithaca, NY, United States - MB29MY | ecosystem: Environmental > Terrestrial > Soil > Wetlands > Peat | place: USA: New York...
TGTCGCCTGCTGGAGGCCATAGAGATCCTGCCGGGCGAGACGGTCTTGCACGTCGGTGCCGGCCTTGGCTATTACTCGGCCCTCATCGCCCTTCTGGTGGGACGCGAAGGCCGGGTCATCGCGGCCGAGGTCGATCCCCTGTTTCGGCGGCAGGCGGAGAAGAACCTGGCGCCCTTGGGCAATGTCACCGTGGTGGCGGATGCCCAATCCATGCCGTTGCCGCCGCTTGACGTGGTTTTCGCGAGTGCCGGCATGGCATCGATCCCGCGTCTTTGGACCGATCCACTCCGCCCGGGGGGGCGGCTGTCGCTGCCTCTGACCGGCGCCCTGGACTACGGATATGTCTTCCTGTTCCAGAAGACCGATGCTCCGTCCCGATACCACGGCCGCCGCTGTCACTTCTCGCGCTATTTTCCCTGCCTTGGCCTGCGTGACCTTGCCGACATGCAGGCGTTGGACGCAGCCCTGCCCGATCGCCGCATCGATCAGGCCCGCCGGCTGACCTTGCGGTTGGACCCGCATGAGTACGACAGCGCTTGCTGGCTGCATCGGCCCGACTACTGCATTGGCCTTGAGATGTGAGCGGGACAGGCAGGGCGTCCGAGCCTTCAAAGTGACCCGGTGGCGCCGATGAGACCGGCATCACCGGCGCGGAGGCCGGCGCGACTTGACAGTCCCGGCGGCGGCGCGGAAAGTGCCTGCTTTCCGGTCTTTGAAGGCGTTTTCATGTCCCATCCCCGTATCGCCATCATCGGTCTCGGCTATGTCGGTCTGCCCTTGGCGGTGGCCATCGCCCGACATTTCCCGACGGTCGGTTTCGACATCAACCCCGCCCGCATCGCCGAACTGGCGGCAGGATCCGACCGGACCGGCGAGGTCGAAGCGACTGCGCTGCGCAGCAGCACCCTGCAGCTGTCGGGCAACACCGCCGATCTCGACGGCTGCGACGTCTATATCGTGACCGTGCCGACCCCGGTGGATGCCGACAACAAGCCGGACCTGACGCCCCTTTACAAGGCCTGCGATACCGTCGGCCGGGTCCTGGGCAAGGGCGCCATCGTGGCGTTCGAAAGCACGGTCTATCCCGGCCTGACCGAGGACATCTGCGGCCCCGCCCTGGAAGCGGCGTCGGGCGCCGTTTGCGGCCGTGACTTCTTTCTGGGCTATAGCCCGGAACGGATCAACCCGGGCGACCGCGAACATACGGTCGACCGTATCGTCAAGGTGGTGGCCGGACAGACCCCGGCAGTGACCGAAACACTGGCCCGGATCTACGGCAGCGTCACCAGCGGAGGCGTCTTCCGCGCCAGCAGCATCCGCGTCGCCGAGGCGGCCAAGGTCATCGAAAACGCCCAGCGCGACATCAACATCGCCTTCATCAATGAGGTGACGATGATCTGCCAGCGGCTGGGCATTCCGGTCCAGGACGTGCTGGAAACCTCGGCCACCAAGTGGAACTTCCTGAACTTCAGGCCGGGTCTGGTGGGCGGCCACTGCATCGGTGTCGATCCCTTCTACCTGGCCGAATGCGCCCAGAAGATCGGGCATCACCCGGAAATCATCCTGGCCGGACGACGGATCAACGATGCCATGGGCGCCTACGTGGCCGACCGCATCGACGCGGCCCTGGGCAGCCAGCCGTCGCGCATTCTGGTGTTGGGACTGACCTTCAAGGAGAACGTCCCCGACCTGCGCAACACCAAGGTGGTCGACGTCGTCGCCCAGCTGGCCGCCAAGGGCCATCAGGTGGCGGTTCACGATGCCTTCGCCGACCCCGCCGAGGCACAGCGCATCTATGATCTGACCCTGGTGCCCCGCTTCGATCAGGGGGGCTGGGACTGCGTGATCGGTGCGGTGCCGCACCGACCCTATCTGGCCTTCACCGCCGAGACCTTCGCCACCTTGGTGCGGCCGGGCGGTCTGGTCGCCGATATCAAGGGCATGTGGCGGCACATCGCCCTGCCGGAAGGCCTGGCCCGGTGGCAGCTGTAGGCGCGTCGTCCGGGCTGTTGTTCATCACCGCCAATCGCATCGGCGACGCCGTCCTGTCGTCGGGGGTCTTGGCGCAGTTGATGGAGAGCAACCCCGGCCAGCCGATTACCGTGGCCTGCGGCCCGGTGACCGCTCCGCTGTTCGCCGACCTGCCGGGCCTGGCCTACCTGCATCCGCTGGTCCGCCGCGGCCGCGTCGGCCATTGGTGGGACCTGTGGCAGGCGATGCGCGGCAAGCGCTGGCGGGTGGTCGCCGACCTGCGGGGCTCGTTGATCGGTTGGACGCTCGCGGCCGACCAGCGGTTGATGTTCCGGCCGGCCAAGCGCCACGAGCACCGTGTCGAGGAGCTGGGCCGCCAACTTGGCCTGGCCACCCTGCCGCAGCCGACCCTGTGGATGTCCGACCAGCGCCGGCGCCAGGCCCGGGCCCTGATCGCCCGGCCCACCCTGGCGGTGGGTCCCACCGCCAACTGGGGTGCCAAGCAATGGCCTGCCGAGCGCTTCGCCCAGGCCGTCGCGCGTCTCACCGCCCCCGACGGCATTCTGCCCGGCGCCCAGGTCGCGGTGTTCGGCGCCGGGGCCGAGCGGGCCATGGCCGACCCGGTGCTGCGGGCCATCCCCGCCGAGCGCCGGCTGGATTGTCTGGGCATGGGCCACCTGCTGGACGCCGCCGCCGCGCTGTCCCACTGTTCGTTTTATCTTGGCAACGATTCCGGCCTGATGCATCTGGCCGCGGCGGCCGGTGTGCCGACCCTGGGGCTGTTCGGCCCCAGTCCGGAATGGCGCTACCGCCCCTGGGGACCGGATAGCGCCGTCGTCCGCACGCCGCAAAGCTACGAGGATCTGGTCAAGGCGCCCGGCTTCGACCATCGCCGCCAGGCCAGCCTTATGACCGGCCTTTCCGTCGATGCCGTGGTGGAGGCCGCCGAGGCGCTGTGGACGCGGATGAACCGGTCCGGCCGGTGGTCAGGCAGGGGCGCCTGACCGACTACCCAGAACCACTCCCCAATGGGACAGGCGTCCCCGCCTGTCATTTTCCAGGAGCGAGCAGGCTACCCCCGTTTCGCCTCGGCAATGAAACGGGCGATCAGGTCCTCGTCCTTGACCCCCGGGGCGCTCTCGACGCCCGATGACACGTCGACGGCGCCGGCCCCTGACAGGGCGATGGCCTGGGCGACGTTGTCGGGGGTCAGCCCCCCGGCCAGGAACCAGGGGCTGGTCCAGTTGCGGCCTTTCAGCAGGGACCAGTCGAAGGCGGCGGCATTGCCGCCGGGACGATCGGCCCCGGCGGGAGGCCTGGCGTCGAACAGCAGCCAGTCGGCCACCCCGTCATAGGCCTTGGCGGCGTCCAGATCGGCGGCAGTGGAAATGCCCAGGGCCTTGATCACCGGCATGCCGAATTCCTGGCGAATCGCTTCGACCCGCTCCGGGCTTTCGCTACCATGCAGCTGAAAGACGTCCAGGCGGACATTGTTCATGACCCGGGCCAGCAGGGCGTCGTCGGGATCGACCATCAGGCCGACGCGCCGAACCTCTTCGGGAACCCATTGCAGGATCTCGGCGGCTTCCAGCAGACCGACATGACGGGGACTTTTTTCGAAAAAGACGACACCGACGAAATCGGCGCCGGCTTCCAGGGCGGCATCGACGGCATCGCCGTCGGTCAGCCCGCAGATCTTGACCTCGACGGTGTTGCTCACGGGCCCCTCCCGGCCAATTCCGCGACAATGCGTGTCGCCGCCGCCGCCGGGTCGGCATCGGCGGTGATCGGGCGTCCGATGACCAGCCAATCGGCACCCTTGGCCATCGCCTCGGCCGGGGTCAGCACCCGCTTCTGGTCGTTGGCCGCAGCCCAGGCCGGACGGATGCCCGGGATGACCAGTTGGAACTGCGGCCCGCATTGGGCCCGCAGCGCCTCCACCTCATGGGGAGAACACACCACCCCATCCACCCCGGCGGCCTGGGCCAGTCCGGCCAGGCGCTTGACTTGATCGAGAAGGGTCCCGGGGACTCCGGTCCCGGCCAGGTCGTCGCCGCTCATCGAGGTCAGCACCGTCACCGCCAGGACTTTCGGCCGGGTCAGCCCCAGGCGTGCCGCTTCCGCCCCGGCGGCTTCGACGGCGGCCCGCATCATGTCGGTTCCGCCGCCGGCGTGGATCGTGGTCATCAGCGGCGCCAACCGGACGGCGCCCTTGATCGCACCGGCGACCGTGTTGGGAATGTCGTGGAACTTCAGGTCCAGGAACAGGGGAACGCCGCCGCCGGCGACCTGGCGCACCCCTTCGGGACCATTGGCGGCAAAGAACTCCAGTCCCAGTTTCAGACCTCCGACCAGACCGACAAGCCGGCGTGCAAGGTCAAGCGCGGCCGTCGGATCGGTGGTATCGAGGGCGCAGAAAACAGGATTACGTGTCATGGTCTTTTCGAAAACTCTCCGCAGAGGAATGTCGCCGCTTACGGCGTCTTGGCGTCGGGGGGCGACGCCCGGTTCGCCGCGCCCTCGGCCTTCAGCCCCTGCAACTGGCGATCCAGATCGTCGGCGCGCCTGGTCTGGCGCCGCACCGCCCGGCGATGTTTGAGACTGGCCCCGCCCGACAGCAGCAGCCCCAGCACCACACCGGTGAGAAGCGTGCCCAGGATGGCCACATAGGCCTGCACCACCAGGGTGTCTTCCAGCGGCCACAAGGCCAGGGAGATGTCCTGGCGGTTTGACAAGGCGAACAACAGGATGGCTGCGGCAATGGGAACACCGACAAGCCAGGATAGAACTTTCACCGCGGCACCGACCTCAGGACAAAAACAGGCGGAAAGACTCACTCGCCCGTGTTAAGCCGCTCACGCAGCAATTTGCCGGTCTTGAAGAACGGCACGACTTTCTCCGAAACATCGACGGTAGCGCCGGTGCGCGGATTGCGCCCTTGCCGGGCATCCCGCTGCTTCACCGAAAAAGCGCCGAACCCCCGCAGCTCCACCCGGTCGCCCCGTGCCAGAGCGGCTGTGATTTCGTCGAAGATGGTGGTGACGATGCGCTCCACGTCACGCTGGTAGAGGTGAGGATTCAACTCCGCCAGGCGGGCAATCAGCTCCGACTTGGTCATGGACTCTCCTGGCTCCCACTGAGAAACGGTCTCAATCCCGCAAGAGCCTGCCAAAGGTAGGCCCATGCGTCAAGATAAGCCTTTATGATACTTAGCTTTTTTAAGTCAACCCGGAAAATGGGCAACCCGCTCGCGAAAGGCGGAGACCCGATGCGCCCGGTCATCCTGCCGATTGTCTCTATTGATCGCCGCAGCTGCTCGCGAAGACCAGGACAGCACCCTGATGATCGGCAGTTCAACAAACAGAACCTCCGGTGATCCAGGTGCTTCCAAGAAAAAGGGCGTCTCCGGTTTCCCGGGACGCCCCCTTCCTTACCAGGACGGCGAAAGACTATTTTACTTGTCTTCCGAAGCGGCCTTTTCTTCCTTGGCGCGATTGAAGGCGGCGCCCAGGATGTCACCCAGCGACGCACCCGAATCGGACGAACCGTATTCGGCCATCGCCTGCTTCTCTTCGTCGATCTCGCGCGCCTTGACCGACAGGGTCACCTTGCGGGTGGCCTTGTCGATGGCGGTCACCTTGGCGTCGAGCTTCTCGCCGACGGCGAAACGGTCGGGACGCTGATCGCCACGGTCGCGGGCCAGTTCGTTCTTGCGAATGAAACCGGTCAGCCCTTCCACGGCAACTTCCAGTCCGTTCTCGGTCACCTGCGTCACCGTGCAGGTGACGACATCGCCCTTCTTGACGTGGGCGATGGCTTCCTTGAACGGATCGGCGCCCAGCTGCTTGATGCCCAGGCTGATGCGTTCCTTCTCGACATCGACATCCAGGACCTTGGCCTTGACCACGTCACCCTTCTTGAAGTCGAGGATGGCTTGCTCGCCGGGGCGATCCCAGGAAATGTCGGACAGATGGACCATGCCGTCGATCTCGCCCGGCAGGCCGATGAACAGGCCGAACTCGGTGATGTTCTTGACCTCGCCCTCGACCTCGGTGCCGACCGGGAACTTCTCCAGGAAGCCTTCCCACGGGTTGGCCATGGTCTGCTTCAGACCCAGGCTGATGCGGCGCTTCTGGGCGTCCACATCCAGCACCATGACCTCGACCTCCTGAGAGGTGGAGACGATCTTGCCGGGATGGACGTTCTTCTTGGTCCAGGACATCTCGGAAACGTGGACCAGACCCTCGACCCCGGCTTCCAGCTCGACGAAGGCGCCGTAGTCGGTGATGTTGGTGACGCGGCCGACGAACTTGGCGCTGACCGGGTACTTCTGCTCGACGCCTTCCCACGGATCGGCCTCAAGCTGCTTGATGCCGAGGCTGATGCGCTGGGTTTCCGAGTTGAAGCGGATGACCTGCACCTTGACCGACTGGCCGATGTGCAGCGCTTCGGACGGATGGTTGATGCGCTTCCAGGCGATGTCGGTGACGTGCAGCAGGCCGTCGACGCCGCCCAGGTCCACGAAGGCGCCGTAGTCGGTGATATTCTTCACCACGCCTTCCAGGATCTGGCCTTCCTTCAGGCTCTCGATCAGCTCGGAGCGCTGTTCGGCGCGGGTCTCTTCCAGAACGGCACGGCGGGACACCACGATGTTGCCGCGCGAGCGGTCCATCTTCAAGATCTGGAACGGCTGCGGGGTGCCCATCAGCGGGCCGATATCGCGCACCGGACGGATGTCGACCTGGCTGCCCGGCAGGAACGCCACGGCGCCGGAAAGATCGACGGTGAAACCACCCTTGACGCGGCCGAAAATGACGCCGGTGACGCGCTGGTTGTCCTGGAAGGACTTCTCCAGCTGGGTCCAAGCTTCCTCGCGCCGGGCCTTTTCACGGCTCAGCATGACTTCGCCGTTCTTGTCCTCGTAGCGCTCGATGAAGACCTCGACGTCGTCACCCGCCTTGATGTCGGCGGGGCGGCCGGGGATACCGAATTCCTTGAGCGGGATGCGCCCCTCGGACTTCAGTCCGACGTCGATCACCGCGAAGTCGCCGTCGATCTCGACGACGACACCTTTGACGACGGAGCCTTCGAAGGCACCGGATTCGCCGAACGTCTCGTCCAGCAGGGCGGCGAAGTCTTCCGTCACCGCGATATCATTGGCATTGGCCATAGTACAAAATTCCTTTCACAGTCTGGTCTTCCGGCCAGCCGGTTGTCTCCGGCGGTCTGCGGCGAAAAAAAAGCGAAAAGACCGTTCCTCCGCCGTGAGAAACGGTCAGCGAACACCCCGCCGACGCCCAAACCCCGAACAAGCGCGAATCAGGCGGCGGGATGCCGTTTGGCAATGATTGCCAAGGCTTGCGCAAAGGCCGCATCGGCGTCCATCGCAGTGGTGTCCAGCACCTCCGCATCGGGGGCCGGCACCAGCGGGGCGACGCTGCGCGCGCGATCCCGGGCATCGCGTTCCCGCATTTCTTCGAGAACGCGCTCTCCTATAGCCGTTTCTCCCCTGTCAAGCAACTCTTTCAACCTCCGCGCGGCCCGGCATTCGACGCTGGCGGTGATGAACAATTTGACCTCGGCCTTGGGGCAGACCACGGTGCCGATATCCCGCCCGTCCAACACGGCACCGGGCGGCTTCGCCGCAAAGATCCGCTGAAACTCCAGCAGGGCGGCGCGCACCCCTGGCAGGGCCGCGACCCTCGACGCCGCCTGGCCGGCCACCTCGTCGCGCAACGCCGGGTCGGAAAGGCAGGCCGGATCCAGGCTCCGGGCCGCCGCCTCGGCTACCAATGGGTCCGCGGGATCGCCGCCGGCCGAGACGACGCTCCAACCGACCGCCCGATAAAGGGCGCCGGTATCCAGATAGTTGAGCCCATAATGCCCGGCCAGCCGGCGCGCCAGGGTTCCCTTGCCGGCTGCCGCCGGCCCGTCGATGGCGATGATCATATCGCGCCCCTTCCTTATGCCGTCTCGATCCGCGCCCCCAGGCCGTTCATCAGGGCGACGAAACCGGGGAAGCTGGTGTCGATGGCGGTGGCGTCGTCGATCTTGATCGGCCGGCGCGCCGCCATGCCCATGACCAGGAAGGACATGGCGATACGGTGATCGAAATGAACCGGGATGGTCACCCCGCCTTCCGGCGCGCCGCCATCGCCCGTGACGATCAGGTCGTCACCCTCCACCGTCAAGCTGACCCCGCAGGCCTCCAGGCCGCGCGCCACCGCGGCCAGACGGTCGCTTTCCTTGACCCGAAGCTCGGCCAGGCCGCGCATGCGGGTGGTGCCGCGAGCGAAGGCGGCGGCAACCGCCAGGATCGGATATTCATCGATCATCGCGGGAGCCCGCTCGGCCGGCACATCGACACCGGTGAGGGCGCTGGCCTTCACCACCAGGTCGGCCACCGGTTCGCCCCCTTCGACGCGCGGATTGGCAAAGGTGATGTCGGCGCCCATTTCCAGCAAGGTCTGATAGAGCCCGGCGCGGAACGGATTGGTCCCGACCGAGGTGACGGTGATCGACGATCCCTCCACCAAAAGGGCGGCCACCACGGGGAAGGCCGCCGACGACGGATCGGACGGCACGGTGACGGCCTGGCCGGTCAGTTCCGGCTGCCCCTCCAGCGAGATGGCCCGCCCGCCCCCCGGCAGCGCATCGATGCTAACCTTGGCACCAAACCCCTGCAGCATGCGTTCGGTGTGATCGCGAGTGCCGTCCCGTTCGATGACGGTGGTGGTCCCCAAGGTGTTGAGCCCGGCCAGCAGAACGGCCGACTTCACCTGGGCGGACGGCATGGGCAATTCGTAGGTGATGGGAATGGGGGTCGCCGTGCCGATCACCGCCAGCGGCAGGCGTCCGCCGGAGCGCCCGACAAAGCCGGCGCCGATCCGCGACAGCGGATCGATCACCCGGCGCATCGGCCGCGACCGCAACGAACCGTCGCCGGTGAACAAGGTGGTGAAGGGATGGGTGGCCACCAGGCCCATCAACAGGCGGGCTCCCGTGCCGGCGTTCCCCATGTCCAGCACGTCTTCCGGCTCGGCCAGGCCGCCGACGCCGCGCCCGAACAGGACCCATCGGCCGTCCTCCTGTCGGGTTACCTCGGCGCCAAGCCGGCGCATGGCCTCGGCGGTCCGCAACACGTCCTCGCCCTCGAGCAGGCCGTCGACGGTGCTCTTGCCGATGGCCAGGGCGCCGAACATCAGGGCGCGGTGCGAGATCGATTTGTCGCCCGGCACCTTGACCAAGCCGGTCAAGGCCGAGGCAACCAGCGACACCAGGGGTTTGACGAGGGCGGATGAGGACATGGACGACAGACTTTCCTAGGTCGGGGGTGCAAGAATGGAGGGGCGGGCGACACCGGCGTTCCCGCCAGGACACCCTCTCTATACCGCACAGGGGTGCCTGCAACAGATATTGCCAAGAGGTCGGCGACGACGCTTGCGCGATTTTTCGTTTTGACACAGCCTGGGTCGTGTGGCAAATGGCCCGAACAGCAATACGAATCGCGAGCTTTAAGGAGGATACGGGTGGCAAAACCGGAATGGGGTGTGAAACGCACCTGCCAGAGCTGCGGCGCCCGCTTCTACGATATGGCGCGCACGCCGATCGTTTGTCCCAAATGCGAGACGGTCGTCGAGCCCGAGATCACGTTCAAGCCCCGCCGTCAGGCCGCCGTGGCCGAACCGAAGGTCGTCCCGGTCGTTGTCGATCAAGAGGTGGTTGACCTGGACGAGGTGGCCGAGGACATCGACACCGCCGATGCCGAGGATGCCGAGGACACCACGGCGGATGCCGAGGAAGAGGACGACGGCGCCCTGATCGAGGACGCCTCGGACCTGGGCGAGGATGATGACGACATGGCCGAGGTTATGGAACATATCGACGAGGACCTCGAAAACGAGATCTGAGACGGGAGGATGGGAAAATCGAAAACAGCTCATTTTTTTGCTTGCATGAGCTTTTTGAAATCCCTATGTTCCGCCACCTGCGCGGCACACACCGCGCCCCAGAATTCGGGGCCATAGCTCAGCTGGGAGAGCGCTACAATGGCATTGTAGAGGTCAGGAGTTCGATCCTCCTTGGCTCCACCAATAAAATCAAGGGCTTAGCCGGGAAACCAGCTAAGCCCTTTTTCTTTGGGGAACCGCAGGGGAACCATGCGGAGCGAATTACCGGCAATTTCCATCCATTTGGCGCCGGCAAGCATCGCTCGATAAAAAACAGCCGATCAACGACCCGTCCCTCTCCCATACGGAGTGACAGGACACTTCCCTCGACCACCACCAGGCCGAGGGCCCCATGTGCAACTCCACCGCCGATCGCCGCGCCGCCGGCGTCGACTACTTCACAGTCGGAATAGAGGGCTTCACCAAGCCCATGTTCCGGTGCAAGCCTTGGTCCGCCAATCTGGGCGTCGACTTTTGTGAAAGGCGCTGGCGCCAGGCTCAGGCTGCCCGCGGCGAAGAGGCCGAGCGGATGGCCAAGTGCCGGACGTGCCAGATCGGCGCCGCGCATGCCGGGGAGAGAGCCGTTTACAGAAGCGAACTGTTCGGCGCGTCGATCTGCCCCCGGTGCGGGCGAGGAACAACTCGCCGCCTGATCGGCAACCGGCTCGACATAAATTGTTACAACAGGCAGCTGGAAGTCATGCGGGGGCGAAATGCCAAGGGCCGCCCACCCGAAAAGCTCAAACTCCGCAAGGTCCGCCTCGGTGTCGTCCTTGACGCCGACACTCCGGAACGCCGTGTCGTGGTCTACGAAGACTGGGCGGCCGACGTTGAGATTGAACCCGGCCGTTGGGCGCCAGGCTTCGAGGAGTTGATGACGCAGGTTTTGCGCACGACCGAAGGCCGTGTGAACTTTGTCGCCGCTCCCGACGACGCTCCGACATGGACGCCCCCGAAGCCCCCAAGGCCACCGTGCGGGGCGAAGACGCCGCCGAGCGCTTATCTGTGATCAGACGAATTCAGGAGGCGCCCAGGCCGTGAACACCCGGTCTCGGCGCCGTGATCATAGTAGGCGTCCTGGTCGACGGCCGACATGCCGGCCTGTTCATCTGGATGGTCCGGTCACGATGGACGCGGCGGAATCGGGCAGCAGGCTTGCCAATACCTCCGCGGTTCCATAGCTTCGCGCCGCATGACTGCCCTAAAAGACACCCTCGCCAAAATCACCAACGCCCTTGCACGGATCGAAGACGATGTTCAGCGCCTCTTGGCGGACGCTCGTGCACAGCACACCTTCATCGAGCCGCCGGACCGCTCGCTTAAGGTGTCGCAGGCCGCGGAGTTGCTGGCCTGTGACGACAGCGAAGTCCGGAGGCTCCTCAAGAAAGGTGAGCTTCGGGGGCACACCATCGGCACGCGCGGCGTCCGGGTCCTGCTGTCTTCGCTGAACGATTACCGCCAACGTCAAGCAATCGTTCCACAAAAGGAAGCCTCACGGGAGTTGAAGCAGCGACGCAGACAACGGTCCAAAAGAAGCGAGGAATCCACCGCCTTCTTGAGGAAACTGGGATTGTTGGACGATCCCTATCATCGCTCTACGGAAACAGCGGAAACATGCGACCAATAAAAACACCTCGACCGCCAGCACTACCGTTGTCCCCAAAAAGCAAAGAGGCCGCTCGACTGCGGCCCCTCCGATAAACCAATCCTGTCGCAACCTATTGCCGTGGGCTCGACCCGTATTCGTCAGTGCTGGTGTAGCAACGCCCTTCTTCCCAGGCGAGTAGCTTCGACAGCGGGTACATGATGCGACCACCGACCCGGATGTACGGGGGCCCGTTCTTCGCATCGCGCGAGCACCGCCAGTTGGCCAACGTCTTCACGCCAATGCGATTGTTGTAATGGGCGGCCACCTCAGCGGGGGTCAGGTAGGATTCAGTCGCCATCACGCCACACCTCCGACAAACGAGGGGGCGACAGAGTATTTGGAACAGTGTAGGGTATGCGAAGCCACTTCCGGTCTCCTATTCAGAACGGTTTGGTGAGGCAAAGACGACGTGTTGGCGCACTCGTCTTTGCCGCCCTTTCGGGGTAGCCAGAAAGTACTATCGGGAACCTCTGGGTGCAAACGGAAAGATTGATGCCTCTCTGAGAAAGCGCCAAAAATTAGGTTTATGACTTTGCCTGCCCCCCACGAAAGGCGCAGAAAACTGCCAAAAATTTTTTCTATTCTGTCACGTGCTGGCGGTATCTTCCTAAAAATCTAGGAAAATAGCCGGTCTCCCGCGTTTTTTACATCCGTTCCAATAATGCAGCGTTGCGCGGCGGCCTCATGAGCGGTAACTTTGGTGTCGCTGCGGTCGACCACTCGATGGTTGTTCCCCTTTGAACGTCTGTCTGCCGCAGCACTTCCCACTATCGACACCACCACACCGGGCCCGCACTGCGGGGACCGGCGATCGGACTTGGCGAAGGATCTTCAAGATGCCCATACCACCACCCAGCGAACGCCCCGACCTTTACGACGACTTCGATTGTCGCCCTGATCCCGGCTATAGCGCCCCAGAGGAAAGCCTGCCCGAATGGATGCAGGAAGCGATGGCGAAAGCCCGAGCAAAGAAGCAGCAAAAAGCCGCCCCGGAGAACAAGCCGGCGCTGACCGACCGATTCGCCGACGCGCTGGCCTATGCCGAGCGCCTACATCGAACCCAAACCAGGAAAGGGAACAGAATTCCTTATGTCGCCCACCTGATGGCGGTCTGCGCCACCGTCCTGGAATGGGGCGGAGACGAGGACACGGCGATCGCCGCGCTTCTCCATGACGCCGTCGAGGACCAAGGCGGCCTTGAGACATTGACCGATATCCGGATCCGGTTCGGCGATCGGGTTGCAGGCATCGTCGCCGCTTGTTCGGACAGCACCACCGCCGACAGCGGCAAGAAGGCACCATGGCTGGAGAGGAAAAGGCGGCACATCGACCACCTGGCCGGCGCCGGGATGGACGTAGCCTTGGTGACGGCAGCAGACAAGCTCCACAACATCACGGCCATGATCCGCGACATCCGGCGCCATGGCGCCGAAACCATGAAGCGGTTCAATGCCACCCCTGAACAGGTGGTTTGGTACAATCGCCAGATCGTTGGTGCCATGGCCGAACATCGGGATGTTGCACCGGTGACGGATTTGGAAGAGGCAACGGCGACATTGGCCGGTCTATTGCACGTTGCTGCGTAACGAAAACGCCGGCCGGATGAATCGGGAGAGCGCGCGACCAGGGGACGGGCAGCGCCAAACATCACATCCCCCTGAGAGAAACCCGCCCGGCCAGGGCTGACCGCCTGGCGGTCAGACTGCGCCCCGCTCTTTCACGGCATGTAATACCCCAGATCACCGGCTCTGGCTTCCCAACTATATCCCGTGCCTGATGGTTGAGGCGCTGTCGGAATTGCCTTCAGCCTGGCCTCACCAACTGGTGAGCCCCCTTGTGTCACCGGCAGATTGACCTCTCCAGTGATGCCGACATTGACTTGATGATTTTGCCGGGCCCGCTCCGCCACGCCGTTAGGATCATTGCCAGGCAGCGGTGTTCCCATTCGCGCAGCCACCGCCGCATCGATCTGGTCTTTGGTGTAAGGATTGGCCCCGTTCTCATGCCAGATCATTCCGTTCATCAAAGCGCTGATGACCTTCGGATCGTTCATATTGAGCTTTGTGTCCCAATCGTATCCGGTCCGCTTGCTGACGTCATTCTTGTAAGAAGTCCGGTATAGAGGATTACCCTCCCACCGGTTGATGATCCCGTTGATGTCGTGGATGCCGTGCTTTTGCGCATAGGCCATGAGATTGCCGGCCATGGCCGAGAGGCCGGCGCTCGACGTCGGATAGATGTCGTAGCCAACCGAATCATGGTCCGCATCCGGATCGAAGCCTTTGAGATTGCCCGGGTTGTTGTTACGAATGCCGCGCGGCAACAGCGGGTCAAACGGCTTGTGCGGCGACTCGGCGACGGCCCGCTGTTCGGGCGTCATCGGCTTGCCATCAATCAGCACATCACCAGGATCGGAAGCCTGTCCGGACGCCGTTGATGTGATGCCGATCTGTTTTCCGAATGCCACGACAACGTTTCGAATTTCATTAATCGGATCGAGAAGCTTTTCTCCCATCGCAGTGATGGCGTCCTGGACGTTTACGGCGTCCTGGCGCGTGATGCTGCCCTTCGTGTCGTCCTGGCCATATTGGGCATAGGCCTTGGCCAGCACCTCTCGGACCTGATCCAGATTGCCGCCATGGATAGCGCCATCGAGCGATGATGCGATCTTTTTCCGCTCTTCCAACGGAACGGTCCCACGCTTCATCAGGTCATCGGCGGCAGTCTTCAGGTCGCCCGGATTGTTGCTGTTCGCAATCCTGGCGATTGCCAGCGACGCCGATGGGCTGACGTCCTCCGGCCGCATGCCGATTTTCCCGATCAGGCGCTGCGATGCCTGGATGTCCTGCGGCTGCATTTTCAGCAGCGCCATCGCCTCCTGTGGCGTCGATAGACCAAAGGTGTTCTTGATGGCATCAACAAGATAGGGGCTATTGGCGCCCCCGTAGGAGTGGACCAGGGTACCCTTGACCTTCTCCCAATTGGTGATGTTGCTCCCGTCCTGAATCCCCTTTCCTGGGTAATAGAATTCTCCAGCGGCCGTCCCCTTGCCAAAGACGCTGGACTCGGTCCCGAACAGACCGCCAGCCATCAGCGACTGCGCCCAGATCGGATCATGGCCGCGGCCGAGGGCCGCATAGATCAAATTCTGCGACGCCTCGCCCATGGCGCCGCCGCGCATCATCGCCGAATTGGCGCGCGAAAGGATGCTGGCCGCTCCGCTGGGGTCGAGACCGGCCATGCCCATGGACGTCAGCCCAGACAAGCTTGCCGCATAGCCGCCGACATTCGGCGCCGACAAGGATGCCCGGGCCGTCTGCTGCGCGAAATCGGCAACGGCGTGCAAGACCTCGTCGGCCTTCGCAACGAAGCCGCCCTTGGCGATCGAATCGGCGATCATCATGGCCAGCTTGCGGCTCGACTGGTCGCTCTCGCCCGTGGCGCCCAGGCGCCGCATCGAGGCGAACAACTGAACGCCTTCGGACGAATCGAGACCGAAGGCCCGACTGAATCCCATCGACGTCCGAAGATCGCCGCCGAGATTTGGTCCACCGGCCGAACCGTTCACCCGGGCGAAGCGATTGGCAAGATTGGTGGCCTCGACCGAGGTAACGCCGAGACCATTCGCGGCTTCATGGACGGTACGTTGCAGCTCGTCGAAGCCGTATCCGAGATCGCCAAGGCGCCGCTTTAGCGTGTCGAGGCTTGTCGCCTCGTCGGTGGCGGAGTTGACGCCAGACGACGCCATGCCAACGATTGAACCGATGCCGGCCAGGCCGAGACCGGCCAATCCGAACCCCATCGCCGAAGACGCGATCCGACTCACGCTGCGAGGTAGGAGCCGGCCGCCCCCGAACGACCCGCTTCCTGCCCGACCCCGGCTGCCGGACGGAGGAACAGTTCCGCCGCCGCCCGGCGCGTTCTCGTCGGCGAACGCCGTCCCTTGCATGGCCGCGCCAATAACGAAACGACGGTGACGATCGGCGTCATCCTGCGACTTGAACGTCCTGGCGTGCCCTTTATACCAATTTCCGAAATCGTCAAAGGCGCGAAGGCGCTGGGAACCCATCCCCCTCCCCGTCTTGATCCGTTCAAAATTGTCCAGGAACCGCTTGGTGTCGGCCTCGCTGACGGGCTTGCCCATCTCCTTGGCGAGAATGGACTGTGTCGACTGAAGCTTTTTCGCCATGTCGGTCAGGTCGCGGACGCCCTTTGCGGCGTTCTTCCCGGCCTGATCGACCCTTTTCAGCGCATTGGCGAGATTTTCAGCAGCCTTGTCGAGATCCTTGACCTTGTTGACGGCTGATCCGACATCAGCATTGACGCCGATCTTAATCTCTTGGGTCATTCGTCATGTCCTTCAAAAAAGAATCCGCCGGCCCGCGCGGAGCGACGAAAACGCGCAGGCCAGCGGGCGCGGTAGCGGTCGGAAGCCCGCCACTGCATGCCGTTCAATTCCGTGTAGTCAGCGCCTTGATCTCTGGCGTATCGAAGCCAGCAGCCAGCTTATCGACATCGGAGAGAAGCCCTCCAAGGCCGTTGGCAACTGCCGCAAAGAGGAATTGGCTGAACTCGTACTCGACCAACCCCCGCTCCAGAGCCTGGATGTCAGCCTCCAAACACGCCAACTCGACTTCCGAAACGGAGACACCGCGCCGGCGTTCAGCCAAGGCCGCTTCACGCCGACGAAACAGCACGGCGAGCTCGGCCCGGACTGCGTCGCCCTTCGTGGATGAGGCAAGCTGGGCGGAACCCTCCGCAGCGGCTTGGCGCGCCGCTTCGATCACGGCCAGGATTTCGCGGGCGACGGTCAGCATTTACGCCACCTCGGGCGACGGAGCGGCCACCGCAGGCCCGGGTGCCTGGCGGAGCATGGACAGACGGACGATGGCCTCGGCCGCCGCGACGTCGCCGGCCTCGGCCTTTTGCTGAAGCTGATCGAGCATTCTCGTTGCGTTCGCACGACCCAGGACGACAGGCCCATGCCCATAGCCGGCCGGCCGGCGCTTCTTGGGAGCGTCGGCGGTCATGCTGCCCCCCCGCGTTCGGCAATCGCCTCGCGCCGGCGAATGTCGAGGAGACGAATCTCGTCCATAAACTTAACCGAGGGCGCCCAGGCAACGCGTTTTTCGCCCAACGTCTCGGTTACGATGGCAATTTCACGGATCGTCGCAGCCAGCAAAGACGTGAGCTGATTTGCATGCGCAATCAGCCGCTGCCTATGTTCCGTCGCAGTCACTTGTTTGAGAACCTGTTCGGCGACGGTCAAGTCCATCCGGCGAGCGTTCTCCGCCGATTTCATTGCGGCAACCTCGCCCTCACGGCGAGCCAGGACTTCTGCCAAAATCTCGGTATCCGCACTGTTTGTCGCCAGACGGGCGCCGTGATCAGCCGAGGGGCGGTCGGCAGCGCGCTCGGCCAGGATGGAAGCCCGTTCGGCTGCCAGGGCGTTCACGCGCTCAAGGACAGGTGCCCGCTCCTGTTCGGCCTTGGCCACGCGGGCAGACGCCTCTTCGAGCGCCGTGCGAGCTTCGACGACGGCCGCAGCGGCGGCCTGAATTCCGATATTCGTCACCATGATGTTCAATTCCCCTTTGGTGCGGCCGGCGGTTCCAGCGCGGCCAATTTTTTCTCGATATCGCCCCGGACGCCCTCGATGAGCCGGTCGACCTGTTTTCGGAAGGCCTGAGTCCTGGCCGCCGATGCTTTGTCGGCCTCGGTCTGCGCCTGGCGTTCAGCCGCATCGATCTGCTCGTGCAGATCAGCGATCCGGCGGCGGATGGTGGCCGTATCGCCGCCGGCGAGGGCCGCAGCGGTCAATTCAGAGTGCGCGGCGGTCAGGTCAGCGCGGAGTTTTTCGGCGGCCGTCATCGCGGCAGCCTTTCGGCGATGCGATGAAGCCGCAGCTCCATCTTCACGGCCTCAACGCCAGTAATCTGGCCCGCAGCAACGGAGGCGCCGAATTTCGCCTGAAGATCGGCGAAGTTCTTAAGCAGGTCGGTACGCTGCACTTCGGCCGCCACACTGGCCGTCGATGCCGCGATGTCGCCGATCGACTTCTGGATGGCCGACATTGATTTTCCGAACGGCAACGTCTTGCGTAGTGCCTTGGGTTTGTTGCGGGCGGTAGCGCGATTGACGCGCGCCGCCCGTTCGGCATCGCAGTGCAGAATTTCGGTATCCAGCTCGTCGAGCAAGCGGTCGAATGCAGTTTTCGTCACTTTTAAGAACTCCAGATGAAGCGAAGCCGATCGCCTCCGATTGGCTTCGATCGCCTCCGTTGGGCTTCGTCAGGATTCTGTCACGACACCCTCGCCCGCTCTGTGGCGTGACTGTCCCATAGCCTTGGGGCGTGACTGTCACAGAGAAGGAATGCGCCATGACGACGGCGGCGGAGCGGAAGCGGCGGCAGCGGGAACGAGACCGGACGACGGTATGGGACACGCCGACCGATCAATGGCCGGAGCGCGTCGCGGTGCTGGTGCTGACCGATCCTGACCTACGCAAGGCCGAGACCCTGGCCAGAGCGGCTTGGCATCGGCTGGGAAAGATCAGGGGTTGGGCGTGACGCGCGGGGTCCGTCTGCACGTCAGGCAGCCCTGGCGCGATCCAGGACGTTCTTCACCGACGTCGCGCGCCACTTGCCGACGCGGCAGCTCCAAACTTGCGAGCCCGCGCGAATCCAGCTACTTTGTTCTTGAGATGTTCCAGAAACAGACAGCCATGCTCGACCAAACCACCCGCGCCGATCAGCTTGCCGAGTTGCGCGCCATCCTCGCCGCTATCCAGCGGGAGGCCGGAAACCGAGGCGTGGCCGAGGTGGTCGACCTAGCGCAGAGGGCGGATCAGATGGTGGCGGAGATGCTACGGCGGGAGGCAAGGTGAGCATCTACAAGCCATATCTGCCCGCGATCCTGACGCTCGTCGGGGCGGTACTAGTCGCCGCAGGGTTGCTTCTCGGTCAACCGCAAGATGCCCCAAAGATATTCCAATGGGTGCGTTTGGCCGGCGCTATCATGGCCGCGATCGGTTCATTCTGGGCGGCCCATCGCCAAGTTGTAAGCGCCGCAGAAAATCGCAGGCGCGACGAGAGACTCCTTGATCTGACGGATCAGGTATTGGGGCAAACGACAGGCGGTTCGTCTTTTTGCTACGCCAGACCGCAATTTGGCATTCCACCGAGCAGAGAATTTGGATGGGTCGTCATTCACGAAGGAAAATTCCCACTTTACGATCTAAGTGTAAGGATTGTTAGCCTAGACCAATCGGCGGGACCAGGAAGGTTAATAGGCAATACTCATAGAATTGGGACCATGGTTCCAGGCACGTGTAATTCGTTGCCAGGCGATATTTGTACAGAAAATTTATCCGCAGGCTTCAACCTTTTCTTTTTTGCCAGAAATGGGGCGTGGACACAGGAAATTCGGTGGAAATTGTTTCCGAAGGTCGCGTTGGCAACAGCAATAAGAGTTCAAGGCGGGGTGCCAGGCAGAACCAACCCGATGCTATTGGAGATTTCGCCAGAATTCCCCGAGCCGCTCTCGAACCAAGAAAACTGGAATAAGCCCCCGCCTTATGGAGGCGAGAAACAGACTAGCTTCGAAGCAAGAAGCCTAGCCAGTGAAGGTGGTGCCTGAAATGGCCGCAATAGTGACCATCAATTCCTAGGCGACCAGATGCCTTTCCAGCACGTTCTTCACGCTGGTCGCGTGCCACTTCCCGCCGCGCGCCGTTGCGATACCCCGATCGTTCAACGCTTCGGCGATCTGCCGCAACGTCTTAGCGCCGGCGGCCTGGACCTGCCGGATGATCGGCATCACGTTGGCCGCCTGGCGATCAGCCTCGGCCTTGGTGGCGCCGATCGCCTTGGCGCGGGCCTCTTCGATCTTCGGGTTGCCTAGCCGGACGCCGCGGGCCCGGGCGGCCGACAGCGCAGCTTTGGTCCGTTGGGCAATCAGATTGCGTTCCTTTTCCGCCAGGGCGGCATACAAGTGCAGCATGAAGGGGTCGGCATCCGCGCCCAGCTCGGCCACAACAAACGGCACCCGGTGCGCCATTAGACCCGATATAAAGTGAACGTCACGGGACAGACGGTCGAGCTTGGCCACCACTACAGGACACTTGGCCTTCCGGGCGCTGGCCAGGGCCGCGGCCAGTTCCGGCCGGCGGTCGAGCGCATCTGACCCCTTGCCGGTTTCCACTTCAACGTGCTCGCCTATGATCTGGAAGCCCTCGGATTCGGCGAACCGGATCAGGGCGGCACGCTGCGCCTCGATGCCCAGACCCGATTTACCCTGTTGCGCGGTGCTGACTCTCAGGTAGCAGATAATCGGCTTCATGGTGCGTCCCTCTCGGCTTGTATAGAGAGTATACGCACGTTTAGTTTTTATACAACCCTTCTTGGGCAGGGGGGCAATGACGATCCACGACACCGCTCACCCCTTCACCCGCCGCATCTCAAGATGGCGATCCAGATCGCCCAAGAAATGGTCGGCCACCACGCCGGCGGCATGGACAACGCTGGTTTCCGCCGGCAAGTGCAATCGGTCGAGGCGCCGGCCGACCCACGCGGCGATGTCGCCATGGGCCCGCGTCAGCCGGCCCGCGCGAATTTCGGCCGCAATTTCGTCGCGAAGCCGAAAATAGGTGCGCGTATCTGCCGAGACCGACGAAATCGCCACCGCAGGCCGATTCAATCCGCCACCTGAGTCCGATTGAAAGCGCCACTCGAGTCCGATGATTTCGCCACCCCGTTTCCGGAGGCTTCGAACACCGACAGGCGA
>Ga0326727_10011661_pt1 | contig 20350 bp, 16 predicted proteins | sample MB2enrmetagenome_FD_207643 | JGI IMG/M metagenome (GOLD analysis project Ga0326727, IMG submission 207643) | Lab enriched peat soil microbial communities from McLean, Ithaca, NY, United States - MB29MY | ecosystem: Environmental > Terrestrial > Soil > Wetlands > Peat | place: USA: New York...
CTCCACCAGCGTGTCGTACTGGTTGATCCGCATCCCCCCGGAGGTCACTTCCAGCCCGCGGAACAGAAGATCGAAGGCTTTCGTCTTGTTGTTCTCTGCGGGATATGTGTAGAATGGCCGCGACTTGCGCGGGTATGCGTACACAAAGCAGGCCTCCACGCCGCTTGTCTTTCCCGCCCAGTCGCAGAGGGAGCGTTCCGCCTCTGGAGTGATTTCGTAGACCTTCTTCCCGGTCTCCCGGGAAGCGATTTCCTTTGCCTCGTCATGGGACACGCGCGGTATCTTCGCGCATGACTCTGGGTCCGGCACGGAGGCTTTCCAGGCGTCGAGATCCCGAGGGCAGGTTGCGCGGATCTCCGAAAAGATCGAGGAAAGAATCCTTGTTTCGAGATCCATCAGGTCCTGTTCGCTGTCTATGAAGGCCATCTCGACGTCCAGAGACACGAACTCGTTGATGTGTCTGGGCGTATCGTGCTTCTCCGCACGGTACGCCGGTCCTATCTCGAATACGCGTTCCAGGCCGGACGCTATCATGACCTGCTTGTACAGCTGAGGGCTCTGGGTGAGATAGACCCGGGTGTCGAAGTAATCAACGGCAAAAAGCCCGGTGCCGCCTTCCGTCCCGGTGCCAATGAGCTTGGAGGTTTTAATCTCTGTGAACCCCTCTTTCCTCATGTGCTCTGAAAAGCCCTTGAGGATTGCCGACTGCACGCGGAAGATCGACAGGATGGAAGGGTTGCGCACGGAGATCATGCGGTTATCCAGGATGGCTTCCAAAGAGGTCTTGCCCGGCTCCTGGTTCACGGGGAAGGGCAGGTCGGTGGCCGCAGCGGAAAGGATCTGGAGCTTCTGCACGCGCACTTCAACGCCGCCGGGGGCCTTGTCGTTGGCCGAGGCCGTTCCCTCAACCGTGACGACGGACTCCAGTGTCACTTCCGGCTTGGCGTCGAAGACGAGCTGAACGCTACCGCTCCTGTCCCGGAGGACGAGAAAGGACACTTTGCCCAGATCTCTGATCCTGTGGACCCAGCCGCTGAGAGTGACCTGGGCCCCTACCTTTGCGGGAAGCTCAGAGACAAGGGTCCGCATTCCCCTGCTCCATTCTGGCCATCATTTCTTCCTCGGTCTCCGAGAAGGCAGAACACACTACCAATTTTGTCCACGCCGACTCCGTCGTCAGCGGGCCCATAGGAATGGCCCCTTCCCGCCACAGCTCGTGCGATGAGGCGTATCGGGAGAAGTCTACCATGCCTTCCTGCTGCGAGGTACAGAAGAAATGGACGCCTTTTTCGCGGGCCGCGAGAAAAACCCTTCGAAGGGAGTAAGGGGAGTCGCGGAGATTCGCAGTGCCTGTATCGTAGAGCTCAAGGACGAAGTTCTTCACCCCCCGGTCCATGAGCTCGATGAGGTGGTCCCCGCGCATGCCCGGATACACGCGGATGATGAGTGTGGAGTTGATTGCCGTTTCCAGCCGCCCCTGAAGCTTCTCCCGGTCCCCCGCCAACGGAAGCTCTTCGAACAACGCTCCAGAGGTGTGACAGAGCTTCTTCATGTTCCAGTTGCGAAACCCGTCAGCCGTCATACGCTCGAACTTCAGGTTCACGGGAGAAAACACTTTGGCGCCGAAGACAACGTAAACCCCCGGATCCCCCTCCGCGGCGGTCTGGATGGCCTTGCGCAGGGTGGGTATGGCGTCGTTTCCCTCGCGGGACGGGGTAGACAGGGAGGCTGCCAGGACTATGGGAACCGGCGGCTTGGGGAACAGCCAGAAAACCAGCGAGGCGGTGTAGGCGAGGGTATCCGTTCCATGCGTGACGACGATGCCCGAAGCCCTGCCGTTTCGCAGGAGCTCATCCAGGCCGCAGGCAAGCCGAGCCCAATCCGCCGGCGTGATCTCCTCACTCAATATCCTGCCGACCTCGCCTTCCTCGAAGGCGACCTTCTTTCCCAAGTGCCGTTCCGCCTCCACGAGGCCAAGAATCTCCGAGGGGTCTCCGGCAACGACCTCCCCATTCTCGGATTCCCGACCCACGATGGCGCCGCCCAGGGAAAGGATCTGGACCACGGACACGGCCAGCTTCTTCTTCACTAAACCTTGCACAAGGCCGGGGTCGGCCCGGCCAGAGGTCTCCTTCATGATCTCGCCGATCAGGAACGTGATGAGCCTGCTGTCCCCCGCTTTGATGGAGGCGACGATCCCATCATGCGCCTTCATTACCGCATCTACGTGAATGGCCAACTCCGCAGGGTCGGTGATCTGCTCCCAGCGCTTTTCCCTGATGATAGAGAGAGGGTCTTTGTCCTCTTCGAAAACTTTCTCCAGCACGGCCTTGGCAATCTTCCCGTGGATACGTTTTGCCGCAAGAAGGCCGAGAAGCTCGGCAAGACGCTTTGCGGATAGCGGGCTTGCCGCAAGAACTGTCCCCGCCCTATTGAGATGCTTTTTCACGTCCGACGCCAGCCACAACGCCGCGCTCTGGGGATCAGCGCCGAGGCGCACCGTCTCCTCGAAATAGTCCGCTGTGGCTTTCTCATCACAGAGGAAATCGGTCTGCTCCTCAGTGAGTGAGAATTGCTCCAGAAAACGAGCACGACGAGCTTCAGGAAGCTCGACCAGAGATTCCTCCACCCTTGAGAGAAACGCCTTGTCGGGGACAAAAGGAGGAAGGTCGGGCTCGGGAAAGTAGCGATAATCGGAGGAGCTTTCCTTTGTCCGCATGCCCTCCGTCACATCCCTGTTCTCGTTCCACAGGCGCGTCTCCTGCGTCACCGAGCCACCACGCTCCAGGATCTCGGTGTGGCGCTCTATCTCGTAAGTGATGGCTTTCCGGACGAACTTGAATGAGTTGAGGTTCTTCACCTCCACCTTGCTCCCCAGTCCCTTGCCCTCGAGGTTCACGGAGACGTTGGCGTCGCAGCGCAGGGAGCCTTCCTCCATATTACCATCGCAAACCCCAAGGTAACGTACCATGCGGCGAAGCTGTTGCAGGAAGACTTCTGCCTCTTCGCCCACTTCCATATCCGGCTGGGTGACTATTTCCAGAAGGGGGGTTCCCGTCCGGTTGAAATCCAGAAGGGTGATGTCCCCCGCGTGGATCATCTTGCCCGCGTCTTCCTCCAGGTGCACTTCGCGGATACGAACGCGTTTCTTTCGCTTTCGAAGCTCGATCTCGACCCATCCATCCATGCCCAGCGGGGATCGAAACTGCGAGATCTGGTAGTTCTTGGGAAGGTCGGGATAGAAATAGTTCTTCCGCTCGAAGAGGGAGGAGCTCGCCGGAGTGCAATTCAGCGCACGGGCAACCACGTAGCCCATGCGCATCGCTTCCCCGTTCAGCGTCGGAAGCACCCCCGGGTATCCCATACAGACGGGACAGACGTTCGTGTTCGGCTCATCACCAAATGCCGCCCGGCATCCGCAGAAAACCTTGGTACGGGTTAAAAGCTGCGTATGGACTTCAAGCCCGAGGAATGATGTGTACACGGCTCAGCCCCAACCCTTCGGATACCCTGGTGCGTCAGGGGAAGGGAAGACCTTTTCCACCTGCCGACAGGCATCCAGGAGCAACTCCTCGGAAAATGCCGGGGCAAGGAATTGCATCCCGATAGGAAGTCCGTTTTCCACAGCCGCGGGAAACGACATGGCGGGCAGCCCGGCGAGGTTGGCCGAGCAGGTGAAAATGTCTGCGAGCTTCTGGGAGAAAGGATCCGAATCCGCGCCCCCGCGCTCGAAAGGAGGCACGGGATACACGGGCATCAGGACGAGGTCCACACCGGCAAATGCCCTCTCGAAGTCCATCCTGATGGCCGTACGGATTTTCTGGGCCCTGAGGTAGTACTCATCCTGGAAGCCGGACCTTAGCACGTAGGTCCCGAGAAGAATGCGAAGTTTGACCTCGTCTCCGAAGCCTTCCGTGCGGGAACGGAGCATCATTTCTTCAGGATTGTCGGCTTGCGCAGCGCGGTGTCCGTAACGCACGCCGTCGAAACGAGCCAGGTTGGCGCTGGCCTCAGCCGTAGCTATCACATAATAGGAGGAAACGACCTGGTCGAACGTGGGAAAAGACACGTCGTGGATGCTATGCCCTAGCTCAGTGAGCACACCTCGGCAGCGCTCGAGGGTCTTTTTCACATCCGGGTGCATGGGCACCTCAGCGCATTCCCGCGGGACGCCGATGCAAAGATTCCCTTTCTTGCGAGCGGGGGGCTGCCAGGGAAGCGAGGAGTGGTCCATGGGGTCCTGCCCGCGCATGAGGGCGAATGCCTCCTCGGCGAAATCCACCGTCTTGGCGACCACGCCGATTACCTCGAGTGACGAAGCGTAGGCAACCAATCCGAATCGCGATACTGCGCCCCATGTCGGCTTGAGGCCGTAGAGGCCGCAGAAGGAGGCGGGCTGCCTGACGGAGCCTCCCGTATCGCTTCCGAGGGCAAACGGCACGATTCCTGCGGCAACAGCTGCAGCCGACCCTCCGGAGGACCCTCCGGGCACACGTCGGTTATCCCAGGGGTTGCGCGTCTCTAGCAGCGCCGAGTTCTCCGTGGAGGAGCCCATGCCGAACTCGTCCAGGTTGGTTTTTCCCGCAACTACTGCGCCAGCATCCTTCAGTCTTTCGACCACAGTGGCTGAATAAGGGGAGACAAAGTCCTTCAGAATACGCGACCCGCAGGTCAGACGGAAGGAACGAACGGCGATATTGTCTTTGACGCCAAACGGGATGCCTGCAAGGGGCCCTTCCTGGCTTGAACCTTCCCGCCCCCGCTCAGGTTCCAGCTGCAGGAAGCAGCCCAGCTCCTCATTTCGCCTTCGGGCGAATTGCTCCCACGTGTCCCGCGGTTTTTCAGCTGTTGCAGCGCCATGCCAGTCCAATTGCCCCTCCCCGGGGATTCGCGGTGATTCAGAGTACGTTCGGAACGACGATGAAACGCTCTTCCCGCTGGGGAGCGTTTTTCAGAAGCATGTCGGAGACGTCAACCGAATGCTCCGTGTCATCCCGGGTCCTGTTCTCCCGCAGGAGCGCATGGGTTGTCGGCGCCAGGCCCTCCACGTCGATTTCCGTCATGTGGGAAAAGTGCTGGAGCATCTGCTCGACCGCTTTGCCTAGCTTTTCCATCTCCGCAGGCGTGAGGGAGAGCCGCGCCAGGCGCGCAGTTACGGAAAGCTCTTGCAAATCCATGCCGTAGTTAATCCGGCGCCGCAGCGCATGTCAAGGATGGAGCAAAAGTGGAGAAATTACGCAAAAAACGCTGCGCGAAAACTTGACGCTCCCGCCCCCTTCGCCGTACATTTTCCTTTAAGCGCACCCCTGCTTCCTCACTACGGGAAACTCCTTGTGACGTCAACGCTGGTGAGCGTCTGGCACACGCTTTTTCCATGCTGCGGAGAAAATTACATTTGACGATGGAAGAGGGCATGGTACAATACGACCCCGAGAGCGAGGAATGTGAGTGGTAAGAAGGGACTTCCCGAAGATACATTTCTACGATCAGGACCTCGTCGCGCTGTACGACGAGACATGGCTCCTGGTCAAGGACTTCTGGAAGAAAGGGACGACGCATAATGGCTTCCACAGCAAGTTCTTCAGCCACCCGGACAGCACACGAATAAACCAGTTCGACGCGTGCTTCGCCTCGTTTTTTCTCGTGTATTCCAACCGGATCTTCCCGGTGCTCTCTGTCCTCGACAATTTCTACGCCAAACAAGAGGAGTCAGGAGCCATTCACGGGGAGTACCGTGAAGCGGATGGCAAGCCGGTGCACCCCAAGGACAACCCCAAGGGCGTGCTTCCACCGCTTTTCGCCTGGGCCGAATACAACATCTACCACAAGCTCGGCGTCAAGAAGCGCATTCGCGAAGTGCTGCCGGTCCTGGAAAAGTACTTTCGGTGGATAGAGGCGACCTTCAAGAAAGAGAACGGGCTGTACTCCGTTCCTCTATCCGCCACTATGATGGGCAACTCTCCGCGGGAAGCCATGGCCTATCCTATCGACTTCAACTCCCAGATGGCGCTCGCGGCCCTGTACATGTCCGAGCTTGCGGACATTATTAACGACAAAGAAACCAACTACGCCTACAAAAAGGCCTACTTCTCGTTGAAAACAAAGATCAGCGCGCTGATGTGGGACGAGAAGGACGGCTTCTACTACGACCTGGACGAGTCGGAGAAGCGCCTCAAGGTTAAAACCATCGCTTCATTCTGGCCGCTTCTCGCCGAGATCCCCAACGAAGCTCGCGGGGAAAGGCTGATCGACCATCTCGTGGACCCGCACGAGTTCGGCATAGAAAACCCGTTCCCCACGCTCGCGGTTTGCGACAAGAGGTTCGATCCCATGGGGATGGGCTTCCGAGGGTCGGTTTACCCACCGTTCAACTACATGGTGATCAAGGGCCTGGAAAAGTACAAACGTCACGACCTTGCCCGCGAGTTCGCCATCCGCCATCTCTACCACGTGCTGGATGGCTTCTACACGGGAAACGGCAAGAAGGGATCGCTGTATGAGGCGTACGCGCCACACACAGAAGGGCCTGCTCGATGGCCGGGCAAAAAGGGCTTCCCACGCACCATGTACTTACCTTATACGGCGCTCACGACCGTCACCTTGATGCTCGAAAACATCATCGGGCTGAACATCTCGCTGCCTCGAAAGACCGTTGACTGGACTATTCCCACCCTCGAGCTGATGGGGATCGAGGACCTCGCGCTGAAGAGGAACCTCATCTCCATTCTCAGCGCAAAAAGCAGTCGGGGCTGGGAGGTGCACCTGGAGAGCGAGAAGCTCTACTACCTTACAATTGACCTGTTCGGAGCGCGAAGCAAGACTCTGCCTATCCCGTCCGGGAAGTGTTCCATTCTGGTGGACAAGCTCTAAGAGCCCGTTGGGCATAATAAGAGTAGCCCTTGCGCCCCTCGGTGCCGACGGGCCTTCACTGTTCGGCTTACCCACGCTATGAAGGCGCCTTGTGCAAAAGGATCGCCGCCTGCTGTGAGCGCTCCTGTAGGGTTGTGCCACCTCCTCACCTCAATCCGGTCTGAGGACCGGTTGCTGAGACTTGGGCTCGTGCAGCGCAAAGACGCAAATAGGTAGGGTCCATCACCTTCGGACGGCTAAATGCCGAAACAGGTGTCGCTCGACTAAGGCCGGTCCAGGATCCCTCTGATTTTTGCGAGGAGCTCGTTCACCCGAAACGGCTTCTGGAGAAAGTCAATTCCGGAATCGAGAACGCCGTGATGGACGATCACATTTGCCGTATATCCAGACAGGAATAGCACCCTCAACCGCGGCCATGAATGGGTGAGTTTCTCCGCGAGCTCTTTCCCGCTCATTTGCGGCGGGATTGAAATAGAGCATATCCCCACTAGGGGCGGCTCTTTCCTGTTGAGTGTCATATAGCTGCAAACCGACATCCGCGACTCCGTTATCTTGGCCAAAGGCTCGGAGGGAACGCACGACGGTGAATCCACGGTCCACGAAGGAATTCTTCGAAGGTACCGAGGAACGGGTGAGCCCGGTAAGGGGACAACGCTGATGACGGTGAGGAGGTTGTTGAAATCATGGGCACTGCTTGACGATCCCGCGTATACTCGAGTGGTTGCAACCCGGGAGGTAAGTAGCTCCGCAGAAGACTGCGCCAACGTGGAATCCGCTACTGCTTACGCTCTGCCTTATGTCGGGTTTCGGGTGTCCGATCGAAACGGCATCCCAACATTTCGAATGTTCGCCGATCCCGGCGCGGGTTTGGCGCGGCATCTGGTCGGAGACGCAGATGTCACTCCGATTGAACAATGACTATCTTTGCGCAGGACCTATAGGAGGGTACATGAGAGCGCCTTCTCTCACAGTCATCGTTTTGGCAGTTCTGCTCTGGCAGTCGTTCGGTTTTCAGACTGGGGGGCAGATGGTCGGCGCAACGGAGAATACCGTGGATGCTGGAGAGGACGCCGCGGGGAATCCAGGGAGCCTGGCGCCGGATTTTTCAGAACCAGATATCTACGATCGAACCACAATTGCGCTAAAGGACCTAGCCGGAAAAGTGGTGGTCATCAATTTCTGGGCAACGTGGTGTCCGCCCTGTCGAGAGGAAATCCCAGCGCTGGAGGCGCTGCAGGCTGCGCACAAGGACAAACTCGTGGTGGTCGGCGTCTCGGTGTTTTGCAGCGCTACCGCGACGGAACTGTTTTACGTCGAGTACAAGATCAACTATCCGATGATCTACGGATCCTTCGAGCTAATGGGCAAGTATGGCAAAGTCAGCACGATTCCCACGACCTTTCTGATCGGCAGGGACGGCGTGATTGCCGCTAGGGTGGTCGGCTCCAGGACCCAGGATGAATACGAGGCGATGCTCGAGCCGTTGCTCCGATAGCGAGTTCTTGGCTCGACGTGCGTCACATCATCACGCAGTCCGAGCCGTGCTTCGTTCCAACGTATGGCGAGGGATAGAGTTCTGTCTCTGTGACAAAGCTGAAGGTATCTTGGAGGATATGCCTATTGTCAAGGTTCAGCATATTCCCCATCCCTAGGGTCAGGTAGATTCCCCACCCACGATCGTGTGAGCCGAAACGCGTGGGGGGGTATCCATACGGACCCGAGGCGGGTCATTAAGAACCCGACGATGGGGCCCTTGTGGATACCCCAGGCGACGGCTTTCCGGGTGGGCTTCTTCAGGCGGGCTGATAAGTCGCGATGATGACCCCTTTGGTTGTCGTGATGCTCTCTACGAGTCGAAGAGCAACGGATACGCCCTCTGGGAACAGCCGACGGCCCGATCCGAGTACAAGGGGATAGATCGACAGCAAGTACTCGTCGATAAGGTTGTGCAGAATCAGCGAATGGACGAGCTCCCCGCTGCCAAGAATGGCCAAGTTTCCGTTGAGCTCGCTCTTAAGCTTGGTTACAGCGGCGGGCACATCGCCGTGGAGCAAAGTGGAGTTGACCCACGGAAGTGGTTCCTTTAGGGTATTTGAAACCACATACTTCTGGCTCTTGTTGAGACGTTCTGTGTAGGGGTTGTCCGTCCGTTTGGGCCAAACAGAGAAGAAATTTTCGTAGGTTCGCCGTCCCAAGAGAAGTGCGCCCTCTTGGGCCATCCTCTTACCCATTTCATTGAGCATAACCGAATCACCGTAGGGGATTCCCCACCCGCCGTGTGTGAAGCCGCCCCGCGTGTCTTCGTCTGGGCGGGCAGGTGCCTGCATCACGCCGTCGAGGGTAATGTTGTTGACGACAACGACTTTGGCCATTTGAACCTCCATTGTCATCTGGCGCCGAAGGGCGCCACCAGAATCTTGATCTATTGCAACGCCTCAAACATAGCGACGAAAACCGCGCCTGGGAGGGGAGGATGGCGTCATAGTCGAGGGTCGGTTGCGACATTTCCAGCTACTCGCGTCTGGGCGACGGCTTTGGGAACGCGAACGGAGCGGGACGCCGACAGCTGGGGACGTCCCATGACGCTTCTTTGGCGGGGGGTATCCGGACACGGCAGGCTTTCGGAAAATGCAATAGCGGCCCACCACGAGAAGGGTTTTGGATCTCTCTGAACCGCCGGAGGCCTATTTTAATTGTCATTTCTAAGCCTTCGCGGTGGTCTTGGCTGAAGAGCGGGTGAAGTTGCCCATGACCTCTTTGCGATACGAGTTGCCTGTGGTGCTGATGAGCTTGATCGCCGAGGAGACCATGCGGTCCAGCACAGTTCCCCCGACGACAGGATCCGGGAAGATGGCATACCAGTCCTGCGGGGGTCTGTTCGAAGTGAGAACTGTGGATACTTTGCCCAGGCGCTCTTCGGCCACCACGTAGAGCATCTCGGCTTCCTTCTGGTCGAGCTTTCGGAAGGCGAAATCGTCCAGGATCAGTAGATCGACGCGAACTGCACGACGCAGCATCCGCTCTGCGTGTTCGGCGCTGTCGGCTAGCAACTCGCCTAACAGTCGCTGGGTGGTGCGAAACACCACATGGTAGCCACGGCGGCAGGCCTCGTGGCCGATAGCTTTCATAATATGTGTTTTTCCGATTCGCCCTAGTGATTTCTACTGGGCCGAAGACGCGAGCCGTTTCGACAAATCCTCAAGAGTTATCCAAAGCTCCGGCCCTCTTCCGGTGCCGCTGCACTCAGTGCAAAGAACCTCCTTACGCGTGGTAGCAGGACGCAAAGAAAAGGGTGGGTTCTCCACTCTGCCGGTGCCCAAGCAGTTCTTACATGCTTCGCGAATCATAACCCACGGACCCATTGCACCACTCATTTGGAGCCCCCTTTGAAGCCTAAGAAATTGCCCCGAAAAGGAGGTGGAACCGTGGGCGACAATTCCAAGAAGTAGGCTTTGTTTCGAATTTTACCGCGATCATCGATCAAGAACAATATGCGGCGTCGTGGCCAACTGCCGCAGATGGTCCCTCAGAACCTGCGGGTCAGAGAGATCTCTTTGGCGGGGAGGCCCAGCCTCTGTGCTGCCTGGAGAAACGCTTTGCGGCCGGCGGCGAGAGCCCGGTTGACCGTCGCCGCAGAGCGCGTGCGATGGAGCTGGTGGATGTACTCAGCAAATTCTTCGACGGTCACCGCCTGACCGCTCCCAAAAGGCCTTTAGGGCCGTTCTGCAGGCCGCCGTGGTGAGCTCGCCAGCACCTTTGACCTTCAGGAGGGTTTCGCCCAGGTCAGATCAGAGTAGGGCGGGCCTTCTCTAGGGGCTTGGAGGGCATTTGCAGTGAGAAAATATCGCATAAGTGGTGTTATGGGGAACTTACACGAGGAGATCAGCTGAATCTTCCCGGTATGGACTGCTCGCTTATTATGTTGCTAATCAGTAAGCAAAGTCTCGCGTACGAGACCGGGCGTCAAGTCGCTCTGCTCCGCTGCAAGAGCCCAGGCGCCGTCGCCTTTACTTCCGTAGCCCTTGAGCTACGTCTTAGTTGATCAAGCAACATTTTCACCTTGGCTTTCGGTTACGATTTCGGTTTAATAAAGGTTATCGGTTTGGGGTTTTGGGGGCAGTAATTTTGGCGTAGTCTTCCCCTTCACCTTAAAAAACACCTTCTACTGCGCTAACCGCGCTTTCTGTAAAGCCATGAACGGCACAATGAGGTCGGCGATGTGCGATTCATGGTAGACAGCTGCCACCATAGGCCCGGTTTGACCGGCCGAAGCCTGGTGCGGACGAAGCAGATTATTCGTTCAGCGCGCGTCGAGTGGCTCGCACCGCGGCATCGACATGATCTATCGCGCGACTACGCAATCCGTTAGCGTAAGAGTTGTCCTCTTCCTGGGCGACATCCGAATGAGCCCTTTTCAGGAAATCAAGAGCTTCATGAAGTCTGCCTGTGTGATCAGGCAATTCATCCACAGCTGGATGCCAGTCGATATTCTTTCCGTCATCGATTGCTGCCTTTTTGATGTCGTTGATCGCACCATCGATTTGACGTACGGCCTCGACTTCGTCCACCGTGCGGGCCCAATCTCCTGGACGATGCTCAATCATCCAACGTGCAGCGCGCAAGTCCGAAAGCGCATGCAGGTAGGCTGGGTGCTTGGGTTGAACGGAAACACAGAAAGTCAAAGTCATAACCCCAAAGGCCAGAGCCATCATACGGGAGTAGTTCTTCATGCTTTCTCCTCGTCGTCTGAGTTGCGACACACTTAGCGCACAGGGCTTTATCGAAGGAAAGCAAAATTAGACCAACTCCTCCGCTTAAGCAAGAGGGACTTTCCAAGACAATTTTCGGAGAGCCTACGCTCGTAGAGGAAGTGCTGTTTGCGTTCGTGGGCAACACCTGGGAGGTGCTGGTGTCATCGGAAACGCCCTTTGGGCGTGCTGTCGAATGCCGCACGGACGAGTTGGTCGTCGACTCTTTACGACAGGTTCGACTTATTTACCAGCTTCAACGAACGCTATGGTCTCATAGGCCACATTGGCTGCGGCAAGCGATTGAGTGGCCAAATGATAGGTTAAACAAAATGTTCGTAATAGAGATTTTCTGATTTCCCTAGTTGCGGTGGAATCCACAACTGCTCCATGTTTGTTGGAACAACCCATTGGAACAAAGGAACAGATACTAGAACAAAATGTAGACCGAACGTCATAATGCTATCGCCATAAGTTATTACTGAGAAACATTTAGCGATGCCGATGCGAAGGATGCCTGATGTCTCGTTGTTGGCATCCTTATTGCTATTTCAATCTTACTTTCGCCTCCGTTGCGATAAAGCCGTGAACAGAGCGCGACAAATTGAAGGGGGAATGAGTTCAATGTTCAAGAACACCAAAATCGGCGCGAGGCTGATCATTGTTGGAACGGTCATCATCGCGGTTCCTCTTGTAATCGTTTCATTTGTCTCGCAGGTGCAGGCAACCCAGGGTCTCAATTCGCTTGCCGAACAGCTGCTGGCAAGCAGGGCGCGGGAGATCTCTCAGACCATCGACAGGGTCTATTCCGAAGAGGTCAAGTTGGCTCTTAGCTTGGCACACAACCCTGCGATCGTCGCTGCCGCAGCCGCGCAATCACAAATGGCAACGAGCCCCGAAGATAAGACTGCAAAGATTGCGCCAGCACCCAAAAATGCCACCGCGCTTGTGGCTGCTAACGATCAGCTTACGCCGTTCAAAGACGTGCAGGAAATTGGGGGTGCTTACGAGGCTGTGAACCTAATCGGTAGCGATGGAGTTGCTTTGATAAGCACTGACCAGCGCGCTGTTGGATTAGACTTGGCTGCGCGAGAGTACTTCAAGGCAGCTATTGCAGGGCAGGTCAATATCGGGATGGCAACTGCAAGCAAAATTACAGGGAAGCCCGTTACACCAATTGCTGTTCCCGTCGTCTCCGAGGGAAAAGTAGTCGGCGTCTTGAGCTTGATTCTGAACATCGACTTTTTGAATGAGATCATCACGCAAGAAAAAGTTGGAAAGGCAGGCTACGCATTTGTTATTGATAGTCAAGGGACGACAATTGCTCACCCAGATGCCGCCAGGATACTCAAGGACAATCTGCTGCAGATCCCCACGTTGACCAGTCTCGGGAAGGATATGATTGCAGGGAAGAGCGGGGTGAATAGATACACCTACCAGGGTGTGGCAAAGACTGTCGGTTACGCACCGGTGAAAAGCACCGGGTGGAGCGTTGCTCTTACAATTCCTGATAGCGAGTACTTAGCGACTGCGACAGGGATGCGAAACACAGTGATCTTCGTCAGCGCGGTGGCGCTGCTTGCGGCTTTCATTATTTTCTTGTTGTTCTCTCGCTCGATCACGGTTCCTTTGTCGAAAGGGGTAGCGTTTGCACAAACCGTCGCTTCAGGAGACTTCGCTCAGCGGCTAGAGATAGAGCAACGCGACGAGATCGGCCTGCTTGCCCAAGCGCTCAACGGCATGTCGATGAAACTCTCCGAAATTGTCGCGCGGGTGCAACAAAATTCCGAGCAGTTGGCAGCTTCCAGCGAGGAAATCTCTGCGAGCGCGCAGAAGCTTTCCGAAGGCGCTCTAAGCCAAGCCTCCAGCCTTGAAGAGACAAGTGCGTCTGTGGAGGAGCTTTCGGCATCGGTTGAACAGGTAGCAGAGCATGCACAGTCGCAGGCCGCTGCCGCCGAGCAAGGCACAGCATCCATGACACAGGCTCTAGGCACAATCGAGGTGGTCTCCAGGAGCCTGGGGGAGATCTCGGCGCTTGCCAAAAGATCGGTTGAAAGCGCTATGGCGGGTGCACACGCGGTGCAGTCAGTCGTACAAGGTATCAACGCAATCGCACAAAGCTCCGAAAAAATTGGAGGAATTGTTGGCGTAATTTCCGATATCGCGGACCAGACTAATCTTCTGGCGCTCAACGCCTCGATCGAGGCGGCCCGTGCGGGTGAACATGGTAGAGGGTTTGCAGTAGTTGCAGATGAAGTGAGTAAGCTCGCTGATCGAAGCTCCTCTTCGACAAAGGAGATCGAGTCACTCATCAAGGAGAGCATCAAGAACGTCACAAAAGGGGTGCAGACGGCGCAGAGCTCTGAGAAGGCCATGGAGCAGATTAGCGAGGCCTCACGGCAGGTGAACCAAATGATCGAGAAAGTTTCTGAGTCCATGGGGATGCAAGTCACCGCGATCAAGGAATTGTCCAAGGCGCTGGAGAACGTTGCAGAGATGAGCCAGAGTATTTCCGCCTCCACTGGAGAACAGACTACAAACGCGAAACAGGTTTCGCAGGCAATCGAGGGAGTGAGTGAGATCACCCAGAGCACAGCCTCCGCCACCGAACAAATGTCAGCCTCCACAGAGCAGTTGTCTGGGATGGCGCAGGAGCTCCAGAGGCTTGTCACTCAATTTAAGATCAAAAATCATAGTGGGGAGGCTCGAGCCTTGGCAGAAGATGCGAGTGAGGTTCAAACTCGAAAGCTCGTAGGGGTCGTTCAGACCTGACGCCCAATTCGTCAGGTATCCGCAAGACGCATAGGGAGCTCGGCGTGCTGCGGTGACTCGCTGCCGAGCTCCAGACTATTGGGAACGCCAAACGGGACGGACAGCAAGAAGAGGGCCCGGTTAAGCGTCCAGCTTGAAGTAGTTATTGATGCCAATAGGACCTCGATATGAGTTGATAGGTATTTCACCGTCCTGAGGAGTCAGCCCTGAAAAACGTTTTCAAGACCACTTCCATCGGCGTCACTTTCACCGTAAGACGCGCGATCGTGAGCGTATGATGCGATGAGCTGATGCGTTGTGACGACAAAGAAATGATCTCGGGATAGCTATTATGATGCGCGTCAAGTTGTTACATTTACATCTCACCGCGGCCCTTGAACGAACGCATCAGCGTCTGCTTGTCCGCGAACTCCAGGTCCCCCCCCACGGGGAGCCCGAAGGCTATTCGGGTTGTTTTCACCCCTGTTTCCTTGAGCTCCTTGACGAGGTACAGAGCGGTGGTTTCCCCTTCCACTGTGGGATTCGTAGCCAGGATGACCTCTTGGATGCCGCCCTTGCGCACGCGCTCAATGAGAGCTCCGATTCGGAGGTTGGACGGCCCGACCCCCTCGATCGGGGAAATTGCCCCCATCAGGACGTGATAAAGGCCCCGGTGCTCGTGAATGGACTCCAGTGTGAGCACGTCCCGAGGCTCTTCGACAACGCATATGATCGTCCGGTCCCGGGAAGAGTCGGTGCAGATTGAGCAGGGATCGATGTCCGTGTAAGTGCCGCAAATGCTGCAGGGGTGGATCGTCTGGCGCAAGCAGGCAAGATCGTCTGCAAGCGACCTGACCAGCGTGTCATCCGTGCGGAGCAGGTAGTAGGCGATGCGGGAGGCGCTTTTCCTGCCCAACCCTGGGAGCCGCGCAAGGTTCCCGATCAGCCTTTCGAGGGCGTTCATCTCTGCTTTCTCATGCCTCCACGGACGACCGGTAGTTCTACAGCCCGAGGAAGCCCGGGGGAAGGCCCAGCATCCCTGTCGCCTGGGACACTTCCTCTCTGATTTTCTCCTTCAGCCTGTCCAGCGCGTCAGTGACAGCGGCAAGTACGAGGTCCTGCAGCATCTGGATGTCGCGCTGATCAACCGCCTCCGGAGCTATGGTGACTTTCTCCACCTGCATCTGGCCGTTGACCTCTACGGTGACGAGACCTCCCCCCGCGGAACCGGTTGCCCGCACCGTCTTTAGCTTGGCCTGAATCTCCCCCATTTTTGACTGCAGCCCTTGCAGCTGCTTGAAGATCTCAAACGGATTGGTCGCCATGACCCTCGCCTTTCACTACTTCGCCGCGGAACACCTTCCGAAGCAGCTCGACTCGCTGATCCACCACTGCCGGCTCTTGCTTCATTTCCTGGAAAGCGAGCTTGATGCGAACGGAACGGGAAAAAAGCGCCGAGAATCTGGCCGCCAGAAGCTCCTTATCCTTCAGGACTACCTCTCCCTGGAAATGGTCCTTTGCGGAGAAAGCGAGGACCACCTCCTCTCCTTCCAGGCTGACCGAGGCTACCCTCTCCAGCGCGGAGGCGAGCGCGGGCTTCTCCCTGCGAAGGGTCTCCGCCACCTTTGCTACCGCTCCCTTGATGTCAGGGGCTTCCCTCTCAACAGCGGCCTGCGCGGCCTGGTTTGCTCTTGCCTCCACACGGGTTCCCGGCTGGGAGAGCAGCTCGCCGCGCATTTCTGCCAGCGCTTCCCGCACTTCCGAGGCGCTGATCAGGGAGTCCAGTCGGGACAGACGGGATAGAGTCAACTCTAGTTCGAAGCGCTGGTTCAAAGAAAAGCGGATGTTGCGATATAGGGCAAGAAGAAGCTCGATGGCGCGTTCGATCTGTGCTGCGCTCAGCGAGTCAAGCACGGAAGCGTCGAAGTCCTGCGGCGAATACCCCAGGAGCGTGTCCTTGGTGACGCCGCTCTTCAGGAAAAGAAGGTTTCGGAAATACTCCGCAAGGTCCGCGACGAACTGCTCGATCGATACCCCCGTGGCCAAGAGGGCGTCCGTGCCCTCGAGCACTTTCCCCATCTCCCCGGCCCGAAGGAGGCGAACATAGTCGTTCAGCTCCTCTATCCCCAGGACCCCCAGCTTCTCCCTGATGCGCTCCAGTGTGATGGATCCGTCGGAAAAAGAAACAACCTGATCAAGCAGCGTATACGCATCCCGAAGGGAACCGGTAGCTTCCTTGGCGATCCAAGTGAGAGCCCTTTCTTCCGCCTGCACTGACAGCTCGCGCGCCGCCTCGACGAGCTTCCCCTTGATCTCGGCGGTGGAGATGAGTCTGAAGTTGTACTGCTGGCAGCGGGAACGGATAGTCGCGGGCACCTTGTGGACCTCTGTAGTCGCGAAGACGAAGACGATGTAGGGAGGGGGCTCCTCGATGGTCTTCAACAGCGCGTTGAAGGCGCTGTTGGAAAGCATGTGCACTTCGTCGATGATGTAGACTTTGAACCTGCCAGCGTTAGGGGCAAAAAGAACCTCGTCGCGGATCTCGCGGACGTCATTCACGCTCGTGTTGGATGCGCCATCGATCTCTATGACGTCCAGGGAAGCCCCTCGAGCTATCTCTTGGCAGCTTGCGCACGTCCCGCACGGGGTGTCCGTTGGTCCTTTCTCGCAATTCAGGGCCCTGGCAAGAATGCGCGCAACCGAAGTCTTGCCCACGCCGCGGGGTCCCGCGAAAAGGTAGGCGTGCGCGATACGGCTCTGACGGAGTGAGCTCGTCAAGGTGGCGGAAACGAACTCCTGGCCGACAAGCTCGGTGAAGCTTTGGGGGCGCTTTCGGGTTGCCGTGACTTCATATGCCATGTACGAGGCCTCCGCGCCGCTTCATGGATAATCCGGCGGGCCGTAGTCATAAGAAAGCCGACCGGCGGTGAAAAAGCAACCCCCTCGGCTCCATCCAAGCCGAATACGGCTCATGAACACGCTGCTTACCGTTGCTCCCTTCCGGGCCTCGCGGGGTTGGGCAGCAGCTCATAGCGTATGGCCTGGATATCAACGCCAAGAGGGTTGTACGGAGAGAGTGGGATTCGAACCCACGGTACCCTTGCGAGTACACACGCCTTCCAAGCGTGCACCTTAGGCCACTCGGTCATCTCTCCAAGCACCACGGATGGTGCAAACGCGTCCAGCGTACGTGGTTGCACAGTGGACGCCAAGACCCAGGACGGGTCGCGGTCGGCCGAAGTACCGTAGGCTCTAACCTCCGCGCAGTCTATCGCGATAGTGTTGTCGCCATAGGGATGCACCAGAGCCGACCAAGCTCAAGAATCCGAAACAATCTCGCGGAGAGAGTGGGATTCGAACCCACGGAGCCGCAAGCGGCTCAACGGTTTTCGAGACCGCCCGATTCGACCGCTCTCGCATCTCTCCAAGCACTATGACGGCGTACTCGCCGAACAGACACTCCCCTACGTTACAAGCGTTCGTTCCAAACACAAGGTCGCCTCCGGCTCACGCTGGAGGCGACCAATCTCATCGTGCCCAAGAGGATTCGAACCTCCGACCTTTAGATCCGCAGTCTAATGCTCTATCCAGGCTGAGCTATGGGCACCCGACAGTCCCGCGGTGTACTTATTCCGCTCGACCTCCTGCGCCGCGCCAGTACACGAATACGCGGTCGCCTTTGACAGGTTCCTGTACGGAGAGGGGGGGATTCGAACCCCCGGTACCCTTACGGATACAACGCCTTAGCAGGGCGCCCGATTCGGCCACTCTCGCACCTCTCCCTTTCCAGCACCTCCCCAGGACTGACGGCCCCAGCTTAGACAAAAACGGTCACCGTGGTCCTCTTGCGAGCGACGGGGAGGGGCAAGGGATGCGTGATCGGAGAGGGAGGGATTCGAACCCCCGGAACCGCAAGCGGCTCAACGGTTTTCAAGACCGCCTCCTTCGACCACTCGGACACCTCTCCCAAGCGCATGGAAGCGGGCAGCATGCGGAAATCCGCACTGCCACCTTCACGCTCTACTGGCAGCGCCACTATACTCACGCTCCGGAGGTTTGTCAACAAAACAGGGGAATGCAGGCGGAATGCAGAGCCCTCAGAGGATGATTTCCAACAACCGTTCGAGGTCGTCGGAGGAATAGTAGGCGATCTCGATTCGCCCCTTGCCGCCGTTGCCTCTCAACTCGACTTTGGTCCCGAGCTTCTCCATGAGCTTCTGCTCTATCTCCTTCACCTCGGGTTCCTTGCGCTCTGCGCCGGCCTGGCTGGCCTTCCGTGATTTCTGCCCTTGGCGCTTCCCCGCGGAGAACGCCGCGGCGAGCTCCTCAGCTTCCCGCACGGAAATGCCCTTCTCTATGACCCGTCTAAAGAGCAGCTGCTGGTCGGCGGGATTGACGAGCGAGAGGACCGCCCGCGCGTGGCCCGGACTGAGGACCCCTTTCTCGACCGCTGTCTGAGCCTCCTGGGGAAGCTTGAGAAGGCGCAGCGTGTTGGCGACCGTCGACCTGTCTTTGCCGACTCTGCTTGCCATCTGCTCCTGACTCAGGCCACCGAGCTCCATAACCTTCTTGTAGGCAAGGGCTTCCTCGATGGGGTTGAGATCCTCCCGCTGGATATTCTCAATGAGAGCAATCTCGAGTTTTTCATCCGGGCTAAACTGCCGTACGAGCACCGGGACTTTTTCCAGACCGGCAAGCCGCGCTGCCCGGACACGGCGTTCCCCTGCCACGATGACGTAAGTGCCGTCCTGCGAAGGCTCCGCCAGCACGGGCTGCAGCACGCCTTTCAGACGAATGGAGTCTGCGAGCTCCCGCAAGGCCGTCTCGTTGAACTCGCGCCGCGGCTGCTGCGGATTGGGCTTCAGAGCGGATACCGTAACCTCTGTGACGGAGGCCAGATCAACCTCAGCCTCTTCGCCAAGCAGGGCGCCTATGCCCTTGCCCAGCACCTTCTTAGACATTCAGAAGGACCTCCTCCGCGAGCTTCTGGTAGCTGCGGGCGCCTATGCACTCGGGGTCATACTGGCTGATAGGTTTGGCGAACGACGGGGCTTCGCTGAGACGGACGTTTCTCGGGATGATCGTCCGAAAGACCTTGTCCTTGAAGTAGCCCGTGACTTCCTGGACTATCTCGTGTGCCAGCTTCGTCCTTACATCATACATCGTGAACAGAATGCCACCAATCTTCAGCTCCGGGTTCAGGTTCTTCTGGACTCTGTTGACGGTCTGCAGGAGCAGGCTTAGCCCTTCGAGGGCGAAGTATTCACATTGCAGCGGGATGATCACGAAGTCTGCTGCCACTAGTCCGTTCAGCGTAAGGAGTCCTAGTGAGGGCGGGCAGTCGATGAAGATATAGTCGAACCTCGGGGAAAGAGTCCGCAGGTACCGCTTGAGAAAGAACTCCCTCTCCTTCTCATCAACGAGCTCTACGGTGGCGCCGGTGAGGTTGATGCTGGAGGGGATGATGGAGAGGTTTGGCACGGAGCTGATCTGGACTGCGGCGGAAGCTTCCACATTTCCCGTGATGACCTCATAGATCCCTGGAAGATCCTTCTTTGCACCGACGCTACTCGTCGTATTGCCCTGGGGGTCGAAATCGACAAGAAGAACCTTCTTGCCGGCCTCGGCAAGGTATGCTCCGAGATTGACGGCAGTCGTGGTTTTTCCCACTCCCCCCTTCTGGTTTGCAAAGACGATGATCTTGGCCATTGGTTCAGGAATACCCCTTTTTCTCCCTGCTGACAATACAACAGGCCAGACTTTTGCTATACGGGTGTTACCATATTTTGCCGTCCATCGAAAAAAAAATCGCCGGGGCTTGCGTAGCGCGTTCTCATGCGTTATACCAGTGGCCGGTCATCGACCGCGTAGAAATCCTTGGGAGGGGAAACCGTGTTTGTCTCAATCAAAAAGCGCAATGGCACTATAGTCCCTTTTAAGCCAGAGAAAATCACTGCGGCAATCAATCGAGCTGGGGAGGC
>Ga0326727_10011662_pt1 | contig 20350 bp, 17 predicted proteins | sample MB2enrmetagenome_FD_207643 | JGI IMG/M metagenome (GOLD analysis project Ga0326727, IMG submission 207643) | Lab enriched peat soil microbial communities from McLean, Ithaca, NY, United States - MB29MY | ecosystem: Environmental > Terrestrial > Soil > Wetlands > Peat | place: USA: New York...
ACCAGCAGATACGCGACGGCTGGCAGGTGGAGTCGACCGACAAATGGCTGCGGCTGGGCAATCCCTGGGCGCTGGAGCGGCCCGAGGACGCCTTTGAAGTGAAGATGGGCGGGCGCACGGAGAAGCATACCGACGCCAAGGGGCGAGTGCGGGTGGAATGGCTTCCGCAAAAGCTGGTGCGCGGGGTTCCGCACGATACGCCGATTTTGGGCTACCGCACCAACACCGCCAACACCATGCGCCTGTGGGCGGCGCAGGCGGTGGAGAGCTTCGACTTTAGCACGTTCAATCAGGGGGATTTCCTGGGCGCGGTGGCCGACAAGGTCTCCAGCGAAAACATCTCGAAGATACTTTACCCCAACGACGAAGGAGTGCAGGGCAAGCAGTTGCGGCTGGCGCAGCAGTTTTTCTTCGTCTCGTGCAGCCTGCAGCACATTCTGAAGATTCAAGCCACGCAGAACCGCGCGCTGGCGGAGCTGCACCGCAACTTCGCCATCCAGATGAACGACACCCATCCGGCAATTGCGGTGGCGGAGCTGATGCGGCTGCTGATCGACGAGCATGAAATGGAGTGGGACGCGGCCTGGCATGTGACCGGGCACACGCTCTCTTACACCAACCACACGCTTCTGCCGGAAGCGCTGGAGCAGTGGCCGCGGAGCCTGTTCGGGGCGCTGCTGCCGCGGCACCTGGAGATCATCGACGAGATCAACCGCCGCCATCTGGAGAATGTGCGCTTGAAGTTTCCCGGCGATGAGGGGCGCGCGCAGCGGCTCTCTCTGATCAATGAAGAAGGCGAGAAGTTCGTGCGCATGGCGCACCTGGCGGCGCTGGGCAGCCATGCCATCAACGGCGTGGCCGCGCTGCACACGGAGCTGCTGAAGACCCATGTGCTCAGCGATTTCTACGCGCTGACGCCGGAGAAGTTCAGCAACAAGACCAACGGGGTGACGCCGCGGCGCTGGATGCGATTGAGCAATCCGCGGCTGGCGCAACTGCTGACCGCGCGCCTGGGATCGGGCTGGGTGCGGGATATGGAAAAGCTGCGCAAGCTGGAGCCGCTGGTGGACGACCAGGAGTTCTGCGCGGATTGGCGCGCCATCAAGCGGCACAACAAGCTGCAACTTGCCGCCTACATTCACGATCGTCTGGGAGTTGCCATCGATCCGGATTCGATCTTCGACGTGCTGGTGAAGCGGCTGCACGAGTACAAGCGCCAGCACCTGCTGATTCTGTACATTCTCACCCTCTACAAGCGCATTCAGCGCGACCCGGACGTGGAGGTGACGCCCCGGACCTTCATCTTCGGCGGCAAAGCGGCGCCGGGCTATCGCATGGCCAAGCTGATCATCAAGCTGATTCACTCGGTGGGCGAGGCCATCAACTCCGACCCGCTGGTGCGGGGACGGCTGAAGGTTGTCTTTCTGCCCGATTACAGCGTGAAGCTGGGGCAGAGGGTGTACCCCGCCGCGGACCTGAGCGAGCAGATTTCGCTGGCCGGCAAGGAGGCCTCGGGTACCGGGAACATGAAGTTCGCCATGAACGGCGCGGTGACCATCGGCACGCTGGACGGAGCCAACATCGAGATTCGCGAGGAGGTGGGCGCGGAGAACTTCTTCCTCTTCGGGCTGACCACCCCAGAAGTGGAGAGCCGCAAACGGGAGGGCTACTATCCGCGCGCGATCTTCGAGGCCAACGCGTGGCTGAGGGAGGTTCTGGTCGCGCTCTCCAGCGGCGAATTTTCGCGCGGCGACCGCACGCTCTTCGAGCCGCTGGTGAACTCCCTGCTGACCGCCGACGACTACATGCTGCTGACCGATTATCAATCGTACGTCGATTGCCAGGACCTGGTGAGCGCGGCTTACAAAGACCATGAAGCGTGGACGCGGATGTCGATCCTGAATGTGGCGCGCATCGGCAAGTTCTCCTCGGACCGCGCGATCCGCGACTACTGCGCGGATATCTGGAAGAGCTGGCCGGTGAAGATTCAGTTGTAGGCGGCTCTTGGGTGGTTCGGGTTCTTGGCTTCTAAGATCCTAAAAATGAAGTACCCAACACTCGGGCGGTATTGACATTGTCATGACAACCCGTTATTCTTGAGATTCCAACGGAGAAGTCCATGGCCACTCAATCCATCCTCACGGAACGGCGCACGGTCAAGCTGGATGTGCGGGTATCACCCGCGGCAAAGGCCAAGTTGCAGGCTGCCGCATCGGCCGTTCATCGTTCGATGAGTGATTTTGTCATGGAGAGCGCTCTCTCCCGTGCCGAGGATACACTGGCTGAGCGCCGGGTCTTCGGCCTGGATGCGGAGAAGTGGGCCGCCTTTCAAGCGGCTCTCGATGCACCTGCACGTCCTCTGCCGCGTTTGCAAGCTCTGCTGGATGAACCAGGGTTCTTTAACTCCGGCACGGCAAAATGAGTGAGACCCGCACCATTGAAAAGCTGCGGCGGGACCATCCCCGCGAAGATCAGCTTGCCGCCTTCGACTGCGGTGTAGAGGCGTTGAATAGCTGGTTGAGCAAGCACGCGCTACAAAATCAAGGCGCGGGCGCGGCGCAGAGTTATGTTGGCCTGGTTGATGGAGTTGTAATTGGCTATTACAGCCTGGTCGTCGGGCAGATCGAGTACATCGATGCGCCGGAGCGCTTGCGGAAGGGACTCGCCCAGCATCCTGTGCCGATCATGCTGCTGGCTCGTCTTGCCGTTGATAAAAACTGGCAGAAGAAGGGCGTGGGGCGCGCGCTGCTGCGGGATGCCGTGCTGCGCACCCTGCAAGCCGCCGAGATCGCCGGGATTCGCGCGCTCGCCGTCCATGCAAAAGACGATGCGGCGCGGCGCTACTATGAACAATTCGACTTTGTCGCTTCTCCGGCGGACCCGCTCCATCTGCTGGTGCTGCTGAAAGATGTTCGCAGGCGCGTGGGCGCTTAAGACGGTAGCTACGGCAATGCAAAGTTCATACTTTCAACGCGAATCAGTCTATTGTCTATTGGTTTTATCGTAGATCGAGTTGCTTTTCAGGAACAATCCTGGCGCTGCCGGTGTCTACCCATATATGACTTTGCGATGGCATTGGGGCAGGATGCTACGGATTGCCGGCGTCGTGGTACTGGCGCTGGTGGCCGGACTGGCTGTCTTTGTGCAAATCCAGCAGCGCATTCTGCGCTGGCGCGCCGAGCGGCTGCTGGCCGACATGCGCGAGTTGCAATCGCATAAGAGCAACTGGGCCGATGCGCAGAAGATCATGACGCGATGGGGCGCGTGGGGAAGTTATGAGAGCTCCTGCACACAGGTAGAATGCCGCTACCACATCTATCTTCAGGACTCGGTTAGCTCATTTCTTAGGAAACACTGGGAACAAATCCCCTTCCCGAGGATGCTCGACTATCCACTCGCGCTGATTGGTGAAAAAGGTGCTTCCGCGAGTGCGAATTTCAGAATCGAGAGAGGAATCGTTGCTGAGAGCAGATACGATCTACGCGTATTGGTTATTTTTGGTAATTCGCGAGACTCGACCGGAGGATACGATCTGATTGGAATTGAGTCGCAATCGGCGAACGGGTTTGGCCCCAATTTCATAACCGACAGACTTCTGCATCCGGAGTATTGGATCGGCGTGACAGGCGGGTGCTTGGGTTGCATCAAGTTCATGACGGAATTTACCCCACTCGCCGGTAGGGAGAAAATTAGTCAGCTTACCGATTTCAATTTCTCCTGCATTACTCGATGGTTCTCTTGTACCAAAGAAGCGGATATCATGCCTTCTGCATGGAAGCAGTATCAAGAGGAGTTGACCAGCCGTCAGGCTCGGGAAGATGCTTTCGATCAATGTACGGTTCCACTCGAGTTTTTTGGTAGCGATGACGAAAACATTGCTGTTGCCGAGGTCATCTCCCGCCATGCGATCCGTGCACCATACGGCGCACAACTTGCGACCCGTTTGCGTGTGACACGCATCCTAAAGGGTCAGATTAAATGGCCATTGAACAAAGCTGAGGATGCAATGGTCTATGATCGATACGTAGATACTCTGAGATGGAATTCAACCGAAATTGTTGCAGGAAAGCGATACATACTACTTGCTGACATCGATAAAAATCACTCAGGCAATAATGAGGTTGCGATCAACGAGTGCGGCGTCATTCCCTATACCGAGCAAAATCTCAGCGCGATTCAGCGGGGCATTGACGCATCCCTGGCGCGGCACATCCCGGAGAGATAGCTCCGCCCGGCTGCTGCGGAGTCGCAGGCGATTGTGTTATCTTTCCCGCATGGAACGCCGACGCTGGTTTTTCGCCACACTTCTTTTCGTGATTACCGCAACCCTCAATCCAGTGCACAATCTTGCACAGAATCTTGCGCCTACGCCGCCGATGGGGTGGAACAGTTGGGATGCGTATGGGCTGACCATCAATGAAGCTGACTTCAAGGCCAATGCTACCGTGCTGGCTGAGTACAAGCAGTTCGGGTGGCAGTATGCGGTGATTGACGAGGGGTGGTACATGGAGAACCCCAACGGCCGCAACCTGGCGGAGAGAAAGTATCTGCTGGACGGGAACGGGATTCTGATTCCGGTGGCGAGCAGGTTCCCGACGGCGGCTGACGGGGCGGGGTTCAAGCCGTTGGCCGACTGGGTGCACAAGCAGGGGCTGAAATTCGGTATTCATATTGTGCGCGGGATTCCCAAGCAAGCAGTCGAGAAGAATCTGCCCATCGCCGGGTCGAGCTTTCACGCTGCCGACGCGGCCGACACCACGGAGACCTGTCCGTGGGACGACGGCAACTACGGCGTGGCGGACAACGCCGCCGGTCAGGCTTACTACGACTCGATGCTGAAGCTCTATGCGGGCTGGGGGCTGGACTTCATCAAGGTGGATTGCATCAGCGACCACCCCTACCGGCCCACGGAGATTCGCCAGATTGCCGAGGCGATCAAGAAGACGGGGCGGCCGATGGTGCTGAGCCTTTCACCGGGTCCGACGCAACTGGAGCACGCGGCCGAGGTGGCTGAAATGGCGCAGATGTGGCGCATCACCAACGACCACTGGGACGCCTGGATGTTCCCCCGCCATTCCGGCGACGACGAGTTTCCCTTCGGACTGAGAGGCGAGTTTGACCGGCTGGCCAAGTGGTTTGTGTATGCCAAGCCGGGCAACTGGCCGGACGCGGATATGCTGCCGTGGGGCTGGCTGGGGCCGCATCCGGGATGGGGCGAGCCGCGCCAGTCGCGGCTGACGCATGATGAGCAGCAGACCGAGTTCACGCTGTGGGCCATCGCTCGCTCGCCTCTGATTCTGGGCGCTAATCTGACCAAGCTGGATGAGTTTACCAAGTCGCTGATGAACAATCAGTCAATCCTGTTCATGAATCAGAATGTGACGTATAGCCATCCGGTCGATCTGACCAGCCTGGGGGCCGGTTTTGAAAACGCGCGGGTGTGGAGGGGTTCGATCAACGATCCGGGGGCCAGGAATTACGCGGAGTTCTTTGGCTTTTTCAACCTGGATGACAAGCCGGTGACGCTGCGCGTGAGCTGGGCACAGCTTGGCCTGGAGGGGAAGAAGCATCTGGCTCAGAATGTGTGGAAGGAAGACGGCTTCAAGGAATCGAAGGAAGTCACAGTGACCTTGCCGGCGCACGGCAGCACGGTGTACGAGATTCGATAGGCGAGGGTTTTTAACTTGCAACGAAGAAATTTTCTTGGAGGCATCACGGCGGTTTGGATTGCGTCGGGAGGGTTCGCGCTTGCGGCCTCGACCAAAGGGTTGCGGCTTGCCGAGGCGGCGCGGGCGCAGTTAGGCGTAACCACGGGCTACGATCCAAATTACACGAAACTGAGCTATCCGGGCGGAGACGTGCCGCGCTCGACAGGAGTGTGCGCCGACGTGGTAATTCGCGCGGCCCGCGACGGGCTGGGGATGGACCTACAAAAGCTGGTGCATGAGGACATGGTGAAAGCCTTCAACGCCTACCCGGCGCGTAAGGTGTGGAGGTCGCGGGAGCCGGATGCGAATATCGACCACCGGCGGGTTCTGAATCTGGAGGCTTATTGGACGCGAGCCGGGGCGCGGCTGTGGGCCGCCGCTGCACCGACGCCGGGCGACGGTTTCCCCAAGTCCATTGAGGTCGGCGATATTCTCACCTGGCTGCTCGACGCGCGGTTGCCGCACGTGGGCATTGTGGTGAGCGATGGCCGGCAGACGCGGGTGGTGCACAATATCGGGCGAGGAGTGGAAGAGAGTCCGCTCGCAGACTTTTCTGCGCAGCGGGCGGCGGGGCATTATCGCTGGCCGGTGGGTGGGTAGAGCTTTTCACAGTTTCTGTGAGGCTGATTTTGTGGTTTCCCACCCATTTCACAAAGAACGTGAAATGGATGGGGCACAGATATTCCTTACACTATCGTTGAAAATACTTTGGCGCGGCTATGGCTTTGCAGCGTCGAGTTCGTCCTTGTAGACCTTGCCGCCCTTCATCACAAACGAGACGTGCTCCAGCGCCTCGACGCGCTCCAGAGGGTTACTGGTGACGGCGATGAGGTCGGCGTACTTTCCGGATTCGAGGGTGCCTACGTCGTGGGCGCGGTCGATGAGGTCGGCGGCGCTGGAGGTGGCGGCGCGGATGGCCCCGGCCGGGGTCATGCCGAACTTGACCATGTAGTGGAATTGCTTGGCGTTGTCGCCGTGAGGATAGACGCCGGCATCGGTGCCGAAGGCGATCTTTACGCCCGCGGCCACAGCTTTGGCGAAGTTCTCGCGCTGCAGGCGGCCCACCGTCTTCTCCTTCTCGACATTCTCCTTGGGCAGGCCAAACTCGACGGCCTTGCCGAGGATGTAATCGTCGTTATAGATGTCGGCGACCAGATAGGTGCCGCGGGCCTTCATCATTTCTATGCCCTCGGCATCGATGAGGCTGCCGTGCTCGATGGAGTCGACACCGGCGCGCACCGCATCCTTGATTCCCTGTGTTCCGTGGGCATGCGCGGCTACCTTGCGGCCGGTGCGATGAGCCTCATCTACGGCCATCTTCATCTCTTCGTAGGTAAGCTGCTCGGCGCCGGGCTTGTCGCCCAGGGAGAGCACGCCGCCGGTGGCCATGACCTTGATGACATCCACTCCATACTTGATCTGCTCTCGAACCACGTGGCGAACCTGCTCGGGGCCGTCGGCTAGCTGATAGCCGCGCTCGGCGGGATACATCTTGTTCTCGACGCCGGGAGCAAAGCTATTCATGTCGCCGTGGCCGCCGGTGATGGAGATGGCCGGACCGCTGGCCACCACGCGCGGGCCGGGAAAGAGGCCTTCGTCAATGGCGCGCCGCAAATCGACGGCGAAGAAGGGCTGGGAACCCACGTCGCGTACGCTGGTGAAGCCGGCCTGGAGGGTCTTGTTGGCATTGACCACGCCGTTAAAGCCGCCCATGAAAGGGGTTGTCCGCACCGCCCAGATAGGGTCGTAGTGGTCGGCGCGGGCCTCCAGATGGGTGTGACAATCGATGAGCCCCGGCAGCACCCAGGCCTGGGAGAGATCGATAACCTTGGCCCCTGTTGGAATGGTTACTTCAGATGCGGGCGCGACTTTTGCGATGCGCTCGCCTTCGATGACCAGGACCATGTTGTCGCGCAGGTTGTCGCTGGTCGCGTCGAAGAGATGACCGGCCTTGACATAGACTGTGGGCGATGCGGTTTGGGCCAGGATAACGTGCGGCGCGAGGGCCAGTGCTCCGAGCGCAAACAGGGAACGAAAAATCAAGGCCGGCTTACGATTCATGGGACTCTCCTTCCCGAAACGAGGGTCATTCGCATTATAGAGAACGCGCGTTTGCCGCGAGGGAGAATTGGAGAGGATGACCCAAACCCGAACGCTAGTTAGTACGCTAGCTTTGCCCGTCACCTCCCTGCCCCACTATTTTGTGAGAAACTGGTTGTTCCGGAATTTGGCCGCGGCAACCATGATGGCTTCTTCCGGCAGGAATGTCGTATGCCGATTCTTCGCTCGTTTTTTATCGCACTCTCTCACAATCGCGCTCTGCGGCGGTTCAGCGAACGCTCCCTGGTGGGTAAACGGCTCAGCTCGCGGTTTATTGCCGGCATGGAGATCGACGATGCCCTGCGCGTGGCCGCGGAGGTTAACAATCAGGGCATGAGCGTTACGCTGGACTCGCTGGGCGAGAGCGTGACCACCGAGGCCGAGGCCCGGGCCGCCGCCGAGGTTTACCACAAGCTGCTGGATGCGATAGCCGCGCGCAAGCTGAACGCCAACATCAGCATGAAGCTGACGCAGATGGGGCTGAATCTATCGCCCGCGCTGGCCGAGAGCATTGCCGAGAGCGTGGTCCAGCACGCCCGCAAGACGGGCAGCTTTGTGCGCATCGACATGGAGGATTCGTCGCTGACGCAGGTGACGATGGAGATTGTCGAGCGGCTCCATGCCAAGCCGGAACTGCGCGAGGCGATTGGCATCGTGATACAGGCCTATCTTTTCAGATCGCAGAAAGACATCGAAGATCTGATCGCCAACGGCATCCGCGTGCGGCTGTGCAAGGGCGCGTACCAGGAGCCGGCGGAGATCGCGTTTCCGCGCAAGGCCGATGTGGACGCAAACTTTATCAAGCTGGCCAATCTGCTGCTGGAAAGTTCGGAGTACCATGGGTTGGCGACCCACGATGACGCCATGGTCGCCGCGGCCAAACGCTACGCCAAAGAGCACGGCATCGATCGCAGCCATTTCGAATTCCAGATGCTCTACGGGATTCGGCGCGATTTGCAGCGCAAGCTCGTCGAGGAGGGCTACAAGGTGCGCGTGTACGTTCCCTTCGGGAACGATTGGTATCCCTACTTCATGCGCCGGTTGGCCGAGCGGCCGGCGAACGTGCTGTTTTTAGCGAAGAACTTTTTCCGGTTCTAGAACGGCCGACATAGGTTCGTGGTTTTCCATCCATTTCACAAAGAACGTGAAATGGATGGGGCACTCAGCTGTTTTTGGCGAAGAACTATTTCCGGTTTTAGGCGGCTGAAAGCGCTTTGAATAGACACGAATTTAGCCGCGTCATTTCACAGCGAAGAGGCCTTGCGCGTCAAACCGACTCGACGGAATCGATCTTCCGGGCGATTTCGATGGTCAGGGTTTCGACTGTGGCATGGAAGAGCCTGCGCTCCCGCTCGGGCAGCTCGTCCAGCAGATCGGGAAACGGCGTGACCTCACAGCCGGAAAACGCGGCGCAGCCGACGGTGTCGGCCATGCGGCAGCTTACATTGATCAATTCGGCCATGCCCCAGGGGCCCTCCTTCAGCCGCGGCGCATGATGCTCGGAGACAATAGGTTCAAACTCGAGGGGCATCTTCCAATCCGTAATCAGTTGCCGTCCGGCCTCGCAGTGATCCCATCCGAACAGCTCCCTCTCGGCGTTGAGAATGGTGATAGGAGAGCCGCTGTGAACTCCCAGCAGGAGACTGTACTCCTTGGGCCGGATCACGGCCAGCGCCAATCGCCCGATGTCGTGCATCACCCCCGCGGTGAACGCCACGTCCCGGTCCAGAAAGCCCACGGATGCCAGTTGATCGGCGATCAGGGCACAGGCCAGGTTGTGGCGCCAGATGGTGCGCATGGCCGGCTGGCTCAGCGCTTTTCCCATGTACGCGCGCACGCCGACTGTCATGCAGAGACCTTGCAGGTTATTGGCGCCCAGCACCGCGATGGCCTGCAGGATGCTGCTGGCGGGGAAACGCGGCGCATACAAGAGAGAATTTGCAATGGTGAGGACTTCGCTGGCAAAGGCCGGATCGGCGGAGATCAGATCGCTCAACTCGTGCAGTTGCACATTCTCATTGTTGGCCAGTTGCAGAACCCGGAGTGCGACCTGAGGAAAGGGCGGAAGGCGGAGATGTGCCCAGGACGGAGAGATTGCCTCGTTCCTTCGCCTCTCATTCTGCAACATCTGAGTTTCCCTTCGTTGCGACGACCAGCGTGAGCCGTAGGCTCTTCTGACCATGCCGCGCGCGGGTGCGTAACACACCTCGCGCGCCGCAGAGGAAATGCCAGTTAATAGTCTTTTCGGCACGCGGAGAGATTCCTTGAGCGTGCCGGTGTTGAATGAGAGAGATCTAATCATTGCGCCGGTGTGAGATCGAACGCATGACCAAAACGGCAGCGTTCTCGGGCCGGCGCAGGGGTTGTCAGCACTGCGGAACCCAGCCAGTGCAGACTCCCAGCATACGAGAGGTTCTATTGCGCGGCCCAGGTCTTGCCATCCGCGCTCACCCAGATTGCGCCGGCATCGTTTTCCAATTCAAATTTTTCGGCCGGCGCGGTGTTGCCGCTCAAACTCGTTTTCGCCCGTACCTCGACGGCGCGCCCTGTCCATTGCCGGGCGACCTGCGACCAGTGTTCGCCAGAGTCGCTACTCAAAAACAACGCGCCTGCCAGATCGATTTCCAGCACGAGATGCTGGGCGGTTGCCCGGGAAACAGCCGCCAGGCCGCTGGGCAGCTTGGGCGGATTCGCCTTGCGGGGGGCTGATGATCCTTCGAGTTGCTCTTGTGCGATGATGTCGAAGCTAGCGGAAGGCGAGGACTGCTGTTGCATCCGCGGCCCCGCCGAGGCACGCGCCGCGGGGTGGATAGCGTGGGCGGCATATGTTTCCGACGTCATGCTCTTTTGTAAAACCTTTGTGGCGTTGGCGCCGGCCGAGAGAGCGCCGGACCTCATCTGACGAACCTGCTGTCCTGCGGTTACAGCCGGTTCGGGTTGGAATTGCGCAGTGACCTGCTGCTTGTCTGACTCGACGGAAAGTGGAATGACCGCACGGCTCTCCTCCGTTGAAGCTGTGAATGTGCCCGGCTCAGCGGGAAGCGCGGCGGATAGAGCAGGCTCTTGCTTAAGCTCCTCCGACGGCCTGCGACGCGTGGCAAATTCACCGCTACCGGCAGCGGATTTCGCCGCGGGCACTGGCCGGTGCACTGCTACCGCGCTTGTCCGCCCCCGCGGGATGGGCGCGGGCGCTTCATTGAGAGGCGCGACCTTCGCCATCTCCGGCGTTGGCGTAGTTTGCCTGGAATGAAAGGTGACCACCAGCGCCAGGGACGCGGCCAGAGCCGCCGCCGGAACCCAGGCAAAGCGCCAGTTCCAGAACCATGCTCCGGGTTGCGTTGCAGGCCGGTCTGCCGGAACACGCACCGGCGCCTCTGCATCTGCGGCTGCATGATGCGCCAGGAAAATCACCTGACGGCAGCGGCCGCACCCGGCGAGGTGAGCAAGAATCTGCTCGCGTTCCGGGGTGCCCAGCGCCTGCTCAGCAAAGGCGTTGAGGCTCTCGGCGCCGGGATGAAGATCGAGTTGGGAAGTTGAATTCACGTTGCAGCCTTCTCTTGGAACGCATCAGGTGACGAAATTTGCAGTATTTTCTTGAGATTCAGATTCAAATCGCGCGGATCGGCGCCCAGCGCCTCCTGGGCCGCGGGCTTGCTCAGCCCCAGCGCTTGCAGATTTTTAATGACCTGCTTCCTAAGGCCGCCGGTCACACGGCGCAGCTTGCGGCTCACCGTCGCTTCGTGAACGTGGAGCAGTGGAGCGATCTCCAGCAGGGTTCGCTCATCCAGATAGTAGGCGACCAGCAGAAACCGCTCCTCGGAGGCCAGTTGGCGGAGAGCCTCTTCAATTGCCTTGCCCAGAAGCAGCAGTTCGGCCTCAGGTTTTTGTGGCTCGTGAACTGCGGCCGGGAGTTCATAGCTGTCCGCCGGATCGTCGAGCGGAAGCTCGCGGCGGGTGCGGCGATGATGGTCCACGTGGCGCTGGGCAAGCGTGGTGCGGAGCCAGCCCATCAGCGAGCCTCGCCCCTTGTACGAGTCCAGCGGGCTGCGCCGCACGCCGTCGCGGGTTGTCAGCCCATAAAGCTCCGCGTAGAGTTGATCGGCCAGGTCGCGGCCCAGCGTTTCGCTGCCGGTGATGGCAATGGCGGCGCGCGTCAGCGGCTGGCGGTAGATGGCGAGGAAATGTTCCCACGCGCCCTGGTGGCCGTTTGCGCAGGCTCGCGCCAGCACCAGGTCGGCAAGCCGGAGGCCGCGAAAAAAACTGGCCTGTTGCCGCCGTGAAACTGTCGTTTCCGGCGGGAGGCCGAAGTTCTGTGCCGCTGTAATGCGCTCCAGAATTTCGATAAACTGGTCACGCTCCAGTTTGTAGGCGGTTGCGCCGGATTCCCTCCATAGCTCTTCGACCAATGCATCATGGATCGGCTCCGGCATGGCGGAGATGCTGGCCGCGGCGCTCGCTTCAACGGACTGGGAAGGCGTAATCCCCACGCCCTCACGATACGCTAAACGGCCCGCTAAAAAAACTTTGCAAGAAACCGGCTGGGCGGCGTTCTCGGTTTAGAAGCCGGTGAGGATTCCCGGCGGAGGAGAGTTATGAAGAATCTGGGCAGGTTGGGGCTGGCGGGTGCGTTGGTGTTGGGGCTCGCGGCGTTTGTCGAACAGAGTTGCGTGCAGGCGGCAGGCGGACCGCAGGAGACAGCGAGTGGTTCCTACCGGGTTCTGGCCCCCATCGAGAGCGGCAATCTGCTTCTTTTTCCGGTGGTCCGGGCAAACGGGAAATCTGCCGGTGTAACGCCGTTTATCACTCTGGATGAAGGCATCAAGAGCGGCCAGGTAGAGGTGACCGAGGCCGGCCGAGCACGGGGAATGGTGCGGCAAAGGGGAATGATCGGCGTTCCGCCTTATCGTGGCGATGGCTATCCGCAGTATCCGCATCACGACGACAACTATCGCGGAGACGAGGTGAACACGCTGGTGCTGGTGAACAACTCCGACAAGCCCCTGCTGCTGCTGGCGGGAGAGATCGTGACCGGCGGCAAGCAGGACCGGGTGATCGCCAAGGACCGCATTGTGCCGGCTGGAAGCGAGCCCATCGACCTGGGAGTTTTTTGCATCGAACCGGGTCGCTGGACGGCCAGTTCGGAGACCTTCGGCGCATCGGCCAAGGCGTCCGCGCACAGCTTTATGGTGCAGCCCAGCGTGCGGGAGCGGGCCATGGTCGCCAAAGACCAGCAGGAGGTGTGGAACTCGGTGCGGGGAAGCATCGGCCAGATGGCGATGGCGTCTGCTCCTTCCGCCAGCATTGCCAGGGGCAGCGGATCGGGCGGAGGGTCGGGATACTATCGTTCAATGGGAACCACAAGCTACGCCAAGGCCATGGAAGACAGCTCGGTGAGCGCCAAGGTGGATGAGGCAGCGGCTCCGGTAATGAAGGCGCGGGAGCAGGTGATCGCGCAGCTTCGCAAGGAAGGCGCCATCGGCGTGGTGGTGGCGGTGCGCGGAGAGATTGTGTGGGCCGACCTGTTTGCCTCGACCGATCTGCTCAGCCGCTATTGGACCAAGCTGGTGCGGTCGTACGCGGCCGAGAGTTTGACGGTGGGCGATACGCACGCCGCGCCCACCGTGGCCGATGCGCAGCACTTTCTTGACGCTCCCTCGGGAGGCACGGAGACCAGCGAGGGCAACGTGGGCGTCTACCGCTATCGCGAACTCCGCTCCGGCGGCACGGAGACCTTCGTGCTGGAGTCGCTGCTGCCCGGAACCGGCTACGACGTGCACATCAGCAAGCTGAAGCTGCGGAACGCGGAACATTTTGTCAAGCCGCCTCGGCCTTATCATCCGGAGGTTTACCGCTGATTTATCTTTAGCAGAACTGAGCGTCCCAGGTCTCGATTTTGAGGCCTGGGACTTTTTGCGTCCTACAAGTTCTTCTTTCTGTGCGCCAGGCGGGGAACCGCAATGAGGGTGATGGCGAAGAGGAAGATGGCGGCGGCGATGAACTCCAGGTGGCCAAGGCGCATGTCTTCCAGGAGCAGCTTGGCGGCAACCAGACCCAGCGTGGCGTAGGCGATGCGCGTTAGCTCCACGCGACGTTGGCGGGAGCCGGTAAAGGCCAGCGCAAGGGCCAGGGCGCAGAGGACCAGCGTGCGAATGAAAGCAATGTAAGGTGCGATGGGAGCGATATCGCGTGCGGTGAACCAAAGCAGGCCCACGACCAGAAACGCGGCCAGCGCGAAGACCGCCAAAGCCGCCGTTGCCAGATGAAGAAGCTGCGTTTTCCAGCTCTCCTGAGGGAGACGCTTGCCGGCTGCGTAACATAGAAACGCGCAAAGGGAGACGATGCAGATGCTTGCGTCCAACCTTGCGGGCAGGTTTCCGGCCAGTGCATGAAAGGCATACTCCAGCAGCCCCGAAGCGACTGCTGCTGAGATTAGAAACACCAAACCATGAAAGCGGAGCGTCAGGCGAGTTGCGAGAAGGGTGGCGGCAATCGCGGCCAGGCCAAGGCACATTGCCAGCCAGAAGGATGTCAAGCAGAGCAGGCATCCGGCCAGGAACAGGCCCGCGGCCCAGGCAGCAAAGACGTGGAAGTTGCGGCCCTCGGCGGCTTTGCTGAACACGACAAAGATTGCCGCGTAACTTGCAGCCGAGAAGAGCAGGCAAACCGCACTCAGGACGATTGCTCCGTTGCCCGGCGCAAAGTAGAGCACGCTCGACGCGGCCAATAAAAACGCGATCATCGCCTGGCCGGTTTCAAAGGCGGCGATCTTCTGCCCTAGCAGTATCGTGCGGATAGCGACGCTGACGCCATAAATAAGGAAGAGAAGGCAACCAGGCAAGAGTAAGGCAGCCGCGCCCAGCGCCAGGTAATCCATGCGTGTGCTTGCGGGACTGGAGTAAATGAAGATCAGCGCCCAGATGGCGGCATCGGCGGCCAGAGCCGGCAAAAACCGCACGTTCTGCTGGTGGTTGCGCACGGCAGCGTACTCGCCGATTAGCGCCATCCAAAGCAGCGTTGCAATAAAGGGCAGGAGTTGGTGCGTGGCGACCGAGAGGGCAAGAGCCGCCGCGGCTGCGGCCAAATTGGCTACCCAAAGAACAGGTGTCAGATTCCGCTTCCAGGCCAGCGCGGTGGCCGCAATCACGAATGTGGCCAGGATGGCGGCGGTGGCCGGCGCGGGGAAGACCTTGAAGCTCAGGGTCAGTTCCCAGAGCATGGGAGCGAGAATCAGTGCCGAGGTGCCGGCGTAGACGGTGCTGGCAAACCACTCCTCCGCCGGGACGCGCGCCGCGGCTACCAGCCACAGAAGCGCGTACACGATGGCGACGGCGGCGATGGCCAGACGGGGCAGCGAACTGGACTCGGCCACGGCGCGCAGCAGGTAAGCGCCGGCAATACCCAACATGGCCTTGCCCAGCACGGAGAAGACGCCGCCGACATGAGTGTGGGAGAGCCCTTCGCCGGCCTCGGCCGCTGGTTGCGCTTCCGGCTCCGGCGCGACAGGCGCAGCGGAGGGGTGTTCCAGGGCATCGACGCGACGCTCCAGTGAAGACAAGCGCGCGGTGAGCTGTTCGAGTGCGTCGGGAAGATTGCCCATAACTTCCACCCGAAAAAAGGGAGTTCCGGCGCGCGTTAGTCTCCAGCAGCCGGGGCGTGCGCGCTCTTTTCAGGCCACGGCGGCAACAGCTTCACCAGCACCCAAAGAAAGACCAGCGGCAGCAGGGTCAAGGCAATGGCCACCATCAACCCTTCCTTTGAAGCGAGGCCCATCTTATAGGTGGTGTAGCCGAGAAAGCTCTTGGAGAACAACTGTCCGCCGATCACCACATTCCAGCGCATGGCGAAGATGCCGATCAGAGCCAGGGATCCGGAGAGGACGTAGATGCGCTTGCGGGCGATCTCCGGCAATGTCACTACCTGAGTCAGGAAGAGCAGCACCAGCGGCAAGAGCGTGCCCAGGCAGATCTGGATAACAATTTGCGAAAAGTAGAGCTGCGTGTGGACCATGAAATCCAGGCTGCGGAAGGATTCGTCGGCCTCGTAGATGCGGTGCACCAGGTCCAGCATCTCCAGGGTGAAGTCGATGATGAAGATATAGAACAGGTACATGGCGATGGTGTCCACACAGCGCATGTCGATCGGTTGCTTGCGCAGTTTAGAAATAGCCATGTAGAGCAGCATGACCCCGGCAACCCCCGAGACCATGGCGGAAAAGATGAAGACCACCGGCATCAACGGCGACGACCACCAGGGATTGGCCTTGATGGAGCCAAAGATGAAGCCGACGTACCCGTGCAGCAAAAAGGCAGAGGGAATGCCGATCAAAGTGACGATCCAGCCCACCCGCTCGTCGATGGCCAAGGAGCGCGGGCTGACGTTGCTGGAGCCGAGCGTCATCACTTTGTAGATGATGCGCAGCAGGCCCTTGCTGGACTGCGAAAGAAGCACGATCTCACGGCGGTAGTCGAGCCAGATCTCGAAGACCAGCACCGCCATGAGATACCACATGTACACATAGCCGAACATGGCCATGGCCGAGGTGCTGTGGGGGGTGAAGTACATCTCCGGCGAGCGGAAGGGGTGGCCCAGGTGCAGCACCAGCGGCAGCGGCGCAACCAGCAGGAAGGCCAGGGCCGTGAGCAGCGCCAGGCGGTAGGTGGGCTTCACCGCCTCCACGCGGAAGACACGCTCCAGCGAGGCCAGAATGAATGCGCCCGCCACCAACCCCGTGATGTAGGGATACAAAACGATCAGTACACTCCAATAGAGAGTGACTTCGTTGGGATACATGTAGCCTTCAACGCCGTTCATAAGTACCTCATTCAGCTTTTAGCTGTTAGCTCTTAGCTTTTAGCTATCAGCTAATAGCGAATATCTCCTGTGTGCGTGCCTTGATAACTCAACCCTTCCGAGAACAAGCTAACAGCTAACAGCTAGAAGCTAAAAGCTGTTCTTACCGCACCGAACCATCCAGGTCGTTGTAGAAGAGCTTGGCGCCGGTGGCCATCTGCGGCTTCAGCACCTGCACGCTGTGCGTCTTCAGGAACGCATGGATCGGATCATTTGGATTCTTCAGATCAACCAGTTGACGCGCCCCGGTGGGGCAGGCCTCGCAGCAGGCAGTGGTCATCCCCTTGGTAATCCGGTGGTAGCAGAGTGTGCACTTGTCGGCAACTTCCTTGGTGGGATGAATGTAGCGGCAGCCGTAGGGGCAGGCCTGCACGCAATAGGCGCAGCCCAGGCAGTACTTCTGGTCCACCAATACCACGCCGTCGGGGCTGATGAAGGTGGCCCCCACCGGGCAGACCTGTGTGCAGGGTGAATCCGCGCAGTGATTGCACAGCTTGGGAACGAAGAAGTACTTTCCGCTCTCATCCGTGGCTGCCGGAAATCCTTCCTTGCCGCCGTCGGGCGAGATGACCTCGGGCGCGATCAAGGGGTTGGGCGTAATGGGCCCGGATTCGGTCATCGGCCAGTCCGACACGTGGTAACGCTCCACCCAGGTGCGGAAGAATCCATCGGGCACGTCGTTTTCGGTCTGACAGGCGCGCACGCAGTTGCCGCAGCCGATGCACTTGGGGATGTCGATCAACATGCCCCACCAGTGGTCTGTCTTTTTGTAGTTGGGCGCGTCTTCCGGGGTTCCGGCCAGCACGGACTCCCAGGCGACCGCCGCCGCCGGCAACAGAATCATCAATTGACGCCGGGTAATCTTCATTTCGCACCTCCCGCATCCATGCTGGGGCTGTGTGGATTGTGGCAGGTCTCGCAGGAGATTCCGTTGGAGTGGCTTGCCGGATCAACCTGCGGAAAACCTTTGGGCTTGGCGGCGCTGGCCGTGTGGCAGCGGGCGCAGAGTACGGCCGTGTCCGGCAGAACCGGCTTCTCCAACGAAGGGTCATCCGCGAGTTGTGTGGGTGCCCCAGGTCCTGCTTTTGGGACCTGGGTATCAGTCCCCATCATATGGTTGACGTGGCTGGCCAGTGCGCCGTGGCAGGCCTCGCAGTTTACGTGTGCGTGCTTGCCGGCCTTCTTTTTATCCGACACATCGGAGTGGCAGGCCTCGCAGGCCTCGTGGCCGGCAAACTTCACTGGCCGCTGCGCAATTTCGCCGATGGCCGCCCCGCGATAGTGCCCGTACTGCCCAAAACTTTTGGGCACATAGTAGTGGCGCACCACCAGAAAGACCAGGAAGGCGAGGACAAAGAGCCCCGCAAACCGGAAAAGATGCCCTACATCCTTGAAAACACTCATCAAACTCTCTCCATCACGCCGCTGCCAGGAGCTCTGGACGTCTATGCCGATGTGATTTGGAACACTCCGTATGCTCCTGACGGTACATGGGCACCTCTCATGGTTGTATGTGAGGAGGATCACACTTTGATGGGAGACAAGGCGCTCGCCGGGGCCGCGCGTCGCATCTTGTTAGAAGAGGAAACGCGCTAGCCCCGTGCGGAGGCGCGAAGCGATACGATGAACTTTGGAGCGCAAGATGCCAAGAATACTTGACGGCGTGGCGATTGCCGCGGCTATCCGGCAGGAGGTTGCAGAGGAGGCGCGCGCGCTGGCTGCGCAGGGGATTCGGCCCGGCTTGGCGGCGGTGCTGGTGGGCAACGTGACAGCGTCGGAGATCTATGTCCGCAGCAAGGTGCAGGCCTGCGCCGAACTGGGCATTTTTAGCGATCTGATCACGCGGCCGGAGACGGTGACTACCGGGGAGATGCTCGACCTGGTGGCCAGCCTGAACGCGCGCGAGGAGATCGACGGCATTCTGATTCAGTTGCCGCTGCCGGCGCAGGTGGACACCAAGGCGCTGCTTGACGCCGTCTCGCCGGAAAAGGATGTGGACGGCTTTCACCCGGTGAACGCGGGCCGCTTGCTGGCGGGGCGGCCGGCTCTCGTACCCTGCACCCCGGCCGGAATTATCGAAATTCTGAAGCGCAGCGGGATTCCCATCAGCGGCCAGTATGCGGTGGTGGTGGGACGGAGCGACATTGTGGGCAAGCCGGCGGCCCTGCTGCTGCTGCACCAGAACGCTACCGTAACGATTTGTCACTCCAAAACACGAAACCTCGGAGAGGTTACCCGCCAGGCTGACATTTTGGTGGCCGCGATTGGCCGTGCGGGGTTTATTACGGCGGAGATGGTCAAGCCGGGCGCGACGGTTATCGACGTGGGCATGAACCGCATCACCGACCGCGAGGAGTTCGAGCGATTCTTTGCCGGCGACGCCAAGCGCGAGGCTGTTTTTGCCAAGCGGGGTTCGACCCTGGTGGGCGACGTACACCCCAAAGCCTTCGAGCGGGCCGGAGCTTATACGCCCGTGCCCGGCGGCGTGGGTCCGTTGACTATTGCGATGTTGATGGCCAATACGGTGCGCGCCGCCCAAATGCGGCGGGGGCTACAATAATGGAGACAATATGAATACGCAGGCTGCATTCAAAGAGTTCACGAACCGGTTCAAGCTGCTCATCAGTAAACACCCCGACTTGATTACCATCACGTTAAGCAATATCTTCACTATGCGGCTGATTGGGAACAAGACGCATGGTGATCTGGCCGAAATTGCTATCGCTGAGTTCGTAAACCAGTATATGTATGATTTCCGGTCGATTCACGTGGGAAAAGACCTCTACCGGGCGAAATCGAAGGAAGAGGATATCAAGATCATCAATGAGATAACCAAAGCAGAATTTCCCGTCAGCTTGAAGGCATACGGCGATGGTCCTCTTCAGCTTTCAACGGACAAGAACAGCTTGATGTTCCGAACACTCAGTGAAGCCGATCCAATTGATAGCCCTGAGAAAATCAAGATAATTTTCGACCATGAGGCATTTTCCAGTTTCACTGAAATTAATGTATTGCCATTGATCTACGATGAGAAGCAACAGCGCTGCAATATTCTGGTGTTTGATTACGATAAGGCGTTGACGCAAACAGCAGCGATCATTCGCCGGTCGGAAGGCAGGGGAAGAATACATCCTGTCTTCGTATTCCTGGATTCCGAAGGCGGTTATATCTGTGAAGTTCGGTATGGAGATGCTTCCGCTAATGCACTTCAAAGAGGCTTATGGACACACACGCGCAATGCCTTGAAGTACTTCGATAGCATCACAGGAGGATGGATTGATTACTCTCACAATCTCGTCCTTGTGAAACTGTTTTCTCATGCTCTGGTTTCTTCAAACGCCGGTCATGAACTAGCATTGGAGAAGGTCAAAGAGGACATTCTCGCACTTAAGAGGAGGTCCGGAATATGAACGCGCAGGCGCAGCTATTTTGTGATGAGTTGACCTATGAAACGCCTTCCACCGAGGGAATCAAGTATGCAGGCTCAAAGCTCAAACTGATCCCACAGATTCTTCAACTTGCCAGGAAGGTGAACGCGAAGACCGTTTTTGACGGTTTTTCCGGCACAACTAGGGTTTCACAGGCCTTCGCTCAATCCGGATACGATGTAGTGTGCAATGACCATGCCGTTTGGTCCGAGGTCTTCGGAACTTGTTACCTGAAGGGCAAAGCGCCGCGAGAATATGGCGCTC
>Ga0326727_10011663_pt1 | contig 20350 bp, 18 predicted proteins | sample MB2enrmetagenome_FD_207643 | JGI IMG/M metagenome (GOLD analysis project Ga0326727, IMG submission 207643) | Lab enriched peat soil microbial communities from McLean, Ithaca, NY, United States - MB29MY | ecosystem: Environmental > Terrestrial > Soil > Wetlands > Peat | place: USA: New York...
AAGCTTCATGCTCTCGATCAACGGAGTCATCAGTTCCATCAGGGCGAGTTGGTTCAAGGATACGATCGCAATCATTGGATCATCGGCGTCTATTTTGACCCCATGACGTGCGGCAACTTCGGCAATTATGTATTTCGGATCGATATTGTTCATGTTGTGTAACCTCCTGATTAGAAAGAAATCCTGTCCAGTTGCTCGAATAGCTCGCGCCGGACCATAGTCAGACGTTGTTTGGAGACGAGGTAAAATTCCTCGGATATGATGGCCTCGTCGAACGTCCACTTGCGGGCGATCATGTCTTCGATGTCCCACCCAAAGGTGTCCTGGTTGCGCTTAGGAATGACTACTACGCCGCATACCTTGTCCTGGCTGTCGCGGAAGGCGGCCATCTCCGACAAGCTCTTTCCGTGGGCTTCCACGCGGCCAAAATACTCATTTACCCAGACCACCAGGTTGCGCTGCTGCGCGCTTTCAGCCAGTTCGCGGAACCCGTTAAGGGTGTCGAGCAGTGCCTGACCGCCGGTGATCACTGTATGAACGTAGATCTTGCAGTGGTGCTCCTGCAGGTATTCGAGAGCCCGGTTTTCCAACAAATAGTGCCACAGCGGCAGGAATGTGGAGGCGCCGTTATCCACGACGAACGTGGCTCCGTGTTCGGTCAGAAAGCGCTCAAGTAGCCCGTCAAACGAGCGCTGATCGATACGGCTGTGCTCGTCCCGCACTTGGATTCGCTCGGCACCGAAGGCGCTATATTGGGCGAAAGTTCGATTCAGTGGATCCGTGTCAATGCACTGGATCTGCAATCCACGCTTGGACAGATATTGGACCAGGATCACGGCAACAAGGCTTTTGCCCACGCCGCCTTTTCCTTGGAGCGTCAAATGGATGGTTGTGTTTGCGAGCTCGACCACCGGTCCGGCCAGGGCCGCGACTGGTTGATCGCTCGAATCTGTTATCGCTATCGATGTTTTTCCCATGCTTCCTTTCTCCTTCGGTCAGATCAGTTTCTTGGCATCGGGTTCAGGATTGAAGTCGAACAATGCCGGCTTACGCTCATGCTCCTGCAGGTTGCTCAAAGGGTCCGAGCCAGCGCCACCCCGTGAGCTGCGATGGCTAACAGTTTTCTTCTGCGGCACTACTGAATCCCTCGTTTCCGAAATTAAGCGTGCTGGCACGGGGACCGCTTCCCGGCGCTCGAGTTGGCCAACGTAGTCGGATAGTCGTGCATAGCCGATCTCTATGCCGATCTCGCTCAGCCAGGTGCGAATATCCTTGAGCCTGTGTCCTGCGGCGAGAGCGACCTTAATCTCCGGCCACACCTGCCGCACCTGGCCGGCTTTGGTGCGAGGTTTCGTTTGTGCGAGAAGGCGAAAGCGCTGAACGTCGAGGTTGGTATTCAGAACGTTTGTCTGAGCCTTTACCTGGTTGCTAGGACGGACGCTTCGTTCAATTCGGTGCTGTTCTGCAGTATTCATTCCGTCCATCCGAATTTTGCCCCTTCACCTTGAAAGAAGTGGGAGAAGCTGTTGGTGACAGCCCGGCCCGAAAAATTTGCGGCTGCGGTCGAAAAACGTTCCCAAACACACGAAGGGACCATTTCGTTCACATACACCTTTCATTCAGATATTGCCCTTCTACCTATAAGGGAATGGCAGAGGCCCTCCGTGACAGCAGAGTCCAAAAAAATTTGAGCGCGCTGACGGAAAAAGTGTAAATTCATTGATAACCGTTCCATGATTCAAAAATTACCCCTTCACCTATAAGGGGGTGGGAGAGGCTGTTCGTGACAGCTGAGTAAAAAAAATTGCTCTGAAGGGCTACTGACATCCAGATTTCGGAAGTTAGCCGCAGAGTTTCGAGATGTTTCAATTCCAGAGGGCCCAAACAAGGCGAGTTGCGGGAAGTTTCAAACAGTTGCGAAGAGTTTCATAAACGAATACAAAAAAAACCCCTAAAAACCGGTAGTGGAACATAAATGGTCAAACGGCTAGCTTCGCTCTGGTGCTGATGTTTCGTTGCTTCAGTGCATTACATGGTTCAACGAAACGGCACCGGCGTTAAACACCTCTTCAACCGCTAATTTTTTTGGTTCCAGCCTGTCACGAAGTGCCTTTCCCAACCCCTTTATTAGTGAAGGGGTCAAACGCACGGCAAACCTGACTGTCTACCGCGGCATGAAACTGACCAAGGATCTGGCTTAGAAGCTGGAGGCCGCCGCCAGGGCAAAAGGATTCTCCTCTCCCAGCGCCTTCATCCGGGCTGCCATTGAAAATGAACTCACCAGTAGAAAACCGGTCTTCGATGAATCGGAGGAGCGCATCGCCGCCACGATGGGTCGGCTGGCCCAGGAAATGCGAAAGATGTCCACCGGCCATCAGGCACTGTTCGCGTTTGTAGACTCGTTAACAAAGACGCTGTTGACCTGCCTGCCGGAACCATCCGGTGAGGCCTATGCGCAAGCGGTGGTGCGCGGCAAGGCTCGTTACGAGCGCTTCATCAAGAACGTTGGCATGAGCATGGCTGGAGATTCCCGCGCCGCGTTGGCCGAGCTGATGGATCGATTACAGTGAACATGGACGGGAAGGAGTTCTGCCTCTATCCCAGGAGGCCCCGGCGGTCGCGCGCTAACGAGCCGCGGGCTTGGTCTCTGGCATTCAAACAGGTCCTGTACTTTGCTCGAATGTCCAGGAAGGCTCGTTGAAGTGCATCGTCGGGCTCTTCGGGCCGCCCGCGCAAGCCCTACCGCCAACGTTGTGCGGTTCGCGTCATTTATTCCCAAAACAAGGCCCACGGCCGATACCTCATGCGGGAAGCCGCCACTCGGAATAACGACGGACGCGGACCTTTCAACGAAGGCGAGCAAGTCAAGGATCTTGTGGCCACGCTGGACAATTGGCAGAAGTCAGGCGATAAGCGCCCGTTTAAATTCATCATCTCGCCGGAGTTTGGCGATCTGGTGGACCTGGAACGACTAACCCGCGACCTGATGACACGGATGGAACGGAACCTGGCAACACATCTCGAGTGGATGGCCGTCTCCCACTTCAACACCGGGCATCCACACGTTCATGTCGCCTTGCGGGGGAGAAGAGCCGACGGCTCGGCTCTCATGCTCGGTCGGGATTATGCGAAGCATGGAATCCGGGCTGTGGCCGAGGATCTGTGTACGCTGCAACTGGGGTATCGAACCTCGCTGGATGCCACCGAGGCCCATCGGCGATAGGTCAGTCAATTCTGGTACACCTCGCTCGACCGAATGATCAATCGAAGTAACGATACACGACGGGTACCAGGAGACGATGGCGCGTCTCTTTACTTCACGACCCGCATAAACCCGAACGATTCCCATCCCCAAGGCTTTCCAAAGAGCGTGGCACGCCTTCTCACACTACGAGACATGGGCATGGCGAAAACAAATGATGGCGACTCCTGGCGTGTCCGGTGCGATTTCGAGAGCATTTTACGAGCCATGCAGCGTGCCAACGACCGGCAGAAGATGCTCGCAGCGCATGGTGCCATCCTCTCCGACGAAAGGCTGCAACTGGTCGTCGAGGACCCACACAAACTGAAGTTGCTGGAGGGCCGTGTCGTCCTGCATGGAGAAGAGGAAGTGGGCCGGCAAGCCGTCGGGATCTACCTGTTGCTCGAAGGGACCGACGGCAGCCTTCACCACGTTTACTACACGCCTGAAATCCACTACGCGCGAAGCCTCGGCAAACTCCGGACGAACTCTTTCATTCGCTTGCGCAGAATGTCCGCCGAAGATGGCCGCCCCACCCTACAAGTTGACGACCTCGGTGATGCTGAAAAGCTAATCCAGAATAAGCGCCACTTTCTCGACGGCGCCCGCCAGCTGTTCAAGCACGATATTACTCCGGTCGAAGATGGCTGGAAGGATGGCTGGGACGATATCAGTCTGCGCTCGTTCAGGCTGCCGAGGAAATCCACAAGGGCCGCGACAGGAAGGTCGAGATCGAGGTGGATCATAAGCCTCGCGGCCGGGCGTGATGTGAAACAAATGTCCGCGAAGGCGAATGACCCAACCCCCAGGAACTGGGTTGCTCGGGTCGCGGCTCGCTGTCGCGCCCCGGTCCGACACGGATTCTGCTCTAGTGCACCAGTTTCTCAGTCCGGGCTCGCAGGTCGGCTCGCGAATAAAGTCCGATTTGATCTCCGGTGCCATCGAGCACGTCCATACTGCGATACGAGGGGTATTGCCAGACGTTGGCGGTCTTCTGTGCGATCAACAGATCAATGCCGCTCGTTTGCACGAGGAAAGCATTTCGGGCGTGATGCGCAAAAGGCAGAAGTGTACAGACGATCCGACCGTGGTCGCGCCGAGTGTTATTACGCTCAATGCGACGACGGCCGCACAGGCGGCCAATGATTTCCTGTTCTACGTCACGGGATCATGTGAAGAGAGGATTCGGCTAGTGGATGCCAGTCCACGCTTGGTAGACGACGACCGCGATCATGAACAGCAAGTAGACCCGGAGGAAGCGGAGGACTAGCATTTCAGGGTGCCCTCAGACGATGCCGCGGGACGCGCTGCTCCTTGGCTTCGGCAAGTTGGTCTGGTGCCAGCGTCGATATCACCAGACCCTGTTCCGAAAGATTTACGGGGTCGTGCCATTTCCGCTCTTCAGTCATCAATCCTGTTTACCTCCCAGCAGCCACGGTGATGCCGAACAGCACGTCAGCAGTGGTCAAAAAGACGGCAACCGCGGTCCCGACCACATTAGCCCAGCGGGTCGTTGTACCCGGCGCCACATCGGATCGAGCAGGGTGGGGTGAATCAGCTCAGAGTGGAGCGCGTCTGAAAACAACCACCGCGCAAGGTGCTACAGGCTTACGTATGGGACGACTCGCCAACGAAGAGGAGAACTTGAACCGGTTGACGAGCGTCGCTGTGAACGTGCCGGTTCGCCTGAAGGGTGACGAATGTCCCGAATCGAACCGCCTAATCGGCTCGTTATTCTGGAGACGCCAAAGTCTACGCCGCCACGAATGTACTCATCTCCATCTAGAAAATGACGTCGAAATCGGCGGTGAATCGCCGGTGCCGATCACCGAAGAACAACCCGTACGCCGGATCGGCGATGTTCCCATGAAAGGCCTCTGGATTGAAGTGATCGGTGAGGTTGAAGCCGCTCACGGACAAGCGAATCGTGTATCTCGGATTCACCCTGAAGTCTTTGGAAAATCGTGAATCGAGTGAAACGAAACTCGGGAACCTGTTGGCATAGGGCACTCCGACGTAGTTCTGGTACGCATCAGTGACCGCGTAGGGGAACCCGCTGCGATACTCGAAAACCGGTGCGATCCGGAATCCCTTCGGAAGCTGGATCAGCCCCCACGCCAGGAAACGATTCGGTAAGTCTGCCGGTAGATTGCCGAATTGATCGGCGCGGACGATGGGAACGGGAAAGCTACCCAGGTAGCTGCTGAAATCGTTCAGATCCCCGCGCGCCCGGCTCCGCAAGTAGGAGAGGAACAACTGACGCGTGTCAGTCAGCCGCACTCGCGCAGTCACTTCGAACTGACGGTAGCGCGATTGTCCGGTGCCCGAGAGCACGTAAGCACCGGTATTCGTCACAGGATTTGGCGCCGCAGTGTTCATCATGACGAGTCCCGATGAAGCGTTCTGCATGTACCCTACGCGAAGCCTTACGTGTTCCGTGAGGGGTTGCTCGATTTGCAGGCTGCCGGTGGCGCTACGGGGTGAAAAGTTACCTGCCGCCGATTCCTGAAAGACAAACGGGAACTTCTCATCCACCGTTCCCAAACGGTCTTGGTACAGAAACGGTCCAGCCGCGACTTGGCCGCTGCCGTTGAACATTGTGATCATCTGACTCGGATATTGATTGAATGCGTAGACGTTCAACGGAACCCGATCGTAGAACAAACCGAACCCGGCACGAATCACAGTGCCGGCACTGGGCAAGATGTTCCAGGCGACTCCCGCACGGGGTGCCACACGAAAGGCCTCCGACACTTGCTGCGAGTCCGTGCGCACCCCTAAATCAACAGACAGATGCGGCGTCAAGATCCAGTGATCCTGCCCGAAGAACGCGTATTCCGTATCCCAACGGCGAAATGGCTGGCCGCCCGTAAACGCAATGCGCTCGATCAGCTGGTTGGCGGAGTTCAGCACGTCGATCGGGTGTTCGCTAACCTGGCCGTTATCGGTGCCCTCAGCCATGTAAGAACCAACTTTGAAGTTATGCGTGCCGAGCCAGGTGATAGATCCGAAGTTGAAAACTGGCGCGAGACTGAGACGGGAAGCGTTGCGGGCTTGTTGTGCAAAGTAGTTTCCCGTGTTTCCCGCCGGAGCCATGACCAGATCCTGCGACCCCTGGCCCCAGACGCGCGCGTTGAACTGGGTTGCGGAGAAGGTGTTCTCAAGCAGGCCGGGGCCGATGGTCAGCCGGTCCGAGAGGGTCGCGGTGTAGTTGTGGGTGCTGGCGTCCGGTGTGGTCGGCTGCGGATTGAAGAAGTTCATATTCACAAAATCCAGCCGCTGCGGCGCGATGTGAATCGTAGCCGTTACCAGGTGTTTGCTGGATGCGATCCAGTCAAGCTGCGTGAAAGAATTGACCCCTTCCTTCTTCGAAAAGTTGTAGGGGAACGGCAATTCGAAGACCTCCGTCTTGCGCATCTCGTATTCCAGGCCTTCGGAAAAGTAGAGCTTGCCGGCAATCAGCGGACCTTCGAAGTTTACTCGCGGCGTTGCGTCTTTCAGGCCTTGCATGTGATAGCTGCGAATGCGGAACTCCGGGAAGGGATCGTTTAACTCCCATTTCCATGTGTCGCCACCACGCCGGGTCTCCACTGACACCAGGCCCTCACTAGATCGTCCGTACTCCGCCAGGAACGGCGTCTGATAGAAGTTGAGCTTTTCCACGCTGTCGATCGGCACTGTCAATCCGAACTGCCCCGTGGCGGGATCGGTCACGTCGGCAGAATTCACGATTAGCGCGCTGTGATGCTCGCCTGCTCCGGAAAGGAGCAGCCCGCCGTTCTGATCGCGAACCACTCCGGGCAGCAGCGGCAAAGCGTCGGTCGCGGTGGCGGGCCGGCCGGGAAGTTCTTTGACAGTATGGACGTGCAGATCGCTCGGCGCCGAGCCGCCTTCGTCCACGGGCGTGACCGCGCCTTTGACCTCCACGCTATCCCGCCGGACGAGCACGGGAACCAGGGTCAGCTCGATCGATGCGGAGAGCGATCGCGAAAGGTCCAGATCGCTCTTCTGCGCCGTTTCGAATCCGTCCTTGGCGGCGGAGATCTCATAACGGTCTGGTTTCAGATCAGTGAATCGAACGCACCCCTTTTGATCGGTCACTACCGTCGAAACCGCGGCCTGCCCCGTTTTCAGCTCGACGCGCACGCCGGGCACAGGCTGGTTCGCGGGATCGACGACCGACACTTCTACAAATAAGCCCGCTGGCGGCCCAGCGGCATGTGCCACAACCGACCATAACAACAGGGCCGCACAGACGAGTCCCCGGAGACACATCATTCTGCTCTCTTCACGCCGTTAGGATTGTCTACGTGCGGTGCGGAAGTGTGGTTGCTCGAAAGGTCGAGGGTGATCTCTTATCTGAGCCCTACGCCCCATGGCACCTAGCGTCTCGCCATGAGGTCTTGGGAGCGGGCGGTAACGGCCCGTGAGGGCAGCCGCGGCCTGTTCGCGTTCACCGTTAGCTGCCAGGCTGAATTCGACCTGCCGCGCGGACGTCAATACTCACCGTATCGCCAACGCGAAGGAAAAGAGTACTCGGGTTTTTCATTCCCCACCGCACGTAGGGCACGCTGAAATGAGTGGTGACATCCAGCCCGCTGGCGGTGGGTACGGCCTCGACCAATATCGTCATTTCGTGGTCCTTTCCGTGAATTCGAAATAATCCGTGGATACTCGCCTTGGATATCGGACCGTCCATGTGATCCGGAAGGAAGGCGATTTCCGGGTATTGACCGCTTTCGAGAATGTTCTTGTGCATTCTCTTGTCTCGCGCTTCACTTCCGCTGTCGCCGCTCCGGGCATCGATAACGATCTCTCCGGAGCATTTGCCGGTCGCGACATCATAGTGAACAGTTCCGCGCTTCAGCTTAAACGTGCCGTGGACAGTGTGAAGAATGTCACTCAGCGTGAACTCGACGCGCGTCTGGGCCGGGTTCAGTTCGAGCACCTTCTCCTGCCCAAATAGCGCCGTAGTCACCGTCAGAAGGATCAGAATGGTTGATTTCATAGAAAGCGCCGACATGCGCGGCTAGCATTTTCGCAAAAATTTTCGGATGAGCGGCCATGGCGCACATTGCTGCGCGCCTGACCTGCGCGCGATCGCCGAGCGTAAGCAGGAGCCTTGCCATCCACTCAGCCCGTCGCGCAATCTGGCGATGCGTCCGCTGGTACTGGGCCAAGTCGCCACACTCAATGGCCTCAGCCAATGCAGTGGCTTGACGGAAAGCAAGGCAAAGGCCTTGGCCTGTGATCGCATCGACCGATCCCGAGGCGTCGCCGACCAACGCAATGCGACCGCGATAGACGGCTTTGGGCTTGCGTGATGAGGTAACAGCCCCACGCTCGGTACTGATGATTGCGCCAGGCTTGAGCCGGCGCGCCAAATCGGGAAGCTGTCGTAGAGCGTCATCTAATCGGAGCTGCGAATCTCGTGAGATCGCCGCGGCGCAAACCGAGTCTGTCGTCACAGGGGTAACGTAGACCTGGCAAGTGCGGCCCCAATGGACCTCCATGCAATCCGTCCATGGCTCGATCCGATAGTGCCGGCGAAACCCGAAACGGCAGCGATCACGAAGGCGTGCGTCGAGGCCCGCCCATTTCCGAGCCAGTGAACTCTCGCCATCCGCGGCGATGATCCAGCTGCACCGCAGGGCGTCGAAATCGACGTGTGCGCCCCAACGCAGCTTGACTCCAACGGCTTCGGCCTTTTCGATCATCATTCGGTGCAGAGTCGTGCGCCGAACGCCTCTTCCGCAGCCGACCGGAAAACTTGCAGCGACGGCTTTACCGCGATCAAGAAAGCGAATGCCCCGAAACGGGAACGAATCTGCCGCACTAATGGAGACCCCGAGGGTTGACAGCGCCGCGAGGGTGTCCGGCATCAGGCCTTCGCCACAAGCTTTATCGGCTGGAGGAATAATGGCATCAGCGACCGTCACGTTAAAGCCCCTCCGGCGCGTCGCGATTGCGGCAGCTAGGCCAGCCGGCCCGCCGCCGATAACGAAGATGTCCGTACTCACCACCGCACTCCTGTGCGTAAAGTTGGAGTGCTAGGTCGGCGTGGAGCAACCTCATGGAAATACGCAAAAAGGTGGCTCAAATGTTGATCGCCCTTCGCGCCATCCCAAGCGCTTCCGACCAGAATACGTTCGATGAGTGCGCCTGATCGACCATGTCGTGGATCGCCGCAACGAACGCATCGATCTGCTCGTCGGTCACCACAAGCGGCGGAGCCACTTTCAGTACCATGAAATTGTTCCCGCACATTTGGGTCAGAAATCCGTGATCGCGGCACATTCGCATCACCAGCACCTGACCGAACAATCCGGGATGGATTTTGCGAAACGCCTCGAACGCAACACGCAGGTTCAGCCGCCGAGGGGGCACAAATACGATGCCGGAGAGCAGTCCGGCTCCCCGAACCTCTTTGATCATTTCGTAACCAGAGAGAGCCGACCGCAATCGTATCCGTAGATACTCACCGGCATCAGCGGCTCGCTCACCCAGTCTGTAACGTTCGAGGACTTCGAGCGTCGCCAGTCCCGCTCGCATGGAGATGCTGTTTTCGCTGAATGTCGACGCGTGAATAATGGCATTTCTGAGTGAATCGAAGGCGGCACCATATATGGCATCCGACATGAGCACAGCGCCGACGGGAATCAACCCTCCGCTGAGGGCCTTGGCGAGCACCACCATGTCTGGGTCCACGTCAAAGTGATGCATCGCAAGGAAAGGGCCAGTACGGTACATGCCTGTCTGAACCTCGTCGAGCACGAACAATGTTCCATGTTTGCGGCAGAGCGCTTGCGCGGCCTGCATATATTCGCGGGTGGGCAGCCGAATGCCGCCCTCAGACTGAATCGGCTCCATAAAGAAGGCGGCAAATTGCCGCGTCGCGAGCTGTCTTTCGAGCGCCTCGATATCGTCAAACGGAATCGCCTGCGTGCCGGGCAGCATCGGTCCGAAATTACCACGCCAGAACGGATCGCCCATCATGGAAAGGGCACCGCACGTGAGCCCGTGAAATGCTCCATCGTTGTAAAGCAGGCCAGTCCGACCGGTCTTCGCGCGGGCGAACTTGATCGCGGATTCGACACCTTCGCTGCCAGAACTGCAAAAGAAGACCTTATTCAACCTCCCGCCCGCGCGTTCGCAGAGTCGAGCAGCGAGCTGGCCGGCCAGTTCGGGAATGTGGCTTTGCAACATGGCCGGGCCGCTGCGGTCGAGTTCTTCTTTAATCGCGGCGATGATTTCCGGATGATTGTGCCCGGTGTTATGAACGCAATAACCGGACAGAAAGTCAACGATACAGCGGCCGTCGGTAGTGAACAACTCGGCGCCCGAGCAGCGCTCATAGCGGATGTCCATCCCCAACACCGACAGCAATCGCTGCCACTGCGGATTTACGAACGTCGCATAGTCGGACGCCGCTGATACCAAGACTTTTGCTTGAGCCACGAGCAAGTTTCCTAAAGAGAGTTAAGGAGTCTAGACGGCCCGAGGTGCAATCGGGTTTCGACGGCCACGCTGCTTTTCCTTGTGAGGATTGGCGGCCCATTCTCGCCGGAGGTGCTGGTGCTGAAGAGTTGCGTAATCGCTGGCTCTAACCTTTTCGCCCGCCATGCCGGAAGCTCCATGCTAGAATGCGCCAGGATCGCAACAATCTGGCCACATATGCTCGAAGAGGAGCGTAGAAACAACACGCCCGGTCGCCTCAATGGCTGGCAGTATCATCTGCTGTGGCTCAGCGGTCTCTGGGTCTTGCCGCTTTGGTGGGTCCTGCGATGGATTTTCCCTCCTTCAGCTGTGGCTGACGAACTGATCTTTGGAGTTGCGGCGATGATGGCGCCTCTTCCCGGCCTTCTCTTTTACTCGCGCCGGCTTCACCGTGCTCTCCGTGAGGCGATGAGCTCACGGGAAGAAGTCGAACAACTGAAGCTGCAGTTGCAGAACGTTCGCTATCGGACGGTGCGATTGCGGGAAGAACTGTCGGCCGCCGACCAGCAGGCGCGGCTGTCGCATCAACTCACGCTTCTGGGGCAATTTACGGCCGGCTTCATGCACGAATTCAACAATCCGCTGGCGATTTTGACCAGCCGTATCGAAGTGCTACTGGAGGAGCGGAAAGAAGACTCCGAGCTTCTGAACGATCTCCAGCAGATGTTGCAGGAGACACGCTACATGGGGAACATCGCGCGCACTTTGTTGCAGGCGTTGCGGCGCGAGCGCGGCGGCGAAATCTTCGTTCCCGCTGCGCCTTCCGAGGCATTGGAAGAGGCGCTCGGAGCATTCCTGTCCACGGCGAATGCGCAAGGGGTTCGAGTCGTGCGGGAGATTGCGGACGCTCCCCACGTCAATTTGCCGGGCCATGTAGTGAGCGAGGTTGTTCGCGGATTACTGTGCAACGCTCTGGATGCACTCAAAGGACGCGAGGGCGCAACGGTGTGGATCCGCCTGGAACCATACCGCGCCGCGGGCGCGAAGGTGATGCTGCGAATCGAGGATAACGGCCCCGGCGTTCCCGAGGCCATCCGAGAACAACTGTTCGAGCCATTTGTTTCCCAGAATCCCGGGCGGGAGCGGTTGGGGCTGGGGCTCTTCCTGGGCGCCAGCCTGCTCGATATGTATGAAGGCCGCATATGGTATGAAGAGAGGGCCGGCGGCGGCGCCAGCTTTGTCGTAGAGCTACCCCCTGCGCGCTTTACGCGGGGGCAACCCTACCATTGGTTTGTCAAAGGTGATCCATCGTGAATCGGATCTTTGTAATTGACGACGAGACGGCGATGGGGGAAAACATTCAGCGCATGCTGAAGTTTCCCGATACTACCGTCACGGCTTACGCGGACCCCAAGAAAGGGCTGGCGGACGCTCTGGCAAAGCCACCGGACCTGGTCTTGCTTGATATGCGGATGCCAGGGATGTCTGGCGAGGAAGTCTTTGCGCGGTTACACGAGGCGCATCCTGGTCTGCCAGTCGTTTTCTTCACGGCGTTCGGATCGGTGGAGGGAGCGGTCGTGGCCATGCGCAACGGCGCGTTCGATTACCTGCAGAAACCTTTCAAACGAGAGGACCTCCTGCTGGTCGTGAAGCGGGCGCTGTCGCACGCCGAGTTGGAGCACGAAGTCGATCGGCTGAAAGGAAGGTTGGCTGAGCTAGGTGAAAGCGATCACCCCCAGAGCCGTAGCGCCGCCATGATGGAATTGACCGAGAAGGCCCGGCGTGCTGCCGCCACTGATGCCACCGTAATGATTCTGGGCGAGAGCGGCACGGGCAAGGAGGTCATGGCCCGCTTTATTCACAGTCAGAGTCCTCGCAAGACGCGGCCGTTTGTGGCGGTGGAGTGCAGTGCCTTGCCGGGCTCGCTGATCGAGAGCGAATTATTCGGTTACGAGCGCGGGGCATTCACTGGCGCCGACCGCACCAAGAAGGGCCTGATTGAATCGGCCGATGGCGGCACGCTGTTCCTGGACGAGATTGGGGATTTGAGTGTCGAACTGCAAACGCGCCTGTTCCGCTTCGTGGAAGAGCGTCAACTGCGGCGTTTGGGCGGCATTGAGCCGGTGAGCGTGGATTGCCGGATTCTGTGCGCCACCAACCAGGACTTGGCGGCGAAGATAAAGGCCAGCACGTTTCGCGAGGAACTGTACTACCGACTGGGAGTGGTTACGGTGAAACTACCCCCGCTGCGGGAGAGGCACGAAGACATCCCTCACCTGGCCAGTTTCTTCCTGGAGAGATTTTCGCGGCGATATGGGAAAAGCCTCGCCGGGTCACCCCGATTCTATGAAGCGCTTCTCATGCAGCGTTGGCCCGGCAATGTCCGGCAACTCAAGAACGTAATGGAAAGGCTCACGGCGCTTCATCCAGGCGGTGTACTGGAACCGGATGACCTGGCCGAGGACTTGCCCCCAAACAGCACCGCCAGCCAACTCTCGAGCTTGCCTTGGAAAGAGGCGCGGGAGCAGTATCTGGCGAGCTTCGAACTCTCTTACGCGCAAGCCTTGCTGGCCCGTTGCGATGGCAACATCAGTGCCGCCGCGCGCGAGGCCGGTGTAGATCGCAAGACGTTTTACGCTCTCCTCAAGCGCGACCGGGAATCGCAGCCTGGGGAATAGATTCCACAACCTTCAGGCAGATTCGGGGAATCGGCTCCCCATATAGCTTATTGCAGAGTTCCTAACTAATTGAGATAAAAGGAGCCCTTGCTTGGCCATTGGGATGCTCTTCCCGGGGCCATGGTTCCACTGCGACGAAAGTTCAGGCTTCCGGCCGTCATGGCGGTTCTGGCGGTCCTCGGTTGCGCCTTGTTAGCGCCGCAACCGGTACGCGCAATTCCCGCGTTTGCCCGCAAGTTCGGCTTGAGGTGCTACGCCTGTCACACGATCCCACCGGCCCTGAATAAGAACGGCTACATGTTCAAGCGGCTGGGATACCGGTTGCCGCCCGACGAAATGGATGGAACCAAGGCCGCTCCCAAGATTACCGAGTTGGACAACAACATCAAATTCAACCTCATCAATACCATGGCGGTGATCACGCAGGGCAGCTTCACGCTGACCAAGACATCGGGTGACGGCGTCAGCCCCACCTCAAGTTCCAGCTTCAATCTGGATGAAGCCGCGCTATTCTCGGGGGGAGCCGTGCCCGAGACCGGCTTTTCCTACTTCACGCACTTCGAGCTGTATCAGGGCGGCAGTACCGACCTGGAGCAGGCATTCATGATTTACACCGCAGGCCGGGCCAATAGCAGTTTCTTCATCAAGGCCGGCGAGATGCACATGCAGGAGGGAGAGGGCACGCGAGCAGCCATGCTCTACAACCTGTTCCCCGAACCCGCTCCCCTGTTCGAGAACGTCAGCCCGATCAACTTCTCTCTGGACCAGCATCCAGTAGGAGTTGACGTGGGATACACCTGGGCTTCGAACTACTTCAAGCGTGTTTTTGCGATCTCAGCCAAGGTGACCAACGGGCTCAATGCGGACGGAAGCGAGATCCTCTTCAATTCCACGAAGAATTCCAAGGATTACTGGGTTGATGCCGATTACTGGTTCGGTCCCGACGGCGGGGTCACATTCATGGCGTACCACGGGACCAAAGATCAGATACAGAACCAGGGAGATCCCAACCAGTTCACATACCGCCCTAATATTCGGCGGTATGGCGTTTTCGGAAACTATCTGTTCTTCGACAAGCTGGACGTGCTGGGCGGGTATCTACGGGACGACGACGACTGGGAGGTCGAGCAGGGTTCCCCGTTGCAGCACTTCATTTCAAATGGTTATCGCGCCGAGGTGGATTACTACATCCAGAACGGTTTCGCGGTCATGGCAAGATTCGACCGGTTAAATCAGCGCATCGCTCCCGCTCCAGCGGTCTATACCCCGGCATGGAGCATCGGCAGCGAGAAGGCACTGACGAAACTGGGCAATGTGGTACTGCGTGCCAGTTATAGCCACGAGCGCGACCAGGACCCGGTTGCAGGCTCCGTAACTCTAAACAAGCTCTTCATGCTTGACATGCGGCTGATGTGGTAAGGGAGTGTCTTATGAAACGACTGATGCAAGGAATGATGATGCTGGCGCCGTTGGTACTGGCGGCGCAGACCAGCAACGTGGTGCTTCCACAGGACAAGGGCCCGGACAAGATTGACGTCAGCGCGTATCCGGCGCCACAGCAAGCGGCCTACAAGCTGTTCACAACGAAATGCTCCAAATGCCATACCATCGCGCGGCCCATGAATACCATGATGAAGCGCGATGAATGGGAGCGCTACGTCAAGCGCATGATGCACAAGCCCAACTCGGGCATCAGCGATGCCCAGGGGAAACAGATCTTCGAGTTCCTGGTTTACGACCAGACCGAGCGAAAGGACAAGAACCCGAAAGCTTTCTTCCCGGCGTTGAGCGATGAGGAAATCGACAAGCTGAAGAAGCAGTAAGAGGGAACCCCTCATGCCCTATCGCGTTACGGTTCCGGACCAGGAATACTTCAACCGCAACATTCCGTGCCGCACCGCCTGCCCGATTCACACGGAGTGCGGGCGGTACGTGCAGTCCATCGGGATCTCGCGCGATGAGGAGGCGTACCTTCTGGCCCGCGCACCCAATCCCTTTGCGTACGTGTTAGGACGGATCTGCGCGCACCCGTGCGAAGATGCTTGCCGGCGCGGCAAGATCGATGAGCCCATCGCTATCTGCGCACTCAAGCGATATGCCACGGAGCGGCACAACCTGGGCGCCGGTCACGACCCGGCGCGCAAAAACCTGCCGCGAGTGCCGAAACGGGGAAAGACTGTCGCGATTGTGGGGGCGGGCGTATGCGGTCTGACGTGCGCGCATGACCTGGCGCTGTTGGGGTACTCGGTGGAAGTCTACGAGTCAGCGCCGGTCCCGGGGGGAATGCTCTACCTGGGTATTCCCCACTTCCGGTTACCGCGGGAAATCATCAAGATGGAAGTCGATAACATCCTCGCGATGGGGGTTAGGCTGCACACGCGGGTGACCCTCGGGCGCGACATCACCATGGGCCAACTACGTTCCAAATTTGACGCCGTGCTGCTTGCGACGGGGTTAAATAAAGGCCGCGAACTGAATATCCCGGGTGCGCACCTGGCCGGTGTCTATAACGGCATCGATTTTCTGATCAACGCCAATCTGGGCTATGAAATCGAACTGGGCAAACGGGTAGTGGTGGTGGGCGGTGGCAACGTCGCCATCGACGTGGCGCGCGCCGCCGTGCGACTGGTGCATGAGTCATGGGATTCAGGCGCCGTGGAATCCGGTTCAGATAGTCTGCAGCCGGCCCTCGACGCCGCCCGCATGGCGATGCGTTCGGGCGCCGAACAGGTATGCTTGGTCAGCCTGGAATCGCGCCAACAGATGCCCGCTTGGCAAAGTGAAGTTCACGAGGCGGAGCACGAAGGCATCGCCGTGGACAACGGCTGGGGGCCGAAGGAGGTGGTCGGCAGGGACGGCGTGGTGACCGGCCTCAAGGTGCGCGCCTGCGTGTCGGTGTTCGACGAGAATGGACGTTTCAATCCGGCCTTCAGCGACGAAGAAAAGGTGATTCCGTGCGACACCGTCGTTTTGGCGATCGGACAGCAGGCGGATCTCTCCTTTCTGAGCGACGACAAGGATGTTCAGGTGACGACGCGCGGAATTCTCAAAATCGACGAGAACCTCATGACGACGGCTCCGGGAGTTTTCGCGGGCGGTGATGTGGCATTCGGTCCACGGGTGCTGGTAGAGGCGGTGGCCAACGGGCATCGCGCGGCCCGGTCGATTCACACGTACTTTCACGGGAAGAGCAGCCAGACGGTGTTGAGCCGTTTTCGCATCTTCAACAACTGGGAAATGCCGCGCGGCTTTCTGGGAATTCCACGGCAGACCATGCCTGTTCTGCCCGCCAACCGCCGCATAGGGATTGCTGAAGTGGAGTTGGGATTCGATGAGACGCAGGGACGCGCGGAAGGGCTGCGTTGCCTGAAGTGTCAGGTCAACACCATCTTTGACGGGTCGAAGTGCATTCTGTGCGCCGGATGCGTGGATGTATGTCCGGAAAACTGCCTGCGCCTGGTGGACCTGGCGCAAGTGCAAGGCGACGAAAGGTACGATGCACTGATTCGCCACCGATATGGCGTGTCCGCCGCCGAACTTCCCGCGGGACAGGCCGGCGCCATCATCAAGAACGAAGAAAAGTGCATTCGGTGCGCGCTCTGCGTCCATCGGTGCCCCGTCGACGCTATCACCATGGAATCGCTGGAGCAGCAGGAGCGGGAGGTATTCGAGTGAGAGGGAGAAACGCATGAAGCGACGATCCTTTGTGAATTGGGGCTCGGCTGGTCTGGTAACTCTTTGTTCAGGGATAAGCGTCAGCCTGGCGGCAGTGCTGCGATTTCTGACGCCGAGCGTGTTTTACGAACCGCCACAGGACTTTAAGATCGGCAACCCCGCGGATTTTTCGTACGGCCCTCCGACGTTCCTAGCGGACCAGAAGATCTTCGTGTTTCGCGATCGGGAGAAGGGATTCGCGGTCGCCAACGCCGTCTGCACTCACCTGGGCTGTACGGTGGGGTATTTCCAGAGCGATGAGCGGTTTCATTGTCCCTGCCACGGCAGCGTGTTCAGCGCCGACGGCAAAGTGCAACACGGCCCGGCGCCGAGGCCCCTCGAATGGTTCGAGGTGACGATGGCTCGCGATGGCCAACTCAGGGTCGACAAGGATCGCACTGTCCCCGCAAGTTATCGCCTCATGGTGTAACCATGAATCCGATACGAGATGCCTGGCAGTCCGTCTTCCGGCGGGATCCGCTGTCCACCGACAAGGGAAAGTCCGAACTGGTCTTCCTCAACGTGTGGCTGCACATTCACCCCGTCAAAGTGAAGAAAGAGAACCTGAAGGTGAAACACACGTTCTACCTGGGGTTCATCACCTTCTTCCTCTTCCTAATACTAGTGACCACCGGTGTAGCGCTGATGTTCTACTATCGACCTCACCCGCCTCAGGCCTACCAGGACATGAAAGACCTTCAGTTCGTGGTCTATCTGGGAAGCTTTCTGCGCAACATGCACCGCTGGTCGGCCCATGGCATGGTGATTTGCGTCTTCCTGCACATGTGCCGGGTCTTTTACACCGGCTCCTACAAGCGGCCACGGCAATTCAACTGGGTGATTGGCGTGGTTCTATTCCTGCTCACCCTGGGACTTTCCTTCACCGGCTATCTTCTGCCCTGGGACCAACTCGCCTTCTGGGCTATCACGGTCGGAACCAACATTGGCAGTTACGCTCCTTTCGTGGGTGCGCATATTCGCGAGTTACTGTTGGGAGGCCACACCGTCGGCGAGGCGGCGCTGCTGCGCTTCTATGTACTCCATGTCGCCGTGTTACCGGCCCTTTTGACTCTGCTGACCATGGTTCACTTCTGGAGGGTCCGTAAGGATGGAGGACTCTCGCGGCCGGTCTGGAAGTTGAAGGAGGAGAAAGCCGAGCAATTAGTCACGGTCGGAGCGCCCGAGACCAACGCCGTACTGGCCGCGGTAACGGCATCCAAGGAAAAGACCTATGGCCTGATGGAGGTGGTAACCGGCAAACCCATCTTTGAAACCGTTGGGGTGGAAGAGGAAGAAGACACCGTATTCTCCTACCCCTATGCGTTCTTCCGGGAGGGCATCGCCTTACTCGTAACGGTTGCGACCGTAATGGCGGTTTCGCTTTTCTGGAAGGCGCCGCTGGAGGAACTGGCTAACCCGGCGAAAACACCGAACCCGGCGAAGGCTCCCTGGTACTTTCTGGGTCTGCAAGAACTGGTGAGTCATTCGGCGCTCCTTGGCGGAGTTGTTGTACCCGGGTTGATCGTGTTGGTGCTCCTCGCTATTCCCTACATCGATCCCAATCCCAGCCGGCGGCCAGCCGACCGAAAGTGGGCCATTCGCGCGTTCACGCTTTTCGTGGTGGTCAATATAGTCTTGATCGTGATCGGGACCCTGTTCCGCGGTCCCGGTTGGGCGCTCGTGCCGCCATGGGTTCACATTGTGGGGGCCGAATAAATGGAACGGAGACTGCCGCAGTTTTTCTTCGCCCTCAGTCTGATCGTGCTGGCTCTGATGCTCGGGGCCGTCTGGCAGGCCGCCAGCCCCACCTGGAAAACCTACCAACAGGAATTCCACCGGCTGGAAGCGGTGGGAGAGCCCAACGCCGCGGCAAAGAGCGACGTTCTAAACGCGGACCTGGTCATCCGACAGGATTTGCTGCCCGGGTTGCAGCGCGTCGATCGTTGCACCACCTGTCACCTCGGCGCAGAAGACCCGACCATGAAAAACGCGCCTCAGCCCTTCACCTTCCACGCCAACCTTGGCCCGCACGTCCCCGCCAAGTTCGGCTGCACGGTGTGTCACGGAGGGCAGGGGCTGGCAACCGACAAGCAGAACGCGCACGGAATGGTCCCGTTCTGGCAGGAGCCGCTACTGCCCAAGCAATACATTCGCGCCTCTTGCGGGCGGTGCCATAAAGAGGGCGAGGTCCCCGGCGTGCCGGAGTTGACGGAAGGCCGGCGCCTGTTCGAAACGCAAGGGTGCCGCGGCTGTCATAAGTTAAACGGCGTCGGTGGGACCATCGGTCCGGACATAACCGAAGAAGGCGCGATCCGCCGCTTTCCGGAGTGGTTGGAGCGCCATTTCCTCGACCCAAATACGGTGTCCCGCAACTCGCCCATGCCCAATTTTCATTTCACGAAAGAGCAGGCGCGGGCGTTGACTTTCTATATGCTCTCTCTGACCAGCGAGCAGATGGGAAGCTACTACTCGAGCGTGCGGCTGATTCCGAGCGCCGGTTATGGACGGGAGCTATTCATCGAAAAGAACTGCATCGCCTGCCACAGCATCGGAGGCGTGGGAGCAAAAGGTGGGCCGGACCTGTTGGGAATAGCCAAACAGCACTCCTCCGGCTGGCTGGACGAGCAACTGGTGAATCCTCAGACCATCTACCCTGGGAGCATCATGCCGGCCTACGATCTTGATATCAACGCCAGAAAGGCCATCGTCATTTTCATGGCCTCCGCGACGGCGGAAGATGCCCAGGCCATTCTTTCCCAGAGGTCTAGACCGTTGACGCCCCGAGATGCCGCGATTGAAGCTGGCAAGCAGAGTTTCGCGCGATTCGGATGCGTCGGTTGTCACGGGCTGGAACTCCAGGGCGGAGTGCCCAATCCCAACAGCCAAGGCGGAGAGGTGCCTTCTCTTCTCCACGCATCGGACGACTACACCGAGGAAGAGGTGATTAAGATTATCCAGAACGGTAAAGTGCCTCCTGTGGAGAACGTGAAAGGACCAGCTGCACCACTTTACATGCCTGCCTGGAAAGGTGTCTTGACGGAGGAAGACATCCATCGGATCGCCGATTACCTCTGGTCGTTGCAAAAGAAGAAGGAGGCTTGGTAGGCGGGACGGAGGGCCTCTCTCTTTGGAGGAATCCGTTGCTTTTCATCTACTGACAATCCCGTTGTTCTCTAACCGAACCTTCGCAGTTCGGCACATCTGATGCTGGAAAACCCTTTGCTTTCAGTAAACGTAGTCTGAAGGTCTCCACTACATTTTGAGGTGGGGGAAAGGAGCT
>Ga0326727_10011664_pt1 | contig 20349 bp, 8 predicted proteins | sample MB2enrmetagenome_FD_207643 | JGI IMG/M metagenome (GOLD analysis project Ga0326727, IMG submission 207643) | Lab enriched peat soil microbial communities from McLean, Ithaca, NY, United States - MB29MY | ecosystem: Environmental > Terrestrial > Soil > Wetlands > Peat | place: USA: New York...
GCCTCTCCGGGAACCGCTTGCACGATCTTCATATCGCGGCGCTCATGCGGGAGCATGGCGTGGCGGAAATTCGCACGGCCGATATCGGTTTCCACGAGTTCAAATTCCTCCGCGTCGTCAATCCCCTGTAAGTTTCTAGCGGTCAGCTTCCAGCTCTCAGTGTTCAGCTATCAGCCACTGCCCCAACTACCCCGCCCTCCGGGCACCCCTCCCTAACTAAGGAGGGGAGTTGCACGGTGGCACAGGCACTCCTGCCTGTGCCCAAAGCTTCTGCCTGGCGCACAGGCAAGAGTGCCTGTGCCACTGACCACTATCCACTAACCACTGCTCTACTCATACCTCAGCGCCACCATCGGGTCGACTTTCGTCGCCCGCCGGGCCGGCACGAGGCAGGCCACCAACGCGACAGCGCTCATCAGGAGCGCCGCAACAACATAAGTCACAAGATCCGTAGCGCGCACGGCGTAGAGAATGCTGGTGAGGTAACGGGAAAGCGCCCAGGCCCCCAACAATCCCACCCCCACACCGGCGAGGACCAGCCGCAATCCTTCCCTCAGCACCATACCCAGAACGGTCCGGACTTCGGCGCCAAAGGCCATGCGGATGCCAATCTCCCGCGTGCGCTGGGACACGGAGTAGGACACAACCCCGTAAATGCCCACCGAAGCGAGCACCAGCGCCATGCCGGCAAACAGCGCCAGCAGCAGAGCCACGAAGCGCTTCTCCCGCGAGGAGTTGGAGACCATTTCCGACAGCGTCTGGACGCTGTACCACGGCAAGTCCTTATCCAGGTCATGCAAGGCGTTGCGGATGGCGGGCGCCTGCGCTTGCGGGTCATTGGCGGCACGCACCACCAGGACTAATTCGGGGAACGTGCTCTGCGACTCGGGATAATACGCTCCGGGAATGGCGGGTTCGGCCAAACCGAATTCCCTCACATCGCCCACGACACCAACGACGGTGATCCACTTGGCCGCAGGGTCGTTGTGCTTGAAGCGCTTGCCCAACGCGTCCTGATGGGGCCAGAAGCGGCGCGCCATGGTCTCGTTGATGACGGCCACTTGCAGCCCTTCCATCGTGTCGGTTTCGGCGACGTCACGTCCGCTCAGCAGCGGAATACGCATGGTCCGGAAGTAGTTGGGCGTAACGGTGCACGACTCCACCAGGGGACTTGACCAAATGTCTTTGGGCGCTGCCTGGCCTTCGATGACCACCGTGCCGTTGCTGCCGCCATCCAGGGGCAACTCCGAGGCGGCGCCGGCGGAGACCACTCCCGGCAAAGCCTGCACGCGCCCCACCAGGTTCCGGAAGAACGTGTTCTGCTGGGGCGCCTTCGGGTAGCGCGAATCGGGCAGTGAGATACGCCCCGCCACCACCTGGCGGGCATCAAAGCCGAGTTCGACGCCCAGCAAGCGCACCAGGCTCCGAGTGGCCAGCCCCGCGCCCACCAGCATGACCAGGGCAATGGCGATTTCGCCGGCGGTCAGCAGTCCGCGCGCCAGTCCGTGCGACGCCGCCACGGCGGATGCGCTCTCCTTGAGCATTTGGCTGAAGCTCACGCGGGTTGCCTGCACCGCGGGAATCAGCCCGGCGAGCGTCCCGGTGACGAAGGCGATGAGGAAAGTGAAACCAAACACGTGGGAGTCAAGGTGCACGGAAATCATCGGGGGGATGTAGCCGGTGGGCGCCTCATAGAGCAATAGGCGCAGCGCGTATATTCCCGCCACCAGGCCCGCGACTCCACCCAGCAGAAACAGCAGCACGCTCTCCGTAAGCAGTTGGCGCACCAGGCGGCCCACTCCGGAGCCGACGGCGAAGCGAATGGCCATCTCCCGCTGCCGGACCACGGATTTGGTGAGGAGCAGGTTGGCGACATTCACGCAGGCAATCAGCAGCAGGAATCCCACCGCGGCGAAAAGCACCCACAGAACCTCACTGACATTGCCGGTAAGCTGCTCGTGCAAGCTCTTGACCCGCGCGATCACCCCCGTGTTGCTCTTCGGATACTGTTGGGCGATCCGCGTGGAGAGGGTTTCCATTTCGGCGGCGGCCTGCTTCAGCGTGACGCCCTGCTTCAGTCGCGCCAGCACCCAGAACCAATGGTTCCCGCGATCGGTTTTCCATTTCGGCGCGTCCATGGTTATGGGATCCCAGAACTGCGGATTGCGCGACCAGACGGTGGGGAACTTCAGATCGCTGGGCATGACACCCACCACGGTGTCGGCCTCACCATCCAGGGTGATTTTGCTGCCCACAATGTCCTTGCGCCCTCCAAAGGCGCTCTGCCACAGTCCATAACTCAGCAGGACAACGTGATTGTTGCCGCTGGGGCCCTCATCCGGCAAGAAAGTCCGGCCAAGCAGCGGCTGCACGCCGAGAAGCTGAAACGTGTTGGGCGAAATCGACAGGCCACGCAGTTGCAGCGGCTCGCCGAAGCCGGTGAGCGTGCCGCTATCAACGGTGACGGCGGCGATGCCTTCGAAGACGTGGTTCTGCGCCTGCCAGTCCTGAAAATCCGGGCCGGTGTCAGGAAACAGTCCGCCCGGTGCGCTGGGTTCGGTCTCCCAGATGACCGCCAGGCGATCGGGGTCGGCATAAGGCAACGGCTTCAGCAAAACCGCGTTCACTACGCTGAAGATGGCGGTGTTGGCGCCAATGCCGATGGCCAGGGTGAGAATTGCCACCGCCGTGAAACCGGGATTCTTCGCCAGCATGCGCAGGCCGAACTTGAGGTCTTGAATTAAGGTATTCATTCGATTCCTCAGCGTTAAGCAATCAGCTATCAGCGTTCAGCTTTCAGCCACTTCCCCAACCACCCCGCCCTTCGGGCTTAACTAAGGAGGGGAGTTGTGCCGCCTGCCCAGTTTTTTCGGTCCAGGAACAGGGCGGGGACTTCTGCCCGCCACTGCCGACTGACCACTGTTCACTGTCCACTGCCTTACTCATACCTCAACGCCACTACGGGATCGACCTTCGTCGCCCGCCGCGCGGGGATGTAACAGGCCAGGAGTGCGAGGCCGAATAACCCTAACGCCACCGCCGTGAATGTTGCTGGGTCAGTCGGTTGAACCTGGAAAAGCAGGCTGCTCATGAAATGCGCCAATGCCAAGGCCGCGACGCCCCCGATGGCCAGCCCGATGCCCGCCCGCAGGAGACCCTGCGCCACGACCGAGCGCAGCACATCCCCTTGCTGAGCCCCCAAGGCCATTCGGATGCCGAACTCGTGGGTCCGCTGCGCTACCGAGTAGGCCATCACGCCGTAGATCCCCACTCCCGCCAGAGCCAGCGCCAGTGCGGCGAAGACGGCGAGCAGCGTCATTAGGAACTGCCTGGGCGCCTCCGGCTCTCCGGCGATTTGGTCGAGGGGGCGGACGTCCGCGATTGGGACCGCCGCATCGAGCGCCGCGACCTCGCGCCGCACGGCTTGCGCCACGCCCAGCGGCTCTCCCGCAGTGCGCACTCCAAGAAGACGCGGATCGAGCAGCCAGGGGTATTGCGTGTAAGGGATGTAAAGTTCGGGTTCAAACCCCTCGTCCGGGCCCCCCGTTCGCACATTCGCGGCGACGCCCACAACCGTAAGCCACGGCAGCTTGGGATCGGTTCCAGTCTTCAGACGCTTCCCGAGCGGACTCTGCCCCGGCCAATACTGGCGCACGAGTTCCTCATTCACAATGATGACCCGCTGCGAGTCTTGAATATCGGCGTCGCTAAAAGCCCGTCCCTGCCGCAGAGGGATGCCCAGCGTCCGGAAGTAGTTGGGGGAGACGATCAGGTAATTGGCGTCCGGCATGTCTTCCGGCCGGGGGTTGGGGTTCTCCTCGATGACGAACCCCATGCCAGCATGGTTTTCGATCGGCAGGCCGCTCGCCACGCTGGCGCAAACGACGCCCGGCAAAGCCTCCACGCGCCCCAGAAGTTGTTCGAAGAACCTCGACTTGCTGCGCTGGTTCTCGAACTGAGGGCCGCTCAAGGGAATGCGCAGGGTCAGCACGTTATGCGGGTTGAACCCGAGGTTGAAATGCGTAATCCGCACGAGCGTCCTGATCATCAAACCCGCACCGATGACCAGCACGAACGCCAGAGCGAATTCCGCCGTGACCAGGAACCCGCGCAAGCGATGGCCGCGCCCACTCTCGGCGGATCCTCGGCCGCTCCCCTTGAGCGAAGCGGTCAAGTCCGGCCGGGACATTCCCAGGGCCGGGACCAGCCCGAAAAGAAACCCGGTGGCGATAGTGAGCAGCAACGCAAAACCCAGCACTCCGCTGTCGAGCGAGGCGGCGTCGAGGCCCGGCGCGACCAGGAAGAGAGTCGAGGGAGACAGCGCTACGAGAGCCTTTGTCCCCCAGGCCGCGATCAAAACCCCCAACCCTCCGCCGCAGAGGGCGAGCAAAACACTCTCCGTAAGAAGCTGGCAGAGCATCCGAGAGGAGCTCGCGCCCAGGGCCGAACGCACCGCGATTTCTCTCTCGCGGCTGGCCGCGCGCGCCAGCAGGAGGTTCGCGAGATTGACGCAGGCGATCAGCAGCACGAAAGCCACCGCCGCGACAAGCACCAGCAACACCGGTCTCGCGAGTCCCACAATCTGGTCGTGCATTCCGACCACGGCAACGCTCCACCCTTTGTTCTCCGGGTGCTGCCGCTCAATGCGGCTGGCGATGGTATCCATCTCCACTTGCGCCTGCTTCAGCGTGACGCCCGGCTTGAGTCGGGCGAGCGCCAGGTAAGCGTGCGCGGTGCGCCCTCGGGGCCGCATGTCCAGCCCGGGCACCCACACCTGGCCGTGCACATTGAAGAAAGAAGTGTAGGCGTCCGTAAAATCGGGCGGCATGATTCCCACCACACTGTAGCTGTGCCCGTCGAGAGAAATCTGGCGGCCGAGCACTTTGCTGTCACCACCGTAGTTCCGCTGCCACAAACCACAACTGATGATGGCTACAGGCGGGCTGGACGGTTCGTCGTCGGCCGGGATGAATCCCCGGCCGCGCAGCGGTGGAACTCCCAACAGCGCGAAGAGATTGGCCGTGACACGCTCGCCGTCAATCTCCATGGGCTCGCCGGCGCCGGTCAAATTGAAGGAAGTGGAGTCAACCGCCGCCATTTCGCTGAAAACCGTGTTCTGTTGCCGCCAGTCGGCGAAGTTCGCCGCGGAGACAATATTTGTGGTCCAGCCACGCGAGAGGTTCTGTTCCCAAACAATCACCAAACGATCAGCGTCCCGATAAGGAAGTGGCCGGAGCAACACGGCGTTCACGACACTGAAGATCGCCGTGTTCGCCCCAATCCCAAGCGCCAGTGTCAGCACCGCCACGGCCGTGAAGCCGGGATTCTTGGCCAACATGCGCAGGCCGGATTTCAGGTCTTGGAACAAAGCATTCATTCGTTTACCTCAGTGTTGAGCCATCAGCTCTCCGCTATCAGCGTTCAGCCTTCAGCCACTTCCCCAACCACTCCGCCCTTCGGGCTTAACTAAGGAGGGGAGTTGTGCTGCCTGCCCAGGTTTTTCGATCCAGGAACAGGGCGGGGACTTCTGCCCGCCACTGTCCACTGACCACAGTTCACTGTCCACTGCCTTACTCATATCTCAACGCCACCATCGGATCGACCTTCGTTGCTCGGCGCGCGGGGATGTAACTTGCCGCCAACGCCACCAGCGCCAGTGCGATGGTTACCCCCGCGAAGGTGAGCGGATCGGTGGCGCTCACGCCGAACAGCAGCGTGGCCATGATGCGGGTCAGCGCCAAAGATCCCAGAATGCCCAACGCGACGCCCACCGCCACAATCACCAGCCCCTGGCGAAGCACGAGGCGCAGCACGTCGGCGGCTTCCGCGCCCAGCGCCATGCGCACTCCAAACTCGCGGGTGCGCTGCGCGACGGAGTAAGCCATCAAGCCGTAAATCCCCGCCATGGCAAGCAGCAGGGCGGTGGAGGCAAAGACTCCCACCAGGAGCAAGTTGAAGTAGCGCGCCTTCAGCGAATCCGTGAAGACCTTGGTAAAGGTGCTGAAGCTGGGTGGAACGTTGGGGGCAAGTTCCCGTACGATTTTGCGCGCCGCGGGAATCAAGGCGGCCGGCGGGAGGCTGGTGCGCATGACCACGGTAAAGCTCGAGGCGGCCTGTGGCCGTTGCTGGACGTCCACATAGATGATGCCGGGCGGCTTGGACTCCAGGCTCTCAATGTGCACATCGCCTACCACTCCCACCACGGTCAGCAGGCGCGTGTCGCCATCCATGTTCCCGAATTCCAAAGTCTGGCCGAGGGGATCCTGGTTGGGCCACTTCTCGCGCGCCAAGGCCTTGCTGATCAGCGCCACGTGCTGCGAATTCAGGGTGTCGGAATCGGCAAACAAGCGGCCGCGCAGCAGGGGAATGCCCAGGGCGTGAAAATAGCCTTCGCTCGCCACGCAATAATCGGCGTCGCCGGTGCGCGCCGCATTCTGGAACATTTTCTCGAATTCCTGCATGGAGGGCACTTTTTCGCCGGGATTCATCATCACAAAAAAGCCGTCGGCCAGATCCTCGCCGAGCGGCAGCCCGTTGGTCCCTCCCACTTCCTCAACTCCGGGAAGCGCTCGCAATTGCGCAAAGAGGTTATTGAGGAATCCCAGGCGCTGCGCCTTTTCGGCATCTTTCGCCTCGAATCCCGCGAACGGCAAGGCCAGGTTGACGGTGAGGATGTGATCGGTGCGGAAACCCGGATCGACGGAAAGCACGCGCAGCAGGCTGCGGCCGAGCAATCCCGCCCCCACCAGCAGGGTCATGGTAATGGCCAGTTGCGTGGCCGCCACGGCTCGCCCCAGCCGCTGGCCGTGCACCGTGCCCAGGTAACCTTGGCCGCGTTCGGCCAGGGCCTGCTCCGGGTCACCCCGGGCGGCGCGCCACGCGGCGAACAAACCCAGACTGAGCGCCACCCCCGTCGCTATTGCCAAAGCAAAAAGCAACACGGGCAGGTTCACCGAGACATGCTCCGGGTGGGCGAGGTTCAACGGAGCGATGGCCAGCAGGGCCTGCACTCCCCATTGCGCCAACAGCACGCCGAGCGCTCCGCCCGCCAGGGCCAAGAGCAAGGCTTCTGTCAGGAATTGGCCCACCAGGCGGAGGCGTCCCGCGCCCAGCGCCACGCGAATGGCAAACTCCCGCTCGCGCGCCGCCATACGAGCCAGCAGCAGGTTGGCGACATTGGCGCACGCCACGAGCAGCAAAAATCCTACCGCGCCCAACAAAATGTAAAGCGGCGTGCTCACGTCGCTGGTCAGGAAATCCTGCAAGCGCACGGCGGAGATATCCTCCATCATGGTGTCTTTGCCGAATTGCTGCTTCAGGCGGCGGGCGATTCCCGTAAGCTCGCTGCGCGCTTGGGCCAACAGCACACCCTCGCGCAGGCGCGCCAGCACTTGCCAGTTGTGCGCCGTGCGGCTGGGAAGCGTTTCCCACAATTCGCGCGGCACCCAGATGTCACTGTCCGAGGGAAAACGGAAACCGGCGGGCAGCACCCCTACCACGGCGACGTCGTGGTTCTCAATGTTCAGCTTGAGGCGGGAGAGATCGCTCGCGCCACCCAGATACTGCTTCCAGTAGGCGTAACTCACCAAAGCCACGGGAGCGGCGCCGAAACGTTGGTCCTCCGGGGCGAAACCCCGCCCCAGCGCTGGCTGCACGCGCAACACGGGAAAGAAATCACGCGAGACCGAGGCGGTCATGGTGCGCGTGGGCTCGGAGGCGCCGGCCACGGATTCCAACCCGGCGGAGTACTCTGCCACCCCGTCGAGCGTTTGACTCGACACCCGCACGTCCTCGAAATTCGGGTCAGCGAACTGCATCCGTCCGCCATGGCTATTCACTTCCCGCAACTCGACGAGCCGGTCAGGCTGAAAATAAGGCAGCGGCCTCAGAAGGACGCCATAAACCACGCTGAAAATGGCCACCGTGGCCCCAATGCCGAGCGCCAGCGTCAGAATGGCGACACCCGCGAACCCGGGATTCTTCGCCAACATGCGCAAGCCGAACTTTAGGTCTTGAATCAAGGTGCCCATCGTATACCTCAAATCAGATCATCAATTAATCCCTTGATAGTGGGTCAATTTGACGCTGTCGAGGCGGCTTTACGCCGCCATTTAGCGAGGTAAAGCTGCCTCTAAAGCGACAATTTGACCCACCAGCGGGTCCCTCGGGTGGTTGACACTTTCCGGGATTGTTTGACTGCATTGGGCATTGGCGGACTATCCATAATCGCTCGGTCCTCCCCACCCGCGAAAATCGGCTATCGGAATTCGGCAATCTTCAATCACCCCACCGTGGGAATCTGCTTCCTACGTTCTATCCAGGCTTTCGCCCTGAAAATGCGAGGGCTCACCTCGATGAGGCGCGGAAGCATGTTATAAACAGTTACCACCGACCACTTTGATCCGTCGCGGGTGCGAAATCCCCCTTGGTTGAGAGTCTCAGCCATGTTGGATAAGGAGCGGTCCTGGACAATCAACTCGAGGATTAGCATAAGAGCGTTCATTTCAGACGGATTCTCTTCTAAATGTTCACAGTCATTTGCCACCCGAGAACCATAGGGAACATCTTCTCCGCCTCGGCTACATTCCGGTTCTACTCCCTCCGCCTGGCGTTGCCACTCCACCGCCACCAACTCCCAGCCGGCGTCGCTCCTCTTTCTAACGTACCCAGGATCTAGTGGGCCCGTTACAATCTCGCGAATGCGTTCCACTTTCGCCATAAGCCCTCCTGCGCAAGTGATTTGTGAATTACCGATTCTGAATTCTGAAAGCTGGGCGCGGCCTTCCAGCCCTCAAGTTACAAATTTCATAATTCAGTATTCATAATTCACTATTCGTATCTGAGCGCCTCCATAGGATCGATCTTGGTCGCCCGGCGAGCTGGAACATACGCCGCGAGCGCACCCGTCAGCCCGATCAGGCAGCACGCGGCCGCCAACACCGCGGGGTCGAGCGGCTTGACGCCGCAGAGCATGCTGCGTAGAAGCTCGCCCCCGGCGAAGGCGCCGGCCAACCCCAGTACCAGCCCGATCAGAACCAGCACCAAAGCCTGCTTGAGCACCATAAAGAGCACCGTGGAACGGCCGGCGCCCAGCGCGATCCGCACTCCAATCTCGCGCGTCCGCCGCGTTATCGAGTAAGCCACCACGCCGTAGAGTCCCACCATCGTGAGCAACAGGGCGATGCCCGCGAAGCAGCCCAGAAGCAGCGTGTGGAAGCGTGGCTCGAGAACCTGGGTGGCGAGTAGTTCGTCCATGGTCCTGACCTGAAACACCGGAACCAGCGGGTCAAGCGCCGCCATCTGTCCGCGAATGGCCGATACCAGAGTGCGCGGCGGGACAGCGGTGCGCAGCATCATCACCGGCGGCTCCCAGATAAGCTGCTTGTAGGGGAAGTAGTAGATGGGCTTGGGCTCAGCGTCCAGCGCAAATAGTTTGGCGCTGCCGACCACACCCACGATCTCGCGAATTGGCTCATCTTTCTGGCCGGGACCATTGGCACCGGGCGTGATGCGCTTCCCGATCACATCTTCGCCCGGAAAGTACTTGTCCGCGAACGCCTTGTTCACGACCAGAACGCACGGGGCTTTTTCGTCGTCGCGCTCGGTGAAGAAGCGGCCTTTGAGCAGCGGAATGCCCGCGGTCAGGAAGTAGCCCGGCGTGATGAAAGCCATGCGCGCCGAGGGACGGCTGGGAGGCGGGGCCGGACGTTCCTCGATATTGAACGAGACGGTGGCATTACTCCCGCCCAGGGGCAGCGGCCACACCCCTGCCGCCGATTGCACGCCGGGCAGGGCGCGCATCCGTTGCAGCAATTGATCGTAGAAGGCCACCTCCTGCGCCGCAGTGTACGGCGGCTCGGGCAGGCTGAACGAATAGGTGAGCAGGTGATCCGGCCTTAGCCCCAGATCGCTCTTTTGAAGATGCAGAAAGCTCGCCATCAAGAGGCCGGCTCCACTAACCAGTACCAGACCCAGTGTGACCTGGGCGATGACCAGCGTGCCGCGCACCCGATCATGACGGTCTGTGCCGCCCCGGGTTTGCTCCTTCAAGGAGCCGGTGAGATCAATCTTCGACGCCTGGAGCGCCGGCGCCACGCCGAAGAGGAGGCTGGTAAGGAGGGCCAGCAATAGCGAAAAACCGAGCACGCGCCCGTCGATGCTGGCTTGGGCCAGGCGCGGGATGCTCCGCCCTCCCAGCGGGAGCACCACCCTCAAGGCGTATTCCGCCAGGACAACTCCGGCCGTTCCGCCCAGAATGGCCAGCAGCAGGCTTTCGGTAAGAAGCTGCCGGACCACGCGGACGCCACTCGCGCCCATCGCCGCGCGCACCGCCATTTCATGCTCACGCGCCGTGGTGCGCGCCAGCAGCAGGTTGGCGATATTGGCGCAGGCGATCAGCAGCACCAGGCCGACGGCCCCCAGCAGGATCAGCAAGGGCGTGCGCGAGTCGCCCACGAGCGTCTCGAGCGCAGGCCTCACGAAGGCCCCACGACTGTTGGTGTTGGTGTCCGGGTACTGCTTGGACAAGGCCGCCGCGATCACCTCCAGGTCGGCGTGCGCCTGCTGCACGCTGACGCCCGGCTTCAGGCGGCCAAGCGCCGTCAGCAGGTGTGCGCCGCGCTGCTCGGTGATGGGCTGGTCCCCCGTTGGCGCTTCCCGGTCCGCGGCGATCGTCGTCCAGAGTTGAATATCCGGTTCGTTCACTGGATAAGCAAACCCGGCTGGCGCCACTCCTACTACGATGTACGCTTTACGATCAAGCGTGATGGTGCGTCCCACGATGCCGGGATCGCCGCCGAACTGACGCTGCCACAAAGCGTGGCTGAGCACCACCACGTGGGTTCCCGCCGCTTCTTCCGAGGGCAGAAACCCGCGCCCCAATTGCGGCATGATTCCGAGCGCCGGGAACAGGTCCCAGGTCACCATTTCGGCGTCGAGTTGTTGCGGTTGCCCCACGCCGGTCAGCACCGCGTCCGTGTCGCGAGAAGTCACCAGGTGATCGAAGACGTGGTTCTGTGCCCGAAAGTCGAAGAAGTCCGGGTAAGAGAGACTGTTGGGGACTGGCGCACCGCGCGCGTACATCGATTCCACCGTCGTCAGGCGGTCGGGCTCGGCGTAAGGCAGCGGCTTCAGCAATACGGTGTTCACCACACTGAACACCGCCGTGCTCGCTCCGATGCCGAGCGCGAGCGTCAGCACCGCCACTGCCGTGAAGCCGGGATTCTTCGCCAGCATGCGCAGGCCGTACTTCAAGTCTTGGAACAATGTATTCATTCGTATCCTCAATATTGAGATGTCAGCTACCAGCTTTCAGCCTCCAGCCACTGCACGCCGGGCTGTTCGGTCTCGAGCTGAGCACTGATATATGATCGCTGGCGGCTCTTTTCACCGCGCAGGTTTCGGCTGACCGCTTCATTCATACCTCAACGCCACTATGGGATCGACCTTCATTGCGCGGCGCGCCGGAAGGTATGCGGCGAGGGCGGCAACCAAGGCCAGCAAAAGAGCGAATCCCACGAAAACCGGGGTATCCACTTGGACAACCCCCAGAAGCACGCTGGAAAGCGCGCGCGTCAACGCCAGCGCGGCAGGAACGCCGATGGCAAGCCCGATCAGAGCCAACGTGAGCGCGCGACCTAGCACCATCCGGAGGACGTCTTTGTGCTGCGCTCCCAGTGCCATGCGCACGCCGATTTCGTGCGTGCGCTGGGAGACCGAGTAGGCCATGAGCCCGAAAATCCCCGAGGCAGAGAGGACGAGCGCAATGAGCGCGTAGACCGTCATCATGTCGGCAGAGACCTTCACGCCGCTCAGGTCGTCGTCAATCACCTTCTCTAGAGTACGCACGTCGAACACCGGTTGTTCCTGATCCAGGGCCTGAACCTGGGCGCGCGCGGCGGCAGCGACTGCGGTGGGATCACCAGAGGTGCGCAGGGCGATAGAAAGCGAACGCTGCGTCATCTGGTCAAGAGAGAAATATGCCATCGGCGGAGACGTGTGATCAAAGGGCGTGGGCTCGATGTCGCCCACCACACCCACCACCGTGCACCAGGGCGCGACGCTTTTACTCGAGCCAAAGTGCAGGCGCTTGCCCGGGGGATTCTCGCCCGGCCAGAGCCGCTTGGCCAGGTTGGCGTTTAAGACCACGGCACGTGTTGAGTCCGGGACATCTTGGGCGGAGAGAGCACGTCCTTTGACCACCGGAATGCGCAACACTCGGAAGATTTCCGGTGTGACCGCTTCCGTGGTCGCCAAGCGCAATTCGCCGGGAGCTGCGGGTGCCTGGCCTTCCGCCCCATACTCGGTGCGGGTCCGGTTCCATTGGCCCGGCAGGTTCGACGCCGCTGCGGCCCCTTCCACGCCGGGCAACGCGCCCAGGCGCTCCACAAGCTGGTCGTAAAACTCGCGGACTTGGCTCTCCCCGCGATACTTCGATTCCGGCAGCGCGACATGGAACGTCAGCACATTCCGCCGGTCGTAACCCAGGTTGGTGGTTACCAGATGACGGAAGCCCTTGACCATCAGGCCAGCACCCGTCAGCAGCACCAGCGCCAGAGCAACTTCCGTCACCACCAGCAACCCGCGCAACCGATGCGAGGATGAGCTGGAACCAGCGCCGCGCGAAGATTCCTTGAGAGCTTCGTTCAAGTCGACCCGGGTCGCATGCCAGGCAAATGCCAATCCAGCAAGAATGCCAGCCGCCACCGCTACGCCGGCGGTGAAAACCAGAACATATCCATCAACGCGCATGTGCTTGACGCCCGGGACGTGCTGAAGAATAAACGCCGGAATGCTCCCCCGCTGCCGTTGCAGATCCCATGCGGTCAAACTTAGCCCCACCAATGCGCCCAGCAACGACTGGAGTAGGCTTTCAATGAGTAACTGTCGAGCGATCCGCCCGCGGCTGGCGCCGAGCGCAACACGGACGGCGATTTCCTTCTGCCGAGCGCTGCCCTGCGCCAATTGCAGGTTGGCGACGTTGGCGCAGGCCAACAGCAAAACAAATCCCGCTGCACCCATAAGCACCAAGATAAATGGGCGTGCATCACTTATGAGATCATTCACCAGGTTCACCAGCCGGGCGCTGTGGCCGGCATTCGTCTGCGGAAATTGCTGCGCCAAGCGGCCGGCTATGGCCTGGAGATCCGCCTGCGCTTGCGAAATCGAAACCCCCGGCTTGAGCCGCCCAAGCACCTGCAAATAGTGGTCCGTGCGGTTGGCCTGGTCGGCGACGCCGAGATCGAGCGGCCCCCAGACCTCGACGCCCATGGGGTATTCAAAGTCCATGGGCATCACACCGACGATGGTGAATTCCTCGCCGTTCAGGCGCACACGAGAACCAATGACGCCGGGGTTCGCCCCCAGACGCTGCTGCCAGAAGCCGTAACTGACCACTACCACGGAGGCGCGCCCAGGCTCAAAATCCTGCGCGCTCAGCGTGCGCCCAAGCTCCGCCCGCATTTCCAGCAGCGGAAAGAAGCCGGGCGTGACCTGGTAACCATCCACGCGCTCGGCCGCGCCCGTGCCCGTGAGGTTTACTTCCCAGCCGTACCCGGCCGCTAACTCCTGGAACGAATGGCTTTGCTCCCTCCAGTCGCGGAAATTCGCCGGAGCCACTGCGGCGTGCTCTTCGTTCTGCTTCGGAGCCGTTTCCCAGATCGCCACCAGCCGGTCAAGGTGAGCAAATGCAAACGGATGAAGCAGCATCGCGTTCACAGTGGTGAACATGGAGGTGTTGACGCCGATGCCGAGCGCCAGCGCCACCACCGCCACCGCCGTGAGGCCGCGATTCTTGGCCAACATGCGCAGGCCGAATCTTATATCTTGAAGTAACGTGCTCATCGCTCACCTCAAATCGGTTCATCGGCCCATCAGTTCCTCGAAGACCGAAACTCGAAAAAGCAACCTGCGAGTTGGCTGCCGATTCTTGACTTTCGACTTTCCCTTGCAATCACCCGATCACCCGAGGCTTCATTCGTACCTCAGCGCCACCATGGGGTCCACTCTCGTCGCCCTGCCTGCGGGAATCAAGCTCGCCGCAAGCACCACTGTCGCCAAGCCAAGTACCGCTCCGGCGAAGGCAAGCGGATCGCCCGGTCCAAGGCCAAAAAGCATGGAGCGAAGCACCCGCGCGCCCGCGACGGCCAGCGGGAGGCCGAGGAGGAGGCCGGCCACACTGACCGCCAAACTCTCGCGCAGGATCATCCATAGCACCTGCCGGCGCTGTGCGCCCAGGGCCATCCGCACGCCGATTTCAGCGGTCCGCCGGCTCACTCTATAGGACAGTGTCCCGTAAAGTCCCGTCGCTACCAACAGCGCGGCCAGCAAGCCGAAGGATATGGCCAGCCGTGCCGACAAGCGCTCGTCGGTAAATGACCGGTCAAACTGCTTCTGCTGGGTCATGGCCTCGAGGAGCGGCAGGTCAGGCCCAAACTCCCTGACGGCGCGACGGACCACGGGCAGCAGCGCCGCGGGATTGCCTTCCGTGCGCAGCTCAATGTGCATCGTGGCCGTGCCGGCGATTTGCGCGTAAGGGAAGTAGGCCATGGGCCTGGCTTCTTCCTCCACGCTGGTGTATTTGCTGTCCTGAACCACTCCCACGACGGTGTATTGGTTGGCCTTGGGGCCTTTGTCCATCGCCACGTGGTGCCCCAGGGGTTCGCGGCCGGCGAGATACCGCTGGGCAAAGGTCTGGTTGATGATCGCCACCTTGGGCGCACCTGCCGAATCAGCGTCGGCGAAGTCGCGGCCCAGCAACAGGTGCATGCCCAGCACATGGCAGAAATCCGGTCCTACGTCATTCCAGCGCACGCTGGACTCTTGGTTATCGCGTGGGTTCACGCCATCTACGAACACATCAGTGTTGTTGCTCCACCCCGACCCGATGCGGTTGCCCATCAAAGTGGCGGATTCCACGCCGGGCAAAGTGCGGAGCCGGTCCATGAGCGACTGGTAGAAGTGAACGACCTCCGCGTCAGTGTGCTGCAGCGGTGGCGGCGTGATGCCGAAGACGAGCAGCCCTTGCGCGCGTAGCCCCAGGTTTACGGTTTCCAGATTCCGCAGCGTGCGCAGCAGCAAGCTGGCGCACACCAGCAGCGTCAGGCAGAGGGAAATTTGTAATGCGACTACCGCTTGACCGCTGCGATTATTGTTCTTGTTCCCAGTCGCGCTGTAGGCGGAAGTTTTGAGCGCGAATCCGGGGGAGCAGCGCACGGCATTGCGCAACGGAGCCAAGCCGAACAAGAGCGCCGCAAGCACCGACAGGGTTAAGGTAAACGCCAACACCGTGTGATCGGGTGACACATTGAAGTCCAGCCCCGCCCAGGCGACCAGAGTCTCGGTTGCCCAGATGGCAAAGAGCCACCCGAGCGCTGTCCCTGCCGCCACCAGCACCAGGCTCTCCGTGAGCAACTGGCGAAAGAGTTGGAATCGGCTCGCCCCCAAGGCGAGGCGGAGGCTGAACTCGCGCTGCCGTGCCGTGTTCCTCGCCACCAGCAGCATGGCTACGTTGCTGCACGCAATCAACAGCACCACGCCCACCATCGTCATCAGCACGACGAGCGGTTCTTGGTAACTCTCCCGCACGTTCTCGATGCCGCGGACGGGCGTGAAATAAAGCTGCGGCGGTTGCTCTTTCGAGTTTTGCTTGCCCACTCCTTCGTACAGGGCGTGCTGAAAAACGGGGTTCAGTTGCGCCAGCGCCTGCTTTTGGCCGACTCCCGGCGAGAGTCGCCCGACCATTAACAAGAACAGCCATCTCGGAGATCCGTAGAGACTGTAATTGCTGCCCGGCGATCTCCCCCACGGCTTCAAGTCCGACCGGGTTTGGAAGGGAATCCAAATATCGGTGGGCTCGCCTTCCCCTACTCCCGCGAACTCCCGCGGCGCCACGCCGATCATCGTGAATGGCACTCCCTTGATGTAGATCGCCTGACCAATCACCGAGGGATTGCGGACGAACCGCCGCGTCCAATACTCATAACTCAGCACGGCGACTTGCGTATGGCGGGTTTCGTCCTCCAGGGTAAACGCCCGGCCACGCGCCAGCCTGACTCCCAGCCCGGAAAAGAAGTTTCCGCTCACCATGTCGGCGTTGGCCTCCTCGGGTTCGTCACCGAAACGCACCGCCACCTTCCTGTAGTTGAGGGGCACGAAAGCGACCAAATCTGTAAACACGCCGCGCTGCTGCCGCAGTTGCTCGAAAACCGGTTCGGTCAGCGAGGTGTCGTTGTAGCCGGTCTGAGAGGTGTTCGCTGGCTGCGAGGTCGTGTGCAATCGAACTAACTGTTCCGGGTCGGGCACCGGCAAGCGGCGCACTAAGGCCGCATTCATCACGCTAAAGATTGCGGTGTTCGCCCCGATGCCGAGAGCAAGGGTCATGACGGCCACTGCCGTGAAGCCGGGATTCTTCGCCAGCATGCGCAAGCCGTATTTCAGGTCTTGAATTGAAGTGCTCATTCGCATCCTCAGTTTTAAGCCATCAGCAGTCAGCGTTCAGCTTTCAGCTACTGCCCCAACCACCCCGTCCGGCGGGCTGCCCTCCTGAGCAAGGAGGGGACTCAGGGGTGGTGCTGACCGCTGCTACCCACTAACCACTATTTACTATCCATTGCCTTACGCATGCTTTAGCGCCACCATGGGATCGTCCTTCGTTGTCCGGCACACTGTCTTCACCGTCCTGGAGTTGGGATAGGGAGACCTTCCCGACAAAACTCTGGTGGAGCATTTGCAGGAGCGGCGCGAAGTGTTTTTGACGATCGACCACGGGTTTGAACATGAGCACAACCTTTCGTTGCTTGGATTTGGAAAATCGCCAGTCATTCATACCTCAACGCCAGCAAGGGATCGACCTTCGTCGCTCGCCGCGCGGGGATGTAGCACGCCAGTAACGCAACCCCCGAAAGCAGGAGTCCCACTGCGAAGAAAGTCGCCGGATCGGTAGGCTTGATGCCAAACAGCATGGTTTGCAGCAAGCGAGTCATGGCCAGCGACGCTGCCAGGCCGATTACAGTCCCAATCAATACCAAGTAGAGCCCTTGGCCGATAACGAGTTTGAGAATCCCCGCTTGCCCGGCGCCCAAGGCCATGCGGACGCCTATTTCGTGCGTACGGTGACTCACGGAGTAGGACACCACGCCATAGATGCCTATCGATGCCAGGATGAGACCCAGGACGGCAAATGCGCCAAGCAGGAGCATGTTGACTCGCCGTGGCGTGAGGGATTCCGCCCGGAGTTCTTCCAGGGTCATCATGTCGTGTGGCGGTTCATCTTTGTCGACGCTCGCAACTTGGCTACGCAGGGCTGCTGCCCAAAGCATCGGATTTCCCGCTGTGTGCACGAGAAGAGTCATGGAGGGGTCGCCAGCCTGCAAATAGGGAAGATAAATCTCGGGTTCTGGCTCTCTTTCCAACCCCACCAAACCCCGAACATCACCCACGATGCCCACGATGGTTAGCCAATCGTTTTTGTGAACCCAGCTCTCGACCCTTCTGCCGAGACAAACCTCGCCAGGAAAATAGCGGCGAGCGAAGGACTCATTAACAATCGCAACGCTCGACGAGCCCTCACGGTCGCCATCGCCAAAATACGCTCCCTGCACAAGGGGAATCCCCATGGTGCGAAAATAATCCGGACTGACGCTGGCAAAGGAGGCCACGGGTATTTTTTCCGACCGCCCTTCGACCGCCATATCTCCCACGGTATTCAAGCGCATTCCCAGTGGCGGGCTGCTGCTGCCTCCTACTGATTGCACTCCTCCCAGGCCCTTGATCCCTTCTATTACTTGTTGGAAGAACCTTGACTGGTCCGCAGGCGTCGGGTACTTGGAGGGCGTCAGGTCTACGGCCAAGCTCAGGATGTGCTCCGATTTGAACCCCGGGTCGATCCCGCGCACCCGCATAAAACTCTTAAAGAGCAGGCCGGCGCCGACTAGGAGCACCATGGTGAGGGCAGTTTCGCAGATGATCAGCACATTGCGGAAAAGGGTCCCGGACCGAAACTCGCTGGTGCCGCGGCTCGCTTCTTTGAGCACCTCGCTCAACGAAATCTTGGACGCCTGAAGCGCTGGCGCCAAACTGAAGGCAACCCCGGTGAGCACCGCCAGCCCCAGGTTGAAGCCCAGAACTCGGTAGTCGAGGCCAATAGGTTCCAGCGCTGGCAGGTTGGGAGAAATGAAGGCCACCAGCAGATCCTTCCCCCAGTGTGCCAAAGCTAGGCCGAGGAGTCCCCCCAGCAAAGCCAACAGAATGCTCTCGGTAATAAGCTGTTGGACGATCCGGATTCTCCCCGCACCCACGGCCAGCCGCACCGCGATCTCCTTTTGGCGGGTGGCCGCGCGGGAGAGAATCAGATTGGCGACGTTAACGCAGGCGATAAGGAGCAGAAAGCCGACCGCACCCAGGAAGAGGAGCAACGAGAGCCTTGCTCCTGAAATGATCTGTTCATGCCAAGTTGAGAGCGCGACGCTCTTCTTAAAGCCCTTTCTCAACGTAGACTGCAAGATCATATCCAGTTCCGCACGCGCCGCTGCCGGGCCCACTCCGGGCTTGAGCCGGCCAATCACTCGAACGATCCGAAATGGCCCCGCCCCAGTCTCGCTCTCCGCAAGTGGCACCCAAAGGGCATAATCGATCCTGAACTTATCGGGAATAACAAAGGTGGCGGGCAGCACCCCCACCACGGTGTAAGTCTTGCCATCCAGGGTCAGCCCCTTTCCGACAAAAGAAGGATCACCACGAAAGAGACGCTGCCACAAGGCATGACTGAGGATCACTACCGGTGGGCCGCCAGGACGGTCTTCCTCGGGAAGAAAAGCCCGCCCCACTACGGGGTTAGCACCCAGCATCGAGAAAAACGACAAACTCGCCGAGCCGCAATTAACTCGCTCTGCTCCCCCGCCTCCGGTGAGGTTAGCCTGAAAACTGATGTAGGCGGCGATTTGGCTCAGGCTTTTGCTCCGATTCCTCCAGGCCATAAACTCCCTGTTGCCGGCAAAAGGATTGACCCCGTAGGTTTCCAAATTCTCTTGGACATAAACCAGTTCCTCCGGGTGCGGATAGGGCAAGGGACGAAGGAACACCGCATTGAAAACTGTAAAGATGGCCGTGGTGGCGCCGATGCCGAGAGCCAGCGTTACCACCGCGACGACTGTAAAGCCTGGATTCTTGGCCAGCACCCGCAGGCCGTATTTCAGATCTTGAATCAAGGTGCTCATTGTTCACCTCAAATCGGCTCATTGGGCCATCGGGTCATTGATGGCTGAAACTCGAGAGTCGGCGTGCCGCTTACGAGTTTCCAATTTCGAGTTTCGCTTGTAATCGCTCAATCCCACAATCGCCAAATCACCAAATGACCCGATTACCCGATGAACCGATTACCCGATTACTTCATTCATGCCTCAACGCCACCATGGGATCGACTTTCGTCGCCCGGCGCGCGGGGATGTAGCAGGCCGCGAGGGCCACGAGTATCAACAGAAGTGCCACCGCGATGAACGTCAGAGGATCGGTGGCGCTCACGCCGTAGAGCATATCGGACATGAGGCGCGTGAGGCCCATTGCGGCCGCGAGGCCCAGGGCCACCCCAAGGAGCGTCATCTTTGCGCCCTGGCCCACCACGAGTCGGAGCACCTCATAGCGCCCTGCGCCCAGCGCCATGCGGATGCCGATCTCATGCGTCCGCTGGCCGACCAGATATGCCAGGACGCCGTAAATTCCCACGCTCGCCAGAACCAGCGCCACGAGAGCGAAGCTGCCGAGCAGAATCATGGAGAATCGCCTCGCGGCGAGAGAATCGGCAATAACCTCATTCATCGTCTGCGCGCCGTAGATAACCTGCTCGTTGTTCATCTGTTGATTGGTGTGGCGAATGGAGGTGAAGAGCGCGGCCACCGCTCCTTCCGAACGCACCAACACTCCTATGCCCAGCGGGGAAAGCGCCATGACATCTCCGGACAACTGCATGAACGGATGATAGAGCTGGGCCCGGAGCGACTGCGTGTCGTCGGAATCAAGCCCCCACTGCTTCACATGCCCCACCACGCCGATGATCTCGGCCGGCTGATCATTGTATTCATGCAGGTTAATACGCTTTCCAATGGGATTTTCGTTCGGAAAGTATTTTCGGGCTAAGACATCGTCAATTACCGCGACAGCGGGAGAGTGCTCATTATCCTGGGGAGTGAAGAATCGGCCGCGCTCCAGGGGAATCCGCATCACCCGCAGGTAGTCCGGTTCGACGGTGTATTCCAGGGCCCAATTCATGTCGTTCTCGTTCGAGGGTTTGGGCTGACCCTCAATCCAGAACTGCTCGTCGTCCTCACTATCCATGGGAATCGCCCCCCACGAAAG
>Ga0326727_10011665_pt1 | contig 20349 bp, 14 predicted proteins | sample MB2enrmetagenome_FD_207643 | JGI IMG/M metagenome (GOLD analysis project Ga0326727, IMG submission 207643) | Lab enriched peat soil microbial communities from McLean, Ithaca, NY, United States - MB29MY | ecosystem: Environmental > Terrestrial > Soil > Wetlands > Peat | place: USA: New York...
GACGACGAAGGGGCCATGAATCCGATTTACATCATGGCCGACTCCGGCGCCCGCGGTTCGAAGCAGCAGATTCGCCAGCTCTCGGGCATGCGCGGACTGATGGCCAAGCCTTCCGGCGAGGTCATTGAGACGCCCATCACGGCAAACTTCCGCGAAGGGCTGACAGTGCTCGAGTACTTCATCTCGACGCACGGCGCGCGCAAGGGGCTGGCCGATACGGCGCTGAAGACCGCCGACTCCGGCTACCTGACGCGCCGCCTGGTCGACGTGGCCCAGGACGTGATCGTAACCGAGTACGATTGCGGCACGGTCGAGGGCATCTATGTAGGATCGATCGTCGAGTCGGGCGAGATCATCGAGCCGCTGCGCGACCGCATCATCGGCCGCGTGTCGCTGGAGCGCATTAAGGACTACGACGGCGTGATGGTCGTCGATGTGAATCAGCAGATCGACGAAGACATTGCCTCGGCAATCCAGGGTGCAGGCGTTGAGAAGGTGAAGATCCGCTCGGTCCTGACCTGCGAATCGCGCCGCGGCGTGTGCGCGCTCTGCTATGGCCGCAACCTCGGCTCCGGCCGCATGGTCGAGCTGGGCGAAACCTGCGGCGTGATCGCGGCGCAGTCCATCGGCGAGCCGGGCACGCAGTTGACCATGCGTACCTTCCACGTGGGCGGCACCGCCAGCCGCGTGGCCGACAAGTCGCGCCTCGACGCCAAGAACAACGGCGCCGTGCGCTTTATCAACCTCAACACCGTCGAAAGCAAGGATGGCACGCTGGTGGCGATGAACCGCAGCGGTTCGCTGGCCATTGTCGACGATCGCGGCCGTGAGAAGGAGCGCTACCAGGTGGTCTATGGCGCGCGCCTCAAGGTGCGCGACAACGAGCACGTGAAGCTAGGCCAGTTGCTGGCCGAGTGGGACCCCTACACCTACGCCATTCTCACCGAGATCGGCGGCGCGGTGCAGTTCAAGGATCTGCAGGAAGGCATCACGCTCAACGAGGAAGTGGACGAGGTCACCGGCCTGTCGCGCTGGGTGGTCGCCGACTCTCCCGATGAGAAGCGGCAGCCGGCCTTTGTCATCAAGAACGCCAAGACGCACAAGCGCTATCTGCTGCCTCGCGGCGCTCACCTGATGATTCAGGATGGCGAAGAGGTGGGACCGGGCGACGTGCTCGCCAAGATTCCGAAAGAGAGCACGCGCACCAAGGACATCACCGGCGGTCTGCCCCGCGTGGTCGAGCTGTTCGAGGCCCGCAAGCCGCGCGAGACGGCCATCATCAGCGAGATCGATGGCGTGGTTCGGTTCGGCGAAGTGTCTAAAGGCCAGCGCAAGATTTACGTGACCGCGGACAACGGCGACGAGAAGGAGTATTCGGTACCGCGCGGCATCCACGTGAACGTGCAGGAGGGCGAACGCCTGCGCGCCGGCGACCCGTTGATGGATGGGCCGCTCAACCCGCACGACATTCTCGACGTGCTGGGCGAGAAGGAACTGCAGGCTTACCTGGTGAACGAGATCCAGGAAGTCTACCGGCTCCAAGGCGTGGCCATCAGCGACAAGCACATCGAGGTCATCGTCCGGCAGATGTTGCGCTGGGTGCGGATCGACGATGTGGGAGACAGCAACTTCCTGCTCGAGCAGCAGGTTGACCGGTTCCGCTTCCGCGAGGAGAACGACCGCGTGATGGCCAATGGAGGCCGTCCCGCTACCGGACGTCCGCTGCTGCTGGGCATCACCAAGGCGTCGCTCTCGACCGACAGCTTCATCTCCGCAGCCAGCTTCCAGGAGACGACCCGCGTGCTCACCGAGGCCAGCATCAACGGCGCGGTCGACAACCTGCGCGGCTTGAAGGAGAACGTGATCGTCGGCCGCCTGATTCCCGCCGGCACGGGCCTTGAGTACTACCGCAACGTCCAGCTCTCTCCGGAACTGGAAGAAGCGGCGGCCCGCGTGCAGCAGGAAGTCAACGCCGAGTTCGAAGCGGCAGAGCGCGAACTGGAGCTCATGCGCCAGGAGGGCGAGGCCGAGGAGATGGCGGCGGAATAAGGACTGTCGCCTTCCGGCTGCGCTCAACACAGGCTGCCGGCAGGCTCATTGCCTTCGGTGGAAGAGGTCTTCAATTCAACAGAAGCCCGGCTTTTGAGCAATCTCCAACAGGAAGATGCTCAAGGCCGGGCCTTTTCTTATGCGGGGTCCGCGCCTCGGGTCCCTCGCCCGGCGCGCGATTCAAGAGCCTCTTCGGTATGACGGCGGGTGTGTTTTGCCACGTACATGTCGGCGTCGGCGGCACTCAGCAGGCTGTCTTTGGTAACACCGTCTTCGGGGTAGAGCGCGATGCCGACGCTTGCCGAACCCTGCAGCACATAGCCCTCCACGCCAAAGGGCTCGTTGAACGATCCCATCATTCTTCCGGCAATCTCCTCTGCTTCCGCGCGGTTGCGAACCACTGAGATCAAGGCTGCAAATTCGTCGCCGCCGAGCCGCGCCAGCATGTCGCCGCCGCGAAGGTGCCGCTTCATGCGCCGCGCCACCTCTTGCAGGTAGAGATCTCCGACCTTGTGGCCGTAGAGATCGTTCACCTGCTTGAACTCGTCGAGGTCGATGTAAATCAGACCGAAAATGCCGGCGTGCTCGCGCGCGTCCTCGATTGCCTCCTCCAGCCGCCTGTCGAGAGAGAAGCGGTTATGGATATCCGTCAGCATGTCGAAATTCGAGCGGCGCACCAGGTCGGAGTGCAGGTGTCGTGTCTCGATCGCCAGGGTGGCCAGCGCCGCCGCCATTGAGAGCGCCTCCGTCTCGTTGGCGCCGGGTTTGGTGAGCGGATCGAATGCGGCGAAAACCGTGCCCAGCAGTCCTCCGGTATGGCCAAGAATCTGGTCGTGGACGATGCGGAAATGAGTCAGCTTGGGCGGACAGTTTCCCAGCCGCGCGCCATCGGCGATCTGGCACCAACAGGGAGCGCCGCGCAGCTTGAACGATACCAGCTCTGTAATTTCCTCGATGATCTCCGCCAGCGGACGCGATCCGTTGATGTCCTCCAGGATGCGGCTGCGGCGCCGTTCAATGTACGCCAGTTCGCCGGATTGCCGGCGCACCTTCCGTTCCAGGGTCCAAGCCCTTGCCACCACCACGACCACCACCGCCAGCAGCAGTCCCACCAGGCGCATCAGGTTGCGGATATTCAGCAACGACGGACTGGCGACGACTGCCACGTCGTCGAAACTGCGCAACATGATGTCGAAGGCCACAGGGCCGTGGAACGCATCCGAGCTATGCACCGCGCAAATGCCGGTAACCTGTACCTTGGAGCCGATCGGAATGTCCTTCATGGGAGGCAGTGGGATGCCTCCGCTCACGTCCGGGTGGTCATAGATGGCAGAGAAGAGCTGGCCGTCAGCATCCAGAACGTACTCGTCTTCCGCCGCTGCACGCACCTCCGTCACAACCTTCCCTTCGGTGGTCACCAGGTCGAAAGCATGGCTGCCGGATGACAGGTCAGACCAGTTCACCATCTGGGGAAGAACAGGAGCCGCTTCCAGCGTATCCTGGACTTCCCCGCCGGTCAGGGTCAGAAAGCCGTCATGTACATCGGGAAAGCCCGTTCCGTCAGCCAGGTCGCCGACGCGAAGCGGATTCCGCGACTGAGTCATGAGCCACAGGCTCTTGGAGCCGTTTTGCAGAACAACGGCCGATCCCGGCTGATAGTAGGTGATGGTTCCCTGGACGCGAACCCTCTGCGTGAGATTCTGCACGTTGAAGCCTTCGATAATCTCGTCCATGGGCGTGATGGGGAGGGACCAGGGGCTGGTGCTCGCGTGCTTCAGAATCTTGATGTTCGCCAGCGAGGGAATCTCGAGCAGAATTCCGGTGAGTTGTAATTTGTTGTCAAAATTGCCGGAGACGACCGCGGTGACCTCGACTTCGGCGTCAAGGAGTTCCTTTGTCGCGCTGGCATCGTCGCTGACTACCACCGCGTCAACCGGCTCCCCGTCCACCAGCATGTGCATGGCAATGGTGTGCACCACTCCATCCACCCCCAAATCGGCACTGCGGATGATGCCGCGCACGGTCACCAGCATGCAATCGCGCTGCACGCGGATCATCTGATCGTAGGTGGCCGGCACCGGTTTCGGCAGGGTGCCGTGGTGCAGCAGGATCACGCCATCGCCCACCACATCGGGACGGAAGCTCGCCCGCGAATGTCCCTGCACAAGAACGCGGTCGCCGGGTACCAGCTTTGCGCCTCGGGTGGCCTGTACATAGATGGCTTCGCCGTCATCCTGCACAAACATGTCGACGTCGCCCTGGTTGTAGTAGGTGACCGTGGCCTCGAAGGAAACCGGCAGACCTTGACTGGCTTCGGAGTTCGTCAGAGCATGGACCGCGCGCAGGGTGGAGAGCGGAGTAGGCGTTGACGCCCAGCTCACCGCCGTCCATCCGAGAACGATCGCAACTACGGGAAGGAATCTCTTCATCTTGAAGAATCCGGCAGAACGGACGGCAAATCGTCGCCTCCTGCGAGTTTTTGATCGGCGGGGCTCGCGCGTAAAGTGCTCCGGTTCGAGCGGGAACCCAGCCTCGAGCGCGCTCAGGGACTGCGCGCATACCTTCGAAGCAACTTCATCGTACGCTTATGGGAATTTGGTTCAATGGCGAATTTGGGGCACTCCGGCTGCATCCTCTTGTGCCCGAATTGCCTTGTAGCCAGAGCGGAATCTTTACTTTATGTACGCCTTTCGGAGGCAGATTTTGACCGAAAGGAGACACCCAACGCATCACCGCCTGGGAGGCGGGTATGCTTGGCCACGTACATGGCGGCGTCGGCGGCACTGAGCAGGCTGTCCTTGGTGGTGCCGTCCTCGGGGTAAAGAGCGATTCCCACGCTGGCTGAGCCCCGCAGCAGGTACCCTTCGACCTCAAACGGGTCGTCGAAGCAGTGCTCCAGCCGCAGAGCGATCTCTTCGGCGTCGGAACGGCTGCCGATCAGCGGCATGAGGGCCGCGAATTCGTCGCCACCCAGACGCGCCAGCATGTCGCCGGAGCGCAGTTGCCGCTTCATGCGCAGCGCCACTTCCTGCAGGTAAAGGTCTCCCGCGCGGTGGCCATAGAGGTCATTGACCTGCTTGAAATCGTCCAGATCGATGTAGATCAGTCCGAAGATGCTGGCCCTGTCGCGCGCTTCTTCAATCAGAGCTTCAAGATGGCTGTCGAGAGAGGAGCGGTTGTGAATGTCGGTAAGCAGGTCGAACTGCGAGCGATGGAGCAGATCGGAGTAAAGCCGGCGGGTCTCAATGGCCAGCGTGGCCAGCTTGGCGCCTACTGAAAGCGCATCCCACTCCCCAGGTGCAGAGGCCGTCAGGGGATTTAGCCCGGCGTAGAGTACGCCTAGAGGCGGTCCGGAACGGGCAGGGATCTCCAGGCGGGCGATACGCAGTCCGGACGTGTCCGCCGGGCAATTCCCCAGCCGCGCTCCCCCGACGATTTCGCACCACGAGGGCGCGCCGTTCAGCCGGAACGACACCATTTCGGTAATCTGCTCCAGAATCTCCGCCAGAGGACGCGTCCCGTTGATGTCCTCCAGGATGCGGGCGCGCCTCTGTTCGAGCTGCGCCATGCGCCGCTCCAGGGCCGCTTCGGCCTCGATGCTGATAGCCAGCGCGGCAGTCTGCCGGCGGACTCTGTTTCTCAGGGTCCAGCCCCAGCCGCCCATCAAAATGACCGCCAGCAGCAGAAAGCTGGCCAGGCGAATGAGATTTCCCACCGAAACCCAGGAGGGTTTGGCGATGATGGCAATGTCGTCGTAGGACCGCATGAGAATCGTGAACGGCACCTGGGCGTTGAAGGGGTTGGAATCGTCGAGCCTGCAGATCCCGGTGACCCGGATTCTGGATCCGAGCGGAACCTGCCTCATGGGCGGGGGCGGCTGGGCGACAAGGCTGGCTGGAGTCGGGTGGCGAAAGATCGCTGAGAACATCTGGCCATCGGAGACTAGAACGTACTCGTCCTGGGAAGCCTCGCGAACCTCTGTCACCACCTGGCCTTCGATCGAGACCAGATCGAAAACGTTACGGCTCGCTGCCAGTTCGTGCCAGGTCGCCGGCTGCGGCGTGACAGGCGCCGGCACGAGGTTATCCCGGATTGCACCGTTGGTCAGGGTAAGAAAACCATCGTGAAGCCCTGGGAAGCCGGTCGCGTCCGCCCGGTCGCCTATCCGCATCGGGGCGATGGTTTCTGTCTGGATCCATAAGCTCTTCGTGCCATTCTGGAGCACAATTGCGGAACCCGGCTGGAAGTACGTGATGGTGCCGTGGACCCTGATCCTCTGCGATTGAACCTGGACGTGATAGCCGGTGAGCACCTGGTCCATGGGTGTGTCGGGGAGCGACAACGGACTGGCCGCAGCGCGCTTGACGAGCTTCACGTCGGCAAATGAGGAGACATGCAGCAGGACGCCGGTCTGCTGCATCTTGCCATCGAATCTCCCCGAGGCTGCTCCGGTAATCTCGACTTCAGCGTCCAGCAGGTTGTCGAACATGCTGGCGTCGTCGCTGTCAACCACCGCTTCGATGGTGCCCCCGTCGGCCAGTATCTGCAGTCTGGTGCTGCGCACATCGGAACTCATCACAAGATCGGCAGCGCGAACTTTGGCGTGCACTGAAACCAGCATGCAGTCGTACTGGGCGCGGATCAATTCGTCGAAGGTGGCCGGCGCAGGCCTGGGCAAGGCTGCATGACCCAAAAGAGTCAGGTCGCTGCTCGCCACAAAGGGGCGAAAGCTGGGTTGAGTGGTCCCTTTGATAAGCACTCGATCGCCGGGAACGAATCTGGTATTCGTGGTGGCCTGCACATAGATGGCTACGTCGCCAACCTGAACGAACATGGTCTTTTCATAGCTGCGAAAGTACGTAACCGTTGCTTCGAACGCAACCGGCAGCGCCTTGCCGGCCTCGGCATTGGTAAGCAGGTGGATAGCGCGCAAGCTGGTGAGCGGAGCGGGTGGCGCTGCGTGGGCTGTCGATGCCCATGCGAGCATGATGGCGACCGCTAGGGTCAGACTCTTCATCGAGCAAAGTCCAATCGGGATGGCGATCCCGCATGTGGCCTTCTGAATTCGTGCCGGGCGGCAACATGCCCCATCCTTCATCTAAGCGTGAAGAGGAAAATGGCGCTCTGCGCATGCGGACTGGCGCCAGCTCCGCGCAACCTAATCTTACTCTGATGTAAATCTGGTTTAATAACCATTTTGGGGCATGAAGGACCACCTTTTGTTCCGATTTGTCTGTGGACCCAGTTCCGACATGCCGGCGCAGCCGCTCGGGTCCCGCGGCAGCTCGCTCCAAATCAAGTGCGTTGCAAGGAGACTTCTAGATGTCGAACATCGTCGATGTACCCACCGCCGTCGCTGCCTTCCCGCATAGCGGCACCCAGGCGCTGCCCACCCGCCGCATCCGCGTCATCGGCGTTCCCCTGGACATGGGTGCCAGCCGCCGGGGTGTGGATATGGGACCGTCCGCCATGCGCGTGGCCGGCCTCGAGGCGCGGCTGGAAGCTTTGGGCCACCAGGTCGTTGACGGCGGCAATATCCGCGTGGAGATCGCCGAGACGCAGACCTCCGGCAGCGACAATGCCCGCTACTTGAAGCAGATTGCCGAAACTTGCACGCGCACCGCCGATGCGGTGGTGAAGACGCTGGAAGAAGGCATGACCCCGCTGGTGCTGGGTGGAGACCACTCGCTGGCGGCGGGCTCGGTCTCCGGAGTGGCCGAGTTCTTTCGCCGCCAGAATCAGAAGATCGGCATACTGTGGATCGACGCCCACTCCGACATCAACACACCCGAGACGTCGCCCTCCGGCAATGTGCACGGCATGCCGCTGGCCGCACTGCTCGGCCTGGGTCCGGAGGCGCTGGGCAGTATCTATGGCTACTCGCCGAAGATCGACCCCGAGAACACGGTGCTCATCGGAGTGCGCGACATCGACGCTGCCGAGCGGGCCAACATCAAGCGCGCCGGCATCGCCGAGGTCTACACCATGCGCGATATCGACGAGCGCGGCATGAGGACAGTGATGGAAGAGGCCCTGCGCGCCGCCGGCCGCGGCACCGCCGGCTACCACGTCTCGCTGGATATGGACTGGATCGACCCTGAAGACGCTCCCGGCGTGGGCACGCCCGTGCGCGGCGGCGCAACCTACCGCGAGGCGCACCTGGCCATGGAGATCCTGGCCGACCACGGCCGCCTGCTCAGCTTTGAGATTGTCGAAGTCAACCCGGTGATCGACGAGCACAACCGCACCGCCGACCTGGCCGTAGAGCTGGCCTGCTCGGCGTTTGGCAAGAAGATACTGTGACCCCGGCAAACGAAGGGGAGCTCTCGGCGATCGAGCACTGGCAGCAGCCTAGCTCGGAGCCATGCTCCCCTTAGACCTCATCGCCTGCGCAAGAGCCGCCCCGGCATAAATCACTGCGGCGATTAGCAGCAGCGCCTTCATGCCGATGATGAACGACAGATTCTGCGCCAACCCGCCGGCGACCGCGCCAAGCATGTTGGCGCCGAAGGCATGGCTTTTGCCGCCCAAGCGGCGAAAACTCTCAGTGAAGATGACTCCGGCGAAGAAGAACGGAACACAATAGGCCAGGCAGATGAGCACGCCCACCCATGTTCCCGAGCCTGGGATCCGGTACCACGGGATCGCGTAGTTGACGACCAGCGTTACGCACAACCCGGCGTAGTAAAGGCCCAGGGTTCCTGGACGCCGACGCTCTACGAAGAGGTTCGACAACAACAGCACCGAGAGTATGCCACTGAGCGCGATGCAGTTCACCAGCCAGGTAGTTCCAAAGTACAATGCGAGGCGGCTTACCAGCTGGGTTTCCATCAGCAGAAACCCTGCTCCGAGCAGGAAAAACTGCCAGGTGCTGCTTTCCCTTGGCTTGAAGAACGGTCCGACCATGTACAGCGCCATTGCCAGGATGACAGCGGAGACCGCGAAATAGGCCCGTGGAATGGAATGGCCCTCGTGATAAACGTAGGGCCAGTCATCGGTCGTGGGCGGCGGAGCATTGTCAGCGGTCAGCGGAAACTCAGGCGGGCGCTCCCTGACAAACGCGGCCAGGCGTGGATCGCGGCTCTTTTCCCACAACGCAGGCGAATCGGATTCGATAAAGACGGTTCCGCTCAGCAGTGAGCCTGTCTTTGGAGCGTAGTAAGTCACCGGTGGGTGAGGGAACATTCCGCTCAACATGGTGTAGAATCGCTGTCCAATCCAGGTCCAGGGTTTGCGCACCTCAAATTTGAGGATCAAAACGCCGTCGGGGCGCAACAGCCGCTTGGCATCGCGAAACGACTCTTTCGTATACATATAATTGTCCACACGCATGTTGCTATAGCCGGAGAACTCAGTGTGGGAGTCTAGCAGCGCATAGATGATGATGTCGTACTTTTCCTGGGTTTGGCGCAAGTAGTTTCTGGCGTCGTTGTTGATCAAGCGAACCTTTGGTGAGGAATACGGCTGCTCCGGATGGAGGCGTTTGCCCAGGCTGGCGATCAACGGGTCGATCTCTACCGCGTCCACGCGCGAGGCCCCATGACGCAACGCGGCGGCAACGTCATTGCCGGCTCCGGAACCGACCACCAATACGCGATCCGTACTCGAGGCAAACTGAAAGGGACTGTCGTACGAGCTGTTCTGATAGGTGCTCGCCACCTCGGGATTCCTGGCAAGATAATCTGGGCTCAGGTTGGCGATCGACATGTAGCCCTCGTTGTTGACGTTGATTTCGTATTGCCGATCGTCGTAATCCTTCACGTCAAGCTTCTGATACGGAGACCAGTAGACCGAATTGCCACTTGCGGGCTTCAGGACCAGCAGGGTGATCGCCAAGAGGGCGCATGTCAGCAGCGACGATGTCCAGGAAAATGGCCGGGCGCAGAGGACCAGCACAAAGGCCGCGGCAAACCAGTAAGACGGAGGGCACCATAGAAAGGCAAGGATCGCCAGAAGCCAGATCCCCGCCAGGCTGCCCAGCAAGTTGACCGAATAGGCCGAAACTGTATTGGACGACGCCTCAAGATAGTGCCCCACCCACTGCCCCAGCGGAATCATGATGACCGCCAGCAGCATCAGAATGGTGAGAACGACCAGCAATGAATCTGCAAAAAATTCATAATATGCGGATCGAGTCAAGGTAAACGCGCTTCCCCAAAGCGCAGCATCGGGCGTATAGGAAAAGACCGACGACATGACGCGCAGCAATTGCTGCCAGGGTCTGAACGGCAGGCTGACGAGGGTCACCAGGGAAGCCATTGCCGCCAGAGAGGGCATCAAGCTGCCGCGCCTATTGGAACTGAAGCAGCCGACCCCGAATCCCAGAAAACACGCAATCAGCGACAGGTTCTGGAAGAAGGCGAAGATCTTCACTTCCGTCCCCAGCCAGCGGATCAGGATGATCTCGAGGTAAAGTGCCGCGGAACTAACTAGGAATAGCCGCCATGTGGACGATGTCGCCGCGGATTTGCGGGCAATCCGGATGGGTTCCAAGGTTGTTTGCACTGCCATATGTAGCCCCCTAAGTTAAAGCGCGCCGGTACAAACCGGTTATGTAGTTTATGAACCGTTGATTCTTCTTTGGGGGATGTTTATTGAATACAGTGAATCGGAATATAAGTCAAGTTAGAATCGGTGATGTCGCATGGCGCTCTGATGGGATCAGGGGCTCGATCAGCTTCAATCCATCATGCCGAAGTCTTTAGAAAGTTGAGTTTCTCAAATTTGAAGATTGCCCTCTTAACGAGATAGATTCTGTCCAGCACGTTCGGGATTTGAAGGCGAGCCATCTTGAAATTGCCTACTACAATCAAGGAGAAATGGCCAAGAAACTTAGCGTAGGCATTCTCTTTGGCGGACGCAGCGGCGAGCATGAGGTTTCGCTGCTATCGGCGGCTTCGGTTCTCAAGGCAATTGATCGCCAGCGGTTCGACGTGGTGCCCATCGGCATCACCAAGGAGGGCCGCTGGCTTGCGGCTGGCGACGCGCATGGGCTGTTGGCGGGTGACCGGAGCGCCGTGGCGCGGCGGCTTCGCGCGGGCGACCCCGAAGCTACGCCGGGCGCCAGACTCCTTCAGGAGGGGATGCCCACGCTTTTGGCGCCCGTGCCCGGCCCTCAAGGTCCTGAAGGGAAAGCCATCGATGTCGTCTTTCCCGTCCTGCACGGCACCTTTGGCGAGGACGGCACCATTCAGGGCCTGTTTGAGCTGGCCGGCATCGCCTACGTCGGTTCGGGCGTGCTGGGCTCCGCGGCGGGCATGGATAAGGATGTCATGAAGCGGCTCTTCGCCCACTCCCGGCTGCCCATCGTCAAACACGTTACGCTGCTTCGCGCCGACTGTGAGCATGCGCCGCGCAAGGCCATCGCCCAGGTCGAGGCGGCGCTCAAGTACCCGGTTTTTGTGAAGCCCGCAAACCTCGGCTCGTCGGTCGGTATCAGCAAAGTGCACGACCGCGGCGAATTGGGCCCTGCATTGACGCTTGCAGGCAAATACGACCGCAAGCTGATCGTGGAGCAGGGCGTAGGCGGCAAGAGCGGCAAAGCCCGCGAGCTGGAGGTTGCCGTGCTCGGCAACGACCAGCCTAGAGCCAGCGTGGTTGGCGAAATCGTGCCCGGCAAGGAGTTCTACGACTACGAGGCCAAGTACCTGTCGGAGGGCTCGGTGCCGGTGATTCCCGCCAAGCTCACGCGCGCCCAGACGAAGCAGATTCGCGAGATGGCCGTGGCGGCCTTCCGCGCCTGCGACCTCTCCGGGCTGGCGCGGGTTGACTTCCTGATGGAGCCCGGCGGCAAGCGCCGCATCTTCCTTAACGAGGTGAATACCCTGCCCGGCTTTACCCAGATCAGCATGTATCCCAAGCTGTGGGAGGCCTCGGGCGTACCTTATAAGGAGCTGATCACGCAACTCATCGAGCTGGCCCTCGAACGCCAGCGTGAGAAGAACCGGACGACCTACAGCAGGGAAGAGTGACAGAGAACAGGGAACAGGGATCAGGGAACTCGATGCTGGCGGCCGGTGTCTAAGTATCAGGTGACAAAGGGCGAATAACGTTTGATTTGTTGACGGCAAGGAACTTGGGTCGCGTGCAGTCCTGTTCCTGATCCCTGACCCCTGCCTTGCCGTATCCTGAATGTTGAGGGACCCAGCCCCATGACGCTGCTCGACGCTCCCGCCTTTGACACCGTACGCGACCGCCGCAACCGCCGGATTATCTTCATCACAGTGGGCGCCCTCGGCGTGTTGACCCTCGCCTGGTGGATGGCGGCCGGCTTGCCGATCGACTGGCCCTGGACCTGGAACAACCACTGGCGCGGCACGGTGGCGGTGGATCGCTTCTTCAAAGCTGTCGAGGCCAACGATCTGCCCAAGGCCTATGGCATCTGGGTCCACGATAAAAACTGGCAACAGCGTTCCGGGGTGACCCGCGACTACACGTTCGCGCGCTTCCAGGAGGACTGGAGCCCCAACGGACAGGGAAACGATTATGGCGCCATCAAAAGCCATAGCCTGACGGCCGCGCGCATGTATGGCAATGTGCTGGTGGTGGGCGTCTACATCAACGGGCGCAAGAGCAAGGCGATGTTTCTTTCTTATGACACCAAAGACCACACGCTGGGTTTCTCGCCGGTAGAGCTATATCTGGGGCCGTAAGCCTCGTGCTCAGCCGAGTTTACAGTGACGTTAAATTGGTTGTAATGGCGCGGCCTTCCCCGGCCTGATTCTACGCATCCAAATCGGTCAGGAGGCGAGATGCCCGAGAGCGCCCAGGATCGAGCTGCGGAACTCCACCGGCTGGCAGCCCGTCTCCATGCGGCGGCCGTTGCCGCCCACGAGAGAGGCGACCATCTCACTGCTTACGAACTCAGCAAAGAGGCGCTTGAGCATTCCCTGAATGCCGAAGTGCTGGACGAACAACTCGCCACGGCGTCGCAACCGCACAGCGGAAGAAGCGATGGAGCCTCCCCTGACCAAGCGGTCTTCATGGGGCCGAGGATCTTCCGTTCGCCAAGGTTGCGAGCGTCATTTCAAGGCTGAGAGGATCCTCCACGTTGACCGCTTTCTGATTGGGATCGATCTGGCGAAGCAGGCCGCAGAGCACCTTCCCCGGCCCAACTTCAATAAACAAATCCGCGCCCGCATCTACCAGGGTTTGCACGCAGTCCACCCAGCGCACGGTCCCGGTTACCTGGCGGATAAGAGCGTCGCGGACCTCTTCCGCGCTGGTGACCAGGCTACCCGAGACATTGGCGGCCACGGGAATGCGCGGATCGGCCAGCGCCAGCGAGTCCAGTACCCGCGCAACCTCCTCCTGCGCGGGCTGCATCAGCGCGCAGTGGAAGGGCGCGCTGACGGGGAGCATGACCGCGCGGCGGGCGCCTTTGGCCTTGGCCAACGTAATCGCTCTCTCCACGGCTGCCAAAGCGCCTGAGATCACCGTCTGGCCGGGAGAGTTCAGATTGGCGGCGCCCACTGCAAGTCCGGTTTCGCTTGCGGCCTCCCGGCAAGCCTCGGCTACCTGATCGGCAGCCAATGAAAGCACCGCGGCCATGGCGCCCTGGCCGGCCGGAACGGCAAGCTGCATCGCCCGGCCGCGGGCTTTCACGGCGCGCACCGCATCGGCAAACGAGAGCGTGCCGGCAGCCACATGCGCCGACCACTCGCCCAGCGAATGTCCGGCAGCCAGCGCCGGTTCGACCCCATGCGCGGCCAACACCCGCCAGGCGGCGACGCTGACCGTCAAAATCGCCGGCTGGGTGTTTTCGGTCAGGCGCAGTTCTTCTTCCGGCCCTTCGAAAATCAGCTTTGAAAGTGCAAAGCCGAGCGCCTCGTCGGCTTCGGCAAACGTCTGCGCGGCGCTGGGAAACGCCTCCGCGAGTGCGCGGCCCATGCCAACGGCCTGCGAACCCTGTCCCGGAAAGAGAAACGCGAGCTTGGTGAACATTTCAGATGGGATTGTATCGGAAGCGGTGCCGGAACGATTCAGCAATCAGTTCCATCGTTTCTTGTCGTCCTGGTCTTCGTCCAGTTGCCGGCCCTGGCCGTCGAAGCGCACCGTGCGCCCCTGCTTGCGCATGTAGACCTCGAACTTGCGCGCGGCGCGGTGCCGCTTCCAGCGATAGTAGCGGTTACGCAGCCCGTACCAGGTCTCGCTGAACATGAAGTTGAAGCCGCGCCGCGGCACGAGCCGCATGTAGAGCAGGCCGGCCACCGCTCCGCCCAGTTGCGCAAAGGCATACATCCGCTGCTCGCCGAAGAGCATGGCGATGGAGATGAGCGCGTAGATGGCGGCCATGTAGCGGGCCTTGATGCTGATGGCAAAAAAGAGCAGGAACTCGACCTCGCCGTAGAGGACGCCGATCACGATCAGCATGCCGAAGATGGCGCCCATGCAGCCGTAAATGGGTACCTGCAGCAGCGGCATGCGGACGGCGTCAGCGACGATGTAGATGGCCGTGGTGGCCGCAGCAGCGGTTCCCAGCACCGATGCGGCATAGAGGCCGGTTACCCAGCTTGCTCCGTGCGGAGTCTCAAGAAAACTGCCCAAAAACCACAGGGAGAGGAGCTCGAAGAGAGTTCCGACCAGCGAAGGATGGATAAAGCTGTAGGTGAGGGGCTGCCAGAGCCAGCCGCCCAGGAAAGCCTGGGGCACGAAGACGCAGTGAATAAACAGCCAACTGTAGACCTGGTGGTCCGCCACCTGCAACAGCAGCAACGCAAAGTAGGCCAACAGATTGAGAAACACCAGGCGGCGGGTAGCGCCGCGGAAGTCAGGAAGAGAAAACGGAATGGCGCCACGCCGGGGCATCGTCAACCTCAGGGTAAACGGTTGGACTGCCGGGTGTCATTGCCGCGCGAGCGTTCGGGCTGCGCCAGGCAAAGTTGATCTGCCAGCGCCAGCGCCGAAAGCAGCATGGTTTGGCCGAGTTTCATAGAGTATGCTCCATCTTTGGGAGTTTGAAAATCCGTCCTGGTCCTGACCCCTTGACCTGCGGGCGGAATCAAGCTAAAACTAGCGAAGTTGAGCCGCAAGGTAACGTCATACTACAACACGAAACACTGATTTCCTGAGAAAGAGAGGAGACTGCCATGCCCAGTTGCCCTGAATGCGAGAATAATCTTGACATCGAAATGGACGAAGTGGAAGAAGGCGACGTGGTCGTCTGCGACGAGTGCGGGACCGAATACGAGGTAGTCGGCGTCGAACCGCTGGAGTTGACGCGGGTGGAAGGCGGCCTGGACGAGGACGATGAGGATTTCTTTGAAGAGGAAGAGGAGGAAGAGTGAGGCGTAACCGCGCACCATTCCTGGCCGGGGCCGTATTTGCCGTCCTGGCGGCCGGGTTGGTTCTCTTTGCATTTGAGGGCGGGCTTGTCGGGCCGCCGGCGGCGCTGGCGCAGAATATTGGCCAGCGCGTAGTTTTGGGCAAGGTCTTAGATTCCAATTCCGTCGCAGTGACCGGGGCTACCGTCTTCCTCAAAGACCTGAAGAGCAAGAATATCCGCAGCTACACCACCGAAGCCGACGGCAAATTCCGCTTTACCGGCGTCAACATGGCCGAGGACCACGAACTCTGGGCAGAAAAGGAAGGGAAAAAGAGCGCAGTCAAGACCGTCAGCACCTGGGACACGCGTAAAGAGTTTGAGTGCGAGCTGAAGCTGAAATAGGCGCCGGCACATGCCTCGTATAGGATGCAGCCGCCGTGCTATAACGTTGTGCAAGCTCCGGCGCGGCGAAGTCGCTCGGGGATGGTGGGTCCCATGGCAATTCTGAACGGAGATCTCGATTGGCGCGTCTTCGAGAGCAATGAAAAGCTTCGTGGAGCGTTTCGCGGAATACCCGCCAAAACCCGGATTGACCCTGGCGCGGTGCTTTGCCGCTTTATCACCACCGAAACCGGGAAGAAGAGATATCGGGACAGCGGAATCTACTCCAGTCCATGGTGGCTGGATTGGTCGACCACGGCCAGCATGTTGGACCGCTGGAAGAGAGCCAGGGTCGCGCCCAGAGACGTGATTCGCGGCCGGCTCGCGGTCACCAGGCAGTTCAGCCCCAGGCTGGACAGTATGGTCCAGATTATTCTCACCCGCCCCGTCTACGCCTGGAAGGGGATTGCTCGCCATCAGGAAGACAAAGCCTCCGCGGTGACCTACCTTGGCGGGGGCGAACAACTGTTTCTGCCCAACCTCGTCAGCGATCCCGGCAGCCTGAGCAGCGCGGTGGCTATTCTCCATTGTTATTGTTCGGTTGACGCCCTGGTATAAAGCCAGGCCAGGCGGAAGCGTCTTTGCGGTCGGGCCGATTCACCCTTCCAGCTTTTTCGTAACCAGCTCATTGAGCAGCGCTGGATTGGCCTGTCCCTTCGAGGCCTTCATCACCTGGCCGACGAAGAATCCCGCCACGGTCTTCTTCCCGGCGCGATACTGCTCGACCTGCTTGGGATTGGCGGCAGTGACCTGGTCGATCATCGCCTCGATCGCCGAGACGTCGGTGATCTGCTCGGGCCTCTCATGCTCATACACGGCGGGGAAGTCTTCGCCCTTCTCAAAGCACACATCGAAGAGCTGCTTGAGCTGTTTGGAGCTGATCTTGCCCTCGTCCAGCAGGTCGGCGGCCAGCACAATGCCGGCCATCGAGACAGGCGACTGCTCCTGCTCCAGGCCCAGCGCCTTCAGCCTTCCGCCCACCTCGCTCAACAGCACGTTGGCCACGCGGCGCGGATTCCGGGCGGTCCGGGCCGCGGCCTCGAAGCGGTCTGCAAACCCGCGCGAGGCGGTCAGGGTGTGCGCATCCTGAAGATTCAGCTCGTACTCCCCAATCATGCGAGAGCGTCGCGCTTCGGGTAGCTCCGGCAGCTCCGCCCAGGCCGCAGCCAGGAACTCCGGCGAAACCAGCAGCGGCGGCAGATCCGGCTCGGGAAAATAGCGGTAATCGTGCGCCTGCTCCTTGGAGCGCATGGAGTAGGTGCGGCCCTCGTTGGCGTTCCAAAGCCGCGTCTCCTGCATCACGCGCCCGCCCGACTCGATCACCTCGATTTGGCGCTCGATTTCGTACTCGAGAGCCAGGCGGATGAAGCGGAAGCTGTTGACGTTTTTTATCTCGGCCTTAGTGCCGAAGCGCTCCGCACCTCTCAGGCGCACGCTGACGTTGGCGTCGCAGCGCAGCGAACCCTCCTCCATGTTGCAGTCGGAAACGCCTGTGTAAAGCAGGATCTCCTTGAGCCGGGTGAGGTATTCAAAGGCCTCGGCGGGAGTGCGGATGTCGGGTTCTGAGACGATTTCGATCAGCGGCGTGCCGCAGCGGTTTAGGTCGAGATAGGTGCGCGTGGCGGAGTCGGCGAAGCCGTCGTGCAGGCTCTTGCCGGCGTCCTCTTCCATGTGCAGCCGGGTGATGCCGATCCGCTTATGTCCCGGTGCCGGAGACGTGCCACCGACGACGCTGCCTTGATCGCCGTCCGCCGCGGGCACGTCGATCCAGCCATGCTCGGCGATGGGCTTATCGAACTGCGAGATCTGGTAGCCCTTGGGCAGGTCGGGATAGAAGTAGTTCTTGCGCGCGAAGATCGAGTGCTCGCGCACCTCGCAGTGCAGCGCCAGCGCGGCCAGCGTGGCAAACTCGACGGCCTTGGCGTTCAGCACCGGCAGCGCGCCCGGCAGCCCCAGGCACACCGGGCAGATGTTGGTGTTGGGCGCCGAGCCGAAGTGGTTAGCGCAGCCGCAAAAGGCCTTGGTGGCCGTGAGCAGTTGCACGTGAACCTCGAGTCCGATGACAGGTTCGTATTTGTCCAGAATTTCAGGCGAAAAGGCTGCGGCGGGCATATTGGAATTCTAGCGCGACGAAAAGCATTCAATCTGCGACGCCGAGTGCCACACCTTTGGCGTAAGGAGATGTTGATCGACCAGCAGCGTCCACGTAGCCGCTCATCCGAACGGAACTCGGAGATCCTGGATTTCGATGGTTGGGATTGCTCGACGAGTGGATTGGCGACGATGCACTCGTCGGGGTTTAGTTTGGGGGAAGCGCCTGCATGCGGCGGCCTATTTGCCGATCTTGTCGGCCGCTGCGACCACCGCGCCTCTGTGTAGCCGGGAGCGGCAGCAATTGCCTTGATGGTCTCTGGCATCGATACATTGAATGCAGCCGCTATCGATTTGACGCCGTTGTGGGCGCCTGACCATTCACTATGTAGTAAATGTCCCCTCCCGACGCGCCGTCAACGATGGTGACCGATTACGTCCCCTAAATAGGTCCCGACGTTGGGCGAGTGTACCAGGGCCGCGCCAGCCGAACGAGTCTCGGTTCCTTCAACGGCAATCTCCTGCACCGTGCCCGGTGAGTTTAAGCTGTCGGTAGTCACCGATATGCTCTCGCTCAGCCCAAGAGCCGACTTGCTTCCGAGCTGCGCTTCCGGCGCAAAGTCGATGGTCACTTCGCAAAATGCGCCTGCCGCCAAGGATATCCCAGGCCGGCATTCGTGCGTTGCTCCGGCGGCCTGCGGAAAATCGGCAGGATAGCTCACTGCCGAAAACTCGAGTGGAGCATTTCCAAGATTGAAGATTGCCACGCTTCGCGGGCTGTCGGTGCTGATTGAACCGTGCTTTGTGGTGTCAAAGCTCACCGAAGGCGGGCTGGCTAAGTCATCGATATACAAGGACGAGTTCTCAGCGATATAGACGTTGCCGCTTCCGTCTACCGCTGCCCCCCAGGAATTGCCGGGCAACACCGTCGGCTTGTAGCTTCCGTCGGTCCGAAGGGTCTCCTTGACGATCCCGTTGACGGAATCAGTGACGTAAACATTACCGGTTCCGTCTACTGCCACTGAATCGGGTTCGCCCCACCCGCTGCCGATTGCGGTCTGAATGTAGCTGCCGTCCGGCTGCAGAGTCGCTTTGAACACCTCGCCCAAGCCACCAATCTTGCCAGCATAGTAGACGTTACCGTATCCATCCGTCGCCACTCCACTAGCCCCAGGAGAACTGAAGGTAGCGATTACGCTCCTGATGTATTGGCCGTTGGGCTGCAAAGTCTCCTTCTCAACCGAGGTATCCGCAATGTAGACGTTTCCGCTTCCGTCTACGGCCACAGCGGAGATGCTATTCCCCCACCAGGTGTCGATGACCGATTCGGTGTAAGTTCCGTTGGCCTGCAAAGTCTCCTTCAGCAGGCCCTGATTGGGGGCCGCAACATAGAGGTTGCCGCTTCCGTCCACTGCCACCGCAGCCGGGTTGCCCAGCGCCATTGGGATCTCAGTCTTCACATACTTGCCTTTGGAGGGAGTGAATTTGTACAAGGCGGACTGTGCCTGGTCGCCAACAAAGATATTGCCAGCCGCGTCGACTGCCAAGCCAGTCGCCGGCCCGATGTCGTTGACGAGCACCTTCTGTGTTCCCGTCAGAAAGGTCGTTTGCGGCCCTTTACCGGAACCTTGGAGATAGCCAGTTCCGATTGCGATGCCATTTTTGTCAGTCAAGACAACCGCACCATACCGCGTTCCTGCGCGCCTGGGGGCAAAAGCCACGTAAACTGTGCAGGCAGCCCGGGCTGCATAATTCCTTCCCGCCGAGCAGGTTCCTCCCCCGGCGTTGGAGTAGTCGAGCCCCGTTACGCCCTGCGTCAGAACCGCGATGCTGCCCAGCGTTTCCGGCACCTCGAACGTGACGGTCACAGGGATGACTTTGCCCACACCCCCGACGTCAACGGCTTCAATCTTCAGATCCCCAAAGGTAGAGACCGCCGGACCCTCGATGATGGACTCGATCATGGCGACCGTGGATCCCAGGTAATCCGGGTCGCCGGAATAGGTGGCCGCGATGGTGAGATTCCCAACTGGCAGCGCGCTCGTGGAATAAACAGCAATGCCGCTGCTATTCAGCGCTGCGGTGCCCAGAAACGTCTGCCCGGCATAAAAGGTAACTGAGCCTGTCGGCGTCAGATTTCGTATCGTCCCCGATACAGTAGCTGTAAATGTGACGGGAGTTCCCACTATGGCGGGGTTGGCCGACGGAACCAAAGCCCCGGAGTAAAGATAGGAGGCTGCTTTGATCTCGGTACCGGTGACGGAAACCTGCTTTGAAACGGGAGTGGAATCCGGCGTGTAAGTCGATATCGTAACGTCCTCATTCAACACAAGTGGTCTGTTTCCTGCGAGCGTTTGAACCGGCACGAAGCTTATGGAAAGGTTGCAGGCTCCCCCGGCCGCAAGAGACATCCCGGCCTTGCAATCGTTCTTCGCCGAGCTAATTTCAGGAAAGTCATCGGGATAGCTGACCGACGTAATGTCCAGGGCCGCGCTGCCGGTGTT
>Ga0326727_10011666_pt1 | contig 20346 bp, 16 predicted proteins | sample MB2enrmetagenome_FD_207643 | JGI IMG/M metagenome (GOLD analysis project Ga0326727, IMG submission 207643) | Lab enriched peat soil microbial communities from McLean, Ithaca, NY, United States - MB29MY | ecosystem: Environmental > Terrestrial > Soil > Wetlands > Peat | place: USA: New York...
CGCCACCTGCCCCCAGATGGCCTCGAACCAGGACGTGTTGGAGGCCGGAGCGGCGACGAACTGGCTGAAATTATGGAAGTCAATCATTACGTTCAAACCCAGGGCAGTTGCGTTCGTCACCATTTGGTCCGCCCGCGCAAAGATTTCGTCCCGCAGTTTGAAGCCGGGCGCCGGTCCCGTGTACCACTGCCAGGCCACCGGCAGCCTGATATGGTCGAAACCTTCGACGCGGATGAGTTTGAGATCGGCGGGGCTGTGCGCCACGGACCAGCTTTCGCCCGGCGGAACCTCCAGATAATTGGCGATATTGGCGCCGCGCATGAAACCCCTGGCGGCCAGATGGGCGGGAGTGTTGGTTGCGGAGATGCGGCGCATCGGCGGCAAATTGTTTTGGGCGGTTGCCGTCAAGGCAAGAAGCAGAGGGGCCAACCGGGCAATCAGGCTCATGCCGCGACAATAGGACGGCATGACAGCCAACGGCAAGCGCATTTGCGGCAATAATTGAGTTGGCAATTTGGCCGTACTGTGGCTTCATCTTGAGGATGTACTAATTGGGAGATGAAACGTGAACGAGTAACAGTATATTATGAGGGGCGGGTTCAAGGCGTCGGCTTCCGTTACACGGTCAGGGCGCTGGTCAACGGGTATGAAGCGACCGGAATAGTGCGCAACTTGGAGGATGGCCGGGTGGAGATGGTGGCCGAGGGGTTGCGGGAGGAGCTGGAGGGCCTGCTGGAGGCGGTGCGGCAATCCGAGGTGGGCCGTTTCATCCGGCAGGAGCAGGCCGATTGGAGCGAAGCAAGAGACGAATTTCGAAGTTTTGAGATCAGGCAATAACACGGCGACAGGAAAACAATGAAGTACGCGATCGTAGCCGACATTCACGCCAACTTGGAAGCCTTCCAGGTGGTCCTGGAGGACATAGAGAAACAGAAATGCACCCATGTGGCGTGCCTGGGGGACATCGTGGGCTACAATGCCAATCCCAAGGAGTGCCTCGACACGGTGCGAGCCATGAACATTCCCTGCGTGAAGGGCAACCATGACGAATACTGTTCCAGCGAAACGCCGCTGGAGGGCTTCAGCCCCCATGCCGCCGAAGCGGGGAATTGGACGCGCGGCAAGCTGTCGGAAGACGACCGCAAGTGGCTGCGCGACCTGAAATACCTGCGGCTGGTGTCCAATTTCACCATCGTCCACGCCACGCTGGACGGCCCGCAGCGGTGGGGCTACGTATTTGACAAGCTCGCCGCCGCCGCCAGCTTCACCTACCAGAACACCTCCGTCTGCTTCTTTGGCCACACCCATGTGCCGGTGGCCTTCATCCGCGACAGCGTGGTGCGGGGCGGGACCTACTCCAAATTCCGCGTCGAGCCGGGCCGCAAGTACTTTGTCAACGTCGGCGCGGTCGGGCAGCCACGCGACGGCAACCCCAAATCCGCTTACGTCATTTACGACATGGACGAAGGCTCCATCGAGTTGCGGCGCCTGGATTACGACATCGCCACGGCCCAGAGGAAAATCCTGGAAGCGGGCCTGCCGGCGCGATTGGCCGAGCGGTTGTCCATGGGAAAGTAGTTTCGGCGCCGCGGTTGAAGCTGGAACGGTTTCCGCGCCTTGAAGATTCTGATCCTCAAACCGAGTTCGATGGGGGACGTCATCCACGCCCTGCCAGTGTTGCGCCTGCTCAAAAAACATCTGCCCCGCAGCCAGATCTATTGGTGGCTGGACCGCAATCTCATTTCATTGCTGGAGGAAGACCCGGACCTGGCCGGCGTCATTGCCTTTGAACGCAAGCGATGGGCCGCCCCGCGCCGCTGGCCGGAGATGCTGGCCAGCGTCCAGGAAATGCGGGCCAGGCGTTTCGACTGGGCGATTGATTTGCAGGGGTTGGCCCGCAGTGGCATTTTCGCCTGGCTGGCCGACGCCGGCCTGACCATCGGGCTGGACAACACGGGCAACGGTTCCCGCGAAGGGGCGCGCGCGTTTTACGACCTGACGCCGCCGCGCGCCGGGCCGGGCGAACACGCGGTGGAGCGGTATCTGGCGGTGCTGCCGTTGCTCAAGGTGCCGGTGCATTGGAATTTTGAGTGGCTGCCCAAACGGCCTGAAATCGCCGCGCGCATCCAGGAGAAATGGGCCGCCGCCGCGGGGCCGTTCATCGTGCTGTTGCCGGGGGCGCGCTGGAGCAACAAACGCTGGCCGGTGGAAAATTTTGTCGAACTGGCAAAGCTGATGCGCGGCATGGGCGTGTGGCAATTCGTCATCTTGGGCAGCGCCGACGAACACGCCCTGGGCCAGGCCATCGCCTCGGCCAATCCCGGACACTGCCTGAATCTGGCCGGACAAACCTCCTTGTGGGAAATGATCGAATGGGTGCGGCGCGGGCGGCTGGTCATCAGCAACGACACCGGGCCGATGCACGTCGCCGCCGCCTTGGGCAGGCCGTTGATCGCCCTGTTCGGCCCCACCAATCCGCGCCACACCGGGCCTTACGGCCAGCCCGGCAGTGTCATGCAAATCAACAGCCTGCCGTGCATCCCCTGCATGCAGTCCGACTGCCGCTATGCCACCCCGCTGGCCTGTCTGACCGGCATCACCCCCCGAAGTGTCTATGCGCGAGTCCGGGCAGAACTGGCCGTGTCGTGATGTTCGACGACTTTCTAAGAAAACTCATCCGTCCCGCAGTCCCAGTCGAAAGGCCGCTGGATGGCGGGACGATTGCAATTCACGGGAGTTTGGTTCCCCTGCTCTATCGCCGGCATCCCCGGGCGCGGAATTATCTCCTGAGGCTGCGCGCCGACAAAACAGTGGTGGTCACCGTGCCGCGCGGAGGTTCGCTGGAATATGCGCGCCAATTCGCCGCCAGCCGCCGGCGCTGGCTCGAAAAACAGTGGCGGATTTTGGAGGCGCGGCGCGCACCGCCGCCGGTGATGGGCCCGGGCATGACGGCGCTGCTGCGCGGACGGCTGGTGGCGCTGGAGACGCGGCCGCGGGACGGCCTTATGGAAATTTGGTTTGACAACGAACGGGTCCAGTCCGGCGCCGCGGAGGAGAATCTGCGGCCGGCGCTGGAGCGGCACTTGCGCGCGCTGGCGCAACGGGAACTCGCGCCGCGGGCCGTGGAACTGGCCCGGCAGCACGACTCGCCCATGCGCCGGGTGATCGTCCGCAACCAGAAGAGCCGATGGGGTTCCTGCTCCGTCCGCGGCACCGTTTCCTTGAATTGGCGGCTGATCCAGGTCCCCGATTCCGTGCGCGACTACATCATATTGCACGAGTTGACCCATCTGCGGCATCTGAACCACTCCGCCCGTTTTTGGGCCGAAGTCAAGAAGATTTGCCCCGATTACCTTGAGGCGGAGGCCTGGTTGAAGAAGAATTCCGCCGAAGTGGGACTTTGAATGGCTGGGGCGCTTTTGCCTTGCCTGGAATTCCGGCGTGCCTACGATGCCCGACAGATGAACCGCCATGTGGCATGATTTATGGACACACCCAAGTCGGAAATCATTCTTTATCAGACGGAGGACAACCAGACGCGCGTGCAGGTGCGGTTGGATGGGGAGACGGTCTGGTTGACGCAAGCGCAGATGGCGGAGCTGTTCCAACGGGAACGCTCGGTCATTACCAAGCACATCCGCAACATTTTTGAGGAGGGAGAACTGGCGGAGCCGGCAGTCTGTGCAAATTATGCACAAACTGCCGCCGACGGGAAAATCTACCAGACCGTTTATTACAATCTGGACGTCATCATCTCGGTAGGCTACCGGGTGAAATCGCATCGCGGCACGCAGTTCCGCATCTGGGCGACGCAAAGGTTGCGCGAATACATCGTCAAGGGTTTCACGATGGATGATGAACGGCTTAAGCAGGCGGGCGGCGGGAACTATTTTGACGAGTTGCTGGCTCGCATCCGCGACATCCGTTCGTCGGAAAAGGAGTTTTGGCGCAAGGTGCTGGACATTTACGCGACGAGTATTGACTACAATTCCGGCGTCGAAGCCTCGCAGCGGTTCTTTGCCACGGTGCAAAACAAGATGCACTGGGGCGCACACGGTCACACGGCGGCGGAAATCATCGAGGCCCGCGCCGATGCCGCCAAGCCACACATGGGCCTGACCACCTGGATCGGCAGCCGACCGCGCAAAGCGGACGCGGCGGTGGCCAAAAACTATCTCAACCTGGATGAAATTGAAGTATTGAACCTCATAGTCTCCATGTATCTGGACTTTGGCGAACTGCAAGCCCGCAGCCGCAAGCCCATGTATATGCGGGATTGGATTGCGAAGCTGGATGATTTTCTGCGCTTGAGCGGCCGGGAGATTTTGACCCATGCGGGCAAGGTGTCGCATGAAATCGCGCTGGCCAGGGCGGAGGCAGAGTATGAAAAATTCCGCCTCATTGAAGCGCGCAAACCCAGCGCGGTGGAAAAGGCTTTCGAGGAAGCGGTGAAGAAATTGAAGCCGTTGCCTCCGGGCAAGCCGAAGAAAAGATGAATCATGAGCACCCTTACCATCCAACTCCCGGAGTCGCTCAAAACGACCATCGAAAAGCTCGCGGCGCGCGAGGGCTATGCGGTCAGCCAGTTCCTCGCCAGCGCCGCCGGGGAGAAGCCCGCGGTGGTGATGACGATGGATTATCTGCGCCGCGAGGCGGACGCAGGACGCCGGGAGGATTTTGAGAAGTATCTGGCCGCCGTTCCAGCCGTCCCGCCGTTGCCGGGAGACGAGATCACTCCTCCGCGTGCGCCAGCTTTGTCAGGACATTGAAATCCTCCAGCGTGGTGGTGTCTCCTTTGACGTCCTCCCCGACGGCGATTTGCTTGAGGAGACGGCGCATGATTTTGCCGGAGCGGGTCTTGGGGAGGGCTTCGGCGAAACGAATGTCGTCCGGCTTGGCCACGGAACCAATTTCCTTGGCGACATGCGCGCGCAGTTCGTCCCGCATGGCGGGGGAAGGATGAATGCCGGTCTTCAGAGTGACGAACGCGACCAGCGCCTGCCCTTTCATTTCATCAGGACGCCCGACGACCGCCGCCTCGGCCACATTCAGATTGCTCACCAGCGCGCTTTCGACTTCCGCCGTGCCGATGCGATGGCCGGCCACGTTGAGCACGTCGTCAATGCGCCCGACTATCCAGAAATAGCCGTCCTCATCCTGGCGGCAGCCGTCGCCGGTGAAGTAGCTGCCCTTGACTTCGCGCCAATAGGCATCCAGGAATCTCCTGGGATCGCCCCACACCCCGCGCAACATTCCGGGCCACGGTTTGCGGATGACGAGCTTGCCGCCGGTGTTTTTGGCGACGGGGCGCCCCTGGTCGTTGACCACTTCCGGCAGGATGCCAAAGAAGGGCAATGTGGCGCTCCCCGGCTTGGCCGGAGTGGCCCCGGGCAAAGGCGTGATCATGATGCCGCCCGTCTCGGTCTGCCACCAAGTGTCAACAATGGGACACCGTTTTTGGCCGATAACCTCGTGATACCACATCCACGCTTCGGGATTGATTGGCTCGCCCACCGTCCCAAGCAGCCGCAATGAACTCAGGTCATGTTTGGCCGGCCACTGCGCGCCCCATTTCATGAAGGCGCGGATGGCGGTCGGCGCGGTGTAAAGAATGGAGATGCCATAGTTGGCGACCATGCGCCAAAAGCGGTCCGGTTCGGGAAAATTAGGCGCGCCCTCGTACATGAAGCTGGTCGCGCCGTTGGCCAGCGGGCCGTAAACCACGTAACTATGGCCGGTGACCCAGCCGACGTCGGCCGTACACCAATAGACATCTTCCTCGCGCAGATCGAAGACCAGCCGCGTGGTCAGCCTGGCGCCGAGCAAATAACCGCCCGTGGTGTGCAGAATGCCCTTGGGCTTGCCGGTGGAACCGCTGGTGTAGAGTATAAAAAGCGGGGCCTCGCTGTCCATCTTTTCGGCGGGACAATCCGCCGGGACGTATTCCAGCTCGCGATGCCACCAGAAGTCGCGGCCTTCCTGGATGTGGACGTCGTTGCGCGCGCGGCGCAGCACAATGACGTGCCGGACGGCGCCGGCGAGCGGACGGCCGGCGGCGTCCTTGAGCTGAAGCGCCTCGTCCACATTTTTCTTCAACGGAACGATGCCGCCGCGCCGAAATCCGCCATCGGCGGTGACGACGAGTTTGGCCTGGCAATCGAAAATGCGGTCGGCGACAGATTGCGCGCTGAATCCGCCAAACACGACCGAATGGACGGCCCCGATGCGGGCGCAGGCCAGCATGGCGATGGCGGCTTCCGGAACCATCGGCAGATAAATGATGACGCGGTCGCCCTTCTGGATGTCGTGGCGTTTCAAGACGTTGGCGAAAAGGCAGACCTGGCGATGAAGCTGTTGATAGGTGAGCGTGCGTTCCTCGCCAGTTTGGCCCGGACCGGCCGGCTCGCCTTCCCAGATCAACGCGGCCTTGTTGGCGGTCGGGGTGCCGAGATGGCGGTCCAGACAATTGTAACTGACGTTGAGCTGGCCGCCGACAAACCATCTCGCGTTGGGCAGCTTCCATTCCAGCACTTTTTTCCACGGCTTGAACCAGACCAGTTCGGCTTTGGCCTGGCGGCTCCAGAAGGCCTCGGGGTGCTGGATGGATTCGCGGTAAAGCTTGCGGTACTCCGTCATGGAGCGGATATGGGCGCGCGCGGAGAAAGTTTTCGGCGGCGGAAAAACGCGCGCTTCGTTCAGGATGGTGGTGAGGTGGTCCGGCCGGCCCTGGTCGGAGCCAGGCACGGCGAAATGCTTGGAAGAGTTGTCAGACATTGCACATGGTATTGACCCCGTTAATCTACGTGCAATCCCGCGTCTGTCAAATGCCGGATGGCTTGATTAATAGACCTCGGTGCGCAGGCCGGCCACGCGGCGGACGGTCCTGGCAATCTCCGAAAGGGATCTCAATGGCAGATGCGTGCATCCGGTGCGGGCCATCGGGCGCGTCGCCGAATAGATTTGCACCAGTGGAATCTCAGCCCCCGCCTCCTTGAGTTCCTTCAAGCGCCCGGCGTATTGCTTGATCTCACGGGCCGGCGGCGGCTCGCCGTTTATGGCCGGGAACAGGCTTTGGATCACCACCGGACGCTGCCGGCCCAAACTCAAAATGTTGCCGAGGATTTTATCCAGCGAGACCGTCGCGCGGTTGACCTTGTCCAGATATTCCTGCGTGCCGGCATCCAGTTTTGCCCAAATCTCGTCCTCCCGCGTCAGGAGCTTCAAGCCGCGCTGGACTTCCGCCCGGTCCAGGGCGCTGGAATTGGTAATCACCACGACCTTGAAAAACGGCAACGCTCCGATGACCCGAAGGTGGACGATGGCTTCCACGGCCTCGGTAAAATAATTCGACAGGGTGGGTTCGCCGTCGCCGCTGACGGACACCTGCCGCACTTGCAGCAATTCCTCCGGCAAATTGGCGTATCGCGGCAATTGCCGCAGGCCGCCGTCGCGCGCCAGCGTGAAAGTCCCGCGCAATTCGCCGGCCATCTTCTCAGCATCAAAGCGCGTGGCGCGCGAGGGCTGGGCGCGATTGATTTCGCAGTAGAGGCAGTCGAAAGTGCATTGCATGACAGGGTTGACGTTGACGCCGATGGACAACCCGCCGGCGCGGGGGGAAATCACCAGATAGACGTACTGGTTCTTCAGAAAATCCCGCGGGTAGCCGTAGGCGGCTTCCGGCGCGACGGCGCAATGACCGGGCGCGCACCCGTTTCCCGCGGGCATGGCCGCTTTGGCGGCTTGATGAGGCGAACTTTTTGCCATAATTAGAATAACATCAAGTCCTCCCGGCGAACTCACCACACGTTTTTTGCCAAACAATTACCCATTATTGCGCCGGCGCGCTTTCAGCATCGCGCCGGCAGGCATGACTATACTGCGCAATCGCCGCCCAACCCCGCGCCTTGCCTGAAGTAATGCGCCCCTCCCTGGCCGCAATACAGCCTCCGAAATTCGCCGTTCAAAATTCACTATTCCGTCGCCGCGCTGATCTCGACGGCGACCTCCATCGTCCTCTGCTGCGTCCCGCGGTAGGTGCCGCGCAACGGAGGCACGTCGTTGTAATCGCGGCCGGCGGCGAGCTTCACGTAATGTTCGTCGGGCAGACGGTTGTGGGTGGGATCAATGCCGGTCCAACCGGCGCCGAGCAGGAATACCTCCGTCCAGGCGTGGGTCGCGCTGGTCCGTTGCGAGGCCAGGTACCCGCTGACGTAGCGCGCCGGGATGGCCAGCGAGCGGCAGAGGCCGATGAGGACGTGGGCAAAATCCTGGCAGACGCCGCGCCGTTCCGCCAGGGCCTCGCGCGCATGGGTGTGAACATGCGTCGTCTGCGGTTCGTAGGCCATGTACTGATGGACAAAGCGCATGAGGGCCAGCGCGGCCTGCCACGCGTCGTCCTCCCCCCCCGCCGCCTCCGCCGCCAGCCGCGCCGTTTCCGGGTTGGTGTCAATAAAACGGCTGGCTTGCACGAAGTCAAAGCACGGATCCTTCCGCCCCGCCTCCCGGACCGCGGCCAGGGAGGCCGGTCGCGCCTCCAGCGCCGGAGTTGGCGCGGCGAAGGTGGCCACCACGGCGCGGGTTTCCAGCTCCAGCGCGGTGTGTGGTTCGGCGACGTCGAAATGGTCCACCCAATTGCCATAAAAATCGGTGTAATGATTCATCCGCGCGGGCGGGTTGATTGTCAAATCAAAAGACTCCAGCCGCTGTTGCGCCGAATCCCGCGGCCTCAGCCTGGCCTCGTTGAAGCTGTCGCGCACCGGCTCGGCGTAATGATAGGCGGTGCGGTGCCGGATGGCCCATTTCATGCCGCGCCTTCTTCGGCTTCCTCCACGTTGACGGAAACCTTGATGGCGTGGGAGCCGCCGCCCACGAGGATGCCGCTGACCGGGCTGACGTCGCTGAAATCACGCCCGTAGGCCACGGTGATGTGTTCGTCCGACGGCATCAGGTTGTTGGTGGGATCGAAATCCACCCATCCCACGCTGGGACAAAAAGCGGAGAACCAGGCGTGCGAAGCATCCGCGCCGGCCAGACGCGCCTGTCCAGGGGCCGGGTGGGTGCGGAGGTAACCGCTGACGTAGCGGGCGGGCAGGCCCAGGGATCGGAGGCAGGCGATGGCCAGGTGGGCGAAATCCTGGCAGACGCCGCGGCGGCTCCGCCACACCTCTTCCAGCGGCGTGGCCGTCGTCGCCGCCACCGGATGATATTTGAAATCGCTGAAAATCCTCCGGTTCAAGTCCTGCGCGCCGGCCAGCAAGGGGACGCCGTCGTCGAAACTGGCGCGCGCGTAATCCGCCAGTTCCGGCGTGGCGCGCAGCAGGGGCGAGTCAAAACGAAATTGATGCAGCCCGGCGGTTTCGGCCGCGGCCTTTTCGCGGAACAGGGCCGCGACCCGTTTCCATTCCGGCGACAGGCCCGGGGCCGGCGGGGTGACGCGATTGACCCAGACGCGGCTTTGGGCGGTGATGTCCAGGCGGCGGTGGATTTGCTGGACGCTGAAGAAACAAACCTGGTTGCCGAAGTAATCGGTGTGCGGGGTGCGCACGGCGGGAGCGGGAGCGATCTCCAGCGCGAAGTCCACGCGCGGCTGCACCTCCGTCATCCGGGGTTGGAGCCGCGCGGCGTGATGCGAAATGGTGACCGGCTCGGAGTAGTCGTAGGTGGTGCGATGGAGGATGCGGTAAATCATGGCTGCGGCTTCAGTTGCCGCCGGCGCGGGAGATGGTGGAATGGGCGAAGTAACTGACCGCGATGGCGTCCGAAAGTTTGGGCAACTGGCGCAGGAGCCGGTCCACCACCACGCCGGTCTGGCTCTGGCGCCAGTTGGCTTTGCGGGTGGCCAGCGAGGTGGGGTCGAGCAGGCGCAGCCGGGCCAGGCAATCCAGCAACACCCGGTGGCCGGGGCTGGGCAGGGCGCTCTCACGTTCGAGAGGCAGCCGTTCAAAATGTTTGACCAGTTGGTTGAATTGGAAAAGGACCGACCGCGGGTTGGTGTCGTCCAGCAGCAGCAGATCGTACACGGCGGCCATGTTCGGCAGCAACGTATAGCGGCTGCGGTAGGTGAGCGAACTGTCCGCCACTTCCAGCACCGCTTCCAGCACGCTGGGGTTGTTGCCCTCCGGCGACCGCAACGCGCAATCCAGCAGCGAGCAAAGATAAATGGCGCGCTCCAGCCGCAGCCCGATGTCCAGAAAACGCCAGCCCTGGGCGCGGGTCATGTTCTCCCTGGCCAGCCCGTGAAAAGCCGCCAGATGGAGCAGCGTCTGGTTGAGCACAACGCTGCTCTCGGCGGCCAGGCGGAGCAAGTTGTGCTCCGGCGGCGCGAGCACTTCGCCCAGTTGCACCAGCACACGCCACAGATCATTGGAAGTCCGGTCACGGACGAGCATGGCCAGCTTCTGCATTTCCCCGGCAATGCTGCTCAAGGATCCCCGCCGTTTGGCGTCAAAAATGTCTTCCAGCAATTCCGCTTCGATGGCCTCGGCATTGAGCCGCGCGCCGGGCGCCGCGGAGACGGTCGCGATCTGGCCTTGCCGGGCCAGGGTATCCAGGAGCGGCTCGATCAACGCCAGCGAGGCTGGACCGCTTTCCGAACTGAGGCGCTGCAGCAGGCTGCGCAGCAGGCGCGCGGTGGCGTCGGCCCGCTCGCAATAGCGGCCCAGCCAGAAAAAATTATCTGCCAGGCGCGAAGGCAGGTTGTTTCCCACCCGCCGCAGTTCCACGGCCTGATTGGGCGGGTTGAGCAGTGTCACCGGCTCGACCGGCCCTTCCGCCAGCACCCAAACATCCTTGTTCGACACTCCCTGTTGCAACAACCTCGGCGCCCCGCTTTTCTCGGCGCCGGCCCGCGCCAATCCGCCCGGCATGACCGAATAGCCGCCGTCGGCGCTCACCAGATAAACGCGGATCGAAACCGGCCGGGCCGCCAGGCGGCCGCCGTCCCACGAAGGCGCGGTGGAAAACGAGGCCCGTTCCTGTCCCACGAACAAGTCCGGGCGAAACTGAATTTGCGCGCGCCAATCACCGTTGTCTTCCGCGCGCGGCCGGGGATCGCCTTCGGGCGGGATGGTCTGCGGGCGAAAGACCGGTTGGACGGTCAGTTCGTCCAGATGATCCAGAACGTGCTGCCGGGCCTCCGCCTGGCCGCACCACCAGGTGGCGATGGAGGGCAGTTTGAGTTCCTCGCCCAAAATGTGCCGGCACAGCCCCGGCAGAAAGGCCAGGAAAGCCGGGCTTTGCAACAGGCCGCTGCCGAGCGCGTTGGCCGACGCGACATTGCCCGCGCGCAACACTCCCAGCAGGCCGGGCACGCCCAGCATGGAATCGTTGCGCAATTCCAGCGGGTCGCACCAGTCGTCGTCCACGCGCCGCAAAATGACATCCACCGGTTCCAGGCCGGAGAGGGTTTTAAGCAGCAGCCGGCCATCGCGCACCGCCAGGTCCTGGCCTTCCACCAGCGAATAACCGAGATACCGCGCCAGCCAGGCCTGCTCAAAATAGGTTTCATTGAACGGCCCCGGAGTCAATAATACAATTCTCGGATTGTCCGGCCGGCGCGATCCCAGGCCGGCCAGCGTCGCCTGCGCCTGGCGGAAAAAGCCCGCCAGCCGTTGCACGTTGCAATCGCGAAACGCCTCCGGCAACACCCGCGCCGTGATCAGCCGGTTGGCCAGCGTGTATCCCGCCCCCGTCGGGATTTGCGTCCGGTCCGACAGCACCCACCATTGCCCGTCGCCCGACCGCGCCAGGTCGGCGGAGTAAAAATGGAGAAACGTGCCGCCGGGCGGACGCAAGCCGTGGCAGGGCCGCAGGAAATCAGGCTGGCCAAAAACCAGCGCCGGCGGCAGAAGGCCCGACGCGATCAATTCCTGCGGACCGTAGCAATCGGCCAGAAGCTGATTGAGCAGGGTGGCGCGCTGGATCAGCCCGGCCTCGATCTGCCTCCATTCGGCGGCGTCCATCAGCAGGGGCAAAGGGTCCAACTGCCACGGGCGCTCCAGGCCAACCGGATCGCCATGGACGTTGTAAGTGATCCGTTGTTCCTGAATGATCCGGCGCGCGGTTTCGTGCCGCCGCTTCAAATCCTCCGCGCCCAGACGCGGAACCGCCCTGGCAAAAGCCTGATAGGCCGGGCGCAGCCTGCCCTGGCCGTCAACCGCCTCGTCGAACAACCCGGCCGGACCGGCATAATCCTCCAGTAACGAGCCGACTTTCGTGTTTAAGTTATCTTCGATTACTGCCATTATTGCAATGCTCCCGTCATCACGCCGCGGGGTCAATGCGCAAATCCAGCGTGAATGGAAAGTCGCGATTGAGCGGCTCCTGCGGCGGCTGGAAACGGCCCTGTTTGTGGCCGTGCGGGGCGAAGCGCGACAAGCGCCGGCTCTCCGCCTCGTAGGCGTTGACGGGAAAGGTCGTGTAATTCCGGCCGCCCGGATGAGCGGCATGGTAAGTGCATCCCCCAAGGGAACGTCCGTTCCAGGTATCGTAAAGATCGAACACCAGTGGCGTGTGCGGGCCGATGTTGGGCTGCAGACACTCCGGCGGCTGCCAGGCGCGGTAACGGACGCCCGCCACAAACTCGCCGTTTGTTCCGGTCGGATGCAGCGGCACGCGGCGGCCGTTGCAGGTGATGGCAAAACGGTCGCCCGTCATGCCCGCGGCCTTGACCTGGAGCCGTTCGAGCGAACTGTCAACATAACGCACCGTCCCGCCCGGCCCTCCCTCCTCCCCCAAAACGTGCCACGGTTCCAGCGCGCCCCGCAATTCCACCTCGATGTCGCGCTGGACAAACCGGCCGATGCGCGGAAAGCGGAATTCGAAATGCGGCGCGAACCAATCCGCTGCAAAGGGAAAACCGTCGTTCCGCAGATCGGCGATGACATCGTTGAAATCGGTCAAGCAAAAATGCGGCAGCATCCAGCGGTCATGGAGGTCGGTGCCCCATCGCACCAGGCGGTTGGCGCAGGGCTGCCTCCAAAAACGGGCGATCAACCCGCGCAGCAGCAATTGCTGGGCGGCGCTCATCCGCGCGTGCGGCGGCATTTCAAAGGAGCGCATCTCCAGCAGGCCCAGCCTTCCGTCCGCGCGGTCGGGCGGAAAGAGCTTGTCAATGCAGAACTCCGCCCGGTGCGTGTTGCCGGTCGCGTCAATCAGAAGATTGCGGAAGAGGCGGTCCGCCAGCCAGGGCGGGGCCTCCTTGCTCGCGGGCGGGACTTGCTGGAAGGCGGTCTCCAGTTCGTAAAGCGAATCGTGCCGCGCCTCATCCACCCGCGGCGCCTGGCTGGTCGGACCGATGAACAGCCCGCTGAACAGCCAGCTCAAGGAGGGATGATTCTGCCAATAGACCAGCAGCGAGCGCAGCAGGTCGGGCCGCCGCAGAACCGGCGAATCCGCCGGCGTCGGGCCGCCTATGACCAGGTGGTTGCCGCCGCCGGTGCCGGTGTGGCGTCCGTCCAGCATAAACTTCTCCGCCCGCAACCGCGTTTGCCGCGCCTCCTCGTAAAGCGCCGTCGTCTTGGACACCAGTTCGTCCCACGTCGCGCTGGGATGCAGGTTGACCTCGATCACGCCGGGATCCGGCGTCACCGCCAGTTTATTCAGCCGCGCGTCGCGGGGCGGCTGATCCCCTTCCAGCAGCACCGGCGTCCCCGCCTCCTTCACCGCGGCCTCGATCCCGGCCACCATGTCAAGATAATCCTCGGTGGCCGCGACCGGCGGGAGAAAAACATACAATCGCCCGTCGCGCGGCTCGACGCACAGGGCCGTGCGCGCCACCCAGGGCGCGCTTTGCTGCGGGGCGGGACGCCGCGCCGGGTCCTCCGGCGAAGATGGCTCCCCTGCCGCGCCCTCCTCCAGTTTCTGCGCGCGCCGGCCCGGCCCAATTCCGGCCGGAACGGGCGCCGCCGCGCCTGGCACGAAGCGCTGGCCTCCGCGCGCGCCGGAAGGAAACTGCGCGGGCAGCGGCGGCAGTTTAATCCCGGGATCGGGCGGATAATCCCACGGGTATTCGCTTTGGGCCACCCACGGAAGCGAATCCAAAGGCAGGCGAAGCCCCATCGGCGAGTCGCCGGGGAGCAGCCACAATATCTCCCCGTCGCGCAGAAACCACGGGCCGCTCGCCCAGGATGATTCCCCGCCGGACCGCCGGCGCTTGAGCGGCAGCGCGTAACCGGCGACCTCGCCCAGGCCTTTTTGAAAAATCCGCGCCAGGCTGTCGCGCTCCTCCTTGTTTTTCAAATGCGAGTTTTCCGGCGTGACATTGGACGGCAGCCGCCGCTCCTTCCAGGTGTAATAGAAAACGTCCTCGTAGGCGGGCAGGAGCCGGCGGCCGTCCAATCCCAGGTTGGCGGCGATGCGCAAGGCCAGTTCCCTGGCTTGGCGCGCCCCAAAACCGTAGTCCTTGGATTCGTCGGCAAAGAGCGCATCGTCCTGCCAAATCGGCACGCCGTCCTTGCGCCAATAACAAGCCAGCGCCCAGCGCGGGAGGGATTCGCCGGGGTACCACTTGCCCTGGCCGTAATGCAACAGCGCCCCCGGCGCAAACCGGGCGCGCAGCCGGCGGATCAGGTTCCCCGACAGCACGCGCTTGCGCGGCGAGGCGGCGGTGAAATTCCACTCCGGGCCGTCCGGATCATCCACCGAAACGAAGGTCGGCTCGCCGCCCATCGTCAGGCGCACGTCCTGCCGCGCCAGGTCCGCGTCCACCGCGCGCCCCAGCGCCTGGATTTGCTCCCATTGCTCCTCGCGGTAGGGCTGGGTGACGCGCGGAGATTCGTGGATGCGCGTCACGCGCATTTCATGTTCCAACTTCGCTTCGCATGGATCAACCGCGCCGGAAACGGGCGCGGCGCTGGACGGCTCCGGCGTGCAGCACAGCGGGATATGGCCTTCGCCGGCCAGCAGCCCGGAGGTGGGATCCAGACCTATCCACCCCGCGCCGGGCAGATAAACTTCACACCACGCATGAAGGTCGGTGAAATCCTTTTCCGGCCCGCTGGGGCCGTCGAGGGACTTCTGGTCGGGAGCAAGCTGGATCAGGTAGCCGGAGACAAAACGGGAGGCCAGGCCCAGACGGCGCAACAACTGCGCCAGCAGCCAGGCCGAGTCCCGGCAGGAGCCGCTGCCGCGGGCCAGCGTTTCCTCCGGCGTCTGCACCCCCGGGGCGAGGCGAATCAGATACTTGACATCATTTCGCGCGCGCTGGTTCAAGGCCACCAGAAAATCCACCGTGCGGACCGGTTTCGAGGCCAATTCCCCCCGGATGCCGCGCCACCACGCGTCGAAGCGGGGTCCGGCGGCGCAAGGTTCCAGAAACGGCGCAAGGTCTTTTTTCAGCGCGTCGTCGTAAGTGAACGGGTAATGATCGGCGTCCGCTTCGAGAAAAAAATCAAACGGGTTGTGGACGGCCATCTCCACGACCAGTTCCACCTCGACGCACAACTCGGTCAATTTCTCCGCGAAGACCAGGCGGGCGTTCCAGTTGGAAAACGGGTCCTGCTGCCAGTTGATGAAATGCTCTTCCGGGGTGATTTTTTGCGAGTAACTCAGGATGGCCGCGCGGCAATGCGGCGCCGGGCGAAGCCGGACGACGTGCGGCGAATGCGCGGTCGGGCGGTCGTAGGTGTAACGGGTTTTGTGATAAAGGGCGGCGTGGATGGACACTTGTTTTGCCGGGTGGGTTTGAAGTTGGGTTGGTTAATTCCAGCCGGGTTCGCCGGGCGCGCCCTGCTGCTGTTGCTCCTCCTGCTGGACGAAATCCGTCTCGCCAAGGGCCGCAAAGGAAAGAAAAAAGTAGGCCTCGAAGAGCGCCTCGCCAATGCGGTTGAACTGGATTTGCAAATCGTCCAGGAAGGCGTGCAGCCCCCGCTCAAAAATCTCCTCCACCGTGCCGAATTGCAGCTCCGCCAGCAGCCGCCCGGCGTGGCGTTCGGCGTCGTTGACAAAGCGGCCGTCGGGAACGCCGGAGATTTTTCGCAGGGCCGTGTTGACTTGCGCCGCGCAGAAACGGACGGAGCGCGGGAAGTCCTCGCTCAAGACGAGAAATTCGGCCACGCGAACGGGATGAACGTCCGCCCCGTAGATGGATTTGTAGGCGTCCCCGGCGCTGCACGAGCGCAGGATGGCCGACCACTCCAGCGCCTCCCTCTGGCTGATCGCCCCGGGCACTCCGGCGGCGGGCAGGCTCTGATGGCGCACATCCAGGATGCGCGACGTCTTGTCGGCCCGCTCCAGGAACCGGCCGGCCTGGGTGAACCACCAGCCCTCGTTTTGGAGGAGCGTGGCGTAGGCGATTCCTGTCAAGTGCATCGAGGCCGCCTTGATTTCCGAAAAAAAGTCGCTCGGACTCTGCTTCCAGGTCTGGCGCGCCTCGGGCGAGATGACAAACAGATACAGCCGGTTCAGCTCCTCCCACAGCTCGATGGTGATTTGATCGCGCACCATGCGCGCGTTTTCCCGCGCCTGACAGATGCACTGCACGATGGAGTTCGGATTCTGCGCCTGGAACACCAGAAACTCCGTTACGGCCGCGCCCGTCGCCTTGGGATGCAGCTTGGAAAAGGCTTCCTCGTCGCCGGCCGCCTGGACAATCGGCAGCCATTGCTTGGCCAGGTGTTGATCGTCCAGGTTCCGGATGTCCAGCAGCAGTTGCAGGCTGGTTTCCACCAACCGCGCCGTGTTGTCCGCGCGCTCGATGTATCGCGACATCCAGTACAGCGAATTGGCCACGCGGCTCAACATGGGAGGAACATCGTCGTTCGCATTTGGTTATTCGTCGTTTTGCCTTTTCATTGGTCGCCGTACAGCACCCAGGTGTCCTTGCTGCCGCCGCCCTGGGAGGAATTGACCACCAGGGAGCCTTTGCGCAACGCCACCCGCGTCAAGCCGCTGGGCACGATCGTTATTTTTTCACCATAAACGATGTAAGGGCGCAAATCAATATGTCTTCCTTCAAATCCGTCCGCCACCTGGGTCGGATGCTGCGATAGCAGGATCATCGGCTGCGCAATGTAATTGCGCGGGTCCGCCGCGATCAATTCGCGGAATTTGGCGATTTCCGCCGCGCCGGCCTTCGGCCCCATCAGCATTCCATAACCGCCGCTTTCGTTCGCCGCCTTGACCACAAGATTTTCCAGGTTTTCCAGAATATACTTCCGGTCCGCCTCCTCGCTCGCCAGCCAGGTCGGCACGTTCGGAATCAATGGGTCCTGGTCCAGGTAATACTTGATGATCCGCGGCACGAAATAGTACATCACCTTATCGTCCGCGATGCCCGTGCCGATGGAGTTGGCCAGGGAAACATTCCCCTGCCGGAACGCGCGGATGAGACCCGGCACACCCAGCGCCGAGTCGCGCCGGAAAACCGTCGGGTCCAGAAAATCGTCGTCAATCCGGCGGTAGATCACATGCACCTGCTTCAACCCCTTTGTCGTCCGCATAAAGACATTGTCGTCCTTCACCATCAAATCGCGGCCCTCCACAATCTCAATCCCCATCTGCCGGGCCAGATAAGTGTGTTCGAAATAGGCCGAGTTGCAGGCCCCCGGCGTCAGCAGCACCACCGTCGGGTCCGCCACGCCGCCCGGCGCGATGTATTGCAGCATCTTCAGCAATTCCTGCGGATAATGTTCCACCGGCTGCACTCCGATGGACTCGAACATTCCCGGAAAGCTCCGCTTCATGGCCCGGCGGTTCTCCAGAAGATAACTCACCCCGGAGGGGCAGCGCCCGTTGTCCTCCAGCACCATCCACTCCCCCTTGCTGCCGCGGATCAGGTCCGTTCCGCAGATGTGGATGTAAATGTCCCGCGGCACCTTGAAGTTGACAAACTCCCGCCGGAAATGTTTGCCCGACAAAACGTAGTAGGGAGGGATGACGCCGTCCTTGAGGATCTTCTGCTCGTGATAAATGTCGTGCAAGAAAAGGTTCAACGCGGTGATGCGCTGGGTCAGGCCGCGTTCCAGAAACTCCCAATCCCCGGCGGGAATGATGCGCGGAATCAGGTCGAACGGGAAAATCTTTTCCGCCCCCTTTTCATTGCCATAAACGTTGAACGTGATCCCCTGCCTCAGGAAGGCCAGGTCCACCGAATGCCGCCGCTGGCGGAAGTCATCCGGGGGGATCTCCTCCAATAATCCGCGGAATTTCTGGTAATGAGGGCGGGTCGCCCCCGCTCCGTCGAGCATCTCGTCGAAGCCTCCGTCAATTCTATAATTTTGCAGCATGGCATCCCTTTGGTCACTTCTTGCGCACTCTGGTCATTTTAATTCACTGCGAGCGTTCATCTTACACTTGCACACGGCAAAGTCAGGCTAAACTACTGTCTCTTCTGTTGTAAGCAATTGTCTTGCCGCTCCTCCATTTCACTCCAAAACAGATTCCAGCGGCAAATCCGCGTCCAGCCCGTGCGCCTTCAACCAGTCCCGATTGAAGATTTTCGACAGGTACCGAATCCCCGTATCGCACAGAATGGTCGTGATGACCTGGCCCGGCCCCCGCTCGCGCGCCAGACGCACGGCCCCGGCGATGTTGATCCCCGTGGACAGGCCAACCAACAACCCCTCTTCCTTCAGCAAACAATGGATGATCGTCAGTGCCGTCTGGTCGCCAATCCGGTAGGCCTCGTCCACCGCAATTTTCTCCAAATTCTTTGTCACTCGCGTCTGCCCGATCCCTTCCGCGCACGAATCGCCGTCCTTTGTCTCCAGATTCCCCCGCTTGAACCACGACCACATCGCCGCGCCAAACGGATCCGGGCAAACCGCCAGAATTTTCGGGTTCCGTTCCTTCAAGAACATCATCGTGCCGGCCAGCGTCCCGCCGGTGCCGACGGCGGAAACGAACGCCGTCACCTCCCCGGAAGTCTGCTCCCATATCTCCGGTCCGGTGGTGCGATAGTGCGCCAGACGGTTGTCCGTGTTGTCAAATTGGTTGGCCCAGAACCAGCCGTTCTCCAGGGCGAGCCGCTCCGCCTGCCGGTTGTAATTGAGGGGATCGCTGTACGGCTTTTCCGGCGCCAGGATCACTTTGGCGCCCAGCGCTTCCAGCAACCGGATTTTCTCCACGGACTGGGTTTCCGGGATGACAATGACCGTCCGGTACCCCTTGGCCAGGCCCACCAGTGTCAAACCAATTCCCGTGTTCCCGGCCGTCCCTTCGATGATGGTGTTTCCCGGCTTCAGCTTCCCCGCCGCCTCCGCTTCGCCAATGATGCTCAAAGCCGCGCGGTCCTTGACAGAACCGCCGGGATTCATAAATTCCGCCTTCCCAAGAATCTCGCAGCCCGTCAATTCAGACAGCCGCCTCAGCCGCACCAGCGGCGTGCCGCCGATGCAACGCTCCATCCCAAAATAACGTCTCACAGTCATCTCCGCGCCCCCGCCGACGGAATCCCTCACAAATTCGGCTGCGGCGTATAACGCAGATACGGCTTCACCTGCCGCACCCCCTTGGGAAACAACCTTTGCGCGTCGCTGTCGGAAACCGATGGCGACACAATGCAATCCTCGCCTTCCTCCCAGTTGGCCGGTGTCGCGACCTTGTAATTGGCCGTCAATTGCAGCGAATCAATCACCCGCAGAATCTCCGCAAAATTCCGTCCCGTGCTGGCCGGATAGGTCAGCATGAGTTTGACCTTCTTGTCGGGGCCGATGATAAAGACCGACCGCACCGTCGCCTTGTCGTCCGCATTGGGATGAATCATGTCGTAGAGCGACGCCACCTGCCGCTTCTCGTCCGCGATGATGGGAAAGTTCATCGTGCAGGACTGCGTTTCATTGATGTCTTTGATCCACCCGCGATGCGAATCCAGCGGGTCCACGCTCACCGCGATTGCCTTGACGCCGCGCTTCTCGAATTCGCCCTTGATCTTCGCCACCGCGCCCAGCTCCGTCGTGCAGACCGGCGTGTAATCAGCCGGATGCGAAAACAAAACTCCCCACGAGTTGCCCAGCCACTGGTGAAAATCTATCGGTCCTTCCGTGGTGGACGCTGAAAAATTCGGCGCCACATCACCCAATCTTATAGACATAACTGCTTCCTTTCCTGGTTAATGGTTCATATCGGGGCTGCTCCGGTTGAAAACCGGTTCAAAGGGCATTCAACTGGCGGCTGCGACCGCCGTCTGCGAAACAGCGCCGCGCCCCGAATCATACGAAACTCCATCAAACTATATCGCAATCCGCGCAATAGTCAAGATTCCACAAATCGGGATGTCCCAAGGGGGCGCACGACAGAATTCTTCGGTTAGGCTGCCAGCTTCAGACAGTCGTTGGTGGCAGCACGGCTGTTGAGGCGCTCTTTCCAGAACGAGTCGAGGCGACGGCTGGAGTGGATACAGCGCAAGGC
>Ga0326727_10011667_pt1 | contig 20345 bp, 19 predicted proteins | sample MB2enrmetagenome_FD_207643 | JGI IMG/M metagenome (GOLD analysis project Ga0326727, IMG submission 207643) | Lab enriched peat soil microbial communities from McLean, Ithaca, NY, United States - MB29MY | ecosystem: Environmental > Terrestrial > Soil > Wetlands > Peat | place: USA: New York...
ATTACCGCCAATGATGTAATACTGGATGGTTGGTCATGAGATCGGATGTAGTGCCGACCTTTTTAGGTCTGAATTAGTATATTCAACATGTTACATAGGTTCTATACGCCGAATAGCGAAAGTCGGGATAGAACTGGACTTCAGAGTTTCAGAATCTGACAATCAATTTGAAGTCGCGGTAGAGATGGCGGTACCTCCCCCGCATTGATCCTCACGTGCAGAATTATTGCATACGGCTCCTGCCTCAGGTCAGTCGCTGAGGGGTCGATCCGGCTATGGATGAGTTGCTCGTTCCGAGGCGATCAGTTTTTTAAAGCGTGCCCAGGTGAGGGCTCGGGCTTTCTGACTCCGCCTGCCAACGCTTGAAGCCAGCTTCGTTGAATCTGCTTCAGGGCTTCTCAGTGCTTCCCAATTGCCAGACACACCATAGTAATTGAGGTGCCCAACTTGTCCGTCGATAACTCCAGCACCCTTGCGCGCCTTCACCTTCTTCCAAGTGAGCTCCAGATTCTTTCTCTTGTACACATTGTCCACCAGTGAATGAACCTCCCTTGTTCCTGTCGGGTTGAGCCAGTCCGCAAATCTCCGGTCTTCCGGACTTGGCTTACGATCACGCATGGGATATCCTCCTTGGAATTGTAGATTCCCATGTTGATCTATCCTTATCAATAAATATGATCAACACTTTATTTTTGTTCAAGAAAATTGACGCCATCATGCCTTTCTTTATTAATGACCACTGACCAACACTTTTGATAGCACCCGTAAAGCCAATAAGCTTGACCTTCTTGGCTAAATGGAGTATTTTCAAGGAATTATCTTATGGAGTGGTTATATGACCCGTCCCAGCTGGGATGAATATTTCATAGAAATAACCCATCTCGTGGCCCGTCGTTCGACATGTCTACGCAGACAGGTGGGGGCTGTCCTCGTCAAGGACAAAAACATCCTTGCCACCGGATATAACGGCGCACCGTCGGGAGTTGCCCACTGTCTTGATGTCGGTTGCCTGCGGGAAAAACTGCGAATCCCATCAGGGGAGCGTCATGAACTCTGTCGCGGCCTCCATGCCGAACAGAACGCTATAATCCAGGCTGCAAAACACGGAACCAATATTGACGACGCAACCCTTTATTGCACTACTATGCCATGTATAATCTGCTCGAAAATGATCATCAATGCGGGTATCAGGCGGATCGTTTTCGAAGAGGGGTATTCGGACACTCTTGCCACGGATATGATCAAGGAATCCGGGGTCGTCGTGGAAAAATTTCAGGCTGCTGATACCTTTCAGGGGGCGTGATGAAGTGCCCGTTCTGTTCCTTTAGCGACAGTAAAGTTGTTGATTCACGGCCCGACAAGGAGGGAGCGACTATCCGCCGCCGGAGGGAGTGCGAGGCGTGCGGGAAGAGGTTCACCACCCATGAGCGGATCGAGGAGATGCTGCCGCTCGTAATGAAAAAGGACGGTCGCCGAGAGCCGTTCGACCGGACCAAAATTATCGCCGGCATCCAGAAGGCCTGTGAAAAGAGGCCGGTTTCCGTGGAGACCATAGAGCGGCTGGTGGACAAGCTGGAAGTGCGCCTGCAGGAGAGTGGCGAGAAGGAAGTGCCAACCACGACTATAGGTGAGTGGGTGATGAATGAGCTGCACTCCATAGATCAGGTGGCATACGTCCGTTTCGCCTCGGTCTACCGCTCTTTCAAGGATATAAACGAATTTATGGCGGAGCTCCAGGACCTACTCAAAAAATAGTAGAAACGCGCCTTTTTTTGCAATCTCTGCGTTCTCCATCGGGATTCTTTGTGCGGTGGACCTCAAGCGCACCTCCGCATTATCCCTTTGAGCGCCTTCCCCTTGCGACAATTCCATAGGAATTGGACAGCGATGCTACCCGGAGGGTGAAGCCTAAGACCGAATCAATAAATCACGTTTCTTCGTAAATTACGGGAACTTAAATATTCTCTGATGCTCAAACCTCACGATAAATACATGCGGCGGGCGCTTCTTCTTGCGCGCAGAGGGGTGGGGAAGACAACGCCTAACCCTGCGGTGGGTTGTGTAATTGTCAAGGACGGCAAAGTGGTGGGCGAAGGATGGCACGAAAGAGCCGGGACTCCCCATGCCGAGGTCCATGCGCTGGCCCAGGCCGGAGCAAGTGCAAAAGACGCCGAAGTTTATATCACACTTGAGCCATGCGCCCACTTCGGCAAGACGCCTCCATGCGCCGATGCCCTGATTGAAGCCGGCGTGGCGCGGGTATACTCCGGAATGGTTGACCCAAATCCCCGTGTAAGTGGCAGAGGCCTGGAAAAGCTGCGCGCCGCTGGGATCGTGACGACTGCAGGTATTATGGAAGATGCTTGCCGGGTTATAAATGAGCCGTTCATCAAACATGTGACTACCGGCATGCCGTTTGTAATCCTGAAAAGCGCATTGACGCTGGACGGGAAGAGCGCTACCGCCGAAGGCGACGCCAGATGGATAACCAGCGAGAGATCGCGGCGCTACGTCCATAAGTTGAGGTCGCAGGTCGATGCGATCATGGTCGGCGTCGGGACCGTCATTGCCGATGATCCGCAACTTACCGCCCGTATCCCCGGCGGGAAAGACCCACTGAGGGTAGTGGTTGACTCAAAGCTTAAGGTCCCCCTCAGCGCCAAGTTATTTCATTTGAAATCCGAGGCAACAACGCTTGTGGCGACTCTGTCCGATGATGCGGTGGGAATCGCCGGCATCAGGGAAACAGGTGCCGATATTGTCATCTGCAAGGAGAAAAGAGGAAAGGTCGACCTCCATGACCTGCTTGCTCGGCTTGGTGCCATGCACCTCCAGTCGGTGCTCCTGGAGGGGGGAAGCACCCTGGCTGGCGAGGCTTTGCGCCAGGGGCTAATCGACAAAGTCATGCTCTTTTATGCGCCGAAGCTGGTGGGTGGAGAAGGGGTGGGGCTCTTTGCCGGCAGGGGAGTAGCGCGGATGGAAGATGCCATCCGCCTTAGAAATATTTCCTATACCCGGTTTGGCGAAGATCTCTTGATCCAGGGATACCCGGAGGCGGTATGTTTACAGGGCTGATTGAAGAAGTTGGAAAAGTAGTGCGGATTGAGATAGCAGGCGCATCGGCCAGGCTTACTGTAGACGCCGGTTTCCCTCCCGGCGAAATCAGGATCGGTGACTCCATCGCCGTAAACGGCGCCTGTCTAACCGTGGTGGAGAAATCAGGCGGAACCCTGTTCTTCGATGCCTCACCGGAAACCATCACCCGCACTGCTCTCCGACACCTGAAAAGCGGCGCGCCGGTGAACCTGGAGCGCGCCCTGCGGTTTTCCGACCGGCTCGACGGCCATCTGGTTGCCGGCCATGTGGATTGCGTCGCCACCATTACCGAACGGCGCGAAGCATCAGCAAATATTGTCTATACGTTCCGCATCCCCCGGGAATTCATTAGGTATATAGCGGAAAAGGGATCGGTGGCAATCGATGGCATAAGTCTCACTGTGAATGCCGTTCAGGAAGAGACCTTCTCAGTGAATATCATCCCCCTGACATCCACAAAGACGACCTTACAGCGAAAGAGGGTGGGGGAAGAGGTAAATATCGAAACCGATATGCTGTGCAAGTATCTGGAGCGCTTGCTGGAATCCCGGGACAGGAAGGCAGATGGAAAAGGGGTAAGTCTGGAACTCCTTGCGCAAAAGGGATTTCTGTGAGATAAAACTAATAAAACATCTAACCACTTGGATGCTGGTGGCTAGTAAATAAAGATTGAGAGGGATTTATCAATGTCTGTTGCAAAAATTGAAGAGGCCATAGACGAAATCAGACGGGGGAGAATGGTGATCCTGGTGGATGACGAGGATCGTGAAAACGAAGGTGACCTTACCATGGCGGCGGAGATGGTGACCCCCGAGGCGATCAATTTCATGGCGCGCCACGGACGTGGCCTGATCTGTCTCACCATGACCGCCGAGAAGTGCGACCATCTCAACCTGCCGCTGATGGTCACTAGCAATACTTCTTCGTTCGGCACGGCATTCACCGTTTCCATCGAGGCAAAGAAGGGGGTCACTACCGGCATCTCTGCTGCGGACCGGGCCCACACAATCCTCACGGCGGTGGCGGACAATGCGCGGCCTGAAGACCTGGCCCGGCCGGGGCATGTCTTCCCTCTGCGCGCAAAAAAGGGAGGGGTGCTGGTGCGGGCCGGCCAGACCGAGGGCTCAGTGGACCTGGCCCGCATGGCGGGACTGAAACAGGCCGGGGTTATTTGCGAAATCATGAACGAAGACGGCACAATGGCCCGCATGCCACAACTGAAAAAGTTCGCCAAGGAACACGGCATTAAGATCTGCACCATTGCCGACCTGGTCGCGTATCGCCTGAAACATGAGTCACTGGTGCGCAGGGCTGCTGACGTCCTCCTCCCGACCAGTTATGGAGGCGATTTCCGGGCAATTGCCTTCGAAAACGACGTGGACAAACTTGAGCACCTGGCCCTGGTCAAGGGTGAAATAACTGGCGACGACCCGGTCCTGGTGCGGGTTCATTCCGAATGCCTGACCGGCGACGTTTTCGGGAGCCGGCGCTGTGATTGCGCCGACCAGTTGCATAAGGCGATGGAAATGATCAACCAGGAAGCAAAAGGGGTCGTCCTCTATATGCGCCAGGAAGGACGTGGGATCGGCCTGATCAACAAGCTCAAGGCATACGCCCTGCAGGATGAGGGTAAGGATACAGTGGAAGCCAACCTGGAGCTCGGGTTCAAGGCAGACCTGCGCGATTACGGGATCGGCGCGCAGATTTTGGTCAATTTGCGCGTAAAAAAAATCCGCCTGATCACAAACAATCCGAAAAAGATTATCGGCCTGGAGGGTTACGGGATCAATATCGTCGAGCGGGTGCCCATCGAGGTGGCCCCTTCCACCTCCAACATCGATTATCTGAAGACGAAGAGGGAGAAGATGGGACATTTGCTGGAGAATATTTGACTTAAGCGACACGGAGGGTTATATGCCTAAATTTATCGAGGGAAAGCTGGATGCGGGGGGGCTCAGGTTCGGCATTATTGTCGGCCGTTTTAACAGTTTCATTTCCGAACGCCTGCTGGAAGGAGCGCTTGATGCACTTTCCCGCCACGGTGCGGCGGACAAAAGCATTGATGTGATGAGGGTGCCCGGGGCCTTTGAAATACCTTTAGCCGCCCAGAAAATGGCTGGAACTGGGAAATACGATGCCCTTATCTGCCTCGGCGCCGTAATCCGCGGCTCGACTCCGCATTTCGACTATGTGGCCGCGGAAGTTGCCAAGGGGATCGCCCATGTTTCCCTGGGCACTGGTGTTCCCGTGGCTTTCGGCGTGCTCACCACCGACACGATTGAACAGGCCGTCGAAAGGGCCGGCACTAAGGCGGGTAACAAGGGATTTGATGCAGCCATGACCGCCATTGAAACCGCCAACCTTTTCAAAGGGCTTAGCTAGTGGGTGTTCGCAGGGAGGGGCGCGAACTTGCGCTGCAGATACTTTATGCGCTGGACCTGAATCCGTTAAAGACGCAGGAGGCCTTTCAGCTTTTCCGGGAAAATTCCAGGTCGGCGGCACAAGTGCGTATTTTTGCTGAAGAACTTGTTGCCGGAGTCACGGCCAACTGTGACGAAATAGACAACCTGATCGCAGGGACATCCAAGAACTGGGCAATTTCCCGGATGGCCAAGGTGGACCTGAATATCCTCAGGTTGGCTGTTTTTGAGCTCATCTACCGTATCGACATTCCGCGAAATGTAACCATAAACGAAGCCATAGAGGTTGCCAAGAAGTTCGGCACCGAGGATTCACCGGCATTTATCAACGGGATACTTGACGAAATTGCCGCTTCTTTGACTGAAAAACAGTGACGAGTAACAGACGACTGCTAGCGCTTATGGTCTAATTTATTGCGAGGTATTATGAAAAACATAAATGTTGGCCTGCTCGGCTTTGGCACCATTGGTACCGGCGTAGTAAAGCTATTGGCAAAAAACGGTTCGCTTATAGAAGGGAAGCTAGGAGCGCGGTTGACCTTGAAAAAAATCGCCGACCTCGACATTATCACTGACCGGGGTGTACCAGTGGCGTTCGGAGTGTTATCCAATAACGTAAATGAGGTACTGACCGATCCGGAGATTTCCGTGGTTATCGAATTGATCGGGGGCTACGAGCCTGCAAGAACTTTTGTGCTGAAAGCGATCGAGAACGGCAAGCATGTAGTTACCGCCAATAAGGCGCTATTGGCGGTCCATGGCCGGGAGATCTATGCGGCCGCAGCAAATAACGGGGTTGAGGTGCTGTATGAGGCGGCAGTGGGTGGCGGCATTCCTGTTCTTTCAGCCATCAAAGGGAACCTGGCCGCCAACAACTTCACCACGGTGCTCGGCATCCTGAATGGCACCTGCAACTATATCCTCACAAGGATGACCCAGGAAGGGGCGGATTTCGATCAAGTCCTTAAAAAGGCTCAAGAACTGGGTTATGCCGAAGCGGACCCGACCTTCGATATCGAAGGAATCGATACAACGCACAAGCTTTCCATCCTCCTCTCCCTCTGTTTCGGGACCGACGTCAATTTCAGGGATATCCATACGGAAGGGATCAGTTCAATCTCCAGCCTCGACATAAATTATGCCCGTGACTTCGGCTACAAGATCAAGCTTCTGGCCATTGGCAAACGGGACGGGGATATGATTGAGGCGCGTGTGCACCCGACCATGATCCCGGTCAACTATCCCCTGGCCGATGTGGATGGTGCATTCAACGCCATCCGGTTGACCGGAGATTTTGTCGGTCCGGTGATGCTCTATGGGAAGGGGGCGGGTATGGACCCCACCGCCAGCGCAATAGTGGGTGATGTGATAGAGATATCCCGCAATATTCTGGCGGGGATCAAGAGAAGAACGTCCCCGCTCGGTTATCTGGAAGAACAGGTAAAAAGCCTGGAGATCAAACCAATCGGTGAAACCGTCAGCAAGTTCTATATCCGCTTCAGCGTCGTGGACAAGCCCGGCGTGATCGCCCGGATTGCGGGCGAACTTGGCAGGAACAACATCAGCATCGAGTCGATGGTCCAGACGGCGCGAAGCATTCAGGAGTCGGTGCCAATCGTCATCATGACCCATGAGGCGCGGGAGATGGACGTTCGCCAGGCTTTGACTGAGATAGATGCGTTCGACATCATCAGGGAGAAGAGCAACCTGATCAGGATCGAGGACAACCTGGAGTAGGATTATTTTGCCTATGATATCCGGATAAATATCATAGGCGCACTTTACTGCGCCGGCCTGTCGCCTAGGTATTGTTCGAACTGTTTCTTGTCACCCGCGCAGCGATAGGCCTCTTCCGGAAGAATTCTCTTGGTCTTCAGAAGGTCCAGGACATGCTGATCCATGAGCTGCATGCCGTCTTTCCTGGCTGTCTGGATAATGGAAGGGATCTGGAATGTCTTACCTTCGCGAATAAGATGTGCTATGGCCGGAGTGCCGACCATAATTTCAAACGCCGCCACACGCCCCTTCCCTTCGGCTGTTATTAAAAGTTGCTGACAAACCACACCATTCAAAGATTCCGAGAGCATGGTCCGGACCTGGTCCTGACTGTCTTTTGGAAATACGTCGATAATGCGGTCTATGGTCTTTGCCGCTGAATTGGTATGCAGCGTGCCGAAAACCAGATGGCCCGTTTCGGCAGCGGTCATGGCGAGGCTTATGGTCTCAAGATCACGCATTTCTCCGACCAGAATAACGTCCGGGTCCTCTCGCAGCGCTGCCCGAAGCGCCGCGGAAAAACTTTCGGAATGTTCGCCGATCTGCCGCTGGTTCAGGAGAGAATGCTTGTTTTCATGAATGAACTCCAGAGGGTCCTCAAGGGTCAGGATGTGTTCCTTGCGGGTGGAATTGATAAGATCGATCATGGCCGCCAGTGTGGTGGATTTGCCCGAACCGGTCGGTCCGGTGACCAGCACTAGCCCTTTTTTAAGCATGGTCAACTTGCGCACCCCTTCAGGAAGAGAGAGTTCGTCCGCGGTGAGTATCTTGGCGGGAATCATCCGGAAAACGGCGGCAACCCCCTTGTGCTGCATCAAAACATTGCCGCGGAATCTGGCCAGGTCGGGAATAGAATAGGCAAAGTCCAGGTCTTTTTTTGCCTCAAACTCCCTTTTTTGTTTTTCAGTGATAATTTCATACACAAGGCCCTGTATTTCATCATTAGACAGCGATTTGAAATTCAGGCGGACCATTTCGCCATGCAGACGAAAGATAGGCTGAGAGCCGCTGGAAAGATGGAGATCGGATGCCCCCTGTTCCTTCATCATCCTGAAAAACCCGTCAATTCTAGCCATAACATCACTCCGTTAGCGTTTTACCGAGGTTAGGTAATCTTCCAGAGATATCTCGCCGGCCGCCAATAGCTCGATCTCTTTATCGAGAATGCCATGATAACCATTTCCCCTGAGGTGTTGCAGAATCTCCCCGTTTTCCCTGACAGCAGCAAAACGCGTCAATATTTCGTCATTAAAGAGAATAACGTCCATCAGATACCTTATCCCCTGGTATCCAGTATAGCCACATGCAGAGCACCCGTGGGGGGCGAACCAAGAAGCAGCGGGGATGCTGACAGGGATGACTGCCACTGCCCCGACTGAAGGAACATAGTTCTTTTTGCAGAGCGGGCAGAGTAACCTGGTCCCCTTTACCGATACAATTCCCTTGATATGGGGAAAAACGGGATAATCAAGCCGGGCATAGCGGAAATACTCCAGAGTGCCCGCTGCATCGCCGCAGGAAAATCCGCAGACGGCAAGCTTGCCGCGCATGGCTGCCTTTGCAGCCAGCTTAAAGAGGTGACTTTCCGACACGTCCTCGACCACCACTATGTCCGGATCATGGTCAAGGAGCGCCGTTGCAAGTGATTCCATTTCAATAGGCAACATCTTCTGTAAAGAAATAGATGGAAATCGTTTCTTCCCGCGCCCCGGTCCATCTCCCAGGACCATGACCGTCTTTTCAGCCGTGTCTATCTCATCGAGATATAAATCGATAATCCGGCAGCACTCATCCCTGCTGCTTGAGCAAAACAATACGATTCCCTGCCTGACGGCAACCAGTTCCCCGAAACTGTGAAGATTCCCGGGAGACAAAGCCAAATCATCAATACCAGTCGGAAAGTGTAAATCTGGTCGCATTTTCAGGGTTACATAATCCCCCCCTTTGCCTTTCAGGGTAAAGACCTGGAAATATATTATTTCCCCATTGTACTGGTATTCCAGTATCCCTTCGGCGCAAATGTCGGTAAGACCGTTCAATCTGCCGAGTTTTTTGATCTTAAGCAACAGGTCGGGGTAATAATCGACGGTCAGCCTGCCGATTTCCCGGGAAATATCACCCTGTTTGCCTGTTACTGCGACAATGTCGCCTAAAGGCTGGAAAGAGAGAGAAAATAGATTGCTCCTGGTGATATAGAGCAGCATATTGTTGAGGAAGGTGGAGCCGCTTAAATCTTTATTAATCTCTTCAATAATATTTGCAGGGAAAAGGGATGAAGAAAAGCCGAATACATTCTCCATCTCCACTGGGCCATAAAAAATATCCTGCATCTCCCTAAGTTCGCGGATAATGGGCATGGAAACCGTGACGCGACAACCAGTTACCTTCTTTACCGCTTCAATTGCTGCCTTGTTCAACGGGTCCGCCAGGGCAATGATGATCTCGTCAGCGGTCCGGTAAATGGGAATCAGGTCGAATTTTCTAGCAAGCGCCTCCGGAACCATCTCTACAGCGGCTTTATCGATCGTGTCTTGATTAAGCCGAACATATGGGATGTTCAACTGGTTGGACAACGCCCAGTCGATATCTTCCTGGGTCACAATTCCCAGCTTAACCAGCGCTTCACCGATGCGGCAGCCGGATATTTTCTGTTCATCCAGAGCCGCCTTTAAATCTTCCTCATTTATGATCTGTGACTTAAAGAGTACGGAACCGATCGAACCTTCTTTGACCAAGCTATCCATCTGCACCTCCTTATATTAATTCTTATCGGCAGCACTTAAAAAAATTACAGTAGTATTATTTTCTTCAGCGAGCCCTTCAGGTCGGGGTAGCCTGATATTGCTTACTTTTGGATTTTATTCTGATACATTTTCTTTTGGTTGCACAAATTACTAACATTTCACCTTTCTGAGTAATTATTAAGCATAACAAATAAATGTTTAATGCCATCCGGCTGATTCTTGATCTACTATTGAATACCTAGACAATGGTATTATTGCCGTTTTTTAATTGCAGGGATGGCTGATATTTTTGAGGAGTGATTTGTGGAATTCCCGAATAATAACGCTGCAGCTTCTCAGGCGCAATTCAAGTCACAAACAGGTTTCTAAATCTACAGTATGCCTTCGGGTCACTTTGCCGTGAATATCTGGGGGGCCCGCCATCCTGGATCGGCAGTTTTTCTTCCGGGCTTTCACAGAGTCACATTAGCATCATCAGCGGGTCTGCAAAGAAAATAAAATCCATCTGGCAGGCCAAGTTCGAGATTATGACCACCCGCTTCTAGCCGGACCCAAACAAAATCGATTATCTTAAACTTGCTCTGGCGAGTCGTGGCACAACATTACCGATAACTCTGCTGCTTGATGAATTTGTTTTTGTTGACTACCCGCGAAAACATGACAGCGCCCTGTACCTTGAGGTGTAAGCAGGGTAGAAATGGCAAGGTTAAGGGAAAACGCATCACCAAAAACTGAGAAAGAGATGTTATTATGAGGCTATATTTAGCTTATGGGTAAAATATGTGTAGCGAGCAAATGAATAAACCTTTTCTGACCATTAACCGATCACTCGGATACATGGGGCTAGATGTTTATGTTCCGTTAGAAGAAGAACCAATCAATACTATCTTCCTGCACTCGGAACACCACATAAGGGAATTTCTTGGAAGGGAATTGGAACCAGATGACACTCAGACGTTAGCTATCAGACTATCGGAATATCTCATGAGAAAGGAGAATGAATCCATGACTAAATTCAATGCAACTCATATAGAGCAGAATATGAGGATTACTACCCTCCAGATAATACGTGTATCAAATTGTAAGAAAGGATTGCCTCGTCGCTGTTTTGAGTGGGTAAGCAAGGGTGGTTTTGGGGGTCACCCGCCGTTCACATAGGGTTTTAAGTTGTCAAGGAGGAACGCCGGAGGCGTAGTGTCCTTGACAACACTCAAATAATACAATAGGTTATGGGGATACAAGCGTCATTTGGTGCCGCTCCAAAGTTGCCAGCCCGCAAGCTCGCTTTCCCATAATCGCTAAAACCACCCACACGATATAGCAAAGAGTCAAAGGATTCATTCGCATTATTGTTGAGTTACAAGTGTGTCCACAAAGCATGTGGATAAGTAACCCTTTACTGTGGACAAGTCACATAAATTTAGAGTGTCTTTAACTGTTTTAGCTAATTGCACACAGGATAGGCATGCTATCTAACTAGTTGAATTTGTATGTCAATAAGTATTTTCCTTGTAGTGGGATTTATATATTAAGTACGCACAAAGTTCAAGGCACTCAATATCAATAAGTAATGTGGATAACTCTAGGAAATTGCATAAGGAAAACAGGTAAATGAAACCTAATTATTAGAAAAGGAGAGATACCGTGACCATTGAAACCTTATTTGGACCAGAGGAAATCAGACCAAGTAAACCCAAGTGCATACGTTCTAAACAGATCAAAGCGGTCTATGAAACATTGAACATCAAAGAGGAGATTACCACTTATCTATCTACGGATATCAAGCAAGACTGGATAACTCCAGCTTGCATGACCCAGTGCTTCCAGCACTCGGTGCAACTGAGCTACCTGGGCAAGTCAACCAGATGATGCCTCAATCTTAAATAGATATCGTGGCCTTGCCGGCCTCGGAACGCAACACCGGAGTACAGGGCAATGGGCATTTTCTACCCTCGACATCGACCCGCACTAAGGTGACTTTGGTTGAGAATACGATCTTTTCCTCCGTTGCACCGGGTGCATCCGCATAGACGTTAACCGTGTATGAAACAGAACTCGATCCCCGTTTCACAGGGAAGATGTTGAATCGCAGAATAGAACCATTTTCGACCCGTTCCTTGAAACTGACTTGATCCATCCCCACCGTTACCAAAGAGCAGCCTGGGAAATCCAACGAAGCTAATATCCAAGCAAATTCGTCCACCCAGCGAAGCAATGTTCCTCCGAACAGATAACCGTAATGGTTAAGATGTTCCTTACGCACAATGGTGTAATTGTCCATGGTTACTCCCGTTACAATAATATTTTATAAAGCTAAAGACCTTGTCAATCTAGTGTTTGACAGTTTAGCATAAATAGCTTTCCATTTAACCAATAACATCCATCCCCTCAGCCCGCTGTGGTGCCAACCGTCTTATTCCAATATCCACTATGTAATAACTGCTGGAGGGACCGCAGTTTCAAGCCCACATGCACAATAAACTCTGACCCTCTCTTGTTGGTACATGTGGATATGGTTCGGTGCTGATTATTGGCTGTTAAGATAAAATTAGCAGCTATGATGCCAAGGTTAAAGTATGGCTAAAGACTTTTTTCGGTCTCTCAAAAATATTTTGCAAAACCCACAAAATATTCTTTCGAGATCCGAGCTAATGTAAATCTTGGTCTGATGTATAATCGGCAGCGAATGACAAGGGGACACGCTAAGGAGATTATAAAACAAAGGGCTATGCCTTATGACATAACCCATTGTTTTTATCGTAGTTATAAGCTAGTGTGAGAAGCATACCTAAGCGTATTTAACGTGTCAGTGCATAGGTACGGCCAAACAGCGGGATGCCGACGTAACCGCGCATTTCCAAGCGATCCGGTGAAATAGAGTGCATTTTACACCGGTAGGTATTGCCGCTTTCCGGATCATAGCATTTTCCGTGCACCCACGTGTCGTTACTCGCTGCAGTCAGTCCTTCTATGACCTGCAGTCCGAGAATAGGACGACTCCTCAACGCTGAGTCGGGATTTTTCCGGTCAAACTTCGGTGCGCCAACTGGCCCATCCTTGGCATCGACAAAGTTCGGGTTCTTCATCCAGACGACTTTTCCGCAGAGTTTTTCACCACAGGGAAAGATTTCCACCTTAGAGCTGTTGCCTGCGGTTTTCCAATAACCAAGAACATCGACCGCGTCAGCGCAGCAGGATGTTGCCATTGCCAAAAGCAATGCCGCGCAGCACATCAGGAGCTTCATTTTGTTTCTCCAAAACAAAATATTCAGACTCAAAAACACACAAAGAGCAGTTACGACTTCTCCCGCAGCATTTCCCGAATCTGTTTTTTTAACCGTAATTGGATTGTTCAGAATCGAGGGGTCAGAGGACCAACTTTGCATATACGCTGCGGTATTACTGCATTTCCAGCACTACACTGTTACAAGGTGATGGCTTGAAAATGAACTTATCTATTATAATAATTATCATAATAATTCTTTCTTATAAAGCACTTTTTGTTAATGAGCTGAAGGCAGCGGTCGGCGACGAAAAGGAAATTATAGCTGCTGCGCAAAAGCCATTTTTCTGGATGAACACGGCAAACACCTCAGGTAAATCCAAAAGAACTTCTTATCCAGTGTTGCATAAATTGCATGGATATTATAGATTAATTCCTGATTATTTCAAATCCGTGAGGGTAATGTTTTAGGAGACAAAATGAAAGGAAAGGTGATCTGGATGGCAGGAACGGTCATTGCCTTGTTGAGCCTGTTTGGAGTCTGCCAAGGGGTGAGCGAAGCAGGTTCAATAGAAAAGCGGGAACAATCTACTTCCACGGGGACCATCGTTGCCCTTGGTGACAGTCTAACCGCCGGCTACGGCGTTAAAGGAAAGGATACCTATCCTGTCAGGCTCGAGAAAAAGCTCCGGGAAACTGGCTTCCAGTGGCGCGTCATAAACGCCGGGGTCTGCGGGGAAACAAGCGGCGACATTCTCTCGCGGATCGATTCTGTGCTGACGCTAAAACCCGACATCGTCATTCTTGAAATCGGGGTCAACGACGGGTTTCAGGGAATCGACCCGCAAGTTACTAGGAATAATATCGACGAAACTGTCCGCATCTTTAAAGCGCACAGAGTGACCGTTATTTTGGCAGGCATGCGCATGTTTACAAATCCTGAGAGTGATTTCAGCAAATCATTTGCCGCCATCTACCCGGATATAGCAAGGCAGCACGACATTATCTTGATTCCGTTTTTCCTGGCAGGCGTGGCTGGCGACCCGTCTCTCAACAAGGCAGACGGCATTCATCCGGTGGCAAAGGGGTATCAGATCGTTACAGAGACGGTCTATCCCTATCTGCGACGCGCCCTTGACAGGAAAAACAGAGGAAAGGAGCACCTGTAAGAGTTTGCACGATTCCTTGCAATTTTTTTGTACATAACATTTTTTTGTAACCATTTCAACAACCGGACGTCTAAATAAAACAGTAATACCCTCCTTAACCCGCTATGGGCCGCATTGCCCCTCTGGCGGGTTCTTTTAAACTGCCATCCCCGTGTCCATGGACCTATTCCCGGTATTTAAATACCGGGGGGCATCTTGCCGTGGTTGGGCACCAAGGATTGAGGCTATTGTGCCAACTACAAAGTCACCATTCAACAACCACAGTTGACTGGATGGCGCTTACGCGCCATGCCGGCGAAAACGACAAAAGCCTGGGACAATAACGTCCCAGGCTTTTGCGATTTTTAAACAAGCGATGCTTTAGTTCGCTGGATAGACGGAAACCTTTTTCCGGTCCCTCCCCATCCTCTCGAACTGGACTATCCCGTCAGTCAGGGCAAAAAGCGTGTAATCCTTGCCGCAGCCGACATTGGTGCCGGGATGGATCTTGGTACCATGCTGGCGATAGATGATGTTGCCGGCTTTGACCGGCTCCCCGCCGAATTTTTTGCAGCCCAGCCTCTGGCCGTCTGAATCGCGACCGTTTCGGGATGAGCCTACCCCTTTCTTGTGTGCCATTATATCCTCCCAAGCTTTTTGCGGTAACCTGTCACTGCTATTTTATGTGTTGATCTTTTCAATTTTCAGGATGGTCCGGGGTTGACGGTGCCCGTTCAGCTTCCGTGAATCTTTCCGCCTTTTGGACTTGAATACCAGTATTTTCTTGTCTTTCCCCTGTTCGACAATCTTGCCGACAACTTGGGCGCTAGGTACTAAAGGTGTTCCTATAGATACCTTTTCGCCGCCAACCATCAGGACGTCATTGAGTTCGACGGTATCACCGACCGTCCCCTCCAGTTTTTCGACCTTGAGCAGGTCCCCCTCGGAAACTTTGTACTGCTTCCCTCCGGTCTTGACAATTGCGTACATGTATTTCACCACCTTTTTCACATTCTTACGTTGAGCGTTAAAACATATCCCGAAGCCACCAGGAAGTCAAGATTTTTTTGCAATATCATTTTTCAACTTATGGTGATCTCGAACTGCTCCTGATGAAACCCCGGCTTCGCCCTTACCGTGATCCGTTTCTTGAACTTCTTCTCCAGTTCTTCCAGGCCGCGCCGTTCCTCATCATAGAGAAGGTCGGCGACCTGGGGATGAACGGTAAGCATTGCCTTGGTGCCGCGGATGTCGAGCATCTCCCGGCGCAGTTCGCGAAAGATCTCATGACAGATGGTGGTCTTCGACTTAACATAACCGCGTCCCTCGCAATAGGGGCAAGACTCACACATCATCCGACCGATACTCTCCCGGACCCGTTTCCTGGTCATCTCCACGAGCCCCAGTTCTGAGATTTTCAGTATGTTGGTCTTGGATTTGTCCACCTTCAGCGCCTCTTCCAGTGCGGTGAAAACCTTGTCCCGGTTGACTTCCTTCTCCATGTCGATGAAATCGATGATGATGATCCCGCCTATATTGCGCAATCTCAGCTGGTAGGCAATCTCCTTCACCGCCTCCAAATTGGTCTTGAGAATGGTATCTTCGAGATTGTGCTTCCCCACGAAACGGCCGGTGTTGACGTCGATGGCGGTCAGCGCCTCGGTCTGCTCGATAATGATGTAACCTCCAGATTTCAGCCAGACCTTGCGGCCCAACGCACGGCTGATCTCCACCTCGAGCCCGAAATGGTCAAAAATCGGCTCCTCTTCGTCATAAAGCTCGATGGAGTATTTCATCTTGGGCATGAAGGTGGTGATGAACTGGACTATCTTGTCGTATTCGGGCTTGGAATCCACAACGATCCGGTTGACCGTTTCCGTCAGGATGTCACGCACCACTTTCTGGGTAACATCCAGGTCCGAATGGATCAGACAGGGGGCATTGGCCTTATCCTTTTTTTTAGCTATCTCATCCCAGAGTTTTGTGAGATAATTCATATCTGTCAGCAGGTCTTCTTCGCTCTTTCCTTCCGAAACAGTTCGGATGATGAACCCACTGCTGGGAGGTTTGATCCGCTCAACGATCTCTTTCAGCCGTTCCCGTTCCGTCTCATCCTCGATCCGCCGGGAAACGCCCACATGGTCCACAGTTGGCATGTATACCAGGTGTCGGCCAGGTAGTGAGATATGGGAAGTGATCCGCGCGCCCTTGGTGCCGATCGGCTCTTTGGAAACCTGGACGAGAAGTTCCTGTCCCTCCTGCAGGAGTTCTTCGATCGGGTGAAGAGGATGGAGCACAGGCCCGTCGCCTTCCTGCTGTTCTTCTTTTTTCCCGTTGTCTTCCATGAGGGACTCATATTCCTCGATTGCCTCGAAGACATCCGCGACATAGAGAAAGGCGGCCTTTTCCAGTCCGATGTCGACAAAGGCGGCCTGCATCCCCGGCAGGACCCGTATCACCCTCCCCTTGTAAATGTTCCCCACAATTCCCTTGACCCTGCTCCGCTCGATGTAAAGCTCGGCAATCGTTCCGTTTTCAATAAGAGCGATGCGGGTCTCATGGGCGGCGGTATTGATGACCAGTTCGTTCCCCATGGTCTCCTCTTCTGGACAGCCGCGAAAGAATCCGGCAACGGTATTTCACTCCATCCGCCTGCGGTGCGCAGAAAAACATTCTACGCTCTCCCCATTCAGGATTTCGGGTCACGCATCGGTAACTTTTCGACCGTCACGAATGAAATTATATGCAAAAGTAAATAATTAAACTGAAAAAGCATTTAAGCACAAGCTTACCAAAGGAAGAGCGCCGCAACAAGCCGGTTTTCTATTCCGATGCAAAAAACACCCGCAACTTCTCTATCCTCGCACCGGCAAGCATTGGCAAAGGGAGCTCGGTAACCGCTGCCGCGAATTCCAGGGGCTTACCGTGTCTGACCGTCATTTCCATGGAGTTGCCGCATGTATGGAGTGACACCATTTCCCTGCGCAGGTCGAGCTCTACAACCTTCCCTTTTTTCTCGCGCCTAAGCGGAAATGTTTCTCTAGCCATAAATGCATCGGCCAGCGCCGGCAAATTCACCTGGATCGATCCCGGCAGAATAACGCGGTAGCTCACCCTGTCGATGATCACCGCCAGAGACGGGCTTCCCTGCGGTATTGCACTGGCATCCAGAATCAGCACACCCTCCGGCAGGATTGCGTTCAGCTGTTCCTTTACCTTCTCCGCGCCGAATCCGGCGTCGATTTCCATGTCGAAATATTCAGCCCATGATTCTACACCGACCGACAGGGCAGTTGCAAACGAGAATTTTGGATGGGGATGAAAACCCTGGGAAAATTTTATCGGAATCTGCGCCCTCCCCACTGCCCGGGTAAAGAGGGTCAGCATCTCCAGATGGCTCAGAAGGGAGATGACCCCGGTTTTTTGGAAATGAAGCCGTATCCTCTCCGTATTTCCATGTGGATGAATCGTTGGTTGAAAGGGTAAGGATGCATCGCCGAGCACCATAGCGGCATCCGGTTCATTCAACCTCATCCTGATCCGCTCCGAATCGCAGACCCCGCAGGCGGAACAGCGGCCGTTGCGGCAGTCATCGGTATAGGTTCCTGCTCCGGACTTCTCCAGTTCTCTCAACAGGAACTCCCTTTTTATTCCGAAATCCAGGTGGTCCCATGGGAGGAGTTCATCAAGGGCGCGGCGACGGTGATAGAAGCTGGGGTCGATCCCCGCAGCGCGAAAGGCTTCCTGCCACTTCGCGAAATTGAAGTGTTCCCCCCAGCCGTCAAAGCGGCACCCAAGTTCGCGGGCATTCATCAACACACGGCCGAGCCGTCTGTCCCCTCTGGCAAAAACCCCCTCCAGAACGGAGAGCGGAGCATCCTGCCACTTGAAGTTGAGCTTTCTCTTTTTCAGTTCCTGGCGCAGAATCTGCTGTTTTTCCAGGATACTCTCAAATCCGATCTGGGGCTCCCATTGAAAGGGAGTATGGGATTTCGGCACGAAACTCGATACCGCAACGTTCACCTCCCCACTGCAACCAGACCGTTTCCCCGTGTTTTTCACCTGTTTCGCCAGCTCTGCTATCCCCAGCACATCTTCCAGGGTTTCCGTGGGGAGGCCGATCATGAAATAGAGCTTAATCAGCCGCCAGCCGGCACTGTAAGCCTCGGCAGCATTGCGCAACAGGTCCTCTTCGGTTATCCCCTTGTTGATAACTTGGCGCAGCCGGTCGCTTGCCGCCTCCGGAGCGAGGGTAAAACCTGTCTTGCGCACCTTCTTTATCTCATCAACCAACTCCCGGGTCAGAGTGCCGACACGTAGGGAAGGAAAAGAGACAGCGATCCGCTGCCTGGCGTAACGCGCCATGAGCAAGCGCATAAGCGGCGCAATGCAGCCGTAATCACCAGTTGACAGGGAAAGGAGAGAAATTTCATCATAGCCGGTGTTGAGGAGAGTCCGCTCGATGATCTCGAGTATCTTTTCCGGCGACCGCTCCCGCACCGGGCGATAGATGTAGCCCGCCTGGCAGAAACGGCAGCCCCGCGTGCAACCACGGGCTATCTCCATGCTGACCCGGTCATGCACAGTTTTCATATACGGGACCACCGGCTCAGTCGGATATGGAACTGCATCCAGGTCGGCGACAAAGCGCCGCCGGACGGTTTCATACCCTTTCTTGAGCGGTATCAAGGATTCCATACGGCCGGATGAGTCATAACGGATTTCAAACAGGGAAGGCACATAAACACCCTCTATGGCGGTGAGTCGATGCAGGAGCTCCACCCTGGTCTCTCCCGTCTTTTTCCATTCCCGACAGGCCCTGGCAATCTCAAGCACCGCCTCCTCTCCATCACCCAACAGAAAAGCATCGAAAAAATCGGAGAGCGGCTCCGGATTGCAGGCACATGGCCCTCCCCCGAGAACCAGTGGGAACCCCTCGTTCCTTTCCTGCGCCAGGAGCGGGATACCGGCCAGCTCCAACATGTTGAGGATATTGGTGTAGGAAAGTTCATACTGCAGGGTAAAGCCGATGACATCGGCCTCTTTAAGAGGCATACCACTTTCTAGAGTGGTCAGGGGAGTCCCGTTACTTCGCAGCAGATCCTCCATGTCGGGCCAGGGCGCATAGACCCTTTCCGCCGCCACCCAATCGACGTCATTCAGGATTGAATAGAGAATCTTTAGCCCCAGATGGCTCATCCCGACTTCGTAAACGTCAGGGAAGGCAAGAATAAAGCGAAGATCCGCATGATCCTTTTTCTTCGCACCCATCTCCCCCCCCATATAACGGGCAGGTTTTTCCACCTTTAGCAGATCGGATTTCAACACCCAATTTCTCCATCAACAGCAGGATAAGAAATAAATTCATTGAAAAAATCACAAAAAAAGGCCCCGGCGGAAGCATACCGCCACGGCCCGGATTAATGAATAAAGCATAGTATATATCGTGTTGTTTGGCAAGAAATATCCCTTTCCTCCTAAGTTGGTGCCATAGTTTTGGCGATCATATATCGTCAATCTTAAATATATGGCGTTTCCGTGGCAGTGAATAACGAACTGACTCCGCATAGCTCCGCGGTTGGGATGCCGGTTTCCCGCCACCCACCGGGTCACCGAGGGCGGTCACCCGCCCCCGGTTCTCACAGAACGCAACGTGCAGATTTCCCGCATTGCGCTCTTCAGAAGTCGATTCACAGCACTGCGAGAGCTTGCAACTTCAGATATGGAAGCAGCAGCTTTGGTCGCAGTAGCGGTAGCCGCTCCCGTATCCTATGAAATACAGGCCACGGGATATATCCAGCTCGGCTCCGGCTACACAGCATCTTGCGCCAGTAGTATTCCGCATAGCGGTATACCTTCCGAAGTGCATGGAAGTTTCCGGCGATGCCGTAATAAGCATAGTGACCGCGTAACGTCTGGTTGAGGTTGCCTATTTGCT
>Ga0326727_10011668_pt1 | contig 20343 bp, 22 predicted proteins | sample MB2enrmetagenome_FD_207643 | JGI IMG/M metagenome (GOLD analysis project Ga0326727, IMG submission 207643) | Lab enriched peat soil microbial communities from McLean, Ithaca, NY, United States - MB29MY | ecosystem: Environmental > Terrestrial > Soil > Wetlands > Peat | place: USA: New York...
GTCGGGTGGTACATTGATTGCCTCACTTTTGCTCTGCCGATTTTGAGCAAACAAAAAGCCCTTCGCTTTAGGGGCGAAGGGCTTTGCTTCACGGTGCCACCCTAATTAATTACCACACAATAGTGGTAACTATCTCTATCAGGTACGGTTTTCTACTCGAGGAACGATACCCTGGGCTTCGTTAACGGTGCCCTCTCCGGCAATCCTTACTTGCTCTTCACAGAGCTTTCATCTGCGGCTCCCGAATCCATTCAATTTTTGCGCTAGCACCGGCTCACACCTTGCCCGGCTCTCTGAGCTCCGCTGGAAACCTACTAGTTTCGTTCGTAGCCTTTGTTTCTTATTCAATTAGTATAAATATATCAAGTTAGAATTAAAGTTGTCAAGTTACAATTCTCTAGCATGGTTAACCGTCGGTTTTATCCGGTGGCTGTTCTGGTCTGGAGAGTTGCGTTTAATCGGATGGATACTCGTTCAACTTGATTAATATCTTACTTAAAAGTGTTTTGAGTTGTTGGCGTTCTTCTACATTCAGAACCGAAATTATCTCGTCCATCGCTTTGCTTTTATCCTTAATTCTAACCAAGTCAAGGCCTTTTTCGGTTAATTCGAGTCTTAAAAGCCTCGTTTTCGGCTTGTCTTTGATTCTCTTTATAAGTCCATCTTTTTCCATGCTGACAGTTTGCCGGGAAACAACGTCAACCTTTCGCTCAACTTTTTTCGCAATTTCAGCGATTGTTGCCCTGGGACCAAGATCATGTATTATCCCTAAAATATGGAGCTGACGAGTAGGAATGTTGTAAGGAATCAATTCTCTTTGTCTTACCAGAATTCTTTTATGATGGATCTTGCCAATTAATAGCCATAAACCTGAATTTAAGTTAGATGAGTTTTGTTTTGCCACCCTATGTTCCTTTAATCCAACCATGAGATTATTCTATGATAGGTGCCGCCCAAGCGCTTGGGCGTGACTTCAACTTGATAAGTTTTGCCAACAAGGACATTTTTTACAGAACCAATAAACAAATCACCTTTATCATCGGTGTAATACATTTCCTCTTGGCTTCCCGGTTTCATATAAAATTCTGCAATTTTGAGTGAATATCTCATAGAGACACCAGTTCAATTATTCAATCTAACTTCAAATCATAGCACACCATTTAACGTTTAAAAATTTCGGCTGAAGATTCATATGCACCAAAAACCAATGCCATCCGATTAATATAGATTCTTTACCGTTGGTTGTCCAGAGTTTAGGGGAAGTAATTATGGGCATAAAATGAGATTGCGAATTGGTTAAAAAGGTAAAGCCGAATCCATCTGTGACAATGGAAAAGAAAATAATTGTACAGCTACTATAGTACTGCATAGGGGTAACCCTAAAGAGGGATAGACTCAAATATATATCTATTGAATAATATATTCAAATATTGTCAACATTTATTAATTATATGGAGAAGTTATGGTCACCAAAACAGATGAAAGATCATATTCCAATTCATTTACCAGAACTCCGGTTAACCAGTTTAAACAACGTCGGCGATGGATACGCTGTCCCCGATGTGTCGGCGGGAGCATGTATCAAGAATATGACGGGGAGTATGTTTGTGTGCAGTGCGGCTGTAGTTATGATCCAAACAAGGGTACCGAAACGCGTCCGTGGTAAAGAATACATTAAAGGTTAAGTAGCTGGCAGTCTAATAGTATTATGTGTTGAGCGAATCGGGATGTTTGGGTAATTGGTAGGCAAAGTTATTTGCATCATAGTTAAATGTGGGTACATATCATTATCACATTGCGGAGTATTTAAAATGCCTCTGAAACTTAATAGTCAAACTTTTTACAATACCCAGGAAGCCTGCAACCTAGCTGGCACTAATAAATTTACTTTCTTAAGGTGGGTGAAACAAAACAAAATCACTGACGTGGAATACCGGGACAGAAACGGCTGGAGACTATTTACCGAGGATGACCTGCAGCGGCTAAAAGCCCAAGTTAACCATATTGAGAGAATACGCACAATTTAAGGAGTAGGAGACAGCAGGGAATCATTACCCGTTAGAAAGGACGTTTGTAACACTGAGTTAAAAAAGAGCAAGCTTAAAAACAATGGAAAAAGAGATTAAACAGTTAAGCCAGGCCTGTGAATTGTGGGACAATGGGGTCATCATCGAAACACCGGATGGCACTATTGTAAGTTGGAACCAAGGTGCCCAAAATCTATATGGATATGCTGCGAATGAGGTTATCGGTAAACCGCATTCTTTCCTGGTGCCATCGGATATTGATGATAAGACGTTGGAAGTACTGAAAACAATCAGTGATGGCAAGCGTGGCACTCGTTTTGAAACTATTCACCTAAAAAAAGATGGCAGTCGCATAAATGTCTCCATTACTGCTTCCCCGCTGCAAGATGACTACGGTCATATCGTCGCTTTCTCAATATTAATTTATAACACCGCTGATCGTGAGCAGGAAAAAGAGCTATTTACTGCGCTTACGCAGAGTTCGCCGATCGGTATTTTCATCGCACAGGGAGGGAAATTCATTTACATTAATCACCAATTTGAGAAAATAATTGGCTACAATATAAATGAACTAATTAGTAGAGAAACATTAAATTATATTTACCCAGAAGATCGTGATCTCGTCGGTACCTTTGCCAGAAATGCGCTCAAAACAGGTATCTGCCAGCCTTATGAATATCGGGCAGTGACCAAGTCCGGACAGATTAAATGGATATTGGAAACTATTATTTCCATCCGACACCAGGGGAGAAGAGCCGCTCTGGGCTATTTTATGGATATTACCGAAAGCAAGCGGCTGGAAGAAGAAACCAAACGGGCAAACGAAAAACTTACTATCCTGGTGAAAAAACTCGAGGAACAACAGCGCCAGAACGCTATCCTGACAGAGATGCGGGATATGCTCCAAGCCTGCTCTAAAATGGAAGAAACTGCACCAATTATCATGGGCTCGATGAAAAAGTTGTTCCCGGCGTCTCAGGGCGCTTTGTTCCTATTAAGCAATTCCCGTTCCGACCTTGAATCCGCGGTAGGTTGGGGCGATTTTCCCACCAATTCTGATGCCAATATTTTTTCCCCTGATGCCTGTTGGGGATTAAGGCGCGGACGAGCTCATGTAGTGGAAGATGTCGATGTCGGGCCCAATTGCCCGCATCTGATTCATACTGTATCAGCACCCTATGTTTGTTTGCCCTTAATGGCTAAAGGCGACATTCTGGGGTTACTGCACCTTAAGAACGCTTTCAGCCCAAATGGTACGGGCAGTCAGGAAATTGCCGACTTAAAACAGATGGCTGTCACTTTATCCGAATACCTCTCGCTCTCTATCGCTAATGTGAAATTGAGTGAAAGCCTTGCCCGACAATCGATTCAGGATACACAAAGCGGCCTGTATAACAGACGTTTTATGGAAGAATCACTGCAGCGTGAAATCTTACGTGCCGAACGAAAGAAAACACCGATTGGGATTATTATGGGGGACCTCGACCATTTTAAAAAGTTCAACGACGATTACGGGCACGCAGCTGGTGATAAAATTATCACCCAAGTTGGGAGGGTATTAAAAGATAAGTTCCGCGGCTCCGACATTGCCTGCAGATATGGCGGTGAAGAATTTTTGATCATTTTACCGGAAACCTCGCTGGAGGATACGTTTAAACGTGCTGAGGCATTGCGGGAGGAAATAAAAAAGATGGAAATGGTTTTCCAGGGGCAAATCCTGGGAGTTGTTACCATGTCTATGGGAGTTGCATCTTACCCGGAAAAAGGGACCAGATTGGACGAACTCCTGCGGGTTGCTGATACTGCTTTGTACAAGGCCAAGCAGGAAGGAAGAGATAGAGTGGTATCTGGTTAATCCCTTTACCAGCACGTTTTGGCAATATGTTGAGTAGTGGTACTAAAGTTTGGTCCAAGATGTTCGAAAGAGCGATATGAACGAACTCTGGTTAATAGTTTAATAGTATCGATGGGTGTTATAAAGTATCAACCTTTTACTATGAGGAGATCATAGACGTGACAGTTGAAATTGATGGGCATATTTATTACCGGACTTTAGAAGCTTGCAAGAAGGCAGGTATCAGCCGACCGACTCTCTTTCGATGGCTGAAAGCGGGAGTTCTCCAAAAATCCTATAAAAACCGCAGGGGTTGGAGACTATTTACCGAAGAAGATGTGAACGAGATACGAGCAGAATCAAGAAAGATTAGGGTTGAATACGTCTATCCCGGGGGTAAACATGATCAGAGTTAACGTTACTGATGAAGACCTCGTCAAGGAAAATCAGGGGTTAAAAAAACGTATAACCGAACTCGAAGCATTTTACAACGAGCGTCAGCCGAAAGAAGCCCTACTTCAGATTGAAGCAAAGGCAATTCTTGAATCGTCCGGCGATGGCCTTCTTGTGTTAGATGGAAAAGAGCGAGTAATCGATATCAACAAGAAACTCGAAGAAATCATCGGATATCAAAGTGAGGAACTTGTTGGGAAAACGGCTCTTTCACTTGCGAGGCTACTCACTCAGAAAGGATTGACTATCGTTTGGAAAAACCCTTTGAAGCGAGAGAGTGGCGCGGACTTACAACCCTACAAAATCGATGTATTCAAGAAGAACGGGGAATTAGTCACGGTGCAGATTAAACACCATTCCCTTAAAGCTGAGGGTAAAGTTATCGGACGTTTAGTGATTCTGGAGGATGTCGCTGAACGCAAGCAAAGCGAAAAGGTATTAAATGAATCTTTGGAACTATACAGAGACTTGGTGAACCATGTTGGGGTAGGCATATTCAAAGCCACTCCCGGAGGTTCCGGCAGATTCCTTGAGGTGAATCCCGCTATGGAGGCGATCACAGGCTATTCTCGGGAAGAACTGCTAAAATTGGAAGTCACCGATCTTTATGTACATCCCCAAGAAAGAGCTGAGCACATCAAGGAAGTGCTGTCAGGAATCCCGGCGAAGTCAAGGGAAGTCAGTTTTAAGAAAAAAGACGGGACTGAAATAATAGTACGGGATAAGACAATCGCTGCCAGGAGCAATGATGGCAAGGCTCTCTACCTTGAAGGATTCCTCGAAGACATTACCGAGCACAAGCGAGCTGAACAAGCACTGGCGGCTTCCGAGCAGAACCTCCATAACACTTTAGACAGCTCTCCTATGGGTATTTATATCATCGATGCGGACTTAAACACTTTGTACGCGAATCAAGCATTGCTGGACATCTTTGGTTACAAGAATATTGACGAAATTAGAGTAAATCCGTTGGATGAGCATTATACGGCTGAATCGCGGGCAGGTTTGGTTCAACGCAGGGAAAGGCACTTACGCGGTGAACCAAATCCAGAAAGGTTTGAACTTGATATTGTAAGCAAAGATGGTACAATCCGGCATTTACAGGCTTATCGCAAGGAAATTTTATGGGACGGCAAGAAGCAGCGCCTGGTTATATACAACGATATTACCGAGGGTAAGCACGCGGAAAAGGCATTGAAAGAATCAGAGCAAAATCTCCACAACTTTTTGGATAGTTCAGTGATGGGTATTCGCATCCGAACAGACTCTAATATTGAGTACGCCAATCAAGCGTTATTGGACATATTTGGTTTTAAAAACATCGAGGAATTGATAGCAACTCCTTTGGAAAACCTTTACACTCCCGCATGCTATTCCGATTTTCTTCTGCGCAAAGAAAGAATATCCCACGGAGAACAAGTCTCCAACCAAATAGAAGTGGATATTGTGCGAAAAGATGGCTCGATTCGACATTTACAAGTATTTGGTAAGCAAGTTCTCTGGAATGGCAAGCTCCAGGCTCAGACTTTATTTAATGATATTACCGACCGCAAACAAGTAGAAGAAGCTCTAAAAGAGAGTGAAGAGAAGTACCGGGTTTTATTTGAAAACGCCGCAGAGGGAATTGTGGTTGTACAGGATGGGTCAGTAAGGTTAATAAACCGTCGGCTGATGGAAATGACCGGTTATACGAACGAAGAGGTCTATAATAAGCCTTTTATTGAATTTATCCACCCTGAAGATCGACCTATGGCATTTGAACAGCATCAAAAAAGACAACGCGGTGAAAGTGCACCAATGCAATATCCTTTAAGAGTGCTAAACAAAGCCGGTGAGACGTTGTGGTTTCAACTAAAGGGGAGCCTAATCACTTGGGAAAATAAAACCGCCACCCTTAACATGTTTACCGACATCACTGAACAAAAACAGACGGAAATATCTCTAAAAGAGAGTGAAGAGAAATACCGGTTGATTGTGGAGAATAGCAATGATATTGTTTTCACGTTTGACCGTGCAGAACAACTTGTTTATTTGTCCCCCTCGATTAAAAATGTGCTGGGCTATAATCCATCTAATCTGATCGGCCATAGTTTTGCGTCGCTCATACATCCAGATGATTTACAGGGTCTCCGAGAAGCAATACAGCGTAATATCAAGGATGGTTCTCAGACTATCGGCGGCAATGAATACCGCGTCCGTCACGCTTCGGGCGAGTGGCGTTGGCACAATGCTTCCGGTAATGCCATGTTCGATGCAAACGGTAAATTTTTGAATTTTACAGCAACTGCCAAGGATATTACCGAGCGCAAGAACGCGGACCTCGCGTTGCAGGCTTCTGAGCAGAATTTCCGTAACTCAATCGACAGTTCATTACTGGGCATTCGTATTATGGGTGATCACGATCACACCCTTTACGCGAATCAAGCTTTATTGGACATGTTTGGTTATGAAAATATCGAAGAATTAAGAGCCAGCCCTCCGCAGGAACATTACACTCCCGAATCGCTTGCTGCTTTTGTTCAGCGGCATGAGCAATTTCTACGCGGTGAATCACTCCCGGACCAATTGGAGTTTGACATCATCCGGAAAGATGGGGCAATAAGGCATTTACAGCTTTCCAGCAAGGAAATTCTCTGGAATGGCAAGCAGCAGCACCAGTTTGTCTATAACGACATTACAGAACGTGTTCAAGTAGAAAAAGCCTTGCATGAGAGTGAAGAGAAATATCGGTTGATTGTCGAGAATAGCACTGATATTATTTTCACACTCAATACTCGGGGAGAGTTCACATATGTGTCCCCTTCGGTGAAAAAAGTCCTTGGTTACAATCCGGATGACTTGCAAGGTCTTCCTTTCCGGTCACTGGTTCACCCGGATGATGTGCATGTTATCGATGAGGCACAACAGAACCGTCGTGTAAAAGGAAGCCAAGGTGCCTTTGAGGAATATCGTTTCCGTAATGCCTCGGGTGAATGGCGCTGGCTCCTTTCTACCGGGGTTCCAATGCGTGAACGAAATAAAAATATGTTTAATTTTATTGGTATCGCCAGAGACATCACTGTGCAAAAGAAAATCGAAACAGATTTGAAAGCATCGGAACAAAACTTCCGCAATTCCATAGACGGCTCATCAATGGGCATTCGTATCATGGGTGATCAAGATCGCATTCTTTATGCGAATCAGGCTTTATTGGACATATTTGGTTACGAAAATGTCGAAGAAATGAGAGCAAGCCCACCGCAGGAACATTACGCACCGGAATCGTATGCTGGTTTTATACAGCGTAAAGAGCAATTCGCACGCGGTGAATCGCTTCCAAACCAATTGGAGTTTGACATCATCCGCAAAGATGGCGCCATAAGGCATTTGCAGCTTTCCAGTATGAAGGTACTCTGGAATGGTAAGGAAACAAGTCAGACTGTGTATAACGATGTCACGGAACGCAGGCAAGCAGAAAATAGATTAGAAGAAGCAGCCCGGGAATGGAGAACAACCTTCGATTCGATCACTGATCTTATCTCGATTCACGACAAGGATAACCGGATCATCCGAGTGAATAAGGTAGTGGCTGATATGCTTCACACAACCCCTCAGGAACTTATCGGTAAGTCTTGCCACGAAGTTATGCGAGGCGATCAAGAATGTCCCGCTAACTGTCCACACCTGCTCGCGTTAAAAACCGGTAAGCCTTCTTCAATAGAAATATTCAATTCCAAACTTGGGCTTCACTTACAAGAATCAGCTTCACCCCTGTTTAATGAAAAGGGAGAGATTACGGGTACGGTTCTTGTGGCTAGGGATGTAACACAGCAAAAACGTATGGAGGAACAACTCACCTTAACAGACCGCTTGGCATCCATCGGTGAGTTATCTTCAGGCATTGCTCATGAGCTAAATAACCCACTGACCAGTGTTATCGGCTTCTCGCAGCTGCTGATGGAAAGCGATGCTCCTGACAATATTAAGGAAGACCTGGGTATTGTTCACAGCGAAGCCCAGCGTGCCGCGGCCATTGTTAAAAACCTTCTGACATTTGCCAGAAAGCATGCGCCGGTGAAAGAACTTACCAATGTCAATTCTGTGATAGAAGACGTACTGAGATTGCGTGCTTATGAGCAAAAGGTAAACAACATTGAGGTTGAAAATCGGTTAACACCTAATCTACCGGAGATCATGATTGATCATTTCCAAATGCAGCAGGTGTTTCTCAATATCATGGTCAATGCCGAGTTTGCGATGATGGAAGCGCATCATAAAGGAAAGCTGGTTGTCAGCACAGAGAAGTTGGGAGGTATTGTCAGCATTAGTTTCACTGATGATGGTCCGGGAATAAGCAAGGAAAATCTGAAACATATATTTGACCCCTTCTTTACGACCAAAGAAGTCGGTAAGGGAACCGGGTTAGGTCTCAGTATCTGTCATGGTATTGTGACGGAACATGGCGGCAAAATATATGCCAGAAGCGAAAAAGGGCAAGGAGCAACTTTCGTGGTAGAGTTACCGCTTATTAACGAACAATAGTATTAGGACGGTGGGGTGTGGAACAGAGCGAAGTTAAACGACAAAGTGTTTTGGTGGTTGAAGACGAACCATGCATTGCCATGGTTTGCAAGAGAACACTAACTGCGGAAGGGTTTGAAGTGGATATTGCGGTAAATGGCGAGGTTGCCCTAGACATGTGGAGGAAAAAGGAATACGACCTCTGTATTAGTGATATCCGGACGCCGCGGATGAATGGAATCGAACTCTATCGACAGTTAGAAATCGAACGTCCCGAGGCAGCCAAAAAGTTCATCTTCACAACGGGAGACATGCTAAGTGGCAACATCAAGTCATTCCTGGAAGAAACTGGGATACCATACTTGCCCAAGCCATTTACCCCTGAAAACCTCAGAGTAATAGTTAAAACAGTGTTGTTTGTTATAGTTTGATATTCTTAGCCGGGAAAGGATATAGAGATGGCAAACCTCGAGCAAAAGATACTAATAGTTGATGATGAGCCAATGATTAGACGGCTTCTGCAGGTGAAACTCTCAAGACAAGGCTACCACTGTGAGGAGGCTGGCAACGCAATTGAGGCGCTGGATAAGATGACGACTTATTCTGCGGACCTGATAATGCTCGACATGAAAATGCCCGGAAAATCAGGGATGGAGTTGCTACCGGAATTAAAAGCGAGTTATCCTGATACCGCAGTTATTATGGCAACAGCAGTCGCCGAAGCCAATCTTGCTATTCAGTGCATGCGGCTGGGCGCCGATGATTACATTACCAAGCCTTTCAATTTGGACGAGGTTGCCCTGAACGTAGAAAAAACCCTTGAAAAAAGGATGCTGGAACGCCAAATCAAGGAATATCAGGAGCAACTTCAGCAAAAGGTGGACGAGCAGACGGGAGAGATTCGCCGACTTTTTCTGGGTTCAATCGAAGCTCTGGTTTTTGCTCTTGAAGCCAAAGATAAATACACCGCGGGACATTCGAGGCGTGTGACCGATATTGCTTTAGCCATCGGGCGGGAGCTTAATTTATCTGAGGAAGAACTAGAAAACCTGCAGTGGGGTAGTCTACTGCATGATGTCGGAAAGATTGCTGTAGACCAATTTGTTCAGAACAAACCGGGCAAGCTTACCTCGGCCGAATATGAACATATCATGATTCATGCGCATGTCGGAGCGGGTATTGTGAAACATGTGGTCAATAATAAAGTTGTGGAAATAGTCGAACACCATCATGACTATTTTAATGGCGCTGGACTTCACCAGGTAGTAGCCGGAGAAGAAATACCATTGGGAGCCAGGATTCTGACAATAGCCGATGCTTTTGATGCCATGACCTCTGACCGCCCTTACCGTCCGGCAATATCTGTCGCTGCAGCACGGCAAGAAATCAAGCGATGCATCGGAACCCAGTTCGATCCGGTTGTTGCCGGCGCTTTTCTGAGAACGAATGCGGCTAACTTTGCTCCTGAAAAAGAGAAGGCAATTGTAAATAGTTAAACTGAGCATAAACCAGAGGAGGATTGACCATAAATGGAACAGGTTATTGCAAAAAAGAAAGTATTGATTGTTGACGATGAACCTAATGTGCGGCGATTATCACGTACTATCTTAAGCAAGAACTTCGATGTTGTTGAAGCTGAAGACGGGAAACAAGCAATAGATATTGCGAACGCTCAACAACCCGATGTAATTCTCATGGACATGATGATGCCCAGGATGGATGGACTGACTGCTTGCCATGCGATCAAGAAAGACCCGGCCACAAAATCGATTCCTGTCATCATGGTTACGGCCATTTGTTTTGATCTTAATATCAAACTAAGTCAGCAGATGGGCGCTACTGGTTATGTGACTAAACCATTTTCCCCACAAGATTTACTCGACAAAATCGAGCAGGTCCTGGCGGCTCCATAAAATTCGGCCTGCTAAAAGGAAGATTAGCAATATTGATAGGAACAAACTAAGGAGTTATACGTATATGAATACGAAAGAGAAGGTAACTGGTTCACCTGAGTTATTGGGGTTGTTGAATCAAACCTTGGAATTGGAATACACATTGATTATCCACTACCCTCGCATTGCCAGTGCTATTCGAGATCAAGAAACCAAACAACTAGCTCAGTCTTTAGGAACTGCGTCTATCGGGCATGCCGATACGGTAGCCAAGGCTATTACTAGGCTAGGCGGTACTCCGCACTGGTCATTCGGCTCTTTTCCAGCTGAGATGGACTTAAAAAAGATATTTGTGGGGCAGCTTGAAAAAGAGAAATTAGCGCTAAAACTGCATCAGCAAATTGTAGGCATTATAACAGATTATTCCATCCGGAACGATTTTATCGAACTACCCAAAGAAGAAGAGTCCCATATAAAAACGGTTGAGAAAATCCTTACGAGATTGAGTTAATTTTCTAAATATAAGTAAATTAGATCAGATCTTAAAAACAAGCGTATGCAGAATCTCTTAAAAAAGTGAAGATGGCCTGGGGTTGGTGGCCAGACCATCTTCAATGAAGAGAAAATGATGTTATGGGCATCATTTCAACCAAAGGATAACAGGAAAGATAAGCATTAGGAGTCCGTCCGATCAAATAGGTACTTTTTTACTAAGTAGGAAATGAAGGCCATTATTACATGAATTGTGGCATCGAGTAGTATAAACCTATGATAAAATGCCTCATATAATGCCTTATAGGGGACTCTGATTTGCTATAAACAATCACTCGGACACACTCCAAGGGCACATTCACGCACATCGTGCAACCAACATTTTAACCGTGTTAAATAATTATCATGTGGGTTTCCGGTCACTAATGGACACATCCATCGATACAACGACGCCTAATGGTATACTGGTATTCAATATTTTGGCATCGGTAGCCCAATTTGAAAAAGATATAGATGCCCAACGCATAAGGAAAGGGGTTAAATATGCCCAAGAACATGGGACTAAATCCGGTAAACCGATTGGTAGTGAAAGAACCCCGATAACCGATTACCAAATGCAGACAACTTTTAATGCCAATAATAACAATTTTTCGGCAACTGCGCGGGCTTTGACAAATAACACCGGAGTAAAAGTTAGGGCAGGCTTTGTTTCCAGCCGGATAAAACGGATGGCGGCTAAAGAGGCTTTGCAAAACTCAGGGGTAAAAATAGCAGTTTCTGACGCCTGAAAAGCCGGATCAGGTTGGCGGTTTGCAAAAGAAGTCATTTGTAAAGAGATTGGAATCAATCTCCATTAAAAAAGGGTAGATTTTGGCATCGTCTTTATTTCTGATTTTTTCTGCTTTAATTATTGAAATGCGGAGAGGTTGCACAAGCCTAAGCTGCCGTAAAAAAGCCGGCCAAATACATCTGAGTAGATCGACCGCTCACAATTTTGTCCATCGATAGCTGCTGACAAGATCCTCTTAGTTAATTATTACTTGCTAAATGCAAGCAAATATCTTACAATAGTTTTATGAAACCTGATAAACAAGATGTTTTACAACTCGTCATAGCCCTGTTCACGCTCATTAGTAGTCTTGAACGTGCCAAGCGACATAAACAACAAGCGGGTATTTTGGACTTGTTGCAGATTATCGCCTCCCGACCTGGGGTCAACCCTTCAGAGATCGCCGCTGAGTTAGATCTGAATCAATCATCCATAACCCGCAAGGTCCGAACTCTTGAAGATGCTGGTCATGTGGCAGTTGTCGCTAATCAGCAAGATCGTCGCTCTTGCCGAATCACTTTAACTTCAACGGGCCAAGATGAATTGAAACGGTTAACGGAAATTGGTTTGGGTCGATTTGTGAAATTCGTGGAAAATTGGGATGCAGAGGAGGTACGTTCGCTCGCTAGGTTACTCTCTAAATTGGAACAATCTAAGGGTGAGGTGGCTCAACATGAAAAACATCCTGGTGGCCGACGCTGGCAACATTGATTGCGACCGAATGATAATGAAAATCAATGGCAGGTTGGCCATCCGAGTTTCGGAAAAGCAATAGACTCGCACTCATAACTTTTAAACAATTACTTTTTTTGTAATTGTAAGGAGATGATATTATGACTGACCATATGGCCATTCACGGCAGTGGCGCTGCCAGACAACTAAATAGGGGCATGTTGTTTTGGGGCGTGGTCGGATTAATTGCACAGATCGCTTTCATGGCCGGTTGGCTGATCGCGGAGACTTGGCAGGGATCGGGTTACAGCCCAATCAAATACACCATCAGCGACTTGCAGGCGGCTACCGCACCGCATGTCTGGTTTCCAATCGTCTGCTTCGCGCTCGGCGGACTTGGTACTTTTGGCTTTGCTGTCTTTGGACTGCGTCCCGCTCTTGCAAAGGCACAGAAAATCGCAGTGCATTCCACGTGGATGCTGGCATTTTCCACATTAGCATTGGGAAATTCTTTTCCATTGATTCCTTTTAGGTTGATGGATCCCGGTGCTACTGCCCACGCTCAGCTCTTCAGCCCGGGAGGGCTGACTGACGCTATCGTGAGCACTTTCGCCTTTCTCATGTTAGTTTTTACTCCGGCACAATTGTGGAAGCGATTCGCTGTGCTTCCTGAGTGGCGACGACTTAAGCCAATGATGAGGGCCGCAAGTGTCATTTGCCCGATATGCTTCCTTCTGCTTTGTGCGTCCTCGCTAATAGGTTCTTTCCAAGGACTCGCGGAGAGAATTCTGGTTACTTCCTGTGTGCTCTGGACGTGTGCTCTTGCTATCAATTTGATTTCTGTTTCCGGTAAAAGTCAATCCTCAACTAGTGGCACAGAATTGTGAGAACTGGAAGAGAACTTATTGCGAGGTAGCTCTACCTGGCATAATTCTATATGGTCTCCAGATGTTAGCACTTGCCAACCGAAATATCTGTTCATCACCCCTTTCCCCAGAAAAGCATCGCCTAGCAAATCGATCGCATGCTTAAGAGTATTTTCTCTTTGCGGCCACCGTCTTCGACAACAATATAGCTCAACCCTTCATCTTCGGGTGTGCCTGGTCCATTGTCTCCTCCGATCGTCGAAGCGAGCCACCTCTCATCGATACCACCGCGATCAGCTCCGAGTGCGTACAGATCTTGCTTACATAGCTAACATCGGCATCACTGTTCCGCTGTAGATATAGCTACACAGAGGCGAAAGGATATACTCCTTGCCCCAACCGACCAATATTGACCAGGTCATCTTTCAAATCGATGACGAACTTCTGAAGAAAGCAGTGACAGACAACAGGCTAATTAGATTGATTGGCATTGGCGTTTCAAATTTTAGTGAGCCGGGTATCTAATTATCCATGATGAACGGTACCGAACAAAGACTCGAGAAGTTAAACCGTGCTGTCGACCGCATCAGAGATAAATATGGTTTCACATCTATCCAAACCGGCAGACAATGCCGCTCAAGTCCCGGCACTAAAATGATAACTGCCTTATAGATATGACTGCTGGAACCAGCGTTTATTGATGAGGTCTTTACAGAGTACCAACTTTCTTCCGGAATCCAACATGACAGCATAATACATTCGGGAAACTGGCTCAGAGCGCCACCATTCATCGTCGATGCGCCAGCAGTCTTCAATGGTGATAATAGGCTGACGTCGTTTTAATGTGACTGTAGTCGGTAAACCAACGGCGTTTTCCTCTACTACCAGCGGCTCTGGCATGTTTAGAGTTATCGAGGCATTAATCCGCAATGATTTCGTTGTGTCTGCATCCACTTGGGCTACTTCCTTATTCTTATGAATCGTATTGAAAAGTAGCACTCGGAAAGAAAATCATGGGGATGTGTTTCTGTTATCGGATGAAGCTTATAAATCTGCATAGTGTCAAAAATGGGCAATAAAAAAGGGCCCAGATTCGTCATTTCGATTTCTCCAGTCCCTGATGCTGGTTTCACCCAGCGCTATTGATTATATTACCACACTTTGGAAGCTTTTGTCAAATAAAACACGTAGGTGTTGGTACTGTGCCCGATGATTTCCTTATGTTTTGATTTGTCCCTCTGCCCCCTTGTAGTATTTCAAAAATATGACGTAATGTCTTTTCAACACGAGCGGCGATTAAAAAAGTGCCGGCAAAAACCCGTTATCTTTTTAAGTGTGTCTCGTTCCTAATTTTACTGTAACACCATGTTTAATCAATTTGGTGAATAGCAAGGCTAGGGCATAAGACAGTCCTGCAATTGCCGCGCCAACAATGGCGTCGAGAATGAAGTGGTTTGCGGTGGCTACTATGGTTACAAACATGAGCAGCGGTAATAAGATCCCCACCACTTTCAACCACCAGGTCTTCGCGATACGAATAGTTGCTATTCCAACCAAGAGTGTCCAAGCCATGTGTAAGCTCGGCATTGCTGCATACTGGTTGACCATTTGAGTAGGCATCGATGATGTCTTGAGGTTCATGTATGTAGCTAGAGTGTCAACAAAACCCAGATTGGAAAGCAAACGCGGGGGCGCCACCGGGTAAAAAGCAAAGCATGGAAAGGCGATGACGGCAGAAATGAATATGGCATTGCGTGCTATCAAGTATTGCTGTCGATGGTATTTGTACGCCCAAACACCGAAACTGATAAGGACAGGAAAGAACAGTAATGTGTATAGCGCGTTTGCCAGTTGAACCAGGACGTCACTTCTCAGAAACCAAGACTGTATGCTTAGCTCCCAGAAAATTTTCAACCTTCTCTCAAAATCGATTACATTGTAGGTATTATGAAAAGCTAATAATTGCCTATCCGGTAAAGCGTCCTGGGTCAGTGAATAGGCCGTGTAAACAACCAGAAACAAGGTAATCTCTCGGATGCCACCCTTCCACCAGGATGACAGCTTCTTTAGAACCGACGTTGAGGTAGTTTTAACACTCATTGCTCAATAGGGATAGCATAAATCATTGCGTGTACAAGTTCTTAGGGATCGCCAGTAGTTCGTTTTTCCTAATGGACGACAGTAACAGCCCATGCAGCCATTCATTTTCAAGCTGGCTGCGGTAAGTATGAATGGCTTCTGACTTAATGTTTTCAATGTTTTGCGATAACGGAACTTTCTCCCAGGTAGTATCCGCATTTATAAGGCGTTCCGGTGGCGAAAGGCCAAGATTTGGAGCAAGTTCCCTGGGTCGGGGCCATATCAGTTTAAAATGAACCAGGTACTCATAACTGGTTATTTGTTGGGGATCTGCTGCCAATATTTTCTGTACCGCTTTACCGATTGTCCAATGGTCTGGATTCATATCCTGCGCGTCTGGATAAATTATAATGTCGGGATTAAATTGCTCGATTTGCGATTGCAAAGCTACGGAGAGGACAGTCGGGTCCATTTTATCAAGTTTCCCGTCAGGAAAACCAAGAAATACCAGATTACTTTCGGGAACACCCAGGATTTGAGTTGCCTTTTTGAATTCGGCGTACCGTTCCTGCTCGTTACCATGAAAATTGCCGTTCGTAACCAGAACTATCTCCACGTTTGCGCCGTTAGCGATGGATTGGGCGATGTATCCGCCTACTCCAATGGATTCATCATCCGGATGCGGCGAGAAGACCAGTACTCTTTGACCACTTTGGGGCATCACGACCTCAGGCAACGCGGCTGTACCATCTTGTGCCATAACCGGAGGAACGTCGGAAACATACAGGATGCAGGCTATTATTGAGAGAATCCCCAGCATCAGGAGTTCTAGCTTAAGAAATCTTTTATTAACAAACTTTGTTTTTATTTTATCAAGAATTGCCATGTTTGAAACTATGATAACCTGAGTAATCGATGTAATTTCTAAATCTTTTTTTATTATAGCGCGGGTGTTGCCTGGTGTATACTTCCGTCAATATTTTGCCATTGCAAAAACAATTTTACGAAAAACGAATCAGCGAAAAATATTAAAACATCATATTGACAAAAGTTTATTTCATCATTTATACTTGCAACTGGGTGCAGTGGTTATGAGCTGTCTTGAAACACTAAAAGAAAACGGGTTTAAACTTACTCCGCAGCGTAAATTAATGGCGGATTATTTCCATGATTCCGGTTCCCATCTGACCGCGGAAGAAATTATTGCGCACGTTCATGAAACAATGCCCGGCGTGAATAAGTCCACTGTATATCGCAATCTGGATATTTTTGAACATCTCGGGTGCGTATTAAAAAGCGAATCCGGCGACCATATTATTTATCACCATGCGGAAGAGGGGCACCACCATCACCTGGTGTGCGTCAAATGCGGTAAAAGCATGGATTGCGATGAAATGCTCTTCTGGCCGGTAGAGAAATATTTACGGGATAAATACAGCTTCCGGGTGGATTTCAAACATCAGGTCATCAGCGGACTTTGTGAAAATTGCAGTAAACAGTCCTGAATTTACGGTATTATTTTTTTAATAATGTAATGCAACCAGTTGCGTTTATTAAAAAGGAGTAATAAATAATGCACATTCCTGACGGTTATCTCAGTCCGGCTACCTGCGGCGTAATGTACGCGACCGCCATCCCCTTCTGGGCAGTAGCGGTGAAACGCGTCAAAAAAGAATTAACCGCCCGAACCGTACCGGTGCTGGCGCTTTTTTCGGCATTCTCCTTCACTCTGATGATGTTTAACGTCCCGATACCGGGAGGCACGACTGCCCACGCGGTTGGCGCCACATTGCTGGCCATCGTGCTAGGCCCCTGGGAGGCCGTGCTGGGTGTTTCGACCGCGCTGGGGATCCAGGCATTGTTCTTCGGCGACGGCGGACTGCTCACCTTTGGCGCCAACTGCTTTAACATGGCCATCGTGATGCCGCTGGTAGGCTATTTTATTTATAAAGTAATTTCCAGTGATTCCGATGCAATGTCGCCCCGCCGTGATATCGGAGCCGTCATCGGCAGTTATATCGGCATTGTTACCGCGGCTGCCTGCGCGGGCGTTGAACTCGGCCTGCAGCCTCTGCTGTTTCACACTGCCGGCGGTACACCGCTCTATGCTCCCTATCCACTCAGCGTATCAGTTCCTTCGATGGTCTTCGCGCACATGCTGGTAGCCGGTCCGGTAGAAGCCGTGGTCACGGGCGGGGTTATCGTCTATTTGCAACGGACTCATTCCAGTCTTATCAAAGCTGATGTTGCAAAAAAGAAAGAAGGAAAACTCTGGCTGGCATGGGGTGCGCTGGGCTTGGTTGCTTTGGCCACACCCATCGGGCTGCTGGCATCCGGCACCGCCTGGGGAGAATGGGGCGTGAACGAGTTAAAAACGATGGGACTTGGTTATATTCCTCAAGGATTACAGAAACTTGCTGGTTGGTGGCCGGCGCCGATGCCGGATTACGGACTGCCGCGCGTGGCGGCAGTGATCGGCTATATTCTTTCTGCATTTGTCGGTATTATTTTAATTGGAACTCTAACATGGTTGCTCGGACGTTGGCTCAGCCGTAAAAACAAGGAGAAGTCTGACGTTACAACAGAAGTTGGACCACCGGTAAATTGAAGGGAGATGATTTTCTTACTAAAAGTATCTCCGGCTTCAGCCGCGTGCTGGAATCGGTTGTTACAACGGAGGATATCAGCCGCGCTTACGGCTTGCTTCAGAGTTTAGACCCGCGGGTGAAGCTGGTTTCTTTCTTGCTCTTCATCGTAGGGGTGAGTCTAGTGCACAGCTTGCCCGTCCTCGGCGGGATATTTGTTCTGATAATACTTTTGAGTTTGACATCAAAAATTTCTCCCGGTTTCTTCCTGAAGCGGGTCCTGATTTTTGTGCCGATTTTTACATTGGTAATCGCGATTCCGGCGCTCTTTCTGACTCACGGACAGCCGCTGGTACACATCTTCGGTAAAATTGTTATTACCCGGCAGGGGGCGCTTTCGGCCGGTTTTTTATTACTCCGGGTAACGGATTCGCTCTCATTAGGGGTGCTGCTGGTCTTGACCACACCCTGGGCCAACGTTCTGGCCGCTTTACGCTGGGTGCGCATGCCGGCCCTGATAGTAGATATCCTTGGCATGACTTACCGTTATATGTTCCTGCTGCTGCATTCCGCTAATGCCATGTTTCTGGCACGGAGGAGCCGCGTTATCGGCAGCTTTTCCGGCAGTGAAAACCGGCGCTGGCTGGGCCGGGCACTGGCGACAACAATGGTAAAATCGCAGAAATTAAGTGAAGATGTGTACCTGGCAATGCTGGCGCGCGGCTATCAGGGTGAAATACGTATTTTACAGGATTTTCGTTTGCAACGCCGGGATTTTCTCTGGATTGCCTTTTCACTAATCGCAATAGTAATCTTATTTTGGATGAGCCGATTATGAATATATTAAACGATGAAAATATCTTCGAAGTAAAAAACATGGACTACGATTATCCGGGTAATATCACTGCCCTAAAACAGGTGAGTTTTGCCGTCAAACCCGGTGAAGTAGTGGCGCTGGTGGGCGCCAACGGTTCAGGGAAAAGCACCATCCTCAAACTCATGGATGGTTTGATTTTTCCCAAATCCGGCGAATTGTGGGCGCTCGGCAAGCCGCTTTCCGAAGAAGGCCTAAAGGACAAAGTCTTTGCCGGTGAATTCCGCCGCAAGATAGGCATGGTTTTTCAGGACCCTGACGTCCAGCTTTTTTCGCCGACCGTCTGGGACGAAGTGACCTTCGGGCCGCTGCAACTGGGAATCTCCAAAGAGGAAGTTATCGCCCGGGGGCAAGCGGCGCTGGAATTAATGGGAATCACACACCTCCGGCAGCGTCCTCCTTATCTGCTTTCCGGCGGTGAGAAAAAGAAAGTCTCGCTGGCCTCGGTGCTTTCATTGCAGCCCCAGGTGCTACTCCTCGATGAGCCTACCACCGGGTTGGACCCTTCCAGTCAGGGGCACCTGATTGATTTCTTGTTGCAATGGGCAAAGGAAGATAAATGCCTAGTTTTCAGCACGCAGGATCTGGATATCGTGGAGGAAATTGCCACCCGCGTCATCGTCATGGGTAAGGAGCACAACGTCCTGGCCGACGGCCAGCCGGAAGATTTTCTTTTTAACCCGGATTTTCTGGTTAAGACCAATCTGGTGCATGAGCATTCCCACCGTCACAAACAGCTGATACACAGCCATCAACATATCCATGAACATCATCATTAATATTCAATTTTTTGTAAAGAGAGTTTCATTTTTAAAACCAGCAACGCGATATCTGGTGGATTTTACAGAATTAATAATCACTCGAATTGCAGCATGAAACAATAGTCAGTACAATGGATTTATGCAAATAGATGACGAGAACAAGCTTTCAAGAACTAATCCAGATGTAAAACACTTTAATCAGTGGGCACTAACCTACGAGCAATCAATTTTGCAGCGATTGCTTTTCGGTCCCGTTCATACGAAAATGCTGGACCTGTTAGCGCACGAAGAGGCAAAAGAACCACCGAAATGCATCCTGGATGTGGGTTGTGGAACGGGTCGCTTTCTGCGTTCGGCTTCGGTCCGATGGCCTCAGGCACAATTATTGGGTGTTGACCCTGCGGAAAAGATGATTTTAGAAGCTGAGCGATTGAATCCGCAGGCCACTTTTAAAGTTGGTTTCGCCGAGTTTCTTCCCC
>Ga0326727_10011669_pt1 | contig 20337 bp, 21 predicted proteins | sample MB2enrmetagenome_FD_207643 | JGI IMG/M metagenome (GOLD analysis project Ga0326727, IMG submission 207643) | Lab enriched peat soil microbial communities from McLean, Ithaca, NY, United States - MB29MY | ecosystem: Environmental > Terrestrial > Soil > Wetlands > Peat | place: USA: New York...
TCAGTTCGGTGGTATTTCACGAACTGGCGCACAGCGTGGTGGCGCAGCACTACAAGATCAAAGTGCTCTCGATCACGTTGTTTCTTTTTGGAGGGCTGGCGCGGATTGCGCGGGACCCTTCCCAGGCGATTCAGGAATTCAACATCGCCATTGCCGGGCCGCTGGCGAGCGGGTTTCTTGCGGGCGCGTTTTATGGCGTGACGCTGCTCTTTCCAGGCAGCGAGATGTTGGGCGCCGTGGCCAGCCAGCTCGCGCTGACAAACGGAATGTTGGCGCTGTTCAATTTGCTGCCGGGCTTTCCACTGGACGGCGGGCGGGTGTTCCGGGCGATGGTGTGGGGAGCGACGAAAGATTTTGCGCGGGCCACGCGCGTGGCGGGCGCCAGCGGGAAGCTGATCGCCTTTGGGTTGATCTCCTTCGGGGTGTGGAGCGCGATGCACAGCGATTGGGTGACGGCTTTGTGGACAGGATTCCTTGGGTGGTTTCTGCTGAATGCGGCGCAGGCCAGCGTGGCGCAGGTAACGATTCAGGAGACGCTGGCGGGACTGTGCGCTTCCGATGTGATGAACCAGGAAGTGCCGATCATTCCGGCGAATATGAGCCTGGAAGAGTACAGCGGGGAAGTGCTGCGGACGGGCCGGCGCGTGCACCTGGTGACCATGGACGACCGTCTGGTGGGGTTGATGAATGTGAGCGCGCTGAGCCACATTCCGCGCGAAGACTGGAACATGAATTCGGTGCAGGCGGTGATGGTGCCGCGGGAGAAGATTTTATGGGCCGCTCCGGACGAGCCGCTGCAGCGATTGCTGGAACGGCTGATCGCCGCGGACGTGAATCAAATGCCGGTGGTCACGCAATTAGAACAAGGCGCGCACATTGTCGGGATGGTGACGCGGGAGGCGATTTTGCGGGTAATCCAGACGCGGAGCGAGTTGGGAGCAGCGCTGGCGAGCCGTTGAATAGCCAAGGGCAAATTTAAGAGCATTAACGCAGAGCACGCCCCGAGCAAGCGAGATGAGCATACAATAGTGCCGTTCCGCAGTAAAAAAAGGATTCCAGCCGACCCCCTAAAACGCCCGCGCAATCCACGGAGGCTGCATGAAAACGTTTCTGCCTGTTCTCATTCTTGTCGTTCTTATCGCTACTTTCATCTTTCCCTACGCCCACCCAACCGCTTCGGCCTCGCCCAAAGCCACCGCCGACACCTTGAAGCAGCTCGAAGGCGAATTCATGAAAGCTGCAGCCGAGAAAGGCTCCCAGGGTTATATGTCCTACTATGCCGATGACTCCGTCGAACTCCCCAATGGCGCAGCCATCATCCCGGGCAAAGAGAATATCGCCAAGGGCATGGGCTTTCTGAACGACAAGAACAATCACCTCTCCTGGACGCCCGTTGGCGCCGATATTTCCGCCGCCGGCGATCTCGGCTACACTTACGGCACCTACGAGTTCCACTCCAAGGACAAAGAAGGCAAGCCCACCGTGGAATACGGCAAGTACGCCAGCATCTGGAAGCTGCAGCAGGATGGCACCTGGAAAGTCGTCCTCGACATGGGCAACTCCATCGCGCAACCGAAGTAGTCCGCATCGCGCTGCTTTTGTAGGGCCCGCCTTCTGAGGCGCGCCGCATTCTTTCCTATGTAGTGGCCGATCTTCAGATCGGTTCTTGCGTTCGCCCTGTGTCGGGCACAATAATGAAAATGTCGGCGCGCCGACAATGTCAATTAATGTCGTAGTAAACGCAGGCGTTAGCAAACTGGGTTTACAGTTCACAGTTGAAAGTTCACAGTTCGTGTAGGGGCACGAACCATCGTGCCCCTGGGCGTGCCGCTTTTTCTCCACCCGGTTGAAATCACCGGGGGTTGAGAGAGGGAGAAACTGTGTTGAGTAGGGCATCTTTTGCAGGGATTTCCTAGGCCCCACCCCCCTGTTTTTGCGTAAGTACGGGAATGATTGGACTTACGGGCACATTTCGTGGATGTACGGGAATAGTTTGACTTAGCATGCGCAGGAGCGAAGACGAGGCGAAGAGCGAGAGTTTGAGACGGACCGAACTGGCACAATAGCGGCGTCCCCTCAGCATAGCAGGAACAGCATAGCACATTATTTACCGTTTGTCTACTATTAAATGAAGAGTATTGTATCTGAATTGCCAGACTGGAGGAGAGTCTGCGCGGGGGGGTGTTGAGATCCTTCACCCGCAGAAAACGCGGGTTCAGGATGACAGAAAAACCCTGTCAGTTTCGAAACTGGTACGGGGGACGAGTGGGGCTGTCGGACAAGAAAATTCAAAACCCGCATGCTTTGCGGGAACCGCAAAGCATGCGGCACCCAAAATCGTCTGAGTGGTTACCGTGTCGGCCACCCGCCGCACTTCACAAAACGCTAAGTGTATAATGCCCTATCGTATTCTTGTCCAGACCTATTCCTTGAACCATTGGAGTTACGATTCGTGATTAAGTGTTTTTTTGACGACAGCGGGAAAGAAAGCGATTTGAGTAACCCAATCGTGTGCGTGGCTGGGTACCTAGCCGTGGACCAATTCTGGAATATGTTCACTGAAGGATGGTCCCACTGTCTTCTCAAGCACAAGATGCATTGGCTTCACATGAAAGATTTTATGCTAGACCGGGATGAATATGCTGGGCGCGCCTGGGACTGGCCGACAAAACGCGCCATCCTGCAAGAGTTCATAAACATCATCAAGGCGGCTAATCTTATCGGTTTCGGAGTAGCCCTGGATGCAAATGCATGGCGTGAAATTCCAAAGGAAGTCACTGACAAAGAGGGGACTGCTCAAGAATTTTGCTTCATGCGTATCATGCGAATGGTCGTCGAGCGCATGAAAATCGCTCGACCTAGAGACTTTGTATCAATCTATTTCGATTGCGATAAGGAGTTCACCCCAGCGCGATTTCAGAGGTTTATCGGCGTGCGCGAGCACGATCCTCATGCGCGAAAGTATTTCCAGTGCTTCTCGATCGCGGAGCCAAAGGCCTTTTGTCCATTACAGGCAGCAGACTTGCTTGCATGGGAGACTAGAAAAGACCTGATGCGGAAGGTCGGCGGTTATGATTCTAGACCGGAGTACGATTTCTTGTTTCAGTCCCTTCTCAATTTCGTGCCGGATTACGAATCAGAACTATGGGATAGGGCAGAGATCGACGAACAGATTATGAAACGCTTTGTCTCAACCGATACTCCTCAACCGTGATAAATCCAGTCTACAATGAGAACGCGAAATCCGAAACCGCGCGAAGAAACTGAAGATGCTGGCGGGTGGCGATCATCCCAATGAGCGTTCCTTGGCATCTCCTTCAATTCGCACTCTTCCACTCTTAAACGCTTTCACTCTTTGACCAAATACAGTGCCCTCCCCAGTTCCAATTCCAGCTTCGCGCCCTTCGGCAGATCGAGCTCCTGTCCGCGCCCCGCTTCTGCCAGGTAAGCCTCCAGAGCACACAGCGCCGCGGCCTGCGCTCCCTCTTTCGCGTTCTTGTCCTTCACGCCCTTGAGCGCGCCGACGGCCGCGCCAGTCGCCGCCGCCTCTCCGGCATCCTTCTGCGAGCCGCCGCGCCCCTCGATCACGCCCTCCTGTGTTGCTCCCGGCTTGATGCTGTGATCCCCCGGCACCGCCACCACGTCCGCCACGATCGGCAGCCTCCCAAATTTCGTGTGGATCTCGTCAAACGTCAGCCAGATTTTCGCCCGCCCCGTGAGTCCCGCCGGCTCCACGCGGCTGATGTGTCCCGTGATCAACGCCCCGGCCGGCAAGTAGATGCCCTGCCCCGCCTCCAGCGGCTCCAGCGTGCGCACGCGAAACGCCTGGTTCAGCCGCGCCGCCCGCGTGGTCATTTCCTCCTCCAGCTTCACCAGGAATCGCGTGCCCGGCACCACGCCATATGCTTCCAGAGGCAATCCGTGCCGTTCCCCATCGGCCACACGGCCTTCGGGAGGCTTCGCCGCTTCCTGCGGTTCCGCCACCGCCGGTTCGTTCTGCTCTTGCGCAACAATAGTTCCGGGCATCCACAGCCCCCCGGCCATGGCACCCAACACCACCCAGTTCCTCACTAGTTCTCTCATGGCAAACTCCCCCTCCTGCGGCGGGCACAGTCGCAGTTGCAGTCGCTGGGCCATGTCCCGCAAGTGATCCTTCTTCCTAACGTTATGATTTATAAGGAGATGTATGTTGATACCGCACGGCCAGCCGTTTCGCCCTGCCTGCCCCATCCTGCAGGTGTGTCCGCAAATACTGGCAGTCCCGCCCCGTCTTGCCAAGCGCAAGTCGCCCGTAACCATTTCGCGTTTCTCGCCTGTTACAGGAGGTGCCTGGTGACTGGCGCTGCGGCCTGGCACGCCTATCCTGAATTCCGACGTTGCGGAGAGATTTCTCCACTCCGGGACGGCCAAAACCGCCGTCCCTCCGGTCGAAATGACAAGTTTTGGGTGGCGGCGGACGTGGAAAATCCCAACTTCGGAATTCAGGCTTATTGGAAGGCGACCTTCCTGCATCCAACAGGAGTGCGCTGGCGTATCATGCTTACTGCCGCTGTCGGCCAGAATCACGAGCTAGGAGGAAACGCACCATCATGCTGATCCGCAAGGCACCCGAGTTGACCTACGCCGATGTCACCCCCAAATCGCTCTATCTCGACCGCCGCAGATTTCTCCGCGGAATGGGCATCGCCGGGGCCGCCGCGTTGGCCGGCACGCGCCTCTGGGATCTGGCCTCTCCGCGCAGATCAGCCTTCGCCGCCACCAAATTCGACGGCCTGATCAAGAGTCCCTTCAGCACCACGGAAAAGCAGAACACTTACAACGACGTGACCCACTACAACAATTTCTACGAATTCGGCGTGGACAAATCCGACCCCTCCAAAAACGCCCAGAAATTCCAGACCTCGCTCTGGACCGTTTCCGTCGAAGGCGAAGTGAAAAAGCCGCGCAAGTTCACCCTTGACGAAATCATCAAGCTAGCTCCGCTCGAAGAGCGCATATACCGCCATCGCTGCGTGGAAGCCTGGTCCATCGTCGTCCCCTGGATCGGTTTTTCCTTCAGCGCGCTGGCCAAAGCCGTCGAGCCCACGCCGAAAGCCCAATACGTCGCCTTTGAGAGCTATTACGATCCCAGGCAAATGCCCTGGGGCAAATATGCAGGCATCGATTTCCCCTACGTTGAGGGCCTCCGCCTCGATGAAGCCATGAACCCGCTCGCTCTTCTCTGCGTTGGCATGTACGGCGAAACGCTCCCCAATCAGGATGGCGCGCCCGTGCGCATGGTGCTGCCCTGGAAATACGGTTTCAAGAGCGCCAAATCGCTGGTGAAAATCCGCTTCACCGAAAAGCAGCCGCCCACCACCTGGAACCGCATGGCCTCCAATGAGTACGGCTTCTACGCCAACGTCAATCCCAAGGTCGATCACCCGCGCTGGAGCCAGGCCAAGGAACGCCGCCTCGGCGAATTCCTCAAGCGCGAAACCCTCATGTTCAACGGCTATGGCGATCAGGTGGCCTCCATGTATAACGGCATGGACCTGCGCAAAAACTACTGAGCCCCCATCCTGCCCATGCGCAAACTCCTCACCAGCCAATGGACCAAGGTCGTTGTCTTTCTTCTGTGCCTGATGCCGCTCGCCTCATTGGGCTGGCGGGCCTTGCATAACGATCTCTCCGCCAATCCCATCGAGTTCATCACCCACGCCACCGGCGACTGGACGTTGCGCTTCCTTCTGATCACTCTGGCGATCACCCCGCTGCGCAAAATCCTGCGCCTCCCCGATCTGATCCGCTTTCGACGCATGCTCGGCCTGTTTGCCTTTTTCTATGCCTGCCTGCACTTCACCACGTACATCTGGCTGGATAAATTTTTCGACCTCGCGGAAATGTGGAAGGATGTCGCCAAGCGGCGTTACATCACCGTCGGCTTCACCGCGTTCGTGCTGCTGATTCCCCTCGCCATCACTTCCACAACGGGTTGGATCCGCCGCCTCGGTGGCCGCCGCTGGCAGCAACTGCATCGCCTCATCTACATCAGCGCCATCTGTGGTGTGATTCACTACTACTGGCTGGTGAAATCCGCGGTGCTCCGCCCGCTCACTTACGGCGCAATCCTGGCGGTTCTATTGCTATGGCGCCTCGCCATAAAATACTGGCCGCAGCCTCGCCCCGCCGCCGTCGATTTGCCGCCCAAGCCGCAGCGCGCCCAAGCCTGATCATTTTGCATGATTTATCTTGCATTCGCAGGCCGCCAAAGGTTCTCATGCAATACAGTTTTGCCTGTTACGAAAGTACAGAAAGGTAGTGTCATCCTGAGGGCGCGTCGTTTGCGCCCCGAAGGATCTCAACGTCCACATCGTGCGAATTGCTGATGTTGAGATCCTTCGCCGATCCTTATCGGATCGTCTCAGGATGACAACTTCTGTTGAGTTTGAAGAATGGATGAATTGCCGCTTGTCAGGACGCTCGGTTATACGGCGTCGTTCGTGTGTCCCGCAAGAAACTCTTGGATCTTCTCCAGCGCTTCCCTGTACATCGCTTCAGTGACGCGGCCCGTCTGTGTGTTCTGCTGGCTGGGGTGGTACACGCCGAAGAGCCGCGGCAAGCCAGGTGCAATCTCCGCTTCCACGCCATGCGCGAATTTGTAAGCCGCGCGCGAACTGATCTTTCCGTCCTTCTTCAGGATTTCCAGATACGCGTCCCACGCGATTTTCCCCAACGCCAGCACTGCCGCAGGCCGCAAAATCTCCAGTTCACGCCGCAGATAGCCGCGGCAATTCAAAATTTCGCGTTGCAGCGGCTTGTTGGCCGGTGGCGCGCAACGCACCGCAGCGGCAATGTAAACATTCAGCAACCGCAGTCCATCTTCACGATTCTGCGAAGTTGGCTGGTTGGCGAATCCCGCCTGGTGCAATGCCTTATACAAAAAATCGCCAGAGCGGTCGCCCGTAAAAATGCGTCCCGTGCGATTCGCTCCATGCGCCGCCGGTGCCAGGCCCAGGATAAACAATTGTGCATTGGGATCGCCGAAGCCCGGCACGCCGCGTCCCCAATATTCCCATTCGCGGTACGCCCGCCGCTTCTCCCCCGCCACTTTCTCACGATACTTCACCAGCCGCGGGCATTTCCGGCAGGCGCACACTTCCTCCGCGATAATGCGCAACGCCGCTGCGCGCTTCACTTGCCCTCTTTCAGCGCCGCCGCGATCAGCACCGCCTGATTCTGCTTCTCATCGTTGCGGCCATACAGTAGCGTCACCGTGCCGTGTTCGCCCTCCAGCCGCTTCACTTCCGCCAACAATTCCTTCTTCTTTGCCAACTCGCTGCGGTAACGCTTTACGAACTCTTCCCATTTCGCCGGGTCGTGCCCAAACCATTTTCGCAGCGCATCGCTCGGCGCAATCTCTTTCATCCACAAATCCGCGCGGACGCGCTCTTTCGTCAGGCCGCGCGGCCACAAGCGGTCCACCAGCAAGCGAAACCCATCCTCCTTGGAGGGCTTTTCATAGACACGTTTCACGCGAATCATCTTGCACCTCACCGGAAAATCTTCAGCACCTCTTCGTGCAGCAAACCATTCGTGCTGACGAATCGTCCTTTGTATATCGTGCGCTCGCCGTCAATCGTCGTCGCTTTTCCGCCCGCCTCTTCCACGATAAGCCCGAGCGGCGCCAGGTCCCACGGCTTGGAGACCCAGTCCAGCGCCGCATCAACGGCGCCTTCGGCCACCAGCATGTGTTGCCAGAAGCCGCCCATCGAACGGCTGCCGCGCGCCGCATCCGCCAGCCGGCGAATCATCGCGCGCACCTCCATGTCCTTGCTGGGTCCCGTGCCCGTCGTGAACACCATCGCGTCCGCAAGCCGCGCCACCTTGGATACTCGAATGCGATGCCCATTGCGATAAGCGCCCTCGCCGCGATACGCCCACCAGCGCGTCCCCCGGCCAAGCTCCGGCGCCGACGCCATTCCGGCCACCATCTCCCCGTTCTCCTCAATCCCCAACAGCGTCCCAAACGTGGGAATACCGCGCGAGAATTCTTCCGTGCCGTCGATCGGGTCGATGATGATGCGCGCGCGCCCGTTTTGCGCCGGCGCCTTCGCGCTTTCGCCGCCCATCTCTTCGCCCAGCACATCCAGCGGCAGGCCGCTCTTCGCCACCTTGGTCCGCGCCATCGCTTCCACTTCTTTGTCCGCTTGTGTCACGGCCGTGCCATCCAGCTTGCGTTCCACGCGCATTTCCGCCGCGCGAAAATACCGGCCCGCAATCGTGTCCGCCTCCTCCGCAATCGCTTCCAGCAGCGTTCTATATTTCTCTCCATATCCCATGGATTGATCCTTTTCCCTCCGGCTCCGCGAAGTTGCTCGTTCCAAGCGCCCACCGCGAGTCGCCCGCTGCCGCAAACTCGCATTTGACACCCTCTCGCCGTCTCCCTAGCATACAAACTTATCCCTATGTCTGCCCACGCCAACACCGGCACAGTGCTGGACCGCATCCTGGAATCCCGCCGCGCTTGGGTCGAGCACCGCAAGCGCGTCTTGCCGGAAACCGTGCTGAAATATGGCGTGCAGGCCGCGCTGCCCGTCCGTGATTTTCCCGCCGCGCTCTCCCGTGATGCCATCAACGTTCTCGCCGAATTGAAACCCGCTTCGCCTTCGCGCGGTGTTCTTCGCGATCCCTTCGATGCCCCGGCCCTAGCGCAATCGCTCGAAGATGCCGGCGCCGCCGCTCTTTCCGTTCTCACCGAAGAAGAGTTCTTCCACGGTTCGCTGAAAAATCTGCGCGACGCGCGCAGAAGCGTCGCCCTGCCTGTTCTGCGCAAGGATTTCATCCTTGATCCCTGGCAAGTGTGGGAAGCGCGCGCCAATGATGCCGACAGCTTTCTGTTGATCGTGGCCGCGCTCGGCGATATTCAGTTACAGGAATTGATCGCTCTGGGGCGCGAACTCGGCATGGAGCCGCTCGTCGAAGTCCACACGCTCGAGGAACTCGCCCGCGCGTTATCTGCCGGTGCGCGCATCCTCGGCGTGAACAATCGCGACCTGAAAACCCTCGCAGTGCGCGTACAAACTTCCTACGAATTGATTGAGCACATCCCGGACGATTGCCTCGCCGTCAGTGAATCCGGCCTGCGCACCTATGACGACTTGCAGAAGCTCCGCGCCGCCGGCTTTGACGCCTTCCTCATCGGCGAACACCTCATGCTCGCCCCCGACCCCGCTGCCGCCCTTACCCAGCTCCTCACTCCGCCGCACGAATAACCCGACTTCGCGTACACTATTTCTTATGGTGCGTGTGAAAATTTGCGGCATCACCAATCCGGCTGACGCCCATTTGTCTACGGAGCTCGGCGCGCACGCCCTGGGCTTCAATTTTTACGAGAAGAGCCCGCGCGCGGTTTCTCCGGCCGATGCCTGGAACATACGGCGCAAGCTGGCGCCATTCGTCAGCGCCGTGGGCATTTTTGTGGATTGGAAGCCCAGTGCTGTAACCGCTCTGGCGTTGAGTTTGCGCCTGGACGCGGTGCAGCTTCATGGCGACGAGTGCGCCCGCCACGTGGACTTCTGCGCCAAACGCTTACCTGTGATCAAGGCTCTTCGCGTGGGCCCGGATTTTTCGCTAAAGGAATTTCCGCGTTTCTACTCGGCCTACGCGTTCTTGCTGGACGCCGCCGCTGATGCGAACAAGCCTGAGCAATTCGGCGGCACGGGCAGAACCATTGACTGGTCCCTCGCGCGCAAACTCGCCGCTTCGCACCGCATCATCCTCGCCGGGGGCCTCACGCCGGAAAACGTCGCCGAGGCGATTCGCACGGTGCGCCCTTACGCCGTTGATGTGGCCAGCGGCGTCGAGTCGCGCCCCCGCAAAAAAGATCCCGGCAAACTCCGCGCCTTCTTCGACGAAGTAGCCCACGCCCAGCGGGGCACCCCTTGAGGTACTCGGGGAAACTCCGCTCCCATCCCATCTCGCTGTACAATAATCGTTCAACCCATGAGCACCCAACTCACCATACCCGCCACCACGCCCGGGCGCTTCGGCCCCTATGGCGGCCGCTACGTTCCGGAAACGCTGATGGTGCCGCTATTTGAACTCGAGCGCGTGTACGAGCTCGCCAAAGCCGATCCTGCATTTCAAATGCGGCTGCAAGATTTGCTGAAAAACTTTGCCGGGCGGCCCACGCCGCTGCAATTCGCTTCGCGCCTCACCGCGAAACTCGGCGGCCCGCGCATTTACCTGAAGCGCGAAGACCTGCTGCACACCGGCGCGCACAAGATCAACAACGCCATCGGGCAGGGACTCCTCGCCGTGAAGATGGGCAAGCCGCGCATCATTGCGGAAACGGGCGCGGGGCAGCATGGCGTGGCTTCCGCCACCGTGGCCGCGCATCTCGGCCTGCAATGCACCGTGTACATGGGCACGGAGGACATGGCGCGGCAGGCACTCAACGTCGCGCGCATGCGCATGCTTGGCGCGGAAGTGATTGCCGTGGAGTCCGGCAGCCGCACGCTAAAGGACGCCATCAACGAAGCCATGCGCGATTGGGTCACCAATGTGCGCACCTCGCACTATCTGCTGGGCTCGGTTCTGGGCGCGCACCCGTATCCCACGATGGTGCGCGATTTTCAGGCGGTGATCGGCCGTGAAGCCCGCGCGCAAATTCTGGAAGCCGAGAAGCGCCTGCCCACGCATCTCTACGCTTGCGTCGGAGGCGGCTCCAATTCCATTGGATTGTTCTACGAATTCTTGAAAGACGCCGATGTGAAACTAGTGGGCATTGAAGCCGGTGGCCGCGGCAACGGCCTGGGCGAACACGCCGCGCGTCTTGCTGCACATCAGGGTTTCACGGGCGCGCGCCCCGGCGTGTTGCAGGGGACCTACACTTACGTGCTGCAAAACGAAGATGGCCAGATCGCCGCAACACATTCTGTTTCCGCCGGACTCGATTATCCCGCGATTGGCCCTGAACACGCCTGGCTTGCCGATCAGCATCGCGCCGAGTACGCCGCGGTTTCCGATCAAGTCGCTCTCGAAGCCGCGCAACTTCTTTCGCGCACCGAAGGCATCATCCCCGCGCTGGAATCCGCGCACGCCCTCGCGGGACTGGTCGAGCGCCTGCCGCAATTCAAGCCGAGCGATCTCGTCATCATGAATCTCTCCGGCCGCGGCGATAAGGACATGGATACATACACCCGGCTGCTCGGTAAACTGACTTGATGCCGTGTTCGTTCGGCGCCATTTTTGTATGCTTTCATCGACTGATTGCCCGTCGCACTGGGCGAAGTAGCGCTAAATGACCGTAGCTCTCACAACTCGCATCGCGAAGCGTTTCGCGGAGCTACGCGCCGCGGGCGAACTTGGCATCGTCGCATACATCACCGCAGGCGATCCCACGTTACCTGCGACGCGCGACTACGTTCTGGCACTGGCCGACGCGGGCGCTGATGTCGTCGAACTCGGCGTGCCCTTCAGCGATCCCCTTGCCGATGGCCCCACGATCCAGCGCGCCTCTGAACGCGCCTTGAAGTCCGGCACAACCCTGGCCGGCGTGCTCGCGCTCGTCCGTCAAATTCGCCAGTCCAGCCAGGTGCCGCTCATGCTTTTCAGCTATTTCAACCCCATTCTCCAAATGGGCCTGGAAAAATTCGCCGCCGCGGCCGCGGAAGTTGGCGTCGACGGAGTGCTCGTCACCGATCTGACGCCGGAAGAATCGGCGGACTATCGCCGCAGCTTGCAGGCGCATCATCTGGACACTATCTTTCTGGCCGCGCCCACCTCCACCGACGAGCGCCTCGTGAAAATCGCTGCCTGCTCCTCCGGTTTTCTCTACCTGATTTCGCGCACCGGCGTAACCGGCGCAAAGGACGCGCTGCCCGATGATTTGCCGGCGCTCCTGCGCCGCGCGCGCAGCTTCACGCAACTTCCCATTGCCGTGGGTTTCGGGATTTCGCTGCCGGGTCACGTTTCCGTTCTGGGCGGGCTCGCGGATGCCGCGGTGGTCGGCTCCGCCCTGGTCTCCGAAATTGAGAAGGCCGCTTCGCCCGAAGCGGCAGCCACAGCCTTGCGCGAACGCGTCCGCGCGCTCAAGGAAGCCGCGCGCCACGGCCTCTCCCGCCGCGAGGCCACGCCATGACCTCGCCGGCCTTGACCCTGCCCTCCAGATTGTCATCCCGAGCGGAGCGACCCGGTTTCTTCTTACGCGCTGCAGTTTGGCGCGCCGGGTCGCGTAGTCGAGGGATCCCTCTTCGATCGATCCGCGAGGCCACCCCATGAACATCTTCGACTGGCGTCGCCGCATCGATGAAATTGACAAGAAACTCGTCAAGCTTCTCAACGAGCGTTCACAGTGCGCCCTGGAAATTGGCCGCATCAAGCAGGAATCGAACATTCCGCTTTACCAGCCCGACCGCGAAAACGAAGTGCTGGAGAACGCCGAAAACGAAAATAAAGGGCCGCTCACCGACGCCGCGATTCGCCGCCTCTTTGAGCGCATCATTGACGAAGCGCGTTCCGCCGAGCGCTTGGCCATGCACGGCGATCCGCCCACCAGCGAGGAACCCAAATGACGCCGCGCATCCGATTTTTGTGTTGTCCTTCCCGAATTACAGGAACTGAGGCCTAACCATCATGGTCATCATCATGCATGAAGGAGCCACCGACGAGCAGATTCAGCACGTCATCGACCGCGTGATCGCCAGCGGCTTTGACGTGCATCGCTCGACTGGCGCTTCGCACACCGTTCTCGGCGCCGTCGGCGTCCATCGCGATTTCGATCATCGCGATTTCGAGTTGCTCGAAGGCGTGCGCGAGGTCGTGCGCATCACCCAGCCGTTCAAGCTGGCCAGCCGCCAGTTCAAGCCACAGGGCACGATCATTGACCTGGGCCGCGGAGTGAAAATCGGCGGGGGCGAAATTGTTGTCGCGGCGGGCCCGTGCTCCGTGGAATCGCGCGAGCAGATCCTCTCCATTGCGGAATCCGTTTCCAAGGCGGGCGCCAGGATTCTGCGCGGGGGCGCGTTCAAGCCGCGCACTTCGCCCTACGCTTTCCAGGGCCTTGGCGAAAAAGGCTTGCAGTGGATGCGCGAGGCCGCGGACAAGTTCAACCTCTTCGTCGTCAGCGAGATCATGGATCCTTCGCAGATCCAGATGATGGGCGCGTACGTGGACATCTTCCAGGTCGGCGCGCGCAACATGCAGAACTATTTTCTTCTGCGCGCCCTCGGCGAAGTGCAGAAGCCGGTGCTGCTGAAGCGCGGCATGTCCGCCACCATCGAGGAGTTGCTCCTCAGCGCCGAATACATCCTGAGCGGCGGAAATTACAATGTCGTCCTTTGCGAGCGCGGCATTCGCACCTTTGAAACCGCCACGCGCAACACCCTGGATATCGCCGCGATTCCCGTGATTCAGAAGCTGTCGCACCTTCCAATTGTGGCCGACCCCTCGCACGGCACCGGTCGCCGCGACAAAGTTCCGCCAATGGCCCGCGCCGCCGTTGCCGCGGGGGCGGATGGCCTGCTCATCGAAGTGCACAACGATCCCGACCACGCGCTCTCCGATGGCGCGCAGTCGCTCTATCCCGCGAATTTTGTGCAGCTCATGGGTGAGCTCCGCATCATCGCGCTCGCTGTCGGCCGACGGCTGGTCTGAGCCACATGACTGAAACGCTCAGATTCGGCGCCGCATGCGGGGAAAAATCACATTACTTCCCTTCCCCATTTGCCCCGCGTCTTCGCGCCAATATTTCTATTCCTTCTTCGACTGTGAACTGTAAACTGTCCACTGTAAACTTGTTATCCCAATGTCCCCACACCTGATCCAGCGCGTCACCATTCTCGGCACCGGCCTGATCGGTGGCTCCTTCGCCCTGGCCCTGCGCAAATATGCGCCGGACATGCACATCGCCGGCTGGGATCGCGCCGATGTGGTGCAGCAGGCGCGAAAAAACGGCGCGATCGATGAAGCCTTTTCCGATTCACTCGAAGCCGCCTTGCGCAACTCCGATCTCATTTACATCGCGCTGCCCATTGGCGCCACGCTCGATCTGCTGCCGGAAATTGCGCGATACGCGCCGTCACACACGCTGGTCACGGACGCCTCCAGCACCAAGCAGCGCATCACGCAAGCCGCCGCAGAACTCTTTCCCCAGGGAGGCGGGCCATATTTTCTCGGCGGGCATCCCATGGCTGGCCGCGAACTCTCCGGCTTCGAGCATGCCGATGCGGACCTTTTTTGCAATGCCACCTATGCGTTGACGAGCGATTCCGGAGAAAGTCGCGACCCGCGCGTGGTCGCTTTTGTCAAAATTCTGGGGAAAATGGGCGCACGCCCGGTGTGGCTCGGCGCAAAGCAGCATGACTACGCCGTCGGCCTCGCCTCGCATCTCCCGCAACTTGCCGCCGTGGCGCTGGCGTCATTTCTCTACGATCGCCTGGACGAGAACGGCCTGCCCATCACGCTGGCGGGGCCGGGCTTGCGCGATTCGCTGCGCCTTGCGGGCAGCCCTTACAGCACCTGGCGCGATATCGTGCTCACCAATCGCGAAATGCTCTCCGTCGCGCTCGATCTTTTTGCCCGCCGCCTTGATGATCTCCGCGAACGCCTCGGCTCCCGCGAACTCGAAGCCGATTTCGACGCCGCCAACGAACTCTACAAACTCCTACGCAGCTTGTAGCCACTACCGCCCTGCAGATTCGCGCTAAAGCTTTGCAAGTTTAAGTTCGAGTTCGCGCAGCATGAAGACGTCTTCGCGGTTGTAGGCGAGAAGCTCGCTGCGCAGCTTTTCGTCGCCCGTTTTCACATATGCGCGGAACGCTTCCATGGCCCACGCGCCTTCGCGGTCCGGGAATTGCCGCCGAAGTCCCAGCTTTTGCTCTACCTTCTTCAGGCCGCCATACAGGTTGCGCTTCCAGCATTCCGGGCAAAGATCGAGATGTTGAAACTCCTTGTCCAAAACAATTCCCAATTGCGCGGCGATGACGGGAAAGTCAAAACCTACTCTTTGCTTGATGGGATCGGGGATGGAACGGCCGTTATAGGTCACGATCTTCTGCGTGCCCTCGAGAGCCTTGGTCAAATTCGCTTTCGTAACGTCTTTATCGAAGAGCTGCATGAAGACATCGCTGTCTTTGTCCAGAAGCCTGACACCGAGAACCGTGATCAAATGATTCCTGGAGTCGCGGAAAAACCGGTCATCATCGCTTTTGAATTGGCCGACGTAGTTCGTTTCGATATCCAGGTAGGCTACTTTCATGGCCGCCTCCTCAGGCGCTTGCTGGCTTGGGCCTGCAATCAAAACGGCTGTTTCCGTAGGACCGAAGATAACACCGCGCGGAATATGACCTCAAGGTGGGAAGAAGCGAGAGTCGTCCGTTGCAGGTGAAGATTCGTTTGGTGGACAATTCCCGAATTCGGAATTGTCCGCCAATTAGAGTAAACTTCTGGCAATGTTTTCCGTAATCGCGTGAGGACGGAATTTGGATAAGCGCATCGCATCCCCGGACGCCGCCATCGCCAATCTCTGCGATGGTATGACTATCCTCATCGGCGGTTTCGGCCTTTGCGGCATCCCGGAAAATCTCATCGCCGCGGTGCGCCGTAAAGGTACGAAGAACCTCACCATCGTCAGCAACAACGGCGGCGTGGAAGATTGCGGCGTCGGCGTTCTGCTGCAAACCGGCCAGGTCAAAAAGATGATTTCCACGTACATCGGGGGAAATAAGCAATTCGAGCAGCTTGCGCTCAGCGGCGAACTCGAACTGGAGCTGAACCCCCAAGGCACGATTTCAGAGCGCCTGCGAGCGGGTGGCGCGGGCATTCCCGCGTTCTACACTCCCACGGGTTTTGGAACGGTCGTGGCCGAAGGCAAAGAGACCCGGGAATTTGATGGCCGCATGTACGTCCTGGAACGCGCTCTGCGCGGCGATTTTGCCTTCGTCAAGGCGTGGAAAGGCGATCGCTGGGGCAACCTCGTGTATCGCAAGACGGCACGCAACCTCAACCCCATGATGGCCACAGCCGCCGATTTCGTTGTCGGGGAGGTGGAAGAACTTGTCGAGCCCGGGCAAATTGATCCTGATTTCGTGCACACGCCCGGAATTTATGTGGATGCCGTTTTTCAAGGCGCGCACTTTGAAAAGCGCATCGAACAGCGCACCGTCCGAAAATTTTAGTGGCCGGTCTTTAGACCGGTCGGTTTTGGTTTGACTGTGAACTGTAAACTGGCAACTGAAAATTTCTCATGCCCCTGACCGAAAACCAAAAACGCGAACGCATCGCCAAGCGCATTGCGCGCGAGTTGCGCGACGGCTACTACGTCAATCTGGGCATTGGCGTTCCCACGCTGGTCGCGAACTATGTTCCGAAGGGCATGGACGTGATCATGCAATCGGAGAATGGCGTGCTCGGCGTCGGCCCCTACCCGCTCGAATCCGAAGTTGACGCCGACCTCGTCAACGCCAGCAAGGAAACCGTCACGGAGATCCCGGGTACCTCCTATTTTTCGTCCGCCGATTCCTTCGCGATGATTCGCGGCGGCCACATCGACCTGACCGTTCTCGGTGGCCTGCAGGTGGATGAAAAAGGAAATCTTGCCAACTGGTCTATCCCCGGAAAAATGCTGAAGGGCATGGGCGGCGCGATGGACCTGGTGGCGGGTGCCAAGCGCGTGTTCATCGCCATGGAGCACGCCACGCGCGACAACCAACCCAAAATCCTGAAAAAATGCACGCTGCCACTGACCGGCGTCGAAGTGGTGGATCACATCGTGACGGAACTCGCCTTCATTGACGTCACTCCCGCAGGCCTGCTCCTGCGCGAACTGGCTCCCGACTCCACCCTCGAACAGGTGCAATCGCTCACGGAGGCTAAGTTGCTCCTGCCACCCGCCGGCCCCGCACTGATGCCGATCTGAGCGCGCTGGGGTAAACTAGTGCCGTTCCAACTATTTGGGCCAAATGACGGTCCAAACATCTGACGCGAACACGGAGCGAGCATTCTCGAAGGGATTTTCTGGAACAAGTTGGAACGGCACAAGACACGAACACCCAGGGACCACAAACCTATGAAACCCGACTCCATCGTCATCATCAGCCTGCACTCCCCCAAGGAAAAAATTTGGGGCATCCTTCTCGATATCAATCCCAGCGGCGTGACCATCCGCGGCATCGATCTCAACTCCTTCGATCATTTCGTCAGCCAGATCAACCAACTGGATGCGGAACGCGTCGGCCTGCCCACGGTGTTTTTCCCCATGACGCGCATCGAGCGCATCTCGCTCGACGAACCCTCGGGCTCGATTCCCTCCATGGCCGAAATTTTTGAGCGTAAGATCGGCCGCACGCTGACCGATTATCTCGCCCAATTCGCCTGATCTGCGCTATCCTGACAGCCAATGAAAGCCCGCATTTGGACGGTACCCAATCAGATCACTTTTTTGCGCCTCGGTTTTCTGCCGCTTTTCCTAATCCTCATTCTGTATGAGGAATACCGGTGGGCGCTGCTGGTGCTGGTGTGCGCGGCGCTCACCGACGCGGTGGACGGCCTGCTGGCGCGCCGGCTGCATCAAAAATCGGCCCTGGGCGCCTACCTCGATCCCATCGCCGACAAACTGTTGCTCTCTTCCTCTTTCGTGGTTTTGGCGATGGAGAAAAAGATCCCCTGGTGGCTGATGATCCTGGTGCTGAGCCGCGATGTGCTGATGCTCGTGGTCGCCGCGGTCATACTTCTGATTCAGGGCTACCGGCCGTTTCCGCCGAGCCTGCTTGGCAAGTCCACCACATTTTTTGAGATTGCACTGGTGTTTTTCACGGTGCTGGCCGCGGCGTATGCCAATGAGCGCGTCGGCCTGCTAGCCCACTATTTGGGGTACACGGTGGCCGCGCTGGTGATCACTTCCGGCTTCCACTATTCCGTCGTGGTTGCCCGCCGCCTGCACATGACGTAAGGCGTCAACGATTGCTCTGCGCGACTCGCCCCGAGAAACTCCTTCGCCAGATTTGGGCTTCTCGCGGCGGGTTAGTCGGAGTTTCTCACGAGACACAATTTTAATGTTATTGAGGCCGCTCAGTACGGTGTCATCTTGAGGGGCGCGGTGTTTGCGCCCCGAAAGATCTCACCTGAAACATCGTGCATAGTTTTGATTGAGGCCCTTCGGCGATCCTCATCGGATCGCCTCAGGGTGACAAGGTTTTTATGAACCAGCTCAAGAAATGAATTGCAGCTTGCGAGAAATGCGGGTTGGCGCATCGGGTTGACTGTGTTGCTTGCGTTATAGCCGTTAAAGCGGCTGCCCTTCGAGGCTCAGGGCAAGCCGCACTCCATACTTCAGCGGTTGACCAGGGTCATCATAGCTTCGGGATAGCGCATGCCTGCGGCCGCTCCCTTGGGCGCAACTTCCTCGATCCGCCGCAGATCCTCAGCGGTGAGTTTCACCTGTAAGGCGGCGACATTTTCTTCCAGATATTTGCGGCGCTTTGTGCCGGGAATCGGAATGATGTCCTCGCCCTGCGCCAGCAGCCACGCCAGCGCAAGCTGCCCCGGCGTGCAATGCTTTTCCCGCGCAAGCACCTCCACGCGCGCGACGAGAGCCAGATTCTTCTGGAAATTCTCGCCCTGGAAGCGCGGCGAAAACCGCCGGTAATCATCTGCCGCCAGATCCTCGAATTTCTTGAATTGTCCCGTGAGGAATCCGCGCCCGAGCGGGCTATACGCGGCGAACGCAATGCCCAGTTCCCGCGTGGTCTTCAGCACTTCATCTTCCGGATCGCGCGTCCAAAGTGAATATTCCGTTTGCAGCGCGGCGATGGGATGAACTGCGTGCGCGCGGCGGAGCGTGGCTGGCGATGCTTCGGACAACCCGAGGTATCGCACCTTCCCTTCGCGCACAAGCCGCGCCATGGCGCCAACTGTTTCTTCGATGGGCGTTGCGGAATCGACGCGGTGCTGGTAATAAAGATCGATCACCTCAACGCCGAGCCGCTTCAGGCTGGCCTCGCAGCAAGCACGCACATATTCCGGCTTGCCGCTCACGCCGCGCACGTGCGGGTTGGAACGATCGCGCACGATGGCGAACTTCGTGGCCAGAAAGACCTTCTCGCGGCGATCGTGAATGGCCTGGCCGACTAGAATTTCGTTGTCGCCGTAGCCATAGACGTCGGCGGTGTCCAGAAAATTCACGCCGAGTTCAATGGAGCGGTGAATCGTGGCGATGGATTCGGGGTCATTCCGCAGGCCATAAAATTCCGACATGCCCATGCAACCAAGGCCCAGGGCAGAAACGCGCGGACCGATTTTTCCAAGTTTGCGGAGTTGCATGCGGGCACCTCAGTTGAAGCGTACTTCAGAATAGATGAGGAGTGTCCACGCCCGGATACATGCCCTTATTTTGTTCTGCCGGCAATTTCGTGGGGCACATCCTCAGGTGGCCAGCGCGGCCAAGGGAATCAACCGAGTTCGCTGGTCATCAGGAACAGGGGCTTCATCTCGAAGCTCTGATAGATCGGGCGGAGGCGCTCGATATTATAGTACTCCTTGACGTTGACGACTTTCTTGGTCGCGGTGACGGTATCGATGGGCATGTTGTCATAGCGCCCGTTCTTCAACACCACCAGGCGCCCGTGAATGCGGTTGAGGATCAGGTCCAGCGCCAGATTGCCGTAGGCCATGGGAACGATGGAATCGATCGCGTCGGGATCGCCGCAACGCACCAGGTAGCCGAGTTTCTGATTGATGCACTCAATTTTCTTGCCGTTGTTGAATTTGGGAGAATGCATCGTTAGCTCCTCGGAAACGAGGTCGCCAATGCCGCCCAGCTTCTTGTGGCCAAAAGCATCCGCCGCATCCCGCTGGAAGACCATTTCGCCACCCTTGAACATCGCGCCTTCGGAAACGAGCACGATGGAGTAATGGCTGGGATTTTTCTGGCGATCGTGGACCAAAAGTTCCGTCAGTTGCTCAATATCGAACTTGTGCTCGGGGATGACGCAGCGATTGGCCGCGCCGGCCATGGTTGGCAGCATCGCCGTGTACCCGGCATAGCGGCCGAAGACTTCGAGGACCATGAAGCGCTCGTGGGAGCCCGCCGACGTGCGCAACGAGTTGGTCATCTGGATGGTGCGGGTGATACACGTGCTGAAGCCGATGCAATAGTCGGTTCCGGGCACATCGTTGTCCATCGTCTTGGGGATAGCCACGACGCGCACGCCTTCCTGGTACAGGCGCACGCCATAACTCAGCGTGTCGTCGCCGCCGATCGGGATCATGTGCTCGACGCCCAGCCAGGAGAGGTTTTTCAGGACTTCCGGCGTGAGATCGTTTTTCTCCGCGTTGAATTGCCCCTTCAGGTGCTCG
>Ga0326727_10011670_pt1 | contig 20337 bp, 21 predicted proteins | sample MB2enrmetagenome_FD_207643 | JGI IMG/M metagenome (GOLD analysis project Ga0326727, IMG submission 207643) | Lab enriched peat soil microbial communities from McLean, Ithaca, NY, United States - MB29MY | ecosystem: Environmental > Terrestrial > Soil > Wetlands > Peat | place: USA: New York...
CGCCGCCGCGGCCATCGGCGATACGGTAGGTGCCTGCGCTGTGCCACGCCATGCGGATGAAGAACGGCCCATAGTGGCCGTAGTCCGCCGGCCACCACTCCTGCGAGTCCGTCATCAAGGCGCGCAGGTCCTTGATTACGGCGTTCAGGTCGAGGCTCTTGAACTCCTTGGCGTAATTGAAACCCGCGCCCATGGGATTGGAGAGTGGGGAATGTTGGTGCAAGATCTTCAGATTCAGTTGGTTGGGCCACCAATCTGCGTTCGTTGGGGCTCCCGCCGTAGCATGTTTTAGCGCGCCGCCCGTTACTGGGCACTTCGCTCCATCTGACATGGTACCCTCCTTTGGCTGTTTGCGATTGACTGCCGAATTCAGTCTAGATTTAGACTGCTGACTTCGCAACCAGGAAGTATTCACAAAACCGTAGCGCCGCGACGATGAGGGCAAGGCGGAGGAAGCGAACGATGCTTAGCCAGCTTTTGTAGTCGCGGCACTGCCGGACTCAAGGGTCTTTGGAAATTTGTAAATTTCCATCATCCTGTCAAAAAGCGCGCAAGCCTCTCTCTCGGTAATGCCTCTCGCGAATCGGATCGTTTTACCTTTGGCTTGGAATTGGATTTTGCTAGTGGCGGGATTGGTGTCTGTCCGGAATGCATAAATGTACACGGGAGGAATGTATCTCAGACACTTCACGTCGTAAGTAGCAAATCTGCGTGAGTCACACTCAATGCCGATGACCTGGCGTTCCAGCTTCAGTTCGAAAGGATCCATCGCCAGGATGGTCTTGCCTGCGACGCTCCACAGGAACCAGCATATAAAGACGACGCCCCCGATGAGTACGATCACGATACAAATCCACACAAGCGGTGATAATCCGACGTCGGGAAGGTTGTTGAATAGATAAAAGCAATCGACCCCGATTACTGCGGTCGCAAAAAGCGCAGCTGGTACGATCCACCAGTCTAGCCTTGCCGGAATGACGACGCGGATACCCAGACCTGTCCGTTCCCACTTCAGCCTGCCCGCCAAGGTTTCGAGCATCGTGCGTTCCTCGTTCGAGTATCATCGTTGAAATTTGTAAGTTTGCTCCATCTTCCCGATTAGCGCCATGGCTTCTGTCTCCGACACCGCCCAGGCGAAGGAGCGCGTTTTGCCCTTCTCTTCAAACTCGATATGGCTGGGCAGGTTGGAGCGGCCGCGAATCATGTTGGGGATAAATCTCAGGTTGCGCACATCCGCGTTGGCATAGCTTCGCGTACCCACTTGCATCCCCATCATCTGGCGGGTGATCTCCAGATTGCGAGGATTCAGCACGAGCGTGGTCCCGCCCGTGAGGCTCCAGAGGATGGAAGCGGTCATAAAAACCACTCCGGCAGCCCAGCCCACCAGCCAGATCAATGGAATGTTGGCTGCGACGTGGTGGGTTTGATGAATCCTGGTCCACGCCAGCCATCCTGCGCCACACCACAAGATCAGCCACAGAAAGTGAAGCACAATCGTCCAGCTTCGCCGCGCCGGAATATCGACGCGAATCCCCTCGCCGGTCGGCTCCCACGTCAATCTGCCCGCCAGTTTCTCGCGCATCGTGACCTCCTTCTGGTTCCCAAGCTGATCGCTGATCTCTGTTCCCTGTTGCCTGACCTGGCCGGAGATGCTGGCGAAAGGAAGGGGAATACAGCCCAGCGCCGACCACCTCAAAATCGCCCAATTTTTTGCAAAAAATGGTATGAGTCTACGCACACCCTTTTTTGCGCGTTTTCTGCACGAATCCGGCCGGCTATTTCCTATTCCCTATTCCCTGCCGGGGTCCCCGGCTAGCGGTCTTTGCTCGCTGGGGTGGCTATTCCCTGTCCTTAAAACGGTATGTCGTCGTCGGAGATTTCGGCTTGCTGGCTGTATTCATCCGGCGCGCCAGCGGCGGCCTGTGGCCGCTGGTCAAAGCTGGCCGCCGAACTTGCCGCCCGGCCGCCGCCCGAGCCTTCCTCGCGGGCGGAGAGCAGCGACAGGTCGCTGACGATGACCTCGGTGCGGTAGACCTTCTTCTTGGTGTCTTTGTCTTCCCAGTTGCGCGTGTTCAGCCGGCCCTCGATGAACAACTTGCTGCCTTTCTTCACGTAATCCTTCACTATCTCGGCCAACTTGGCGAAGGCGACGACGTTGTGCCACTCGGTTCTGTCGGACCAGTTTCCAGCCGCGTCTTTCTGCCGTTCACTGGTTGCCAGTCCGAAACTGGCCACCATGGTGCCGCCGGGGGTGGTCCGAATATCGGGGTCCTTGCCTACGTTGCCTAAAAGAAAGACTTTGTTAACGCTCTTGGCCATGTCGTGTACTCCAATCATCGAAAAGAATAGCAGACAATCAGCGTTTGCGAGCAAGTATCCGTCTGCGCAGAGCTTTGGCCGCCCCCAGCGCCGTCAACATCCCGCCAAAGGGAATGCACATCAGGGCGACGATCAATGCGAACCAGCCTAAGTTGTTGTGAGCGCCGGTGGGCGAATAGCCGCCCAGCACGGTCTCCAGCAGCACCGCGGAAAGAAGCCCCGCGCCCAGTATCGACGCGCCCCATTGCAGCAGTTGTCGCGCGCCGTCGTTGGGCGGGATCGGGTTGGGGCTGTTCGTGGGCATGAGTCTCCCTATCCTTGCGCTAGGCGCAGCATCGCCCAGGTGACGACGCCGGTAACCGACACGTAAAGCCATAGCGGGAATGTCCAGCGGGCAATCCTGCGGTGCAGCGGAATCCGGCCGGTGAGCGAGAAGAAGAAGGTAACCAGAATCAGCGGCAGCGCCACCACTGCCAGGAGGATGTGGCTGGCCAGCAGCGTGCGATAAAGCGTGCGATAAGCGGCCTGAGCTGGATAATAAACATCGCCGTGCAGATAGTGGTGCAGGATGTAGCTGATCAGAAAGAGCGTGGAGAATGCAAAGGCTGTCATCATCGCCGCGCGATGCGCCTGAATGTGTTTTGCCCGGATAAAGGTGTAGCCGATCAGCAGCGCGACGGCACTCAAGCCGTTGAGCAGGGCGTTGAGCGCGGGCAAAAAAGCGAAGCGGGCGCTGGCGGAATCGGCGGCGGGATGGACGTAGATCAACCAGAAAAGAAAGACCGTGGCCGCCGCGCTGACGGCCAGGATGGCGGCGATGGCGATGCGGGTTCCGGACCTTGGGGCTGCGGTCGTCATGGCTACCTCAGGATTTCGCCGTGGCGCAGAGCATCAGCGAGGTGAACAGCAGGGGCAGATAGAGGACGCTGACTTTGAGCAAATCACGGGCCAGCCTGCGGCTTTCGTCCTCAGAAACGGCGCGCAGGATGCGGGAGAAGCGAATGGTGTAGCCCAGGTAAACCAGCCCCAGCGCGGTAGCCAGCAGGGAGTAAGTCAAGCTGTCCAGACCCAGCCGCCAGGGCATCAGGCTGACAGGAATCATCGCCACCGCGAAAAACAGCGCTTCGGCCACGGTGGACCAGCCGTCGGGCTGGACGACAGGCAGCATTTTGATGCCGGCGCGGGCGTAGTCGTCGCGATATAGCCACGCAATCGCCATGAAGTGGGGAAACTGCCAGACAAAGAGGATGGCGAACAGCGCCACGGCCGGCCACTCGATGCGGCCGCGGGCAGCGGTCCAGCCCAGCATCGGCCCCATGGCTCCGGGAAACGCGCCAATAAAGGTGGCCATTGCGGTTACCCGTTTGAGCGGCGTGTAGATGGCCACATACGTGAACGCCGTCAGCAGCGCCAGGGCCACGGTGAGCAAATATGTGGTAAGCGCCAGCCAGACAGCTCCCAGCGCGAGCGCCGCTAGTCCGGCCAGCACTCCCTGGGCCAGCGAAAAGCGGCCGGCTGCCATCGGCCGGTCGGCAGTGCGCTTCATGAGCGCATCGGTCTTGCGTTCCATGGCCTCGTTCAGCGCGCCGGCGCCAGCCGAAACCAGGCCGATGCCGAGCAAAGTCTCCAGCAGGCCGCGCTGCATGCTGGTAATGCCGGATTGCATCGAGCCCAGGTAAAAACCGCCCCATCCGGTAACCAGCACCAAGCCAACGACTTTGACTTTGAACAACTCGCGCAGGTCGTGGATGAGCGTAGCCGTGGCTCCGGCCTCAGGCGCGTGGATGTGCGCCGGACCATGAGCAGCTTGCTCTGCCTGAATGGCGGCCTGGGTGGAGGAAGTCATCTGGAAGGAGAAAAACCTCAGGTAAGTGGAAGCGCGGCTGCGGCACGATTCGCCGAGGAACAGGGAACAAGGCTATCTATTCCCTGTTCCCTATTCCCTGTACTACTACTGCTTGCCGAAGCGGTAGACGATGCCGGTGGTGAAGCCGCGGCCGGCTTGGATCGTCGAGCCGAAGCCGGTGAAGTAGTACTCGGGCGCAACGCGCAATCCGACATTCGGGGTCAGGTTGTACTCCACGGGAATGCTGACGCCGGCTGCGAAGACGTAGCCATCCGGCCAGAGACCCAGCTCGGTGGAGAGGATGGTGCTATGGTTGGTGTCACCGGAAAAGTTCCCCTTCTCGAACCCTCCCAGGACGCGGCCGGAGACCGAATACTTGGGCTGCACGTAGAAGCGATAGGTGGGGCCGGCCAGGAGGGCATATTGGCTGATGGCCGGGTTGGTGATGGCGTTATCGGTCACGTTATCGGGACCGCCCACGTAAGCGGTTGCGTAATAGCCGCGGCCATCGATGGTCACGCCCAGCCGCTCGTCGAAGTAGCGTGTGGCGCCGACGTCCCAGGCATAATCCCACGCGCGTTCCAGGGTGGCGCCGGGTTCAAAGCGCAGTAAGCCCATGCCGGTGTAAACCTCATAGCGATGGGAGTAGGCATCGTGAATGGCAGCCGCCCGGCGCTGTGCGCGACGGGCCCTGATGCGGGCCTGAACGCTCAACTGGCCTTGAGATTCGGGCTCAGCCTGGCCGGAGGCCGAGGGTTTACTGCTCGAAGTTGAGCTTGGGGCCTGAGCGGCGTTGGCGCGGCGATTCGCATTGTGGGCCTTGATGCGGGCCGGGACATTCAACTTGCTGTGAGACTGTTCGGCGGGCTGCCCGGCCTGGTCCTGGCCGGAGGCCGAGGGGTTGCTGCTCGTAGTTGAGCTTTGGGAAAGAGCGGTGGTGGCTGCAACGATACTCAGCGCCAGCAGAAGGGCAATACGGCGAAAAGAATACATGAATTTCAGATTTCCTCCACGGGAGTACGGAAGCAAGCCGGTACAGCGCTCCCCCCATTAGGTATTAAATCACCTCAGGGGGAGCCTTGGGGCGTGAACAGCACTGATTGGACGCACGGCGAAGGAATTCAGACCGGATTAGCTGCTATTTTTTGACACGTTAAGCCGCGAAAATGCTCCGAAAATACTTTAGGATAAAGACCAGCGGAGGAGCATAGTGCATATGGGGCGTGTTTTACTGGGAATTCTGCTGGGAATCGTGCTCGTGCCACTTTGGGCGCTGGGGTGGCTCAAGTATGGCGATGTACCGGTGGCCGTGGCCGACCCGCCTTTGTCCAATGAGCGGTTGCTGACCAGGATGCCGCTGCATGCGCGCATTGACCGGGAGATGGTGAAAACCCCGCCCATCCAGGCCGATGAGGCTAATCTGGTGGCGGGCGCAGAGATCTATCGCGACCATTGTGCCGCCTGCCACGGGTTTCACGGCAAGCCGTCGCGGTTTGGCGCGCATATGTATCCCGTTGCGCCGCCGCTGTGGGAAAAGCATCATAACAACTCCGTGGTTGGGGTCAGCGACGACCCTCCGGGCGAGACTTATTGGAAGGTGACCAACGGCATCCGGCTGACCGGAATGCCGGCCTACAAGAGCGTACTGACCGAGACTAAGATGTGGCAGGTGAGCTTGCTGCTGGCCAATGCCGACAAGAAGCTGCCTCCGGCGGCGGTAGAGATATTGCGCGGCGAGCCGATGGGGCCGGCGCCGGTGACGGCTGGCCTGGAAACGAATCCTGAGACGAACCCGGTGACGAAACAATAGCGCGAGCAGGGTTTGCCGAGTATCGTTGGATTCGACGCGAAGGAATGGGACACGAAGATTCACAGTAGAATCAGTGAGCAAATCAAACTTACTACCGGATAGGAGACCTTGGATGAAACAAATCAGAATTCTCAACCACGCATTGCTGTTCGCAGCGTTCGCTCTCGCCTCAACCATGCCGGTCCTCGCGCAGGGAACGGATTACTTCAGCAATCTGCCCAAAGGCGCCACACCCGAGGAAGTGGGCAAGAAGCTGGCCAATCGCTTTTTGGAAGGTCCGATTGCTCCCGGTCCGCGTTTGCCCACTCCGCAAATGGCCAATATGCCCTCGTATATGCGCACCATTGGATACGCCGAGGTAGGCACCTGGTACGGCGCGCTGAACTTTGCGCAACTGACGAAGGACGAGGCGCTGCAGAAGCAATTGATTGCCCGCTTCGATCCGTTGATGCCGGGCGGCGCCGAGGCCGCGAAGAGGCCGCAGCGGCGTCATGTGGACGACTCCATCTTCGGCGTCGTTCCACTGGAGATTGCCATCGAGACCAAGGATCCGAAGTATCTGACCGAGGGAGTATGGTGGGCGGACCGGCAGTGGGAGAATCCGCAGCCCGATGGGCTTTCGGCGGAGACGCGCTTCTGGGTCGACGATATGTATATGCTGACGATGCTGCAACTGCAGGCCTATCGCGCCACCGGCGACAGCAAGTATCTTGACCGCGACGCCAAGGAGATGGTTGCATACCTGGACAAGCTGCAGCAGCCCAACGGCCTCTTCTATCATGCCGAGGACGTGCCCTTCTTCTGGGGCCGCGGTAACGGCTGGTTCGCCGCGGGCATGGCGGAGATGCTGCGGACTTTGCCCAAGGATCATCCGCAGAGGGCGCGCATCGAAGAAGGCTACAAGAAGATGATGGCCGCGCTTTTGAAGTATCAGGGCAAGGACGGGATGTGGCGCCAGTTGATCGACCACGAAGAGGCCTGGCCGGAGAGCTCCGGCTCCGCGATGTTCACCTTCGCCATGATAACCGGCGTGAAGCTGGGCATTCTGGATGGCCCGACCTACGGCCCGGCGGCGCGCAAGGCATGGCTCGCCGTGACCGGCTACATCGACCAGAATGGCGACGTGACCCAGGTCTGCGCGGGCACCAACAAACTGAACAGCCTGGACTACTACCTGACCCGGCCGCGCCGGACCGGAGACTTCCACGGGCAGGCTCCGATTCTGTGGTCAGTGGACGCGCTGCTGCGCTAACAATTTGGGCAGGTCAGGGCTTTAGCACTGGCCTGCCGGATTTTTGACAGCCTTTCAGAGTCGAGCGGTTTTCTTGAAACTTGAATAAATCGGCTCCCATTACAGCAACCCTGAAATTGCCATCGTCGTCACACGAGGTGACTTCCTTGCTTCGCAAAATTTCCATCACCTTTTTATCCTTTGCGCTATTGCTTTCAGCTTCAGGCCAGGTTCCCACCCGGCGCAACGCTGGCGGGCGCCCATTCCACAACGAAGCGGAGCGCGCGGCGCGCTGGAAGCCGGTCGCGATGCCCTATCGCTCCGCAAGCCTGACTCCGGACGAAAAGCAGATGGTGGCCAAGCTCGCCGATGCCTGCCGCCTGATGGATACACTCTATTGGCAGCAGAGCGATCTGGGCGGATGGGCGGTCTATCGCGTGACCCAGAGTCCGGTCCTTGCCCAGCTCTTCTCCATCATGGGCAGCCGCTACGATCTGCTGGAGGAGAACGAAACCTTTCTGGGCGAAGCACTCATGCCGCCGGGCCACGAGTTGTATCCCTACGGACTGAAGCGAGCGCAGATTGAGCGCTATGCCGCGGCGCATCCGGAGATCCGGCAGGCGCTTTACGCACCGCGTACCGTGGTGCGCGGCACACCGGATCATTTGGAAACTGTGCCCTACCACGAAGCCTATGCCGAGTGGCTCGTCCCCATGGCAGCCGATCTGCGCGCCGCGGCCAGGCTTTCTCCTGACCCTGCCTTCGCTCGTTATCTCCGGTTGCGCGCCGATGCCCTGCTCACCGACGACTACCATGCCAGCGACATTGCGTGGCTTGCTCTGAAAAATCCCAAGATCGATTTGATCTTTGCGCCTTATGAGACCACTCTCGACAACTTGCTGGGAGTGAAGACCTCCTACGGCGGCGCAATTCTGATTCGCAACGAGGCTGAGAGCCGCAAGCTGGCCGTCTATCAGGAGCATGAAGCCGCCATGCAGCAAGCGCTGCCGTTGCCAGATGCCGACAAGCCGTCAATCGTTGGCCAGGCCATGCCGATGGAGGCCGTCGATGCGCCGCTGCGCTCGGGCGATCTGCGCTACGGCTACCAGGCGGTTGCTGATCATCTTCCCAGCGATGCGCGCATTCTTGCGGATAAGGGCGCGAAAAAGATTATATTCAAGAACTTCATGGACGCGCGCTTCAGTGCAGTCGTGTTGCCTGTCGCGGCGAAGATGCTGACTCCCGAGCAAGCCAAAGATGTCACTGCGGACGGGTATTTGACATCCGTCATTTTGCAGAGCATCTCGCATGGACTTGGACCCGCATACGCGCATATCGACGGCAAGCAGGTGGATATTCGCGAAGCAATCGGACCGCTCTACGGCGATCTGGAAGTTGCCAAGGCGGATGCAACCGGCATTTTCCTGGCCAAGTGGCTGGCGGATCAAAAGCTACAGCCGGAAGCCATGCTTCATTCCATCTATGCTTCCTGTGTTGCGGACATCTTCCGCGCACTGCGCTTCGGCAAGGGCGAAGTCCACGGCCGCGCCGCGCTGGCGGAGTTTAATTATTTGCTGGAGAAGGGCGCGCTTCACCAAGGAGCGGACGGCCGCTACACCATCGACTACGACGCCATGCCCGCCGCAATCGCCAGCCTGACGGAGCAGTTGCTGACCTTCGAGGCTCGGGGCGACCAAGCCGGCATCTACGCGTGGTTTGCCAAATATGACATAATACCGGCCTCGCTGACCGAGGTTCTCGAAACCACCAAAGACATACCGGTAGACATTACGCCGGAGTTTGAGCTTTCTCGCGGAACTCATTCCTGCTGCGGTACGCCCTCAACGCTACACTCCACACTGAAACTCCAGCACCATGACGCCGCTCATCGGATGCCGGGCACTATCATTGTTCCCGCTTCGGATTTCTTCGCCGCCATTCCGGCCGGCGACAGCAACGACGGCCGCTTTCCCGAGGGCGTTTGGTTCTTCAACAACAACACCATCAACATGAGCGTCGCCGGCGACGTGACGGCAAAGGTTCCGGTGCGGGAAGCCGGCGTCTATCACCTCTTTGTGCGCAGCATCGGCACGGCGGCCAGCTCCTTCCGCGTCAAGATCGACGGCAAACTGGACCCCGGCACGTATGGCCATGGAGCTCTCGCATGGCAGCAGGGAGGCGATTTCACACTGAAGACCGGCATCATCGAGATTCGCCTTGCATCCATCGTGCCCAGGCCGTCGCTGAATGTTCTGGTGCTCACCAAGAATTCCAACTTCAAAGAAGACGATCTGAAGGCGCTCGAGTTGCCATCGGAGGTCAAGCTGCTGCATGAGTACAAAATTGTGCCGCCGAATATCGTCAAGTTCGGCGACATCGATGGCAGCGGCAAATTCGCCATCCTCGACATCACCGGCGACTACTCCACCATCATGTATGCCAACGACGGCCGCGAACTGTGGCGCTGGACGGCGCCGCCGGTCGAGCCCGGATCTCCGCGAGGCAATGAAGCGGGAGCCATTTTATGGGATTTCCATCACACCGGCCGCGACGAGCTGGCCCACTGGCGCCTGATCGACGGCAAGGAGTGGCTGGTGCTCTGCGATGGCCGCACCGGCGAGATTATCAAAAAGGTTCCCTGGCCCGCGCCGCCCTTCCCGCACGTTGCCAACAACTATCGCATGGCGGTGGCCAAGTTCCATAAGGACTCCGACGGGCCGGATACGCTGCTGGTTCTGAGCGACACCGGCGGCCTCATCAGCCTGACCGCCTTCGACAGGGACCTGAACCAGCTTTGGCAGCACAGCGAGCCGCGCGAGAAGGATTACTTCGGCCACTACATCTGGCCATACGACGTGAACGGCGACGGCGTTGATGAAGTTTTTATCAGCCATCTTTGCCTGGATGCCAGTGGCAAAGAGATCTGGAACAACGCGAAGTACTTCCAGAAGAACAACGACCACATGGATTCGATGGAGTTTTTCGACATCAATGGCGACGGCAAGGCGGAGCTGCTGACCAGCCAGAGCGATGACGGCACGCTGGCCTACAACGCGCAAACCGGCGCCATCCTGTGGCAGAATATCTCCGACCATTCGCAGCAGATTACCGCCGGCTACATCCTCGCCAACTCTGCCACGCCGCAAGTTGTCACCAACGGCCGCACCTACATTGCCATGCCCCGGCCGGCAGGATTCGTGCCCGGCCAGCCTTTCAGGAGAACGGCTCCGCCCGCGGGCGAGATCGCTGTTGGCGGCGGACTGGGCGCGCAGCTCTATTGGTTCAACAACCAGGGAAAACTGCTGGAAACCTGGCCTGCACATCCGCTGTTCGGCAATCCGAACTTTGTGCGCGGCGATTGGTATGGCAATGGCAAGCGCACCTACTTCTGGTACCGCTTCAAGCTGGAGCCGGACGGCAACGCCACGCTCTTCTTCAAGGGCGAAGTCTACCACATGTTTGACTTTGACCACACCGGAGCGGAGCAGGTTATCACCCTCGACGGAGGCACGATGCGCGTCTATGGCAACTCAAGCGTTGTCCCTCACCCCGTCAAGCGAGACGCGGAATATCGCCGCATCATCGCCAACCACACGCACTACTAAAGCAGTCTCCATTGCAAAAGTTCGTGGGCGAGCATAGCGATGCGCTCGCCCCAAAGCCGGTACATTGTTAGAATCGAAACTATGCCCCAGACGGCGCAATTGACGCGGCAACAGGCTCTCGATTATTTTCACTCCCCCGACCTGATCGGGCTGGGCATGGAGGCCGACGCCGTGCGCCGCCGCCTGCACCCCGAGGGCGTGGTCACCTACATCATCGACCGCAACATCAACTACACCAACTTCTGCACCGAGTACTGCACCTTCTGCGCCTTCTACCGGCCGTTGACCGGAGCGCGCACGGAGGAAGGCTACATTCTCGACTTCGAGACCATCTGCGAAAAGATTGCCGAGACCATCGAGATGGGCGGCACCGGTGTGCTGATGCAGGGCGGCATCCATCCCGATCTCAAGATCGACTGGTTCGAGCGGCTCTTCAGCGGCATCAAGCAGCGCTTCCCGCGGATCTGGCTGCACTGTTTGACGGCTTCGGAGATTCTGGCGATTGCCAAATACTCTGATCTGAGCCTGCGCGACACCATCATTCGCCTGCGCGACGCGGGCCTCGATTCCATCCCCGGAGGCGGCGCAGAGATTCTGGACGACGATGTGCGCAAGCGCATTGCCCGCATCAAGTGCAACACCGAGGAGTGGGTCAGCGTCCACCGCACCGCGCATCAATTGGGGATGCGTACCACGGCCACCATGATGTTCGGCGTGGGCGAGAGCTTTGATCAAAGGATCAACCATTTCGAAGTGATCCGCCGTCTGCAAGACGAGACCGGCGGATTCACGGCCTTCATCCCCTGGAGCTTCCAACCCAAAAACACCGCTCTCGGCGGACGCGGCTGGGAAGAAGCGACCAGCGTCGAATACCTCAAGGTTCTGGCCATCGCGCGGCTCTATCTCGACAACATCGAAAACGTACAGGCAAGCTGGGTGACGCAAGGCTTGAAAGTTTTAGAGTTAGGCCTGCACTTCGGCGGCAACGACGTTGGCTCGGTGATGCTGGAAGAGAATGTGGTCAAGGCCGCAGGCACGAGTAACTGCACCACGGAAGAAGAGCTGCGCAGAATCATCCGCGACGCCGGCTTCAAGCCCGTGCAGCGGGATACGCTCTACAGGACGATGTTTTTGAACTAGAAATGCTCCATTCAGCAGAGGGTCCCATGATTCACTTAATGGGTGTAGATCACTTCCGTGCCCAGAGAAAGAAGCAGGGGCTTGAGCTGACGGAGATACAGCACCATTACCAGTCCCTGGTCGAATCAGCCATTCAATCGCTGCGCCCCGACCTTCTTGCGGAAGAAGATCATCCCTCATACCTCTCTGGAGACGGAGCGGAATCGATTCTCCTCCCCATTGCAGAATCCCACGCCATCCATCATCTTTTCGTGGAAGCAGATCGCGCCACGCAAATAAGCCTGGGATACAAGGATCTCAAGATGATCAACGACCTTCTGGCTGCGCGCGGAACCCCCTCCGATATCCTAGCCAATGCTCATAAGTTTTCTCATCAATTCCCAATCCGTGAAAAATACTGGCTACAGCAACTAAACAAGACAGGCGCAAGCAACATCCTGCTTATCTTCGGCGACCTTCATCTCACCTCATTTACAGCTCTTCTCAACGCCGGGCAAATCCCCTACAGCATCTTTGCCGAGCGGGTAGGCATCGACTCCGAAAACGATCTGGAATACGAGGGTCTGAAGTACGCGCTCGATAACAATATGTTTGGCGACACCAATTGCTTCTGCCTTAGGGGATGACCGCCTTGTAGCTTTTATGCTACACTTATTCTTGTGGTCGAACTCATCTACTACCGAGATGAGAATGGACGTTCTCCGTTCATCGAGTGGATCACGGCGCTTCGGGACAAAATTGCGAAAACCCGCATTGCTGCCAGGCTCCGCCAGATTGAATCCGGAAATTTTGGCGACGCTAAGCCGGTGGGTGAGGGCGTAACGGAGTTGCGTATTGATGTGGGTGCCGGATACCGGGTTTATTGCGGACGGCGCGGGCAACACTGCGTCATTCTTCTCTGTGGTGGGGATAAGAGCAGTCAACCGAAGGATATTGCACGAGCCAAAGCGCTTTGGAATGAATGGAAAAGGAGACAACCATGAGCAAACTTGTCGGTGTCGGTTCTTATCACGAATGGGAAGTGAAAGAGTTGCGCGAGGATCGCGAGTTTGCTGTTGAATATCTGAAAGCGGCCATGGAAGCTCTCGATAACCCAGAAGAGCGCGCCGGCGGACTGATCATGCTACGAGCCGTGGCGGAGGCCTATGGCGGGGTAGGCGCGGTGGCGGCAAAGGCAGGCATCAGCCGGGAGTCGCTTTATCGCGCGTTGTCGCCAAAGGGCAATCCAACGCTGAAGACGCTGATTGCCGTGTTGAAGACTGTTGGGCTTCGGCTCTCCGTCACGCCGGAGCAGAAGGTACGCGCCAGGCAGACAAAAACTCGCAGAGCTTCCGTTGCGGCTTGAAGCAAAACCGGCGTCAACAAGTCCTTGCCGAGTGGCCCGCATTTGTGGCACACTTGCAGCCATGGGAAGCAAAGACAAAGGCAGAAAAGAAGTCAAGAAGGCGCCCAAGCCAAAGCCCAAGCCGGAGCCCGCGCAGAGACGCGATGTATTCACGCCGGCCCCGCCGCCGAAGTAGGACTGAACCGTCCTCCTCACCGGAGCCCGCGCTTGAGATGCGGAAGGGTTTTCTCTAGCCGGGGGATGTTTTGCGCCTTCGGCCTGATTCTGACGGCATGGCCGCTACAAGCACCCTGAGCAGCCTTATCCGGCGCTGTTATAACTATCTTTACTGACAAGCATTCAATTCAGGACAGCTTTTACCAGGGGGTGCATCCGTGCGTTGGAAATCTCCCGCAATTCTTCTAGCCGTTACACTGCTTGCAACCGCCATCACAGCACAGGAACCGGCAAATCCTACCCCTGCCACCGCCGCCTCTGCCCTGCCCCCCGTGCAGCCGGGGGGCCGTCCGGCCATCGGTATCGCGCTGGAGGGCGGCGGCGCGCTGGGCCTGGCGCACATCGGCGTCCTCCAATGGCTTGAGGAGCACCAAATTCCCGTGGACCGCATCTCCGGCACCAGCATGGGTTCGCTGGTCGGCGCCATGTACGCCACCGGCAGCACACCCGCCCAGATGCGCGCTCTGGCCGTCAGCAATGCGTTTGCCAGCGTCTTCACGCTGCAAACTCCCTATGCCGACGAGAGCTTCCGCCGCCGCCAGGACCGCCGCGAGTTTTCCGCGGTGCTGACCATCGGTCTCCGCCACCACCTGTTTCTGCGCAACGCCGTGTTCTCTGATCGCGGCGTCAACGAGTTCCTGACCAGCAACCTGCCCAATGACAATAGCCAGGAGCTGGACTTCAACCAGCTTCCCATCCCTTTTCGCTGCGTGGCCACCGATCTGAACACCCTCTCGCCGGTCACTCTTGCCTCCGGACCCTTGCCCCAGGCCGTGCGAGCCTCCATCTCCATTCCCGGCGTCTTTTCGCCGGTTCAGGACCGCAACGGACACTACCTGGTCGATGGCGGCATCCTCGACAACCTGCCCACCGACGTTCTCAAGCGCGATCTGCACGCCGACGTCATCATCGCCATCTATCTTGACGATCTGTCTAATTCCTCCCCCGATACCAGTTCCATCCTCGGCGTTGTCAACCGCGCCTTCAGTGCCGGCGTCCAGCGCAATGTTGAGGAGGCCAGGCGGCTGGCTGATGTAGTGGTCAATGTGCCGTTGAATGGCTACGCAGCCACCGACTACGCCCATGCCGCCCCGCTGATCGACGCCGGCTACAAGGCCGCCGAACAGAACCGCGCCGCCCTGCTGCATTATGCCCTCGACGCCGACGGCTGGAAGATCTACCTGGACGCGAGAGAGAGACGCCGCAGCCCGCAGCCCGGCATTCTGCGCCAGGTCCGCGTGGAAGGTGGAGAGCCGGGCGCCGTCCGTGAGGTGCTCCGCGACATGAAGCCCATCGAGGGCCGGCCCATCGCGCCAGACTCGACTCTCGACGCGCTCAAGCACATTCAGTCCAACGAAGAAATCAGCGCCACCTGGGAGACCTTCGCCCCTGCGCCCGCCTCCGCTGCGCCGCCCGCGCCAGATGCGCGCGTCTCCGGCCCATCCAGCCCTGGCACGCCAGTTCCGGGTCAGACTGCAAGTGGCGCGCCAACTCCCGACACAGGCATTCTGGTTCGCCTTAGCAACGACCCCACCGGCCCGCCCTATCTCCTCGTCGGTGCCGAACTGGCCTCTACCACCTCGAACATCAGCCGCGCTGAGATGACCCTCCGTCTGATCGATCAGAACCTTGGCGGCTTTGGCTCCGAGCTGCGCTCCTCCGCCCGCGTCGGCTACATGACTGATCTCTCCGCCGAATACTATCGCCTGCTCACCCCCGGCGGCTATTTCATCGAACCGCGCGCCGGGATCCTGCGCGAGCCGGTTTACATCTGGGCCGATCAGAAGCGCATCGCCGAACGCTTGCTGCAAAACCTTGACGCGGGCGTCGATGCCGGCCGCACATTCTCAAATCAGTTGCAAATCTCCGCCCAGTGGCGTGCCGAGGATACGCGTTGGAGCCTCACAACCGGCACCGGCGGCGGGCCGTATATCACCGGAACCGCGCAGACCGGCCTGCTGAATATCAAGATCGACAAGGCCGCTGCCGGCGTCGTCTCGCCCAACGGCTTCCGCCTCTCGGCCTCGGCGGGCGCGCTCTATCATGCCGTCGCAAGCAGCAACGCGCCGCTGGTCAAGCTCAACTTCAACACAACCCGATCCTGGAAAGAGGCCAACCTCATCGGCATCAACGGGGAGGTCAACTCCTATCTGCGCGCCAACGTCGCCCAGCCTTACTTGTTCACCCTGGGAGGACCGATGCGCCTTTCAGCCTCATCCTTTGACGAGTACCGGGGAACGGACACATATCTGGCCAGCGCCGGATATATGCGCCGGATTGCGGCTCTGCCCACCGGCCTGGGACAAGGCCTCTACGCCGCCATCGGTTACGAGGCCGGCGAGATCTGGTCGGTGCAATCAAAAGCGATTCTCCGCCAGGATGGCATGACCGGCCTGGTGGCCAGTACCCCCATCGGCCTGGTCACCTTCGGCATCTCCGTCGGCGACGCCGGCCACCGCAAGGTCTTTGTCACCCTGGGACGGTGGTTCTGAGCATAGATTAATAGTTCGACACAAGTCGTTAGGCTGGGATACGATGTCGGCGTAGCGGAAAGGCTGAGCGAAATATGAGCATCTGGGCGAAGATTATCGGCCGGAAAAGCGGTCACGCTGAGGGATTTGCAGGACATGGATTAAAAGAGAATTACCCAGGTGCTGGGCCTTCAGGAGATGTGGGTGGAAGGGACCCATTGGATTCGAATTGTCGCGAATGCCATAAGCCGTTAGGGCCGGGGGGGATGAGAGGGAGCGTGGTGATGAGCGGCGGCGACCTCTTCAAGATGATGGAGGAACACGCTGTGTATGCGTGCAAGTCGTGTGGCGCACCTTTTTGCATGGAGTGCATGGTAAAACTGAAGATTAAGCCCTGTCCCGTTTGCAAGATGGTACTTGGGTGGTAGAAGTCTGGTTTCGGACGAAGCCGCGCAGGAGTAAAGGCGAGGAGAACATTTCAATGAATTGGCCATTAATTGCTGCAAAGTGTATCGCATGTTCCAAACGATCACGAGAGCTATTTCCTGACCCTTCTTGGCTGGGCACTGGCAAACAACCCAGGGTATGCGGAATATGCAGAGATCGACTGCATTCAGAAATCAGGGCACGTGAGATTGAGAAATCAGAGCTCAGGGCACGCGAGATTGAGAGATTAGAACTCAGGAAGCGCGAGATTGACAAACTCGTCGCTGCTGTCTCTGGCGGAGATTTGGAGGCCGTGAGACTTCTAGCCGCAAACATGAACAAGAGAGCGATGTACGAAGGGGTGAAAGCCGCCGCCGAAGTAAATTCACTCGATGCACTTAAGATCCTGCTGGAATTCGGCGCTGCTGTAAATTTGGAAGATGGAAAGGATTCAGATAAGTACTTAAATCCAGTTTCAAGGGCGGTGCTACACCGGAATGCTGCGATGACGGATTTATTGTTGAGTTCTGGAGCAATAGTCGAATTGTGTGATGATATATCACCGTTGCATTGGGCTGCGGCAATAGGTGAAATTTCGCTCGCGAGACTCCTGCTTTCAGCAGGTGCTAATCCAAACATAATTTCGCCGCGGAATTTCAATTTAACACCCTGTCATTTCGCTACCGTCGGCATAGGGGATCAGTCTCAAGTTCTCAAACTTCTCAGTGAGGCTGGCGCTGATCTCAACGCTCGACTTTGTGCAACTAATTACAAGTTCTTGGAGGATATGTTCACCAAATATGCACCACAACGCAAGTTACTGCTTAACAAATTGGAAGATAATCATTACGTAATATTTGGTTATCACGAACATCCTGAATATAAGCTTCCAGGCTCAAGTATACATATACCGGCTGAGCGTAGTATGGCGAAGGTCATTCCTGAGATGACTTCGCTTCATCTGGCAATTCTCTTTGGCTGCGAAGAGAGCGTGAGAACTCTTCTGTCCCTAGGAGCCGACGTGCATGCTATATGTGAGGGAGAAATTACAGCGGCTCATTTCGCGGCGGTTAGCGGAAATCCGTATATTTTATGGGATTTATCTGATGCTGGTGCCCGAATGGACACATTAACCAAAACTGGGCTGACACCTAAAGCGATTGCGGTCCTTTTTGGAAACGAAGCATTTGCTCGAAAGATTGAAGTCAAGCCTAGCGATGCTATGGTTAGGTTAGTTGAGGCAATGGAAAAAAATGTTTTAGGACCGGGAATTTCAAATACTCCGCCGAGTCCAGAAATTCCACATTCAAAACTTGATCCATGGGAGGCCGGGAAACTCCAAGATCAATGGACTGCGGAAGCCCGGCAGGGAGTCCCTCTCGGAACAGAGGTGGACAACCTCGTCAGGGAACTATTGCAAATCAGTCCATACTTCCACGAGAACCCACGTGTTATGGAGATCGGGAGGATTCTTTGGAGGAAGGGGGGAGTAACGCTCATGGCCAAGGTCGCATGCCGAATCCGCGCCGCGAACGCAAGTTCTAGCGTTCTCGACGCAGCGTGGGAAGGTATTGGAGACGCCACCGATTCTTGGGGATGCACATATGAAGGCACACCTCGTTAAGTAGCCCATAGACAAAAAACTAAATCACAGTGCCTGGCGCTCTATCCTTGCCATGTTCTTGTAATTGCGGAAAGGGTGGGATACCAAAAACCTCTGATAGATCGTAGTCTGTAAACACGAAGGCCCTCCCTTACGGGAGGGCCTTCGTGCGTAAATAACATTCCGCGGCTTACGCCACCACTTCAATCCCCATCGAGCGGGCGGTGCCCTTGATGCTCTTGATGGCCGTCTCCACAGAGGAGGCGTTCAGGTCGGGCATCTTCTGCACGGCGATCTCGCGCACCTGCTTCTCGGTCACCTTGCCGATCTTTTCCTTGTTGGGCGTGCCTGAGCCTTTTTCGATCCCGGCCGCCTTCTTCAGCAGCACCGGCGCCGGCGGCGTCTTGGTGATAAAGCTGAAGCTGCGGTCGGCATAGACGGAGATGACCACCGGAATAATCAGCCCGGCCATCTCTTTGTTGGAGGTGCGCGCGTTGAATTGCTTGCAGAACTCCATGATGTTGACCTGCGCCTGGCCCAGCGCGGGGCCCACCGGCGGCGCCGGCGTGGCCTTGCCGGCCTCGATCTGCAGTTTGACGTAACCCGTTATCTTCTTCGGAGGTGCCATGTGTCGGTTCCTTTGCAACCAGCTTCTAGCTTCTAGCAGCTAGCGTTTAGCTGGTTTGTTCCTGCTTGAAATTTTGAAGTTGCAACCACCCGCTTGTTCCCAACCGGCGCCCGCTAGATAGGTTCGCCGGCTAGAAGCTGGAAGCTGCTATTCAATCTTTTCCACTTTGCCAAACTCCATTTCGACCGGGGTGGAGCGTCCGAAGATGGTCACCATGACCTTCAGCGTCTCGCGATCTTCGTTGATCTCATCCACCACGCCGTTGAAGTTGGCAAACGGCCCGTCGGTAATGCGGACCTGCTCGTTCTTCTCAAACTTGATCTTGAGCCGCGGCTTGTCCTTGGCGGTCTCGGAACGGAAGAGAATTCCGCTGACTTCTTCCTCGCTCAGAGCCACCGGCTTGTCGCCCGTGCCCAGAAAGCCGGTCACCTTGGGCGTGTCCTTCAGGACGTGCCACAAGTTGTTGTCCAGCTCCATTTCGACCAGCACGTAACCAGGCAGAAAGACCCGCTCCATGGTGCGCTTCTTGCCGTTGACTATCTCCGTCACCTGCTCGGTGGGAATCATCACCCGGCCCACCCGGTCGCTCAGCCCGAAGGCCTGGACTCGACTTTGAATCGATTCGCGCACCTTGCGCTCAAAGCCCGAGTAAGCATGCAAAATGTACCACCTGAAGCGCTCGTTGCGCTCCGGCAGCGGCTGTGCCTGCGGCTCTGCTTGCCCGACGGCTTGTTCCGGCTGTTCAGCCTGCCCAGCTTGCTCTACCTGTTCGGCTTGTTCTGTTTGTTCCAATTCTTCTTCGGCCATCATGCTCTCGTTTCGCCGTTCAACATCACTACTGCCCGCCCAACTTGTGCAGAAGCCAGTTCATGCCCGAGGAGAAAATCGAATCCACCACGAAGAAGTACAGCCCGAAAATGAACACCGCGATGATCACCACCGTGGTCGTGGATTGCACTTCCTTCCACGAGGGCGTAACCACCTTGCGCATCTCCGCGCGCACATCGCTCAAAAAGCCCGTGAATTCGCCCCACTGCCCAGCCACGCCGCCGATCAGCTTCTTGTCCGGCCGATCATCGTTGTTCGCCGTTATTGCCTTTGATGCCATGCTTCCCGTTCCTTCGCGCCCGGCGTCGAGCCTTGCGCATTCCTGTTCAATCTGGCAGGGGCGGAGGGATTCGAACCCCCAAGTTCGGTTTTGGAGACCGACAGTTTAGCCGTTGAGCTTACGCCCCTAAAAGCAGCTTTTAGCATTTAGCCGTTAGCTTCTAGCTCTTCAATGGGAAGATAAGACTCTAATCTCACCCATAAAAAAGCTAAGAGCTAAAAGCTAACAGCTAACGGCTGCCTTACTTCGTTTCCTTGTGCGGCTGGTGCTTGCGGCAGCGGTTACAGAACTTCTTGAACTCCAGACGCCCTGTGGTCGTCTTCTTGTTCTTGGTCGTCGAGTAATTCCGCTCCTTGCACACCTCGCACTGCAATGTAACAATTTCCCGCATTCAAAAGTCCTTCCCGTCGTCCGCCATCAACAATCGGCTTGCATCTCGCCGCGCCCCGCGTTTCGCCCGAAGGGCGGCCCGCCCGACGCGGCAAGCGTCACTTGATAATCTCGCTCACCGTGCCCGCGCCCACCGTGCGCCCGCCTTCGCGGATGGCAAACCTAAGCCCCTTTTCCAGCGCCACCGGCGTAATCAGCT
>Ga0326727_10011673_pt1 | contig 20335 bp, 15 predicted proteins | sample MB2enrmetagenome_FD_207643 | JGI IMG/M metagenome (GOLD analysis project Ga0326727, IMG submission 207643) | Lab enriched peat soil microbial communities from McLean, Ithaca, NY, United States - MB29MY | ecosystem: Environmental > Terrestrial > Soil > Wetlands > Peat | place: USA: New York...
TCGGAATCGTCAAGAAGAACGCCATCATGATGATCGACTTCGCTCTGGAAGCAGAACGCAACGAGGGGAAGCGCCCCTATGACGCGATTACGGAAGCCTGCCTGCTGCGCTTCCGGCCCATCCTGATGACAACGATGGCGGCTTTATTGGGCGCGCTGCCCCTGGCGCTGGGCACGGGCACGGGGTATGAGCTGCGCCGGCCCCTGGGCATCACCATCGTGGGAGGGCTGATCTTGAGTCAGATGCTCACGCTCTATACCACGCCGGTCGTCTATCTGACGTTTGACCGGCTGCGCCTGCGGATGCAGGGAAAACAGCAACCCATCTTTGGCCGTGCGGCGGGCAAGCCATAGGGCTGTCCAAATTAGCCCTTGCGGGTCCAATTGGACGGATTAAGTCACTTGTTTTCAATTTGATTCCGGTCAGGACGGCAAACAGGTTTCAGATGCAGAAGCTTGATGGTCAAATTGACCGAAAAAGTTACGGGGGACCAAAGAATGATCCCAGAGGCTGGAAAAGTGACATTTTGACGCTGCGCTGCGGACTCGGGCATGACCGGGCATTGTCGGGGATTCTCGGAATAACCACAATGCCGGGGCATGGAAAACCCAATTTGGAAAATCCTGAGCAAACCGCCTCCCAACGTCGAGGTCAGTGGGTGCATATGTTAATGATTGCATTTCATCGCAGAGCCGCAATCGGTTTCGCCTTGATTGTTTGCTTTCTGACCGGGTGCACGGTCGGCCCCAAGTACCACACCCCGACCGCGGATACTCCCGCGGCATACAAGGAACTCACTCCCGCCCAATACAAAGACACGGACGGTTGGAAAGTGGCACAGCCGAAAGACGATGCGCTTCGCGGCAAATGGTGGGAGATTTTTGGCGATCCTCAGTTGAATGCTCTGGAAGAGAAGGTTAATGTTTCCAATCAAAACATCGCCGCCGCGGCGGCAAACTTTCTTGCCGCGCGCGCCCTGGTGAAGGAAGCTCGATCACAGTATTTCCCGAAAGTCACGACCAACCCCGCCATTACCGTGCAACGGCCGTCGGCCACCATGTCCAGCGGTAAAGGGGGAGGTTCCACAACTTCCGCGACGAGTACATTTGCGGATTATACCTTCCCGTTTGATGCGACCTGGCAGCCTGACTTGTTCGGCCGCATCCGCAACACGGTCAAATCTGCTGCTTACGGAGCGCAGGCCAGCGCCGCGGATCTCGAGAATACCCGCCTCATTATCCAGGCCGATCTTGCCGCGGATTACTTCCAACTTCGCGGCGAGGATGCCTTAAAGCAGTTGTTGGATTCAACGGTGGCCACTTATCGACAGTCGCTCGATCTAACCAAGGCCCTGTACGAGACCGGCATTGACTCGGACGAGGCCGTGGCACAAGCGGAGACTCAACTCGAAGCCACGGAAGCACAGGATGCCGCTCTGGGCATCCAACGGGCGCAGCTTGAACATGCCATTGCCATGCTGACCGGCCAACCGGCCTCGACGTTTTCAATTCCCATCGAGCCGCTCGCCTCAAGCCCTCCGGCGATTCCCATGGGCGTTCCGTCCCAGCTTCTTGAGCGGCGTCCCGACATCGCTGAGGCAGAGCGCCTGGTTGCTCAGGCCAACGCCCAAATTGGAATTGCGAGGGCAGCCTACTTTCCCGCGGTTACGTTGAGCGCCGCGGCAGGACTCGAAAGCACTTCTATCGCGAGTTGGTTCACATGGCCGAGCCGCTTTTTCTCGATGGGCCCCGCAGCGGCTGAAACCATCTTTGACGCGGGGTTGCGCCGGGCCACGGTGGAGCAATTCCGCGCCCAGTATGACGAGACCGTGGCCAACTATCGGCAGACGGTGCTCACGGCATTTCAACAAGTTGAAGACAACCTCGCGTCGTTGCGGATACTCTCGGTGGAGATTCAACATCAGGACATGGCGGTCAAATCGGCGGAAAGAAGCCTTGCCATTGCCCAGGATCGCTACGAATTGGGAATCGATCCTTACCTGAATGTGCTCACAGCGCAAACCGCATTGCTCTCCAATCAAGAAACGGCGGTCAATCTTCGAATTCAGCAAATGACGGCCAGCGGAGGGTTGATTGAGGCACTCGGTGGAGGTTGGAACGCCTCGCAACTCCCCTCGCCTGCGCAACTGATCAGCAGAGTTCCATAAAGCCTAAGACTGACTTCTTAGGGCTTCGTAGTCATAGACGGTTGCACCGATTGACATTCAACCATAAAAGTACAAGAAGAACAGGCCACTGTCCTACGAGTGGCCTTGGCATGTCTCTGTAGGTAGAAGAAGTATTAGGAAGTTTGGTTGCGGGGGCTGGATTTGAACCAGCGACCTTTGGGTTATGAGCCCAACGAGCTACCAGACTGCTCCACCCCGCATTGTCAGTATACCCAATCGGCGCGACGCTGCCAACCACTATTTCATCCACCGCTTTTTCATGGGCATTTCATCCCATTTTTCTGAAATACTTATCCCCATGCTTGCGGCATCAAACTTTCGCGTCTCGGTGCGCGGCGGGACTTCACAACCGGGCGTCACCAGCGTTGCATACCGTCCTCGCACCAGCCCTTCAGTTGTAATAGAATCAACCTCCATGGCAATTCCACTCAACGCGAAACGAATCCCACTAGCCCCGAGGTCTTCATCCCATGAAACGCAGAGATTTCATTAAACTGGCCGGCGCGGCAAGCGTCGGCGCCGTCTGTGAGCAGCCTGATTCCGCCTTTCCGCGCACGGCCGCGTCGCCGCGCCGCCAGGCGATTGTGATTCTTGGTGAATCCGTCCGCTACGACATGCTGAATTGCAACGCGAAAACCGGCCTGCACACTCCCAACCTCGACCGCATCGCGGCGCAGGGTGTCAGTTTTGAGCGCGCCTACAACTGCCAGCCCGTCTGTTCGCCGGCGCGCTCCGCCATCTGGACGGGGCTTACTCCCCACACCAATGGCGTCTGGGGAAACAGCATGCCGCTCGGCGACACCACCCACACCATTGGCCAGCGCCTGACGGACAAGGGCATTCACTGCGCCTACATGGGCAAGTGGCATCTCACCGGCACCGATTATTTTGATACGGGGCGTCCCCCCGCCGGATGGGACAAGGACTACTGGTATGACATGCGCACCTACCTCTACGAACTTTCTCCGGCGGACCGCGTGCGCTCCCGCAAAGGTTCCACGGGGCTCGATCCCTCCTGGACGGCGGATTATTGTTACGGTCACCGCTGCACCAACCGCGCCCTGGATTTTCTGGAGAAGCACCATAACGAAGATTTTCTACTCGTCATTGCTTACGATGAGCCGCACGGCCCCTCGCTCTGCCCCATCGAATACTCCCAGATGTACAAGGACTTCACTTTCCCCGCGAATCCGAACATCAACGACGACCTGCACAACAAGCCGGAAGAGCAGCGCGTGTGGGCAGCGCCCCGATTGAACCGCGTGCAGCCGCCCATCCACAGCGCCCAGTTTTTCGGATCGCACACTTTCGTCGATAACGAAATCGGCCGCGTGCTGGACGCCGCGGAACGCCGCGCGCCCGGCGCCCTGGTGCTCTTCACCAGCGACCACGGCGTTTTTCTGGAATCGCACCGGTTGACGGACAAGGGCCCTGCCATGTATGACGAGATCACGCGCGTCCCGTTTGTCGCCATGTGGCCCGGTCACACGCCCGCCAACGTCCGCTCCTCCCACCTCGTCTCGCACCTGGATATCAGCGGCACGCTGATGGAGTACTTCGGCTACGAAATTCCCAAAACGCTGGAAGGCGGCAGCATACTTCCGCTGCTCAAGGACCCCACCACCCCCGTGCGCAAGGAAGTCTGCATCGAATGGGGCCGATATGAAGTGGACCACGACGGCTTCGGCGGCTACCAGCCCATCCGCTGCATCTGCGACGGCCGCTACAAGCTGGCCATCAATCTCCTGACCACCGACGAGCTCTATGATTTGCAAACCGACCCGTCCGAATTGGTGAACCTGATTGACTCGGACGCGCACGCGGCCATTCGCAATGACCTGCACGATCGCCTGCTGAACTGGATGAACGTTTCCCGCGATCCCTTCCGCGGCTATTATTGGGGACGCCGCGCGTGGAGACCCGATTTCCCCGTCACCTGGGCCAACGCCGGATTCACCCGCCAGCGTGAAGACGATGGCTACCTTCCCCGCGAACTGGATTATGACAACGGCCTCACCATGAAGGCCGCCACGCGCCCGAAGTAATCCGGACGGCGCGGAAACCGCACCCGAACGAAGCCGCTACGCCTCGAACCCAACGTGTCCCAGCCGCTACAACGTGTGCTGCGGGACACGTCCCTCCTCACCTGACTCGCCTGTAAGAAGCCTGAAATCAACCACATAACCTCCGGCCAATGGCGTGCAATTTGGTGGGGTGTCAGACGCGAGGCCAGTCAAACCGGAGGGGATGAACATGAACGGCATCACGATGCGGCAGACGATGGTGGCAACGCGAGGTCGGAGCCGGATGGGCCTCTTCCTGGGAACCGTAGCGCTCTTCTGGTCGGCGCAGCTTTTGGCAAAAGACCAAACCCTGGCCGCCGGCAAGCGCGAGGAATGCGAGGGAGCGCCCCGGCACGTGCTGGTGATCAGCATCCCGGACCGGAAGCTGGCGGTGACGGAAGATGGCCGCGTGGTGAAGGTCTACTCGGTGGCCGTAGGCGCTGCGGTAAGCCCCAGCCCAACGGGATCGATGAAGATCGTCAATAAGGTGATCGCTCCCACCTATTACCACAAGGGCCAGGTGGTCCCGCCGGGAAAATCCAATCCCCTCGGAAATCGCTGGATGGGCTTGGACAAGAATGGGTACGGCATCCACGGAACCAACGTTCCCAGCTCCATTGGCAAGGCTGCTTCGCACGGATGTTTCCGCATGGGCAAGCACGATGTGGAGGAGTTGTTCGAAATGGCGCGCGTCGGCGATGAGGTGGAAGTTCACGCCGAGCGCGACGCCAAGGTGGCCGGGATATTTGGCAGCCCGGCGGTTGTGACCCCGTCCTCGGTGCAGCCGGCCGCTCCAGCATCGATGCAGATGGCAATCGTGCGCGCCCCTGAACATTCACCCGTGGTGATGGCCGCGATGGCAATGGAAGCGGCAGGAGGCGAGTAAGCAGAAGGCAGAAAGCAGAGGGCAGCAAGCAGAAAGCGGAAAGCAGAAGGCAGTGGGCAGATCGGGGCGGGGAAGCATGTCCCGGATCCCTTGTCCCTTGCCCCTTATCCCTTGTCCCAATTTCAAGCAATTCAAAAGGAGGAGAACATGTTGTTACTAAAATATCTCATGATGATCGCGGGAATTGGCGGATACATTGTGGCCGCGGCGATCGTAGCTTATGACGTTTACAAGGCGGAAAATCACCGGCGCCTGCTAGCTCGGGGCGTCGAAGTCAAAACCCCAGCTCCCCAACCCGTTCGCTGGAACGCGGCAAAGAAGCTGATGATGATCGCGTGGCTACCCTTGCTGATCGGGCTGAGCATTGTGGTGGTGCCCAGCGGCATGGCAGGCGTGCGCGTCAGCCAGATTTCCGGCACGAGGCCGGGAACGTTGTATCCCGGCGTGCACCTCATCAAGCCACTCTTGGAACGCGTGGTGATCTTTGACGTGCGTGACCACGTCTTCTCGACCGAGGCGGAGGAAAACCCCAAGAAGGCTGAGGTCCTGAGGGTCACGTCGCAAGAGGGGCTCACCATCGGGCTGGCCGTCAACGTGCGTTACCGGCTTGATGCGCGCCGCCTCGACTACATCCAGAACAACCTGCCGCAACCGGTGGAAGAGGAAATCGTTCCACCGGTGGTGGCCAGCGCCTTCCGCGAGGTGGTGCCGAATTACACCGTGCGCGACGTTTTTGCGGCGCGCCGCGAGGAGATCCAAAAGCGCACCGCTGACGAAATCTCCAAGCGCCTGGGCGCCGACGGAATCCTGCTGAAGGAAGTGATGGTGCGCGACATCAAGCTGCCCGACGAATACGCCAAGGGGCTGGAAGGGTTGCTGCTGAAAGAGCAGGAAAACGACCGGTTGGTGTTCGACACCCAGATTCAGGAGAAGCAGGTGCGCATCGCCGAACTCCAGGCGGAAGCCGAGAAGGTGCAGGCGGTGAAACATGCCGAGGGCGAGGCGCAGGTGCGCGTGCTCCAAGCCAAGGGCGAGTCCGACGCCATGCAATACACGCTGCCCCTCAAGGAAAAGCAGATTCAGCAAACCCGCATGGAAGCTGAGGCGCGCAAGGAATCAACGGTGAAAAGCGCCGAGGCCGCGGCGGAAGCCAAGGTGATCGATAGCAAGGCGGAACACGAGCGCCGTAACATGATGGCGGATGCCGAGGCCAACCGCATTCGCGTGACCGCGATTGCCGACGCCGACCGCCTGAAAAGCGAAGCGAGTGTGCTTAAAACGAATCCGCTGCTGATTAATAAAATCATCGCCGAGAAGCTCTCCGACAAAGTTCAGATCATGATGGTGCCCTCCGACGGAAAGTTTTTCCTGACGAATGAGCTGCTGCACGGCGCGCCGGCCCAGCCCCCGGAGGCCGATCCCCCACCGCAAAGGGCCGAGGCGCGTCAGCCGGAAGATCACTAGGGGGAGGGAAGGAGACAGGAGTCAGAAGTCAGGAGTCAGTAGGCGGAAGGCAGTAGGCAGAAAGCAGTAGGCAGCGGGCGGGACGCTCGCGCAGATGCAGCGCGGGCGTCCCGCCCGCGCTACGTCTAAGGGATCACCTTCCATGACCGGATTGCGCAGAGCGCAGCTCTGCGGCTGTGGCTTCGCCGGGGATTCGAGGTTATCGATTAGCAGAGCTGCGCGATCCGAAAGGGGGGATGGTCCGAAGGAGGGCAATCCGAGGGGGCGCAATCCGGCGTCTATGTTATATTGCTGGCCTTCAAGCCCAGGCTGTCCAAATTGCGCTCCATAGGACGGGCGGCCACGCGCTACACTTGCTTCGAAAGGAACCTACATCATGAAATCGACCAATCGTCGACAACTTCTCAAAGATTTAGGCTTTGCAGCACTTGGCGGATATCTCGCCACTTCCCGTGGTTACGCCGCCAACGAGACCATCACGGTGGGGTGCATCGGAACCGGCGGCCGTTGTCAGGGCTTGATGAAAGCTCTGGCCAGGATTCCGGGTGTGCGCATGGCCGCCGTCTGTGACGTTTGGGACAAGCATCTGGACGAGGGCAAGCAACTCGCCGATCCGCAGGCTTTCGCCACCAAGGAGTATCGGGAGATTCTGGACCGGAAGGATATCGACGCCGTGGTGATCGGCTCGCCCAACCATCAGCACGTGCCCATGATGATCGCCGCCTGTTCGGCCGGCAAGGATATCTATATTGAAAAGCCTTTGACCCATCGGTTGCAGGAGGGGCCGGCGGCGCTGGAAGCGCAGAATCGGTACAAGCGCATAATCCAGGTGGGCATGCAACAGCGCAGCATGCCGCAATTCCAGAAAGGATACGAGCTGGTCAAATCCGGTCAACTCGGCCCCATCCGCAAAGTCCATCTTACGTGGAATCGAAATGCCGCCCGCGGCGCCGTGCATTATAACATTGATCCCTCCACGGTGGATTGGAAGGCTTGGCTGGGCAGCGCCCGGCCGCAACCCTTTGACCCTTATCGTTTCCGGGAATGGCGCTGGTATTGGGATTTCGGCGGTGGAGTGCTGGCGGATCTCATGGTTCACTACATCGACATCGCCCACTGGTATCTGGATGTCGACCACCCCGAACAAGCCGCGAGCATCGGCAATAAATTCAACTACCCGCAATGGGAGACTCCGGACACCGCCCAGACCCTCCTGCAATATCCGGGCGCTCAGGTGTACTTCGAGTCGACTTTCCTGAATGCGCGCAACGGCGCCATGCTGGAATTCATGGGCACGGAAGCCACCCTTTATCTGGATCGCGGCCGCCTGGAAGTTCTCCCCGAACGCCATCGCGACCCCCAGAATCGCAACGCCCTTCTCCCCTCCGAGCCGGAGATGCAGTGGGTGCTGGGCACCGGTCCCAAAGGCGCCGACTTTTATGATGAGCCGGACGGCGAAGTGCTCCATCTCAGCAATTGGTTGGAATGCATTCGCAGCCGCAAAACCCCTTCCGCGCCCGTGGAGGCAGGCATCAGCGCTGCGTCGGCCGCCCATTTGGGAAACATAGCACTGCGTACGGACACCGTCGCGCATTGGAAAACTGTGGCCCCGAAGGAAGGGTAGAGGCAGCGGGCGCGAGCAGATGTAGTGCGGGCAGCTTGCCCCGATCAGTCGGGGTCCCGCCCGCCGTGGCGGGAGCGTGATGCTCCCGCCACACATCCCCACTCCGTCCTGCGATTAAAAGCTGAACATAACCTGGAAATCGATCCGGCGGTTACCACCACCCGGGGGGCCGAAGCCGCCGGCCAGAGAATTCGACTTGCCGAACAGCGGGGAACTGAGTTGGCCGATGGGCGCTCCCAAATTCACAATGTTTAAGGCATTCATTGCCCCGATCCCCAGGGTCAGGTTGTAGCGATAACTCACGTTCATTCCCGGGGGCCCGCCGCGTCCGCCGCTGCTGCTTAACCCTCCGGGGCCAAGACCTCCGCCCGGGCCGCCGCCTCCTCCCGGGGGTCCACCCCGTCCACCGCCCGGGGGCGGCCCGCCCATTGGACCTCCCAGAGTTCTGGTTTCAGTTTTCTTCCCCAGACCGATCGTCTTGCTCAGACGGAGGTTCAGGGAAAACTGTGCCGGTCCTGTCCCGAGGTTGATCGGAATGATGGTCTCGCCGGAGGTGGGATTGGCATCAAACGTTCCCCACTGGCTCTTGATGATGTTGGTTCCCGTGGCTCCGGCGGGAGCGTAGGCGGGACGATCATTGAAAATGGAATCGCCGTTGTTGTCCTGGCCGGTGGTGATGTTGAACGGCGACCCCGAGTTGGCCATCATGAACGGGCTCAGCCGAAATCCTTTGGGCAGCGAAAAAGATCCTCCCAGGAACAAGCGATGCCGGGTGTCAAACGCGGCGCGGCCGTAATCCAACGCGACATCGTAGGAATCGGAAGGGAAGGAGCTGACCCCCGAGGTGTTGCTGCGCGAAAAATTCAGGGAGTAAAACCCGAACAGGGAAACCTTGGTGCCCAGGCGGAGGTTGAGGTTGGAGATGAGCTGATTCTGATTGAAGAGGCCATCCGACTCGTATTGGTAAATATTCCCGTCACTCGGGTAAGGCCGTGTGCCGTCGGACGGCGTACAGGTGGTACTGCCTGTGGCGCATAAAACGTAGGTGCCGGGAAGTGGCGCGTTGATGTTCCGGGTCATGAACTGGTGAACGCCGTGCGAGTTGAGATAGGTGACGGAGACGGTGGCGTTCTTGGTGACTTGCCGTTCCACGCCCGCCGCGGCTTGGATGGTGTAGGGCGCCCGCAAATGGGGATCGATCTGATAGGCCGTGTTCGCCGTGGTGCTGGCGGACATCGCCTCGAGTTGGCTCGCCACCGGGATGGTGGGAAAGAAGTCAGGATTGGTAACGATGTACTGCGTTTGATTCACGCCGTTCAAACGGTCTGCTTGCAGGACCTGGCTTTCCTGGAACCGGTCGTAGAAAATTCCAAATCCGGTGCGGATGACGGTCTTGGCGTTACCACCATGGCCGGGCGCCCAGGCAAATCCCACGCGGGGCGCGAAATCGGCGTGATCGTGAATGGAATTTTGTGTCTCATAACGGACCCCGAGGTTCAGCGACATATTGGAGCGAACGCGCCATTGGTCTTCCGCGTAGAGCCCCAGGTCGATCCAATTAACCGCCAATGCGGGATTTCCGGCCGTAAGCGTGAATTGGCTCGCGCCGGCAGCTTGGCAGGCGCTTTGCCCGGCTTGCTGGCATGCCAGAAGGGTGGTTTCGGCGGTTTGATAAGCACCCAGCGATGGGAAGGTAAAGGTCCCGTTGAAATTCCCCATGGAGCTATTCCACTCGTTCACGTCGCGCAGTCTGCCGCCGAAGGTGAAGTAATGTTTACCACTCGTAATGGAGGTGAGATTCTGGATTTCCACGTGGTTCTCCGTGTCCAGGGCCTTGCCCTGGGAGTTCCCCCCTCCCGTGAACGCTCCCTGAACCATCAAGGTAGCGTCCTGGCTGAGGGGAATTTGATTACTTGAGTCATGCGCGAATTCCAGCCGCACATCGTTGACGGCGCGCGCGCTCAACACCTGCGAGTCGCTGATCTCGATGTTGTGTTCGGTTTGTTGGGTGTTGTAGCCCTGCGTCGCCAGGGAGAATTGGCCGATGCCGTTATTCTTGCTGTTAGAGTCAAAGTACTGATAGCGCGCGGTGAGGGTGTTGTTCGAGGTCAGCGCGTAATCCAACCGGGAGCTCAAATTCATATTGGTGTTGGGACTGGGCACCGCCTGGCTGAAGGATGTCTGCTGGAGATTCGAATCCAGAACGACCGCGCTCACAATCGAGTTTCCCGCCATATCGCGGCGCCCACCATCGATGAAGAAAGAGGCCTTCTTGCTGAGCGGCCCCCCCAGGCTTGCGTCCATGAACTCTCGATGGTAGCCCGGCTCGGTGCTTACGAAGGGGTTCCGCGAGTTTAGCGCAGAGTCATTAAACATGCCCATTCCCTGACCGTGCCACTTGTCCGTGCCCGGCTTGGTGAAAATCTCGATGCGCCCGTAACCGAGCCGGTCATATTGCGCGGAGAAGGGATTTTGATTCACGCGGATTTCGCGGATGGAGGATTTGGTGGGAAGCTGGCCGCCCGTGAATCCGTCAATGTAGATTTCCCCGCCATTCGGCCCGGCGGCAGGCCCCGCCAGGGCTTGGAGTTGCGACGCCAACTCGTCGGGGTCATCGGAAAGCGCGTCCAGGTCCTTATCCTTCAGCACCAGGGCACTGGCGTTGTTTTCCGATTGCACGCTCACATTCACGCCACTTTCTTTCACCGTCACCTGCTGCTTCTCCAGCGCCACAACCATTTGCGCATTGACGGTCTGAGTCTTGCCCGCGGCGACCGTCACGCCCGCCTTTTCGAAGTTGGCAAAGCCTTTGAGCTGAATGCGAATCGTGTAGACCCCGTGGGCGAGCTGGCGGAAAGCGTAGCGGCCCTCTTCGTTGGTTTGGGTCTGGTGCGCGGCGCCGGCAGCGTCCACGGCCACGACGGTTATAGCCGGAATCGCCGCGCCGGATGAGTCCGTAACCTGGCCCTGCACATCTCCTGATTTCGACTGCGCAAGCCCCGCCATGGCAATCAGAAATATCGCCATTGCGGCAAAGAGCATACGTTGAAACCATTTCCATGAATCTGACATTTCAAGATCTCCTCTGTACAAGTCCATTTGAATCCCCCCACGTAAAGGGAATGTGTGCGTCAAGAGGAGAATTGTTAAGCTATGGTAAAAGTCGGCGGGGGTGCTCACATCCCCTGACACGCATTTCCCTTTGCCTCCTCCAGTTTTCTAGGACGGGTGGGAAGCGTATTACCACATCACCGGCTACCAGGGAGGCCGTTCCGCCGCTGTGAAATGAAAGTGAAATGAAAGTCTGCCGCCGGCTTGACTCACTTGTGTTACACTAGGCCCGCTCGAAGGAGCCCAGCCGGCTCATGAAGAATTGTCCCACCTGCAAAGCGGTTTTTCCCGACCATTTCGCACTCTGTCCGCACGATGCCGTGCCCCTCGTCGCCGTCGACGGCTGGGGTGAGGGTGCGGTGGTGCGGGGCAAGTACCGAATTCTCAGCAAGATCGGCCAGGGAGGAATGGGCGCGGTATACAAAGCGATGCACGTGAAGTTCGATGAGGTGCGTGCCCTCAAGGTCATGGGGCGCGACATGGCTGCCAAGCCGGAGTTCGTCAAGCGCTTCGAGCGCGAAGCCATCCTCATGAACAAGCTGAAACATCCGAACGTCGTGCGCGTGGAGGACATGGACGAAGGGGAAGATGGCTGCCCGTTCATCGTCATGGAATTCGTGGAGGGGCGGAGCCTGCGGAAAGTCATCGAAAAGGAGAGCCCGCTGGCGCCGTTGCGGGCCTGCTCCCTTGCCAAGCAGGCCGCCGCCGGGCTGGAGGCGGCCCACCGGCTGGGGATGGTCCATCGTGATATCAAGCCCGACAACATCGTCCTGGTGCGCCCGGACGAAGGGGGCGGGGCGACACCTCAGGCCGGTGAGGAAGTGGCCAAAGTGTTGGACTTCGGCATCGCCAAGCTCAAGGAAGCCCACAGGGGTGACGGCTTGCAGACGGCCGTGGGGATCATCCTGGGCACGCCGCAGTATCTATCCCCCGAGCAGGTCATGGGTATGCGCAGCGAGGAATTGGATGGCCGGTCGGACCTCTATTCGCTGGGCCTCATCATGTATCAAATGCTGACCGGCAAGTTTCCCTATCAAGCAGGCTCCACCGTGGATTGGTTGCGGGCCCATGCCGCAAGTCCTCCCATCCCGATCTCGACGGTGCGCCCGGATTTGGACATTCCCGAGCCGCTTGCCAAGTTGGTCATGCGATGTTTGGAAAAAGATCGCGAGCGGCGGCCCGCCAATGCCGGGGAGCTTATTCGGGAGATCGAGCGCGCGGAGCGGGAGATCCAACGGCCCGCCCAGTCGGATTTAAATGCCACGTTACTTGCCTCCCCCCCCAAGAGTGAGTCGACCCCCGAGCTCTGGTCGGAAGGCTTGGTCATCGCCGGGAATTACCGCATTCTTGCCAAGCTGCCCCTGACCGTTTCCACCGGGGTTGCTGGGGCGGCGGAAGATCCTCGCCTTTCCTTCAAGGTTCTCCAGCTCAAACATGAACGATTTCGTACCCTCGTGGTCTTCAAAGGGGGTTGTCCGGACGAAATCTGTGAGGCTTTCAAAAAGGATGCCCTGAGCCGGATGAAACTCTGTCATCCCAACGTCGTGTGCGTGGAAGATGTCGATGCGGACGACGAGGGACGCCCCTTTATCGTCATGGAGTACGTAGAGGGCCAAAGCCTCGCGAGCATCATCCACCAGGAGGCCCCCCTGGCGCCGGTTCGTGTCTGTCACCTCGCCAAGCAGGTTGCCGCCGGGCTGGAGGCAGCCCACGCCCTGGACATTGTGCACGGTTACATTAAGCCGGAAAGCATCTTCGTCACCCTGGGCCCCGATGGTGAAAAGCCCAAGCTGATGGGCTTTGGCACGCTCGAGCTTCAAGAGGCTCAATTTCAGTCAGGTTTTGATCCGCGGTTGTTAAGCACCTGCAATGTGTCGCATTGGTCGCCCGAGCAAGCCAGGAAGCCGCGAAGGCATCCGGATGGCCGCTCGGATCTCTATTCGCTGGGTCTCCTCATGTATCAGATGCTGACCGGCGAGATGCCCTACCAAGCGAACGATGTCGTGGGATGGCTTTCGGCGCATGTCCACGAACCGCCTCGACCCCTACTCTCGGTGCGGCCGGATTTAGTCATTCCCGAATCCCTGGCCAATACGGTGATGCGGTGCCTGGAGAAAGATCCCGAACGGCGGCCCGCCCACGCCCGGGAGTTGATACACGCAATCGAGCGCGCGGAAGAAGAAATTCAACCTCCCCCCCAACAGGACAAGCCGGCCGGGGCGGTTACTCGCCCTATGGGCTCCGTGTTGCACCTTGAGGATCTTGTGCCCGGCCTGAGTGACAGCCCGGACCGGGAAGAATCCGGCCCCTGGCCTGAAGACACGCCGGCAATTCCCACCTACAACCTGGGAAAGGTATGTCCCCAATGCCACACCAGCTATCCCGACGACTTCGCCATTTGTACTGAAGACGGGACGCCGCTGGTATTGCCCCGGCAACGACTTGCAGGATAGCCTGCCTGCCCTCCGTCCCCGTCCCTATGAAGTGAAGAACAAAGATCTGGCGGTCACCGCGGTCTTCGAGAAGGAAGGCAAAGTGTGGGCGCAAGGGTACAACCTGCCGACCGGCAAAAAGACCGGGTACCGTGATTTTGAAATCTTCAACTCCCCCATCCAGGACCTGAAGTAACATGCATTGTCTTCATAACTTCGACGACGGGAAATATTAAACGGGGGAATCATGAAAAGACTTGTATGGGCAATTTTATTGACCGCTGTCGCCCTCCTGGCGCCGGCACATTACGCTGAAACTGCCAACACGCATATGCAGCGGTTCGGGATGGTCATCGGGGTCAAACCCGATCAGATCACTGCCTATAAGGCCCTGCACGCGGCGTCGAACCCGGGAGTTCGCGATATACTCCAGAAATACAACATCCATAATTTCTCGATTTACCTGCAAAAGTTCCCTGACGGAAAGTACTACGAGTTTGCCTATTACGAATACACGGGTACGGACTTCAAGGGGGATATGGCCAAGGCGGATGCCGATCCGCGCAACCAGAAGTGGCTCTCCGTCACCGATAAGATGCAAATTCCGCTGGCCGGGGAGCGTAGTTGGACGAAGATGGAAGAGGTCTTCCACAATCCGTAGGCCGTCAGGCGGTTTTAGGAGGGAACGTGGTGCCCCGCCCCTCCCGTCCCTCCGCATTTGAAGGCGTACCGTAGAGTAATTTTTCTCGGAGAAAAATAACTCTTCGCTACGCCGCTCCGTCCCCGCCCCCAATGGATATGCTACAATTCATCGTCTCTTATGAATGCGATGAAGACGAGGTTTCGAGCCTGCTCGGAAATCGTAGCGCTCATCGTCGCGCTGCAGCCATCACTTTACTCGCAGGAGAAACCGCAACTTTCTGCAGAGATTGTTGTCCAGACTGTTCCCGCCGCACAACAAACGCTGGGTATAACCAAGCTTTATAATGTTCTCCTCGTAAACAAGAGCGGCACCCCACTTTTCGTAAACCAGTGTGAATATACCGACGACACCTTGCAGAAGCAGGTCGTTACACCCCTTGCGGTGCAGCGCTGGAATCGGGAAACAAAGCGCTGGGACACCATTGTCGCGCATTCGCCCCACTACTGTACAAGTGGCCGGTTTGAGCAGGCACGCCCGATACGGACCCCTGTGGCACCGGGACAGAAATTGACCGCGAATGGCGACTTTGTGGGAGCCAGAGATGCCTTTTCGTTCGGCGATCATGCGCGCTTTGTTGTCTTTTTGCGTGCTCCCGGTGACGAGAGTGACGTCGCCATATCCCCAGAGTTTGAGATCGACGAGCACCGCAACAAGCCAAAGAAGCCCAGCCAATAAAACCAATCCCCTTGCCCACACGTGCCGTGAGATCGAAAAGGGGGCACCACGTTTCCTAGTTTTCCCGCGACATAAAGTGAAGGTCATGGCCAGGGTTACGCCTCAGGGGCGGAAAGTAAGGCGCTGGTGCGTTTTGTCGGCGACCCGTCGGCGCGGGTGGCCTCGCGATCCCTACCCGAGGTAATCGAGAATCGTAGCAAGCTCCCAAAAGGGAAGGTGGACTCAGGGTGGCAGGGCGGTTAGAACTTCTTGGGCCACTTGCGGGCGGCATGGAAGACGCGGAGGATTTCGACGGCGTTGCCACGCACGCGGTAGGGGACCAGGTACGGGGTATCCGGGACGACCAGCTCGCGGGTGCCTTCGACGCGCCCGGGGCGGCCCAGGCCGGGATGCTCGGCGAGCAACTGCACGGCACGGGCAATGGTGTCGAGGATTCGCTGCGCGGCCTCGGGACGGTCGCGAGCGATGTAGTCGGCCTCGACTTCCAAGCTGGCGCTGGCGCGTTTCAGCCAGCGGATCTCCAGCGGCCGGGGCGGGCGATCAGCGGGCACGGGAGGCTCGTTTCCGGCGGCGATACTTCGCGAGCACCCGGTTGACCTCTGCCGGGGAGGCAAACTCTCCCCGGTCGGCTTCCTCCAGGGCCTTGCGGGTTTCCTCGCTCTGCCATTCGTTCGCCTGCACGTACTCGCGGATCGCTTCGCTCGCCACAAACGAGCGGCTGCGGCGCTGCGCCTTCGCCAAACGGTCCAGCCGCTGCCGCAGGTCGGGCCCCAAGCGTACCGTCACTACCGGGGTTGTCGCCATGATGCACTCCTAACACAAGTGAACACACGGCATTCTAACATCTTCAAAAGGTGTTCGAAAACTAATTTGCGCACCTGCCATCTTCGGAGGGACGCGGGGGGACGGAGGTGCGGGACGCGGACACCACGTTCCCTGAGTTTAACCTGTCCAACCGCGTGCCATTTGCAACGGGGGAACGGGACAGGCACCCCGTTGCCGAGGTTTGCCGCGACATCAAGTGAAGCTCATGGCCAGGGTTGCGCCTCAGGGGCGGAAAGTAAGGCGCTGGTGCGTTTTGTCAGCGACCCGTTGGCGCGGGTGGCCTCGCGATCCAGAGAGAGAGTCCGGGGTCCGGAGTCCGGGGTCGGAGGGCGGCAAGGCGGGCAACCCTGCACCTTCACGACCAACCGCGCGGCCCACACGTCTGACACCGTCACCGTCTCCCCCCTTGGGTGTGTCAGTAATCACCAGACGCGGCGAACACCGTAGGCTTCAAAGATCCGCTCGTTGGTGGCGATGGGGAGGTTTTCGGCCTGGGCCTGGGCAATCAGCATGCGGTCGAAGGGGTCTTTGTGAGGTCCGGGGAGGAGGCCGGCGCGAATGCCGTGGTTGACGGTAATATCCAGGGTGGTAAACCCTTCCCGGCTTATGAAACCTTGGAAGTCCGCGGCCAATTCCTCGGCTCCCGGCAAGCGTCCAAGTCTTACTTTCGTGGCGATTTCCCACGCCGAGGCCGCGCTCACCAGAACCACATTCGAGGTGGCCGCCATGGCCTTGCGCGCGGCGGGCGAGAGGGCAGGATCATCACTAAGCCACCAGAGTAAGGCATGGGTGTCGAGAAGGAGGCGCACGGCTTTTACTCCCAGGCAGCGAGTTCCGCGGGGGGAAGCGGCGCAAAGAATTCCGGACCGACGCGAAGCTTTCCGCGCAGCACGCCGGGCTGCCGTCGGCCTTGCACCACGCCGATGGGAACCAGACGAACCACCGGGGTCTTGCCGCGGGAAATAACCACCTCCTCGCCGCGCCGAGCTCGCGCGATCAACTTCGAGAGGTTGGTCTTAGCTTCATGTACCTTCACTGAGCACATGGCAACTCCTATTAGCTAAGTAATCTTAGCTATTTTCTGAGCGATTGGCAAGCTTCGAGGAGAGGGCGTCAAGCGGGTAGCCACGGTCACCGCCGTTTGTGACCGTGGGTTCTTCCTTGGTTTCGGACGACGGTTGAATTGCCGCCGTGACAGCATAGCTGTGATTGACGTAATGGGCACAAGAAAAGCCCACGGTCAAAAAGCCTCGACAGTGCCTACCCGCTAGGGCGCGCGGGACTGGCACGCCTGTCCGGGTTTTTCCCGGCAAAAACCACGCGAAGGTTCTAAGGGTGGAACAACGCGGCAAGATCGCGGCGGCCGTGCACCACGCGCATGATGCACACCCCCGGTTTCGCGATGCGATAAAAGATGAGGCCGGGGGGAAAGCTACTGCAGGACGGCCGCAACTCGTCGCGGCGGCGGCCCGATCGAGGGTTTTCTCCCAGTGTTTGGAAGACCCGTAGCCACGGTCAGTGATTTTCTGACCGTGGTCTTTTCTTCCGGCCGCCTCACCCGCCCTTTCCGCACCGGTCCCGCACCGTGGGGAAGGACCACGGTCAGAAAATCACTGACCGTGGCTACGGGTCTTCCGCGATGCGCTGCCAGATTTCGAGCAGGTCACGCCGGGCGTGCCGGGTGAGGTGATAGGTGGCCATTATGCCTGCTGGCGCCGGCGGTGCTGTCAACGCGGAAAAACCGCCGGCGGATTCCGGGATATGCCTGTTGAATCCCCCCACGCAGAGGGAATGAGTGCGTAAAGGGGAGAATTGTTAAGCTATGGTAAAAGTTGGCCGGGGTGCTCACCTCCCGGTGCTAAAATGCCCGCAGGTTGACTATGCCGGCTCGCAGCGACAATTCCGCGGACTCGCTTGTTCCCATTCTTATCGTGGATGATGACGTGAAGCTTTGCCGCCTGATTCGCGAGTATCTGGAGCCGCTCGGGTACGCGGTGACCGCTGCGCACACGGGGCCGGAGGGTCTGGCGGCGGTAGCGCGCGAGCCGTTTGCCGCCGTCATTCTCGACGTCATGTTGCCGGGCATGAACGGCTTTGACGTGCTTCGCAACCTGCGCGCCCAATCCAATGTGCCGGTGTTGATGCTGACGGGGCGCGGCGAGGAACCCGACCGCATTGTGGGCCTTGAACTCGGCGCCGATGATTACCTGCCCAAGACGTTTTCGACCCGCGAGTTGTTGGCCCGGCTTCGCGCCACCATTCGGCGCTCCCAGGTCACACGTGCGCAGGGCGAATCCCGCGAGCCGGAAGTGGTGGTGGGCGAACTGCGCGTTGACCCGGAGGCGCGCCGCGCCGTCTTGAGCGGTCAGGCCCTGCCCTTGACGGCCATCGAATTCGATCTCCTGCTGTCGCTGGCCAGGGCGGCGGGCCGCGTCCGCTCGCGCGAACAACTTCTGAATGAAGTCGCGGACCGGAATTTTGATGTTTTCGATCGGTCGATTGACGTGCACATTTCGTCTCTGCGCAAGAAGCTGGGAGACGACCCCAAATCGCCCCGGTTCATCATCACGGTGCGCAGCGCCGGCTACATGCTGCGCCCGCCGGAGTCGGAAGGTGTGGCATGAAAGCGCGCGTTTCCATCTCCATCAAAATTCTGCTGCTTTCCTTCTTGAATGTGTTCCTGCTCTTGCTGACTTTCGCCGTCTTTGTGCGCATTCAGTACCGGCTTGACCTGGGCTCGCTGCTCCTCTCTCCGGGACGGGACCGCGTTCTGGCTCTCTCGCGGCTTATCGCTCTGCAATTGCCGGAGGCGGACCGTAAGGATTGGGACCGCCTGCTGGCGGGCTACACTTCCACCACGCACGCTTCGGCGTCCCTTTTCGACACCGAGGGGACCCAACTGGCGGGGCCGCCGGTGGCTTTGCCGCAGGATGTGCGGGCGGAGGTTCGGCGCTTTCATGGTCCGCACGCGGAGCCTTCCGGCATGGGCCACCCACCGCCACCCCTGCCATTTCCCGTGTTCCTGCTCAGAACCAGCTCACCCACTCGCTACTGGGTGGGTGCTCATATTCCCGTCTTCGATCGCTCCGCGATGAGCCGGAACGAGATGACGCTGGTGTGGATGTTCCCGTCGCTGTGGACGAACTCCTTTTTATTCGACTATACGCCCTGGCTGGCGGCGGCCCTGGTGGTGATTCTGGTCTCGGCGGCTTGCTGGCTGCCGCTGATTCGAGGCCTGACGCACTCCATTTCCCAACTTACGGCCGCGACCGGAGCGATTGCCGAAGGCAAACTTGAAACCCGGGTGTCACTCCGGCGCCGCGATGAGCTCGGCCAATTGAGCGAAGCCGTCAATCGCATGGCGGAGCGCCTCTCCGGCTTTGTGCACGGCCAGCGGCGGTTCCTCAGCGATGTGGCCCACGAACTGTGCTCCCCCATCGCGCGAATTCAGGTGTCTCTGGGGATCCTGGACCAGCGCGCGCAGGACAATCAGAAAAAGTACGTCGAGGGTGTGCAGGAAGAAGTGGAGCACATGTCTGGGCTCGTGAATGAGTTGCTGCTTTTCTCCCGGGCGCAGCTTAACACTTCTTCCGCTCCGTTGACCCGCGTGAATGTGGCGGAGACGGTGCGGCGTGTTCTGGAACGCGAGGCGGGGGAGGGGGCGCGCGTCGAAACCCACGTGGATGAGCGCGCGGAAGTCATGGCCCAACCCGAATACCTCTTCCGCTCACTCGCCAATGTGCTGCGCAACGCCCTTCGTTATGCCGGGGAATTTGGACCCATCACGATCTCGGCGCAGGAAAAGGACGGCATGGTCGCCATCACCGTCGCCGACAATGGTCCGGGCATTCCCGCGGCCGAACTCGAAGCGGTCTTCAAACCCTTTTATCGACCCGAGGATGCGCGCCAGCGGGAAACGGGCGGCGTGGGTTTGGGACTGGCGATTGTGCGGACCTGCATCGAAGCCTGTGGGGGTGCCGTCCACTGCCGCAATCGGGCGCCCAAGGGCCTCGAAGTGGAAATCAAACTTCCGGTTGCGCAAGCGTGAGCCGCGCGGCTGTTAATCCGTGTTGGCTTCCCCCCGCAAGCACATAATGTCCGTTTTGTACCCGGGCTTTTTGTCGTTTGGCCCTTGGCGCCGGACAGGGTGCGACAAAATGTCGTTCCCGGTCGTAAGCCTTGGGTTCGGATTCCCCCTACCTGTACTTGGCTGCACCTCTCATTGTTGGGGAATTGCGGAATATCCACAATCGGCCTGCGCACCTGTACCCCGCGCAGCATGTTATAATCGCCGACGCGCAAAGGTCCGCGACGCTGATGCGGTTTTCCCCCCGAATCTCCTTTTCGATTGGCGCTCCCATTCT
>Ga0326727_10011674_pt1 | contig 20335 bp, 22 predicted proteins | sample MB2enrmetagenome_FD_207643 | JGI IMG/M metagenome (GOLD analysis project Ga0326727, IMG submission 207643) | Lab enriched peat soil microbial communities from McLean, Ithaca, NY, United States - MB29MY | ecosystem: Environmental > Terrestrial > Soil > Wetlands > Peat | place: USA: New York...
CACCTCCAGGGGGCCGAAATCATATTCGCACACGTGATTGGCGGTCAGCGGGTACTCCCGGCCGCATTCGCGGCATTTGAGCGCCTTCATCAAACCGGCATGTCTCTGCATAACTTTGGCGGGGCAAAAAAATGCCCCTTCACATTGCGAGAAGAGGCGCCACGGCAACCGGCTCTTCTCATTTTTGCCCGGTCCACCGCCAAGAAACAGCTTGCCGGCGCCCGGGCTGGAATTGGCACCTGGCGCGGCTTCTTTTGCTGCCGCCGGTTGCCGTGGTTTCACAGGGCCAGTCCCTCCACCACTCTGAATGAGAACCGTTATATCAACGAATACGGATAGATTGATTCAACATTTCTGAATTGTCAACCCCCAATTTTTGGAAAATGACGCCACCCCTCCCCCAGGTGCGCGAACTGGAAATCCCCGGGTCGAGGCCGACCCCCTTGCAGATTGCAAGGCTCCCGGACAGCGGCGCGCCGCATTTAGCGCAAACCACCCCGGCCGATTCCGCGCCGTTTCCACTGATGAGCAGCCGCATCCCTGTGTTGACCCGATGGCACGGCTTATGCCAGATTATCCCAAAGAAAGGTCGTGTGATGAAAACTAAGAAGTTGCAATCGTTTCTGTTGGCGGTCGTGTTGGGGTCCTTTGTAGCCGGTTGCGCCTCATACCGGGCGGAGCTTGCCGGCAAGCCGGTTCCCACCGCCCCGCCGCCCGCGCCCAAGGAAGTGGACGTGACCACGCCCATGCCGGGCCCCAATTACGTCTGGATCAACGGGGCTTGGGTCTGGGGCCAGGACAACCAGTGGGACTGGCTCAAAGGACGTTGGGACCAGCCTCCATTCATCAGCGCCCATTGGGTGCCGCCCCATTGCGAAAATCGCGACGGCAAATACCTCTTTTTCCCCGGACAATGGCATTGACGGCCGCCTCGGCGCGGAGCGGATCATTTGCCGTCGTGCGGACTGAGGGGTGGCAATTCCTGTTTGGCCTCTTTGGCGGTGGCGGGGTTTGAGGCAGCGGGCTTCGCCTCCAGCGCCTCCTTGGCGCCCTTCACGACCTCCTCCGCCGGGACGAGGATCACCGTCATGTAATCCCGCATCGGGCTGCGGCTGCTGCTGTCGCCGGCGTTGACGCCCCGCACGACAAATATCCCCACCACCTTGCCGTTGAGCGCGAAGGCCGGGCTGCCCAGCGAAATGGCGCCGGCGTTGCCATCGGGAACATAGTAGGTGCGCGGCCGGCGCACCACCGCCGCCATGCGTCCCACCGAGGCCGCGCAGCTTCGCCCCGCGGCCCGGTTCAGCCGGTTCAGCACGATCACCGGGTCCAGCAAATCGACGGTGGAGGACTTGCTAAAATCAACCCACGCCATGGGGGCAGGCGGCTTGGTTTTGGGCTTGAGGTAGGCCAGGTCCAGGTCCTTGTCCCGCAGAACGATCTCGGCGGGTATTTCCGTGCCGTCGTCCAGCAACAGTTTCAGGTCGCTTACCTCTGTCTCCCCTTTGTACCTTTCCGAGAGCTGGCGATACAGCTCGGACGGCTCCACCGAGGAGAGCGCCAGAACGGTCAGGCCCGATGGGTCCAGCACCGTGCCGATCGTGTCCTCCTTCATCTCGGTCGGCTCGCGGGCGCCGCCGGGGTAGCTGGATTTGACCACGGCCTCGATGGTGACGACGGCGTGCTGGTTGGTCGCGAAGATTGGGCGGCCCTTGTCAGCCGTGTCGTCGGCCCGGGCGGTCGCAGCCGGCAGGGCCGCAAGCAGGAATGCCAGGCAAATTCTGTTTTTCATGCGATTCGTTCGGGTTAACGGGTTTTGCTCCAGTCGGGTTCCATCTCAAGATAGGCGCTGTGAACGCCGCGCAGCACTTTCATCTGCAGCGTCGGTTTGCGCTCCGCGGCGATCTGTTCCATGATCGACCGCAAGCCATCCACGTTGCCCACCGGCCGGCCGTCCACTTCCACCACAAGATCCCCACCCTCCAGGCCGCCCAGCTCCGCCCAACTGCCCGGTTTGACCTGGTCCACAAATGCCCCCTGCTGGTTCTTGTCCCACTGCTCATCGATGGCGTCGAAGAAAGAGACGTTGCGCGTCGTGAACTCGAAATCGTCATTGCGGTACTTCTTCATCTCGCGCCGCAGCCGCGGCGACCGCTCCAGCTCCACCGGGACCTTCAGCGGCTTGAGATCGCGCAGGACCGACATTTCAACGGTTTTGCCAACGTCGTATTCCCGGATCATGGTGGATAGGTCGTCTTCGTTTTCCGGGCGCGACGCCGTCAGTTTTTCGCCGTCCACGGCCACGACGAAATCCCCCGGTTTAAGCCCGGCCTTTTCCGCTGTGCCCCCCGGATACACGCGGCTGATATAGAACCCTTTCAGTTCAGGGCGGCCGAGTTGGGCGGCAATCTCGCGGCTGATGACCCGCGTCTCGACCGGCAGCCAGGCCTTGGTCACTTCCAAGCCGGGGTCCTTTTCTTCCTCGATGCCCACCCGCACCACCGCCAGATACTTCGCCGCCCGCCGTTCAAATGAGGCTATCACCGGCACCCGCTCGCTCGGGCGCTCCGAAATCTTGCGCGTCAACTCCACCACGTCCTGCACGCAATTCATCGGCGCGCCATTGACCGCAACCAGCACATCGTCCCGTTCCAGGGGCGGCTTGGCATCGTTGGCGGGCCCGCCCGGCCTCACCGACGTGACGAGCACGCCCTTGAGATTGGGCCGCTTCATTTCGCGCGCCAGCAGAAAGGAAAAATTCCGCGCCGTCATGCCCCACGCCTTGAGTTCCTGCTCGGGCGGAAACATCTCCCCGCGTTCGATGGCAATCAGGGCAACGTGAATCTCATTGCTGCCGCGGCGGAGGACCGCGTCGGCCGGCTTCCCAATCGGCAGACTGCTCGCCAGCCCCATGAAATCCGGCATCTCTTCGTCGAAATGCACGTTCAACGGTTTGCCGGCCAGCCTCAGCAGGAGGTCGCCCGGCCGCAGGCCCGCCTGGGCTGCCGGCGAGTGCTCCTGCACCCCGGCGATCAGCACCCCCCGCGCGGTCTTCCATTCCTTGAACAGCGGCTGCACATCGATCCCCAGCCAACTCCGCTTGATTTTGCCGTGCGCCATCAGCTCAAACGCCACCGCCTTGGCCAGGTTGCCGGGAATCGCCCCGCCCAGCCCGAAGCTGATCTCGTTGATGCCCACGATCTCCCCGCGCAAATTGCACAGCGGCCCGCCCGAATTGCCTCCATGAATCGGCGCGTCGTGCCCGATCCACCGCACCAAGGCGCCAATGTCCTCCCCATCCAGCCGGAATCGCCCGCGCCCGCCCCAAAAACGCGGCATGATCATTTGCAGGTTGCTGATGATGCCCAGGGTCACCGATTGCGACAGCGCCATCGGGCTGCCCATCGCCAACACCTGCTCCCCCACCTGCAACAGGCTGGAGTCGCCGAACACAGCCGGTGTGAACACCCGCTTGTCACCGGGCTTGAGCTTGATGACCGCGATGTCCGTCAACGGGTCGCTGGCGATCAATTCCGCTTCGATCTCCTCCCGGTCCCACAACGTGCAGAAAATGCGGGCCGCATGGCCGGCCACATGATGATTGGTGATGACGTAGCCGTCCTTGGTGATAATGGCGCCGCTGCCCACCTCCTGCGTCTTGACCTCGCGCCCGCCCCGAAAATCGGTGGTCACGACCCGGATGCGCACCAGCGCCCGTTGCATCCGGGCATCGGCGGCCTCGATCAACTTATGCAAATCGGCTGGAGACGACTGGCTCTGTCTTGAACCGCCGCTGGGGCTTGCCGCCAGCAGCAGCGCGACGCCGGCCAGCCCAAGCGCGCGGCGGCAACGGATTCTCCGGGACAACATCACGCCGTCCTTATAACCCACCCCCCGCTATCTTCAATCATTTGTTTACCCACCCTTGCCCCGTCACCGCGCCTCAGTTTTTGATAGAGCCCACAGTAGTCTGTTCATTTCGCTCGACTCAGGCCGGACGACAGGACAAAAATCGCCCCGTTTAGCGAGATTACGCAGAATGCGAGTGGATTTGTCATGAGCGCTGCATCTTGGAATGAGGACAAGTCGTCCGCCGAAGGAAACCAGCGAGCGCCCGCGACGGCATCCGACACGCCAGTGAGAGTGGCCGGCGGAGGCGAATCCGGCCCTGGCCGTTCTGCCCAATACCGGGCCGTGTTGGCTGTCGGGATATTGGCTCTGTGGTTGGTGCTGACCGGCGCCTTGGGAGCATTGCCTGTGCTGGCGAGCGGCTTGATCTTTCTGCACAAGGGATGGTTTTTCTTCCCGACCACCCTGCTGCAAAAGGGCAATTTCCAGCAATCCAGCACACTTTGGGAGTATATCGTCCGTTTGGCGGGCTCGGTGTTCGCCGCCCTCCACGATGCAACCGATTCAGTCAGGCAAGGTACAGGGGCGCATTGGGGAGTATTGCTCGGGCTGATCTTGTTAGCTTGTCTTTATCGAAGTGTGCCAATGTTCACCTCCCGCCTCGGAGTGATGTGTGCGCTCTTTTTCGGCTCGGCGCTTTTGCATCTGGAGTTCGCTCGTTTAGGCTCGTTTTACCGTTATGAAGCTTATCTGGTCTGCCTTGGCCTGGTTCTGTTCGTGCTGCTCGCCGCCGGTCTTGAGTGGAAGCCGCCCAGCCTGGGCAAGGCCATGCCAGGCTGGATAAGCGCCGCATCGTTGGCCATCGCCTTGGCCCTTTTGATGGAGCCGCTGTGGGACCGGGCGGTCAACGCCTACGATGATACGCCTCTGGCGTCACGATATATCATTGACAAGCGCAGTCGAAATTCTGCTGTCAAAACAAACACCTTGGAGCACCATCGGGGCGTCATCTGCCGGGATGCCACGCGCGCCTGATGTATAAAAAACCTCAATTTGCTTGCACCCGGCTTGACCGCCATGCTAATAACAATCAATCAGTCAAAAATAAGTTGGGCCGCCTCAACCCATGACACGTTATGTTCACCAAATCTGATGCAAGGTTCGAGCAGATGGCAGCGGATCCAGGGCGTCGCCGTGCCGCCATCGCTGATCTTTCCAAGCGCCGCACCATTCTATTTTGGTGTGCGACGCTGATTACCGTTTGTGCGGTGCTTTCAGCCTGCGCTTCCGGCATGGCCGGAAAGCCGGCTGTTAGCTCCGCCTTGTTGTTGTGCGCTGCCCTTGAGTGGATTGTTGTTTTCAAGTTCGACTCGGATTTGCGTCTGCTCCAAGTCATTGAGAAATTGCAGCGCAGCCGGGAGGAAAAGCCGGCGGCCTGAGACTGCGCTGTATGCATTGGGCCTTGGTGATGTCTGACCAGTCATGGATCATATTGATTTGCAATGATTTGCGCCTTATCTAAGCGCCCTTCACGACTGACCCCTGTTCTGTTTGTTTGACGGCCTGCTCCCGGACGCCCGGATGTTGATCACGCAGGCCAGCCAGAACCATATCGACGGTTAAGGCGTTCAAACCGTCCAACGTGCAAAGCGCCTGCATCCGCGTCTTCGCGCGAGGACACTTCCGAACCAAGTGTTCCAGCGGCCTGACGGCGCTCTTGTCTTGAGCTTGGACGAGCAGCCGTTGCGCGGTGTCGCGTTGCCAGCCATTCGGCGAGTCCAGAGCCGCGACCAACTCCTTGGTGGTCATTTTGTCCAGTCTCGGAATGGGCCGGAGTTTCGCATTCTTGGGATAAACCCGATACAAACGGCCCATGTCGTGGCCGGCGCGAAGGTCATACTGTGCCTGCATGCTTCTGGGGATATAATCGGGATGTTCAATGACCAGCCGGTGCATGTCCAGAACGTAAACTGCGCCGTCCGGGCCGGTCTTGGCCATGACGGGACGGAACCATGCATCCGGGGAACTGAGAAACTCGTTGGTGCGCTCATTCGCGGCCCGATGGCTGCGGAAGGTCACTCCGTCCGGCTCCAGGACCTCCCGATGCACCAGGTTATGCGCCGGATCACAAATGAATACGGAGTGCTCAAATTCAGGCCCAAACAACTCATCCCTATACGGAAACGGGCTGCAGGCGGAGGTGACCTGGTTAGTATCCCCAGGCTCATTGAATCGCGGGTACATCGGGCTAATCAGGAAGACGCGCCGGTAATCCGGGTAGTCGGCCGTCTCATGCGTCAAGCCGGGCGTGAACAGTTGCCGGTTTCGGGCCAGATACTGCATAGGGGCGAAATAGTGCCAGAGCCAGACGACGTTGTGATCGCCAAACCAGTTTCCCCAGTCGTCCCGGTGCCGCCCATACTGCGTGCACCCGGCTTGCAGCTCGAACTCCCCCGTATCCGGCCGAAAACGGAGGTCACATCAACCCAGCACAGTGGGTTTCTTGCCGCCTGGGGAATGAATATATCCCCCGCCGTCTCCGTTGGCGGCGTAAAGCCAGTTGTCCAGTCCATAGTCAAAACCATTGACCCGATGCTGGGGATTGCCGGGATTAAAGCCGGTGAGAATGGTTCTGCGCACGCTGGCTTTGCCATCGCTATTTGTGGCCTCGGCATAAAAAATCTCCCCGCCTGCGCTGACGATCACGCCTTTCCGCCAGGGGCAAATGCCGTTGGGATAATTCAGCCCGTCCAGAAACACCGTCCCTTTATCATAAACGTCGTCCCCATTAGTATCTTCAAGAGAAACAATCCTTCCGTTATGCCCACGTCGGGAAATTCCCCCACCAGCCGCCAACCCCAACGAGGTAGGTCGAGCGCTGGCTGCCGTATTCCCTTCCCTCTCCGCTCCCATCAGATGGGAGGGGAGAGGGCCAGGGTGAGGTGAGGGTCTTTCCCCCACTCCTTCTTTACTGGATTCCTTTCCTTGCGCGTTTGGATCATAGCGCCTTTGTCTTGAGTCTGGATCCCCATTCGGATAATCCCGCATTTCAACAACCCAAAGTTTCCCATCCGCGCCCCATTCGAAGGCAACCGGACTTTCAATCAATGGCTCACTCGCAACGATCTCGACTTTGAATCCGGCTGGAACACGGATGCAGTCTAGGGATTCCAAGGGCAACTTTGGAGAGGGTTGATTGTCCGGTGCCTCTCCCCGACAAGACGAAATTCCTAAGAGTAAGAAAACAATCAAGCACACGCGGCCCGTACATCTTTCAACGAAAAATCCTCCATAAATGCGATTATCCTAGGACTTCTCTGACCGTTTCACTCTTGCTCCGCACCTTCACGACCCACAATGGGACGTGTTGGCTTGGCGGCTTTAATACAGCCTAAACAGATCGCTATTATCATCATGATTGCAGTAAAAGCGCGGTCATAAACAAACTGTATTAAATATTTGTCAAAATTCCACTTATTAACCTCCCACTTATGCAGCCTATAAAGTTCGTGCGCCAATGATATGACAAAGTAAGCAATTCCAATTAGCAGTGCGAATTCCACGTCTGTTGCATTGATGCGGGCTCTCAGATTGCTTATTACTTTCAAAAGCATGGCGGCAGTGGCAATGGTTCAGGTTCAGGACCAGGCGATGGTTTGGGGCACTTATCAGGCGGGTCAGGTGGGCAAGCGGAAATATCGCCTGAAAAAGTGCCGTAACACTGTGCCTCCATCTTGGTCAGCACAAGAATGAAGTCCAATCCCAATCCTATAGGATTAAGCTTGCGTGTGCATAATGTGGCGACTCCTCCACCATAATAAAAATCTATTATGTTGTTAATGTTGTTAAGGCAGCTCCTGAGCTTGTCTAACGCCGCGTTCACACAAGCGGCATGATCTAAGCCGAGCTTATCGACGAAACCCACTGGCCTGTTAAATAGGAAGCAATACAGATAGATGCCTCCCAGCTCTTCAATCGGGTCCCTATTTAGCCAGAGGGCGATGCCGATAAGGTTCATCGTTGAGGCACCCTTAACAAAACGTCGGGGTTGTCGCCATCGGACAAGGTCACAGCGAATTTCGATAGGATTTCCGCATCACTGATTGTCGGAATCTGCTTTTCCGCAATCATACCTATAAGCTTGACTATACGACTGACGCCGTCGGCAAGCCCTGCTTGTGAGAAGCACGAAAAAACGGACAGCGTTGTTCCCGTGGCATCCTCCACGTTCGTGATATTCGGATCAACGCGAAGGCCGTTGTTTTCGGCGAATTGAAGTAACTTATTCGCCTTCTTTGGAGATTTTCTGGAAAGGTAAACACTCGCTTGCAAAAAACCTCCTTTCTGCCTTGATATGGCAATAAAAGAACCACAACGAAGACTGACCAACTGAATACAACTTGGCCGCCGAGATATTCGACGAACTAGCTGTTGACACAGTAAACTTGCGGTTCTCTTAGTCATCGCTATCGTCCAGGAAATCTTGGGGGCGGCAATCTAGGTGGAGGCGGTGGAGTGGGTGGACAAGGTGGCTTAGGCGGGGCAAAGCATATGCAAACATAATCTCTATGTCTGTTCCCAGCGGGGTCAAACCAAACATTACAGCTCGAGTACGGAATCCCGCCGCTTGCCTTGCATGCGGCGTTGCAAGAATTAACCCAACTCGGGGGACACGGAAATGGAAGGAGCCCATCTGGATCGAATCGTGTAATCGGATTATTGTCGTTAAAGAGATAAAGGTTCATCGTGTCACCGAAGTCGCCAGCCAACGCTCCGCCGGACTGAAAACGGACGTTTTCAAACCCTTGCTCTTCCCGTGGGTCCCTATTTGGCCACCTTTGCAAATTGGGATCGTAGTACCGATATAGGTAATAAATCAATCCCGAATTCGGATGCCTTTCTTTGCTGGAAAATTGGTAAAGGTTGGCGTTGGCCAGCAAACCCGATGCCGAAAGAACATTTCCAAAGGCGTCATACAGGTATTTGGCGACGATTGCTTGGGAGGAGTTGATGAGCATTGTGATGTTGCCGTTCGCGTCCGCATGATAAAAAGCATGCCCTGCCATCGGAGCATCCAAATATGATTGTGCCGTTCTGGCCAGCAAACCGCCGATGCCCCCCGCGCCTTCCAGGCTGCCGCTTAGATCCTTCCCCCGCGTGTAGGTGGTTGTGGGCAGATTGTTGATGTCCCGTTCCTGGATGACCAGATTGCCGTCATAGACGTAATAAACCGCGTTGGTTTGCAACCAGGCGCTGCCCGTCCATGTAAACTCCTGACGAATTCGCCGCCGCATCCTGCCATCATAAGAAAACTGCGACATCCATTGGTTCGTCACCCAAACCTGAATCAACTGGTTCTCGTCGTCGTAAGCGAAACTGCGCAAGCCGTCACTGGTCAGGTTCCCGTTGGCGTCGTATTGGAAGGTGACGTTCGTGGCCAAATTGACGGTAACGGTGTTGCTGGCCACCCGGCCATTGGTGTCCTGCGCCACGGCGGTGTAGGTGGTGGTGGTGAGGAGCATGTGCGGCTTGGCAAAGGTGGCGTCGCCGTAAAGCACAGCATTGACGTCATTAACGGTCACACTCGTGGCTGCTGATGTTGTCGTGCCCACAACCGTCAACCTGCCACCATTGGTGTTCACCGTCAACTCATTCAAATTGACAATTACGTTTCGGCGGGAGGCGAAAGGAGCCACGCCTTGGCTGAACTGCCTCCTTCCTGCACATCCTTTTCACCACGCCGGAATGCCTCCTGTCAAGAATTCAAAGTTGACAAGAACGTCCTCGACACACGTTTTCATCAATGTTTACGCGGGTTTTGCAAAGAAAATTTTATGCACACCGTGGACTGTAGAAATTTCACCCCTTGTGCCATAATGCGTCCATGAAGACCTGTCTTCACTGGAACGCGCTAGGCTTCCGCTTGTCCGCTAACGCGCCGCGCGTCGGCGCGAAGGCGGATCCGCGTTCGCGTCTTTCGATTATTTCGCGGTTCAATCCTTCTTCTTGTTTTCCCAGCCCTCAATCTCCCCTCCGCGCCCTCCCCGTGCTCTGCGCGAGACTTCATGCTCCGACCCGATTTTGCCAAACGAACCCAATTCCAAATCCGCAACCCCCTGCGCTCGCTGCCCTGGACCGTCAAAGCCGCGTCCAGCCATATCGCGCCACGTCGCACCAAGTCGCAGCGAGTCAAAGTGATTTTATTTCAGCCAAATCGCCCGTTGGAATCGATGCAAGTTAATGAAAATCAATGGCTTGCATGATAACGGCCCCGGTGCGACCACTTTGACTGCAATCTTGGTTGATATGGACAGAACAAGCAAAATCGCCCCCGCCCCGACGCCAGCCGGGAATGGCCACTGCACGCCCAATAGGGTTGCCACTGCGCCTAGTTGGGGCATACTACCCAATCGGTGTGCGCGTGTTCCGTGTGGCCGGAATTTGCGCCGCGCCCATGACTCTCGCTGAAAAATGGCAACACAAGAGAACATTTTGCAGGCCCTCAAGCTGGTCAAATATCCCGGCTACTCGCGGGACATTGTTTCCTTCGGCCTGGTCAAAGGCGTCGCCGTCAACGGCGGAGCGGTGAGCGTCTCCGTGCAATTGACCGGCGGGACGCCTGAAACCGCCGCGCAGTTAAAGGCCGCCGCGGACAGGGCGGTGCGGGCCGTGCCGGGCGTGGAGCGGGTCCACATCGAAGTCACGATCGCGGCCGGAGCGCCACCGGCCGCTGCCGCACCGGGCCAGAATAAAATGCAGGGAGTCCGACGCGTCGTGGCGGTGGCCAGCGGCAAGGGCGGCGTGGGCAAATCCACCGTCTCGGTCAACCTGGCTTGCGCCCTCCAGCGTTTGGGGGCGGCGGCGGGGTTGCTGGATTGCGACATCTACGGCCCCAGCATCCCATTGATGATGGGCGTCCGCGAGCGCCCCACCATCAGCCAGGCCGAGAAACTTGTCCCGCCCGCCAAATACGGCGTCAAACTGATGAGCATGGGCTTTCTGATTGACGGCGACTCGCCGGTCATCTGGCGGGGGCCGATGATTATGAAAACCATCCAGCAATTCATTTCCGAAGTGGAATGGGGCGCGCTGGACTATCTGGTGGTGGATTTGCCGCCCGGAACCGGCGACGCCCAGCTTTCCCTCTGCCAGACGGTGCCTCTGGACGGCGGGGTCATTGTGACCACGCCGCAGGAAGCCTCCCTGGGCGTGGTGCGCAAGGGCATTGCCATGTTTGAAAAAGTCAATGTGCCCATCCTGGGCATCGTCGAAAACATGAGCTATTTCATCGCCCCGAATGGCGACCGGGTCGAGATTTTCGGCCACGGCGGCGGCCAGGCCGAGGCGGCGCGAAGAAATGTCCCGTTCCTGGGGGAGATTCCCATCTACCTGAAGATTCGGGAAGGCGGCGACGCAGGCGTTCCGGTAGTGGTGGCTGACCCTCAAGACATTGCGGCCCAGCCGTTTATGACTCTGGCCGAGACCTTGCGCAAAGCCCTCCAGTAGCGTAACTTGAATATGGATTATGGGCTCATTTGAGACACAACAGCAGAATGGTGGGGCCGAGGGCGGAGACAGCCAGCGCAAGGTGGAGGAGTTGGTTTGGGACCAGTTGCGCAAGTGCTATGACCCTGAGATTCCCCTCAACATCGTTGATTTGGGCCTGGTTTATGACGTTATCGTGCAGGGCGGACAGGCCAACGTCAGGATGACGTTGACCTCGCCGGGATGCCATCTCGGCGGCCAGATTGCCGGCAACGTGCAGGAACGGCTTTTGTCACTGGAGGGGATTGAAGAGGCGAACGTGGAGGTGGTTTGGGACCCGCCCTGGCATCAGAGCATGATTAGCGCGGAGGGCCGGAAAGTGCTGGGGCTGGAGGCCTCTTAATTTTGATTGCAACCCGCCACCGGCCCACTTAGTATGGCCGACGCGGTTGGACTAAAAGAGTTGAGAGCGGTTTATGTTGAATACATCAGTGACGTCCAGTGACAACGACTTGGTCAAGAAATCGTCTTTGTACCGCGAATTCCAGGCGGAGCGCGAGGAGATCATGCGGCACAAGTGGATCGAGTCGGAGAAGGCCGGCCACGACATCGGCTTCGAACGGGCGCTGACCGATTGGATCATCAAGCACCGGACGAAATGGCGCAAGAGCCGCCACGTCCAGCAATAAGGGCTGGCCACCGCCGTCTCTGGGTTTGTCCTTTAAAGCGGCCCCGCGAGGCCGCGAAGGGAAAATGAATGGCAAAAATTTGACAGTCGAATTGGCCCCCTTCAGGGGCTGATTCGGCTTTTTTTATGCCGGAGCCAACACTCATCCTGGACGCCGCCGCCATGGGCCGCGCCCTGACGCGCATCGCCCACGAAATCGCCGAGCGCAACGAAAACAGCCGCGACGTGGCCCTGGTCGGCGTGCAACGCGGCGGCGTGTTTCTGGCCGGGCGCCTGGCGGAAATCCTGCAACGCATCTGGAGCCACCCCGTCCTGGTCGGCAGCCTCGACGTGGGCATGCATCGCGATGACCTCGGCCGCAATGCCGCCCCGCAGATGCATCCCACCGTCATCCCGTTCGATGTCGCCGGCAAAACGGTCATCCTGGTGGACGACGTCCTGTTCAGCGGACGAACGACGCGGGCAGCCATGGATGCGCTCAATGACTTCGGGCGGCCCCGCCGTATTCAACTGGCCGTTTTGATTGACCGCGGCCACCGCGAATTGCCCATCAAGGCCGATTTCGTCGGCAAAAACGTGCCGACCGCCGCCAGGGAGCGCATCGAAGTGCGCTTCCGCGAAGAGGGCGGCGAGGATGAAGTGAGGCTGCAAAAGACTTGAGCATGGCCTGGAACCGCAAACATTTGCTTGACATCGAGTCCCTCAGCGCGGAGGAGATCGTGACCGTGCTGGACACGGCCGGGGCCTTCAAGGCCGTGGGCAAACGCGCCATCAAAAAAGCCCCGGCCTTGCGCGGCAAAACGGTGGTCAACCTCTTTGTCGAGCCGTCCACCCGCACCCGCATCAGTTTCGAGCTGGCCGAGCAGCGCCTGACAGCGGACGTCATCAACTTCAGCGCCGAGGCGTCCTCGTTGAAAAAGGGCGAAACGCTCAAGGACACGGCGCGGAACCTGGAGGCCCTCAACGTCGATATCATCGTCATGCGCCACAGCGCCAGCGGCGCGCCGCATTTTTTGTCGCGCTTCCTGCGCGCCAGCGTCATCAATGCCGGCGACGGCGCCCACGAACACCCCACCCAGGCCCTCCTGGACGCGTTCACCATCCGGGAAAAGAAGGGCAACATCGAGGGGCTCAACGTCACCATCCTGGGCGATATACTTTACAGCCGGGTGGCGCGCTCCAACATCTGGGCGCTGACCAAACTGGGCGCGCGGGTCACGTTGTGCGGCCCGGCCACGCTCGTGCCGCGGGTTTTCGAGCAAATGGGTTGCGCCGTGACCTACAATGTCGATGAAGCCATCGCCCGGGCGGACATCATCAATTTGTTGCGCATCCAACACGAGCGCCAGCGCAAGACGATGTTTCCCAGCCTGGGCGAGTACACCAGCTTCTTTGGATTAACCAAGGCCCGCCTGGCTCTGGCCAAACCCGACGCCCTCATCATGCATCCCGGACCGATCAACCGCGGCGTGGAGATTGACAGCGAAATCGCCGACTCCATCCGCTCGCTCATCACCGAGCAAGTGACCAACGGCCTGGCCGTGCGCATGGCGGTGCTGTTCCTGATCAGCGGCGGACAAGGCCCGCAGGGCGTGGCGGCCTAGGAGCGCGCGCCGGTACCTGCACCAGGTTCACCGGCAGCCAGACGCCGCGATAAGCGTCCAGGTAATCCAGCGACGCCATCAAGGCCGGCACGTTGGATTGCAGGAGGCCCGCCCGCCAGACGGCGTGACGCAGCCGTTCCTGCTGTTCCATGACTTTCCCCGACAGGTCATCGTCGTAAAGCAGATTGGGCAGATGGGGCGTGGCCCCGATGGCCGACGCGATTTCCTCCAGCAGCGCCGCCCGAAGGCTGCCGCATCCCTTCCAAAGGCGAATGACCTCCGCCAGGTCCATGCCATATTCATATCGTTCCGACCCGCTGGCCAGCACGGCCAGGCCTTGGGCGTAGGTGATCAGGATGGCGGCGCGCAGCGCGCCGTGCAGCTCATCGAGGATGCTGGCCATGTCATCGCCGAACTTCCCCAAGGGCTGCCGAAACGGCGTGGTCGCAAAATGGGTCTGTTTCTCCATCTCGGACATCGTGCGCAATCCGGCGGCGGCGGCAATGGTGGGCGCGGGCGCCGCCAATTCATACGCCGCCTGGGCGGTCCAGCGCGCGGCCTCATCACCAAGCCCGGTTTTGAGCCTGCTCATTTGCCACGCGCTGGCCACGGCCCGCAACTCATCATCATCCAGCACCAGCGCCCGTTTCAGCAGGCCAAATGTTTCCAAAACCAGTTGCATCAGCCCGTAGTCGATGCCGTCGTGAATCATTTTGGCAAAATGTCCCGCCGGGGCGGGGCCAAGCCAACTAACGCACGGTTCGCCGTCTGCTTGCAAGGCCATGCATTCCAAAAGCGGCAGGACGCTTTGGTAAGTTTCACCGCGGCCCCCGACCATCAAAACCAGCGCGCCGGCCCCATCCTCACCTCCGCCAATGACGCCCATGCCGAGGTGCCGGATGTTGCGCTCCGCCAGAATCCGCCCCCGGCGGTCGCATTCCTTGAAATGACAGTTCCCTGCGTCAATCAACAAGTCCCCAGCCTCCAATTGTTCCAGCAGATTCCTGAACAAGTCGCCGGCCGCCTCCGAACCGCCGGCCACCACGGTGCGGGGTTGGCGGAGCAAGCTTGCAAATTGTCCAATGCTGGCGGCGATGTGGATGGAAATCCCTGATGATTCACTCTGCGAAGCTTTGATGCTGGCGGCATTGTGGTCGTAGGCCACGACGCTCAATCCCCCGCCAGCCAGGGCGCGCGCCAGTTGCCGGCCGCATGGGTCAAGCCCAACAACCCCGATCTCAAATTGATTTGGTAAGGCAGCGTTTGCCATTGATCAAATCCCCGGCCACAGAACCGGCCATGAAACACAACGATTCGGTTTCCCTTGGAACGTCCCACCGCTCCACGAATCCCGTCAAGAAGTATCGGGGGGAAGTTATTCACAACGGCGGGCCCAAGCCGGCGGAAAGAGGGACAAATGACGAAAAGTGCATGTGCGTCTGAAACCCGCAACATCCGCTACATCGTTGGCGCTCAAGGACTTAACCCTCAACAAAATCCGCAACAGGGTTGTAACATCCGCTACAGTGTTGATAGCCAAGCACCTAGGTATGACTTTTTTTGGCAGCAGAGAGACAAGAATTAGTTCACCATTGATAGCCAAGGACTTGGGTAAAAAGCGATGGCCAAGGGTAAAGGCGGCGTTATATCTGAGATATAGAGCACAAAGATCACACAGACGGGATGAGTGCGTGAAGCGGGATTCTTTCCACCGTCAACCGAAACACGTGAAAAGAAGGGCCGGAGAAGACAGGATTGACCGGATTTACAGGATGAACGGTCAAGTCCTTGAATTTCCGTTCTTGTATGAGATCATCAAGCGTCTATCCTCGATTTAACAAATAAACACCTATGCTCTGGACACCCGACAAAAAATACCTGAACGACCCATTTGAAAACGAACCGCAATTGGAAGCCGCCATCTTGGAGGTTTCTGACGTGCTGTTTGGGACGAACCGGATTTATCTCGATGTCAAAAAACTCATTGGCGGCAAGGGCAAAACAAAAAACATCCCCGATGGCTACCTAATCGACTTGACCAGCAAGAAAGAGCCGCGTCTCTTCGTCGTGGAGAACGAACTGGCGAGCCACGACCCTCTGAATCATGTCGCGGTGCAGATTCTGGAGTTCTCCCTTTCCTTTGAAACATCGCCGTTCAAACTCAAGGCCATTCTAAAGCAAGCATTGAAGGCAAATAGCTCGGGCCTTCAGACCTGCGAAGCTTACGCTGCGGCAAACGGTTTCGAGAACGTGGATTATCTGTTGGAGCGTCTGATTCAGAAAGACAACGCATTCAACGCGCTGGTTATCATCGACGAACTTGATGACGAACTTGAAACGCTCCTTCTCAGTCGTTTCAAATTCCCGGTTGAAATTCTCACTCTCCGCCGTTTCAAGACGATACAAGGCCAAACCGCCTACCAGTTTGACCCGTTCCTTGCCGAGCTTGCCGGACCTTCGAAGGAAACGGCGGCCCATGCCGCCGCTGGCGCAGACGAGGTTGACCCGTCAGAACTCGACACCATAGTTGTCCCTGCACAAGAGGAGGGTTTTCAGGAAGAATTCATCGCTGAAAATCGCTGGTATCAAATCCGTATCCATTCCAGCATGATTTCCCGCATTAAATACATCGCCGTGTATCGGACTGCCCCCGTTATGGCGATCACGCACGTTGCACCCGTGAAGAATATCGAGCTTTGGCAAGGAGGCCCGAAATACGTTTTAAATTTCACCGAGCCGGCCAAGGAGATCGGCCCTCTTAAACTTGTCCCCAAACCCAACGGGACAGTCAAAGCCCCTCAAGCTCCCCGCTACACGTCGTACGCGCGCTTGATGCAGGCCAAGAACCTCGACGAGGCATTTTGAAGAAATGCATAAACGACCTTTCAATCAGGATACGGGCCAAGAAATCGCTGACCGTCGAAGTGAATCAAATGGTCCGGCGAATCAGCGACCCAAACTTCCGTTTCCCATGAAATCAGCGGGAGAAAGGTTTGCATCGCGCGACGGTCCTCAAATGCGGTCACGAATACCAACCCGGCTTTGCAATCCTTGAAAAGTTCCTTCAATTCGTTCCGGCGTTTCCAATCCACTGCGCCTGCGCTCGTGACGGCTTCAAGCAACAGCAGCCAGTCGTGCTTCGTGTCATGCACGATGACATCCGGCATCTTCGCCGACGGCGCAATCACGACGCCCAAACCTTCGAGGTACGTGGCTTCGAGATGCAGGAATTTGTTCTCCGCGTCGCCGATATAAACGACCGTCGCGCCCGGCGAGAAGCGCGGACAAAACTCTTCGATGATTTGTTTGATGAGCGGATTCTGTCCGCCCGGTGAGAGCGTCACGGTTTCGCCTGACGGCAGCTTAACCGGGATGCGCACCAGATTGCGCTGTCGCTCCTCCGCCTGACGAATCTTCGCTCGGCTTGCCAGATACGGTTTCAACTGCGCCGGCCACTGCGTCATTCCGCACGTCCGCACCAGCGCAAGCGCGGCCGGCTCGACTTGGTAAACCGTTTGACCGCTGTTTGTCGGGCGGTTCGGGTTGTCCGGGTTTCGCAGCACCAAGCCAGTTTCGACAAAGTATTTCACGGCCTCGTCGCGGATGGTCTCACGCGTGTTCGGCGCGTATCTCACGCCGTAGGCTTTCGCGATGAACTCAATGATAGGCGTAATACCACGGAGCGGATTGGAGGCGGCACTCCAAGGCGCATTTGCCACAAGATCAAGTAGCGCAAGAAATGTGTAGGCGGCGACTTCGTTGCTCTGCCTTGGCCCGAAGCCGAGTGACTTGAGGATTTCCACCGCTTCGCCCAGCTTTCGCTTCCTGGCCGCGGCGTTGGCGCGGGCGTTGGTCACGGTCATCAGAGAAGCTCCTTTTCAACAAGCGCGTCCAACTCAGCCTGGTTCGGAAAAGCATCGCGGATGCTCCGGCCGAGAGATTCGAGTTCCGGGCGAGTCGGGTAGCCCATGTTCCGCAAGTCGGTCGCGTTGACCTGCGTGTGCCCGTTGAACTGGCGGAAGTAAATATCAACGAGCGTGGAATTCAGGAAGGCCGCGAGTCCTTTCGCCAAGTCCATCGGTATCCCGCGACTGCGAGCGTGGAAATAATTCAGATGGTTCTCAAAGCCGACCCGTTCCGAGCGGATGCGATGCGAGTCGTAGATACAGGCAACCACTCGCCGACGCTCTTCTTTTGACGAGAAGCGTCTCACGAGGACGTAAATCGCGCCCGGCACAAGCAGTTCTTGGGTGCGCTCTGTGTCGCGGATGGCGTTTGGTTTCCGTCCGGCAGGCTTGGGCCAATGCACGAATCCACCGTTGAAGTGGCATGGGTAAATCAGCGGCACAGTGTCGTCTTGCGCTTCACGAACCAGAAACTGCTTGGCGCGGAAATCAACAACGCGCCCAGTCGAAACTTCCAACCCAAGCTTTGCCAGCGGAGTTACGAAGTGCGTCATCTTTCGACGGGCGGCCTCATCCGATTCGCCGGTGACAAGATGAATGAACCGCTCCGGGTCGCGGGGAGAGACAACCTCGGTGTATGGGCAAGCTCGCTCCGCGATTTCTCCGCCCCGCTCACCGCTGCTCGTGGAGATGGTGACGGACTGCGGCTTTTGCGGCGACTTTACGGCGTGAACGATGATATTCTCCTGCAACACGTCGTCGTGCTGGAACGCGGCTGACCGCGACTCGAAAACATGAAGCCGGCGCAACGACATCGCGTCAAGGAACTGCTGGCGAAACGGCTTGAAGTACGGCCCGTTGCAGAAACTCCGCGGACAGATGGCCACCATCTCGCCATTCTCGTTGAGAAGTTTGGCGGCCAACGCAAGGAATCCCGTGTAGAGATTGCTCGTCTCGATGCCGGCTTCACGCAGCAGCCGTCGCGTGCGCGAGGCGCTGTTAATCTTGCGGTAAGGCGGGTTGAGAATGGCGGCATTGAACGGGGTCTTGGATGCGTCGAACAAATCGCGGCGCAAGAGAGCGACCGCAGCCTCAATAAAATCCGCCCTGTGAAGCTCGGCTGAAAATTCAATCCCACTCTTGCGACATTCGCTTCCACACAAGTGCAACGTCCGCTCAAGTGCGGGAACGATAGCCTCATCAACCTCGTACGCCGTGACGCAAATCCGCTTTGGTCGGCGGCTGCGACCACACATTGCCTCTGCGAATGCAGTGATGAGTGCGCCGCCGCCTGCACCTGCGTCCAGCAACCGAACCTCTGCCGGATGTGCCTCAAACAACCAAGCCATGAAGGACCCGATGGCAGATGACGTGAGGAATTGCCCCAACTCCTGTTTCCGTTCGGCATCAAAATCCACAGACTCTCTAGGACGGGGAGGCTCAAGCACGATCCTTCGAGTTGAATCCAACGCTTGCATCACTATAGAGATTAAACGACGGGGCCTATTGAAGCAAGGCCGGCTTTCCAGCGATGGCTGGCATTAAATGGGGATGCCCTCCTCGAGGATGCGGGCCAACCCCGGCATTTTGGCCGGCGTCAAAGAGTCAAAGTCAGGGGTCCGACCGTACTTTTGCACAATTTGAAGGTCTAAAACCACTGGTCTATTTCAAGGACTTGACCAACGGAGAAACGGGCTCTTCCCCGGCCCTGCAGGCCGGGCTTTAACATTACGGGCCTTCGGCCCTTCGGCTCCGCGCGCCCCGCGCCCTCTGCGCGAGACGTGGGGTTGAAGGCCGCCTGGATGCAGAACTCCAAACGGCGATGCGACGGGGGGGGCGGGGTCGGAACTTCAGGGTTCGACGGAGTCTCACCCCACCGTTGATACGAAGTCGCTTCGGCGGGGGAGTTGTCCATGGTCCATGGGGTCAAACCGTACTTTTGCACAATTCGCCTCGTGTGGATTGGAGCATGGCAGCCTCCCGTCGTCTGCCCGCCATAGCCGCCTCGACGACGCCGGTTGTCCTCGATCTTCCTTTAGCATTCAGCATTTAGCCTTCAGCCTTGATGTGTGGGTTCATCGTCCACGGTTCGCGGTTAAAAATTCCTCCCCTCGCGTCCAACGGTCAAAAATCTCACAACTCCTTGCCGTGCAAAATCTTACACAACATTCTCTTCAAAACTCATATCTTTTGTAAAAAATTGTTAAGAAATCTGTTGACGCAATGATAGATAAACTATAATATTGGTGTAGTGAACGTATGAATATGGATGTTTGCAAATGAAAAAGCGGGAATCTGCCACGGCGCCTGAAACGGGACGGGCCGCGAAGCCTCGCGCAAAGCCGCCATCTGGAGCTCCGCCTCTTGTGCCTTGCTTTGAGCAACTTGCAACCCAAATGCTTGCGCTCGTCGTTTCGGGGGCGCAAATCAGCAAATCAGTCGCCTTTGGCGACGGGAGGAGAAAGTGCCCAAATGTTGGGTGTTGATTATCATGGACATACAAATGGGCACTTGGAAGTTTTTGTGCAACTTGCGTTTCTCCCTCTCTTCCACAGACTTGTGGAGGAGAGGGCTAGGGAGAGGAGGCTGCTTTTTCGATGGGGGGTTCATGGGGAGGAGGCACTTCTTGGGAACCCCTCTCCCTGTCCCTCTCCCCGCTTGCGCGGGGCGAGGGGATTCAATTCGACACCTTTTTGCCAACACTCTGCCAAAAACTGATTTGCGCTCGTCGTTTCGGCCTGTTTCGATCCGTTTCGACCTGTTTCGACCAAAAAAAGGATATTCCCCCGACCCTGAATTGTGGG